>Ga0181520_10008129_pt1 | contig 15070 bp, 11 predicted proteins | sample PEATcosm2014_Bin_29_FD_132451 | JGI IMG/M metagenome (GOLD analysis project Ga0181520, IMG submission 132451) | Peatland microbial communities from MTU Mesocosm Facility, Houghton, MI, USA - PEATcosm2014_Bin02_30_metaG | ecosystem: Environmental > Terrestrial > Soil > Wetlands > Peat | place...
ACCGTGCCCTTTGACCAGATCATTCCCGCAGTCCTGGCCGGGACCTACGACGCGGGGCTCATTATCCACGAAGGCCAGCTCACCTATTCCTCAAGCGGACTGAAGAAAGTGCTCGATCTGGGGGTCTGGTGGCGCGAGACCACCGGTTTGGTGCTGCCCCTGGGCGGCAACGCTATCCGCCGCTCGCTGGGCGCCGACAAGCACAAGATTATTTCCAAGGCCCTGCGCGACAGCATCCAACACGGCCTGGACCACCGCGATCAGGCCCTCGAATACGCCATGCAGTTTGCCCGCGACCTCGATGTTCGCCTCGCCAGCCGATTCGTCAGCATGTACGTGAACGAGCGCACCCTGGACTACGGGGCAGACGGCCGCTCTGCGATCCGCAAATTGCTCGAACTGGGTCACGAACGCGGCATCATCCCTATCGCGCCACAGGTTGACTTCGTCGATTGAAGGACGGTCTGAGCGCGTACACTTTTTTCAAGCAGATGCATACGCGCCGCGCACTCGTCCTCAGTCACGTAGCCTTTGAAGACCTCGGCTCCCTCGAAGCGCCGCTTCGAGAGCGGGGATTTGAGATTGAAAATCTGCTGGCGGCTACGGCGCTCTTTCCCTTGCGCCAGGCCGAGCCCTGCGATCTTCTCATCGTCCTTGGTGGCCCCATCGGCGTTTACGACCAAAAGGATTATCCTTTTCTGAAGGATGAAATTGATTGCATCCGCCAGCGGCTGGCCGCGCGTAAACCAATTCTTGGAATTTGTCTGGGTGCGCAGTTGATGGCCGCCGCACTCGGCGCACGCGTTTATCCCGGCAGTCATGGCGCCGAGATTGGCTGGTCGCCCCTTATAGCCGCACCGAATCCTCCTCCGCCAGCATGGTTCGCTCCGCTGCTCGAGCCCAGCCTCTCTGTCTTTCATTGGCATGGGGATACATTCGACCTTCCGCCCGGCGCGCTGCACCTGGCAGAGACAGAGCTCTATGCCAATCAGGCTTTCGCCATAGAAGATTTCGCGCTGGCATTGCAATTCCATCCCGAGGTCTCCGCGGCAGGGCTGGAGAGCTGGTATGTGGGTCATGCCTGTGAATCGCACCATGCCGGCATCGACGTAACCCAGTTGCGATCTGCGGCCCGCGAACACGCTGCCCAACTCGAAGAGGCTGCTGCGCGTTTCTGGAAGCTTTGGCTTGACTCGGTTCTGTAATGCAGAGAGATAATTTCTGTTCGCACGAGTGAATCACAGTACCTTCGGAACCCGCATCTTCACTCGAAGGTTATTGAAGACACCTAAGAATCTTTGTCCGCTTTCTAAATAAATTCTAACTATCGCCGATGCATCCACTAGCGAGGTTGTTTCGGCGTGCTTCCCGACTCCAGTCCATTCTTTCTTCTTGCGTCCCCCGAGCCCGCGCTGCTGGCTGCGATTGAGCCGCAACTGGCCGCGAACGGAGCTCGTGTGGAGATCTTTCTCTCCGCTGAGGCAGCTCTGCCCGCGCTCACCGCAGAAAGCGCGCCGACGCTGGCCGTGATTGACGTGAATCTGCCGGGCATGGAGCTTTCTCAATTGTTGGCCGCCGCGCGGGCAGAGGCCACAGGCCGGCGCTTCCCCATTGTCCTGATTTCGGACACTGTAACCCAGGAGTGGACTGACCGCCTCGCCGAGGAAGTCATTGACGATCTCGTCCCGCGCTTTGTCGAGCCAGCTTTTCTGCGGCTCCGATTGGAGGCGGCGCTGCGCAACCATCGGCGTTCGCGCGAGCTGGAAATGCTGCGCGAGGCCGCCGCGCTCAGCGCTCAGATGGACAGGCTCACGGGCGTCTACAACCGCGAAACCATGCTATCGATTCTCTTTCGCGAGACTGATCGCGTGCAACGCATGAAGAGTTCGCTGTGCGTAATCCTCTTTGACATCGACGACTTCGGCCATTGGAACCTGCGCCTCGGCCCGGATGCCTGCGACGAGCTGCTCTGCCATGTGGTGGCGCGCACCTCGCGTCTGCTGCGCAGCTATGACATGCTGGGCCGCGCCGGCGGCGATGAGTTCCTGATGGCCCTGCCCGGCTGTACCAGCGTCAACGCGGTCATGATGGCTGAGCGGTTGCGCATGGATGTCTTCTCCGCGCCCTTCCGCATGAACGGCGACGCTATACGCCTTTCGGCCTGCTTCGGCGTCGCGAGCAGTCTGGGCCGCTCGCCGGTGGTGGTGCTGCGCGAGGCGGAACAGGCGCTGCTGGTTGCCAAAGCTACGGGTCCCGAATCCATCCAGTGCGCCGGCGATTTCCCTGAGCCTCACGCCGCCCCAGTAGCTTTTCTCTCACCCACCTCCGGCGACGAATTGCTGGCCTGGTAGAGCGAGAGAAGCACGAGGCGGAATAACTCAGAGTTTTCAGCGAGACTGGCAAGAGGGTTCCTCCGGTGCTAAAGCCCGCGTTGGTTCAGTGGACTTTATGCGAGGGTTGAAACCCTGGCCTCCCTCCTGATAGGCGTTTCCGCAGCTTGGCAAGCCCAGGGTTTCTTCGAGCTACTCCGCTGGCCCGGAGAGTAACTCCACTGTTTTGCTATGTATCGATGGTGGAGAGTCGCTGGTGGCGAGGCGATTACTCTCGGATTGTTTTTCATTTGAACAAAAAGAACGGCGAATGCGTATAGACTGCACATGAGCGCCGCCACTGCAATGAAGAACTTGCCAGCAGAGTTTCTTTCGAGCCGCCTCTTCGCGATTACGAATAGGATCGAAGAAATTGACCCTCAGTTGTCGCGCGTTGTGGTTCCCTGGGTGGTTCGGCATCCGCGCTACCTTCCCGGCTTTCTCCGCCTGGCGCGAACGATTGGGCAGTCGAAGCGCGTGCGAGCGAGTTCACTGGCCGACGGCGTGAAGGTGCCTCCCTTTCTGGTTCTCAGCGTCACATCCAAATGCAATTTGCGCTGCACAGGGTGCTTTGCCGGAGCCGTTGGAACCGTCGCCAGCGCACCGGTAAAGCCCGGACTCGACCTACGAGAATGGTACGGAATCGTCGATGAAGCGGTTCGGCTCGGGGTGATGGCATTCATGATTGCCGGCGGCGAACCATTCCTGCTGCCGGGCATTGCGCAGCTCTTCCGCGATTATCCCGACCGGCTCTTTCTGGTTTTCACGAACGGCACTGCACTCAAGCCAAGCGATTATCAGATTTTGAAACACTGCTCCAACACCGTGATCGTAGTCAGCCTGGAAGGCGATCAAAATCTGACCGACCTGCGGCGGGGAAACGGCGTCTTTGAGAAGGCTCTCGGCTCTCTCGACCGGCTGCAGGAGGCGGGGGTTTTGACCGGCATCGCCGTGACCGTGGGTGCGGCAAACATCGCGTACTGGTCCGAGCCCAAGAACATCGACGGTCTGATTGCGCACAGCGGGCCGCTGGCCATGTTCATAGAGCAAATTCCTACCGGGCAGGTCCCCACAGGAAGCTGTGAAAGCGGCGCGCTGCTGACCGAGGAGCAGAGGACGCGCTTCCGCAAGACCGTGGTCGAGTATAGGGATCGCGCAACCGGAGGCGCTTTCATCATTCATTCGCCGGGCGACGAAGAAACGCTTGGAGGATGCGTCTCGGCCGGACGCGGATTTGCCCATGTGAACCCAAGCGGCGATGTTACCGCGTGTCCGGTTTCAGCGCTGGCGACACATAACGTGAGAACTTCGAATCTGCGCGATGCCCTGGCCAGCCCGCTCTTCACCATGATCCGCGAAAATGCGCATCTGCTCGAGACAGAAGGCCATCCTTGCGGGCTCTCAGCCCATGCGGCTGAATTGGAGATCATGACAAAGGAGTTGGGCGCTTATCGCACAGGCGTGCCTGAATCCACGGCGCAAGATAAGGAATGGCCAGTCGCCATACATTGACAGCGACAGGGTACGATGTGAGCTTCAACGTGAGGTAACAGTGGAGCCGCTTGATGCGGCTTGCGATCTGCTCGCGGCGCGCTGGCCAACAGAGATTGCGCCGCGCTTCAAATAATCGTCCAGTCCCAGAAACTCCTGAAATACCTCGTTCGATAGCAACTGACCTCGCGCGGTGAGTCGGACTGTTCTGCCGTCGAAAACCAGCAGTCCATTTTCTTCGAATCTAGCGACGGCTTCCAGCGCCGGGGCTAGCAGCGCAGAACCGAACTCGCGCTCCATGGCAGCCACATCAACGCCTGCGTTCAACCGGAGACCGAGAAACCAAGCCTCTTCGTGCTGCTGCGCGCGGGTGAGCCACGTAGTCTCAGCAGGCTCCGCTCCGGCGAGATAGACCTTCAGGTCGTCGGTAGTGGTGGAGCGCAGGACGGATTCTTTTCGGTCGGACAGAAGCATCGATGAAGCGTCTAGACCGAGGCCGAGGTATGGGCGGCGCTGCCAGTAGCGCAGATTATGACGCGAGTGAAAGCCGGCACGGCAGAAGTTGGAGATCTCATATTGCTCCAGGCCTGCCTGATGCAAGGCTTCGATGGCGATCGAATACATCTGCGCGATGGCGTCGTCTGTGGGAACGAGATCGGCGTGGTAGCGCACGCCGTGCGCGAGCATCTCGCGGCCCAGGCGCGAGTCTTCGTCCACTTCGAGCATATAGACGCTGGCGTGAGGAACGCCGGCATCGGCCAACGCCGCCATCACTATCAGCGATTCCTGCCACGAAGCGAAGGTCTGGCCGGGAAGTCCCGCGATGAGATCAACGCTCAGGTTGCAGATACGCGCAGCACGCAGCCGCATAACGTCCGCGAGCACTATGGCGCGGTTGTGCAGGCGCCCGCTGGAAGCCGCTTCGCGATCAATGAACGATTGCACGCCGAGGCTGACCCGATTGACGCCGCAGGCGACGAGAGCTGCAAGGGTTTCATCGGCCAGCTGACCGGGCGCACATTCGACGGTAATCTCGGCGTCCGGGTCGAAATCGAAATGCGTGCGCATGGCGGCGAACAGACGCTCAAGTAACTCGGGCGCCAGCAGGCTGGGCGTGCCGCCGCCGAGGTAGACCGTATCCACGCGGCGCGGAAGCGCGACGCCCATAAGAGCGGCCCATTTTCCTGCGGCCCGCATGTCCTCGATCAGACGGTCCACGTAACGCGCGTGCTCGCTGGCCGGGTAGACTCCCGAAGCAAAGTTGCAATAAGTACACTTCGAGCGGCAGAAGGGAACGGAGAGGTATAGACCGAGCGCGCCGCCGGCGGAAGCATCCATAAAGTGATTGTTTCATGAACGTGGCCGAAGTTCGATTTGCGCTCTTTGCCCTTCGTGCAAGAATTGATACAGGGGGGCTTCTCGCTTGAAAGCCTTGGTCTTTGTGGTTATCGTGCTGTTGCAAGGGCTCCTTCTTGCTGCCCATTGGTTTATCTATCGCACGTTTGTTGTCTTCCTGGGGCCGTTTAGCGCATCGACTACGAGTGCGTTGCGAGACACGCTCTTTGTGTTGGCCTTCAGCTTTTTGATTGCCACGCTGATTGGGCTCCGGTACACGAATTCGATGGTGAGATTGATTTACACGATCGCGTCTGTCTGGCTGGGATTCTTCAGTTTCCTCTTCTGGGCGGCGTGCCTGTGCAGGCTGACGGGCTGGGCGCTGACGCTGGCGGGACTGAGCGCAGACCGGCCGCTGGCCGCTACAGTGCTCTTCGGGCTTGCCGTTTTGGCCGGACTTTACGGTTTACTAAACGCACGTTTTATCCGCATCCGGCGTGTCGCAGTACAACTGGCCGGTTTGCCTGATTCCTGGCGAGGCCGGACAGCATTGGTTGTCAGCGATGTGCACCTGGGCCACGTGCACGGACCCGGTTTCAGCCGGCGAATAGTGCGACTGGCCGCGCGCCTTAATCCCGACATAATCTTCCTTCCAGGCGACCTGTTCGACGGCGGCAAGGCGGATGCCGCTCGACTGGCCGAGCCTTTTTACGCGCTGGCTCCGCCGCTGGGCAGTTATTTTTCAACCGGCAACCACGACGAGTATGGCAACGCCGCGCGCTACGCCCAGGTGCTTACACGCGCCGGCATTCGCGTTCTTGCCAATGAGAAAGTCACTATCGATGGCCTGGACATTGTGGGCGTTTCTCACGGCGACTCTCATCCGGTTCGTCTGCGGTTCACATTGGAGAGCTTGCACCTCGTGCCCAGCAAGGCAACCATTCTGCTCAACCATGTGCCCACCAACTTGACCGCGGTGGAGGTGGCGGGCATCGGGCTGCAGATCTCCGGCCACACGCACGCAGGACAGTTTTTCCCCTTCACGTGGCTGGCGCGCAGCGTCTTCGGCAGGTTTACTTACGGTTTGCAGCGCTATGGCGGGCTGCAAGTGTACACGTCTAGCGGCGCGGGGACCTGGGGCCCTCCAATGCGCGTGGGAACGAGTCCGGAGATCGCCCTGCTGACGTTTGTATGAGTATGACGCTCGTAGGAGAAAATCACTATTGAAGATGGGGTAGCACGAAGGTTGCCGAATGGCGAAAAGGGAATCCGCAAGCAATCTGCGACACGGAGGGAATTCGAATGAGTGAGGCGAAAGAGGCAACCGGCGAGGTGGTCAGGACCCCTCTTCATGGAATCGATTTGCTGTCGAACTCGCGGCTCAATAAGGGCACTGCCTTCTCCGAAGAGGAGCGCACGGCCTTTGGCCTGCATGGGCTTTTGCCGCCTCATGTCGGAACTCTCGATGACCAGCGGGAACGCCGCAAAAGGGTGCTCGACGGACGGCCTACACCGTTTCTCAAGTACAGCAACATGCGCGACGTACAGGACAATTGCGAGACGCTCTTCTACTCGCTGATTGCGAATTACACCGAGGAGCTGTTGCCTATCGTTTATACCCCCGTGGTAGGCGAGGGATGCCAGCGATTCAGCGAAATATGGCGTCGGCCCCGCGGCCTTTTTGTGAGCTACACGCACAAGGATCGCATCGAAGAGATTCTTGCCGACCCGCGTTTTGACGATGTGCGCTGCATCGTGGTTTCGGACGGGGAACGCATTCTCGGCCTGGGCGATCAGGGCGCAGGCGGCATGGGTATTCCCATCGGCAAGATGGCTCTTTATACGGCTTTGGGCGGCATTCCGCCGGAGCATTGCCTTCCGATTTTGCTCGACGTAGGCACGGACAACGAGGAACGGCTACACGATCCGATTTACATTGGCTGGCAGCATCACCGTATCCGCGGTGCGGAGTACGACGAATTCGTGGAAGAATTTGTGACCGCCGTGGAGCGCCGATGGCCGCACATACTCTTGCAGTGGGAGGATTTCGCGGGCGTCAACGCTGCTATCCTGCTCAGGCGCTATCGCGACCGGCTGTGCACATTCAACGACGACATTCAGGGAACCGCTGCAATCACGACAGGCACGCTGCTGGCCGCAGTTCGCGCCACTGGCCGTCCGTTGAAAGAGCAAACCATTGCGATGTTCGGGTCGGGTTCGGCCGGTATCGGCATTGGCGATCTGCTGATTGCCAGAATGAAAGAGGAGGGACTGACAGAGGAGCAGGCGCGCAAACGCATCTACTGCTTCAACCGCTACGGATTGCTCGTGGAGGGATGCGAGGGCATACGCCCCGGCCAGGAAGCGCTGATGCACTCCAAGGCCGATGTGGCGGGATGGAAACTGAGTGGCAAAGGGGCAATTTCACTGCTCGATACGGTGCGAAATGCCGAGGTAACGATCTTGGTGGGCACCTCCGCGCAGACCGGCGCGTTTACGGAAGAGATTGTGCGAGAGATGGCGAGCCATACGGAGCGGCCGATAATTTTCCCGCTGTCGAACCCTACGTCGAAGTCCGAGGCCAAGCCGGCAGACCTGCTGCGCTGGACAAACGGGCGCGCGCTGGTGGGCACGGGAAGTCCGTTTGACCCGGTAGACGTGAACGGCAAGTTGGTGCGCATTTCGCAGATCAACAACTCATTCATTTTTCCCGGCCTTGCGCTGGGCATTCTGATCTCGCGGTCCACGCGTGTTTCTGACGCCATGATTATGGCCTCAGCCAAGGCGCTGGCCAGCCTGTCGCCGACGCTCGCAGACCCCACCGCTCCGCTGCTGCCGCCGATTGCCGATTGCCGCAAGGTGAGCGTGGTGGTGGCGGAAGCCGTAGCGAAACAAGCCATGGCTGACGGAACCGCCGAAAAGATGGACGACGAAACCCTCCGCAAAAGCATTCGCGCATACGTTTGGGAGCCCGTTTATTTGCCGTATGAACGGATTCCGTAGCGAGGAACTCTCACTCTGCGCGTAGAGCGTGGCGCACAGTTTAAACTGAAATCAAATGATTCCTACGCTTGCATGGACGCCGGAAGGCGTCCGTTTTATCGATCAGACCAAGCTCCCTCTCGAAGAGAGCTACGTACTTGCAACGACTTACGAGCAGGTTGCCGACGTTATCGTGACCATGGTCGTCCGCGGCGCGCCGGCTATCGGCGTCTCGGCGGCTTACGGCGTAGCCCTGGGCGCACTCGGCACGCAGGCCAGTACGGCTGCAGGGTTTGCGCCGGAGTTTGCGACGATCTGCGAACGGCTGGCAGCAACTCGGCCCACCGCAGTGAATTTGTTCTGGGCCATCGACCGCATGAAGCGGCTGTTTGCGGGATTGCTGGCTGCGGAAGCAACGCTGACTGAGATTAAGCTGAAACTACTCGCCGAAGCGCACGCGATGTACGAGGAAGACATTGCCGCGTGCAAGGCGATGGGCAAATTTGGCGCGGCGCTTTTGCCTGAGAACGGCGGCGTGCTGACGCACTGCAACGCGGGCGCTCTGGCAACTTGCGGTTACGGAACAGCGCTGGGAGTGATCCGTTCGGCGGTCGAGCAGGGCAAACACATTCACGTCTACGCCGACGAAACGCGGCCGTTTTTGCAGGGCGCGCGGCTGACGGCATGGGAGTTAATGGCCGACAAGATTCCTACCACGGTAATCTGCGACAACATGGCCGCCAGCTTAATGAGGGCCGGGCTCATCCAGGCCGTGGTTGTGGGCGCGGACCGCATTGCGGCCAACGGCGACACGGCCAACAAGATCGGCACTTATAACGTGGCGATTCTGGCGCGCGAACACGGCATCCCGTTTTACGTGGCCGCACCGTGGTCCACCATCGACATGGCGACGGCGACAGGGGAAGACATTCCCATCGAAGAACGATCGGCTGCCGAAGTCACACACCATGGCGGGAAGCAGCTAACGCCGAATGGTGTGGGCATTTGCAATCCGGCATTTGATATGACACCGGCAAAGTACATCGCCGCCATCTTCACCGAACGCGGTGTGTTGCGCGCGCCTTATGGCGAGTCGCTCAGGCAGATGGAACTTCTAAGGAAATAAAGCTGAGCAACAATCCTCCATCGCCGGGCAGAACTGTGACGGCCACGCCGGTCAGGTCTTTGACCAGATAGTGCGCGGCGCTGAGCGAAGCAACGGAGTGAGAAAAGGGTGTGGCAACCACCGTGCAGCCGGCTGCGCGACCGGCGACGGTGCCTGAGGACGAATCCTCGAAGACTACACACTCCTCGGGCGCAAAACCCAGCATCGCTGCCCCGGCGAGAAACGGCGCCGGATTCGGCTTGCCCTCTGTCACCGAATCTGCGTGGACGATTCGCTCGGGCACGGGAATACCGCTCAAGGCCAAGCGCAGGCGTGCAAGCCGCTCAGTGGCGCTGGTAACCACGGTCCATCGATTAGGCGGCAGCGTCGCTAACAGGTTGAGTACGCCGGGCAGTACGCCCAGCCCTTTCCCGTCCGCGAGCTCGATCTCCTCAATGAGCTTCAGCTCTTCCATGCTGTCAAGATCGGGACGAAGCTGCGCGACGGTCTCGATGGCGCGGCATCCGTGAGCGGCGCGAATCGCAGTCTCAGGGTCAATGCCCCGCATCAACGCCCATTTGGTCCAACTGCGCTCGACGGAAGCCACAGAGGAGATGAGAATGCCATCCATGTCAAAGAGAACAGCCTTGCAGGGAATCTGGATTGGGGAAGAAGCGACGGAGGAGGCCATAATTCAATTTTAGCCGGAGGGCTTTTCATTTCTTTGGATGGGATGGTTTGACGGCGACGGAAGCCGATTTGGGTGCGGGGAAGGTCACCTTGGGCGAGTCAGCCAGTGTAACGGCGACCTGGACTGGATCGGCGTGCGCACCGCGCTTGACCTGATTGTCTCTGAGCGTGAGGACGCCGTTGGCAATTTCGGCGTCGGCGGTCCAGCGGTCGAAACGGGCCAGGGCAGGGGGAACGAGGCCGGAGTTTGCGGCCACGGTTCCATGACGCCAATCGAAGTGAAATGTGCCTTTGGCCGAAGCTGCCAGATCGTTGCCTGTGAATCCGGCCAGTTCTATTTTGCCGTTGCCGTCGAAATCGCGGCCCGTGCAGCGCAGGCCGAGCATTTGACCCAGGGTCGGCGGGCTGAGTTTGTCGATCTGCGCTTCAAACGCGTAAGCGGGCTTGTCCTGAGCGGAGGCGGCGGCGTGGAGCGTACCCGTTCCGTGAATGCGGCCGCCGAGCAGCGCAGCGTCAAAGGCTGTGATCTCAGCCCCATTGGCAATCATGGAGACTGTGGCCCCAGCGCCATGGAGCGTGACCGGGCCGAGAATGAGGGATTCGGCCTTGACCGAGCCTTCCATCCGTGGCCATGCCGGAGCAGCCGTGGGGCGAAGACGATTGATGAGCGTGGAAAGCAGCGTGCCCGGCTCATGAGCGCCCAGAAACGCGGTTTGAAGGACGGCGGCGTCAAGCGCACCAAACTGGAGCTGAAATGTTGGAGGGCAGCTTTGGGGCGCATCGCACGGGGCAGGAAGCGAGAGTGTGGCCGTTCCCTTCACCGGGCCGTAAGAAAACGCGACCGGGTCCCAGAGAAGATCTCCTGAGTCGAGGTGGAGTGTGGCCTGCGAGATCTTGACGGGGTTGGCGAGAAAATCTGCTTTCCAAACTGCGTTATGCAAGGATACGGTTCCGCCAAGGGTGTCGGCTGAGGGTGCGAACTGGAGCGCAGAGCCGATTGCCGTTGGCGAGGCGGTGGACGGAGGTGCTGGGATTGGGGTCGGGACGGGCCACCAGGGACCTTCGGCGGTCAGGTCTACTGAGACGGGGCCGCCAGTAAGAGTGTTGAGGGCCGCGGCGTAATTAATGCCGGCCAGATGTGCCAGTTCCCTGCCCCTCTGAATGGAGGTCTGGCCGCGCATCGTGAGCTGGTAGCCAGAGAAAGCGAAGTGCATGGAGACCGAAAGCGGAACTTCGGCACCGGCGGGGATGGCCACGGTTGCTGTCAGCGCCCCAGATGATCCGGATGGCTGGGCTGCGGATACAGGAGCAGGCGACAGAAGCACCTTCGGAATACGAATGGGTTCACTGAGGCCGCTGCCGCTGAGTTGGAGGCCCTGTATGGTAATGCTCCCCGTGAGCGGCTCTTGTAAGGCCGGATGGGCCTTGTCGACGTGTGCGTGGCTGCCCGAGGTGGGATTCGATGGAGCCGCTTCTTCTGGAGCGTAGGTGATTTTGCCGCTTGCCGATCCGGCAGTTTCGAGGCCTGGAGCCAGATCGCTGCGAACGGTGCGCAGTGCGTCCAGGCCCGCGGCAACGGAGATGCGATCCAGTTCGACTGAGAAGTGAGGCGGACCATCGTTGCCAGGAAGATTGCCGGTAAGGCGGATGTGGCCGTCGCCCAGCGGTGAGTCGCAGAGCAGGTTGTCGATGGCACGGGTGGTGAAGTGAGCAAGGAGGGTGCAGTTGGCGTCGAAATCCATAGACGCGACCGGGGCAAACTCGGCGCGATGAACGCCTGAGGCGCGCAGCCGCGTCTTGATTTGGGCAGCGTCGGCGGTGCCGTCTAGTTGCAGTTGGCCTGTCAAATCACCGCGCCAGCCTGCATCGGAACCAAGGAGCAGGCGAGTGAGCTGGCCGAGTTGGGCCTGTCGCCATTCGAGGTCAAGGTGCACCGGCATCTGACGCAGTTCCGGCGCTTGCCGCAGAGTTGCGTCGAGCCGCAGGGTACCTGTGTCGGCTTGCTGAATGGGCATATCGGTGCGAACGGGTTCACCGCGCAGCCTCACGCGCCACTCGCCGGGACTCTGCTGATAGAGGGACATCTCGGCGTTGAGCACCGAGAAAGGCAACTTTTCCGCGCCATTCTTGATGTTGATGCGGGAATTGGCGGCTTTGAGGTAAGGCAGCCTGATTGGCTGGCCGGGCCCTGCACTGCCCGCAGCGGGTTGAGCTTCGGCTGTCGCCGTACGCAATAGCGAGTCGAGGTTCCATCGGCCTACCCCGGTGCGCACCAAATTCAGGCTGGCCTCATCCGCGCTGATGGTGTCAATCTCCAGCAGCCCTCGCCACAGAGAGAGCAAACGAATGGACGCGGTAACCGTATTGGCGTGGAAGACCGGTTCGGCGCCGTACGCGGGGTCTTCCTCGACGGTGAGGTCGGAGAGTACAAAGCCGGGCCGGGGCAGCAAGCGCACTTCAACAGAAGAGATGCGCACGGGGCGGCCGAGCGAGGCGGAAATCAGTTGAGTGATGCGGCTTTTGTAGTGGCTCACGCTCACGAACGGCGGCACAATCAGGATGGCCAATATCGCCACCAGCGCTGCCAGAGCGATCCAAAGCCGCTTGTGCTTGTGTTGCCGGGGTTGTCCGTCTTCGCTCATGGCCTTGTCTGTGGGCACTGATCGCGCTTCATTGTTCACTATCATTTCACCGGATGGAATGTCCGGCTCCAGCGGGTTTCGGTAAAGAAGTGTAGCGCAACGTGACTGAGCCATCCGACGGTATTGCCGATTCCCGGCTTTTCATACTGGTCGTCGGGCGTCACGAAAGACCAATAGTTGAAGAGCGGACGGCCGACGATGTTCTCTCTAGGCACAAAGCCCCAGAAGCGCGAGTCGAGGCTGTTGTGCCGGTGGTCGCCCATCATGAAGTAGTGGCCGGGAGGAACCACCAGATCGCCGTTCTCCAAGTGATTGGGAAAATCGACGGACCAGGCTTCGGTAGCGCCCCTGTCAATGGATGGCGGCACAGTAGGAAACTCGTCGAGAAACTCCTGATGGTTTTCCGGCGTTGTCAATTGAGCGTGAGGCTGGCTCTGAGCGACGCCGTTGACGATAACGATGCCGTCGCGCAGATGGATGTGGTCGCCTGGCATGCCGATCAGCCGCTTTACCAGTGTCAGATATTGAGGATTTCCGTCTGTATCCAGATCCGGCACAGGCTTGATGAAGACCACGATATCGTTGCGCTGAGGCTCACGGTAATGAACCAGCGGCATCCACGTCGCAGGCGGAGCAAGGGTGATGCGATCAACCAACAGATGATCGCCCACCAGCAGCGTCTTTTCCATCGATCCGGAGGGGATGACGTAGTTCTGCGCGAGGAAAGTGAGGATGAACAGGCCCACCACGAGGATGGAGCAGATGCTGGCTACGGCCTCGAAAGGCGTCTCTTCCACTCTCTGTTCAACGGGCTGGGGCTCGGAGGGCGTCTTGGTAGCCGGCGATTTTTTCTTTGTCATCCTGTCGCTCTTTGTTAGTGGCTAGTGGCTAGCAGTCAGTGATCAGTGAAAAATCAAAAAACTGGAACTGAATACTGATCACTAACGACTGATCACTGGTCACTGCTTTTAGTGCACGACGTGGAAGATGCGCTTCCAGCGGGCAAAACCGGCAAGCCGGGACGAGAATTCCCTGTCGTGTCCGAGTCTATCATCCGCGGCTTGCAACGTGGTTTGTTCGACATCTGTGGTTGAAGGCCGGGTGAGGGAGAAGTAAATGACCAGTGGCCGAGCCACGATCTGCTGCCGCGAGACAAAGCCCCAGAAACGGGAGTCCTTGCTGTGGTTGCGGTTGTCGCCGAGCACAAAATATTCGCCCTGGGGCACCACGAGTTCGCCATTGCGAATGAGGCTCTGCATCTGTTTCCACCAGAGCGGGTCCACCTCGGGATCGGTATAAATTGGAGCTGGAAAGTCTTCGCCGAAGGTATTGCCGGGAGCGGGCTCAAATGCTGCGTAGGGCTCGCGGAGGACAACGCCGTTCACGGAGACGCGGCCATCACTGATGCGCAGGCGGTCACCGGGAAGACCCACTACCCGCTTGACGAGATAGGTGTGCTGGGGGTGGTGGAAGACAATGATGTCGCCACGCGCAACCTCGCGGTATGGCATGAGCATCTGGCTGAATCTGCCGGCCGGAGCATAGATCTGCTTGTTCACCAGCAGAAAGTCGCCCACCAGCAACGTGTGTTCCATGCTTTCAGAGGGAATCAGATATGGCTGAAGCACAAAGGTGAGCAGAAACAGCGCCACCACTATGGTCCGAAGCAGCGAGGCCAGAGCCTCGGGCACGGAAGGCAACTGAAGCCGCATCCGCGCAAACCAGTACGGGGACGGGCCAGGCGCTATGGTGGGGGTACTCATTGCGCTGCCAACTCCTCCTTTTGGGCTTTCGGTTTGACCTCGGCCTGTGCAACAACTGATTCCCGGGATGCCTGCAAATGCTCCAGCGCGCGCCGGGCGGCATCCTGCTCGGCGTGTTTCTTGGTGCTGCCCTTGCCGCGCGCCAGAGGCTTTCCCGCCTCCGAATCCACGCCTTTCAGCCGGACTTCGACCAGAAAGCGCTTACGGTGGTCGGGGCCGCTTTCGCTTTTGACCCGATAGACGGGCGTTCCGGCTCCAGAGGCTTGCAAGTGCTCCTGCAAGGCCGATTTGTAGTTGCCCAAGGCAGCTCCGGAGCGCAACTGCTCGGCCAACTGCTCCGCGGCCTCACCCATCACCCATCGACGGACAAAGACAGTAACCGGTTCGAGCCCACCATCCAAAAACAGCGCGCCCAGAACAGCCTCCATGGTGTTGGAGAGCACGGTGCTCTTGCGCCTGAGACCGCCCTTGTCTTCGCCGCGGCTGAGGCGCAGATGGCTGCCCAGGCCTATGACCGCTGCTACCTCCGCCAGATGCTGGCGGCTGACCAACTGGGCGCGGACGCGGGTCAACTCGCCCTCTTGCCACTCCGGGTGAAGCAGAAACAGGGCTTCGGCAATCACCAGTCCCAGCACGGCGTCGCCCAGGAACTCCAGTCGCTCATTATCGCCCGTGCCGTCCGCTTTGATTTTG
>Ga0181520_10008132_pt1 | contig 15066 bp, 13 predicted proteins | sample PEATcosm2014_Bin_29_FD_132451 | JGI IMG/M metagenome (GOLD analysis project Ga0181520, IMG submission 132451) | Peatland microbial communities from MTU Mesocosm Facility, Houghton, MI, USA - PEATcosm2014_Bin02_30_metaG | ecosystem: Environmental > Terrestrial > Soil > Wetlands > Peat | place...
GCGCAACGACGCCACCCGCGATCAGTGTCTGCCCTGAAGCGACATTCCAGCTTTGAGCGGCGCCCAAAGTCACGGCGCAATTTAATGTCGCGCTCTGATTGGCCGCTCCTAAGAAGATAGTCGCTACATAGTGAGATGCAAGCATTTACGAATTCCAATCTTTTTGTGTCATTGCCCCGCCTCGGAGGCGGTTGGTGTGCTGACATATTGATGCCGGAAGCGCCCAGCGTGAGGGTGTTGGCGGCGCTGATGGTCAGCGGGCCGGCCATGGTGCCATCCAGTTGAAGGCCCTCCAGGCTCATGCTTGCATTCAGAGCCATGCCGGACAAGTTGCCCGCCGTGGGTGTGACGCCAAACTCACCAACGGTGGTAATGGTCGGCGCGACGCCGGAACCGCTGCCATCGGCGGTGCTCCAGTCCGTGGAGGCGCTCATCGTCGCTGTGGCGGTTTTGAATATGTTCTGCGCGGTGGCCGGATTTGAACAGAGCAGCGCAGCGCAGAGACAGAGGGAACGAATAATGATTTTATTTTTCATGTGAATGAGAAGTTCACTGGTTGCAGCCATGGGATTGACTACAGTATGGAACAATGGGAAAAACTTTTCAAGTGTTTTTTTTGATTTTTTTTCAGGGACTGTTCCTGTCTTTGGCAAAACATATAACACAATTCGCCGGAGCGTGTTATGACGGTTGACAATGAGAAAACGCACGGGCGGGCGGGGCAGGCGGAACCTGTCCGCAGGCGGAGGTGAGCGTCTGCGCGAGACGGCTCGTCAGCAGCCTTGCCCCGCCCGATTTGCCGTCGTGGCCTGAAACACCAATGGCGGCCCCGCCGCGAAAAAAAATGGGCTGCCAACGGGCGCGCATTCCGTTAGTCTTGATGAAACGAAAGCGCTCGAAATGATTTCCGAACGACAAAAACTGCTGCGCCGTCTTAAAAAAATCCTGCCCGGCGAAATTTTTCTTGAACCCGCCACGCTCGAAAAATACGCCGGCGACAAATGGTTCGCCGCGCGCCAGCCCGACGCCGCCGCCCTGCCCCGCTCGGCCAAAAGCGCCGCCGCGATTTTGCGGTATGCAAACCAGCACCGGATTCCCGTGACGCCGCGCGGCGCGGGCCACGGCTACGTCGGCGGCTGCGTGCCCGTGCGCGGCGGCATCGTGCTCTCGCTGGAGCGCATGAACCGCATCCGCGAAATCAACGCCGCCGATTTCGTGGCCGTCGTCCAACCCGCCGTCAACACAAAAAATTTCCAGGAAACCGTCGAGCGGCGCGGCCTTTTTTATCCGCCCGACCCCGCCAGCCGCGCGGACAATTTCATCGGCGGCAACATCGCCACCAACGCCGGCGGACCGCGCTGCCTCAAATACGGCGTCACCCGCGATTACGTCCTCGGCCTCGAAGTCGCGCTGGCGGACGGCTCCATCGTCCGGCTCGGCGGGCGCACGCACAAAAACAAGACCGGCTTCGATTTGCACCGGCTCTTCGTCGGCTCGGAAGGGCTGCTCGGCGTCATCACGGAGGCGACGTTGAAGCTGATTCCGCTCCCGCCGTTCCGCGCGAACCTGGCCATCGGCTTCAATTCGATGAATTCCGCCGTCCGCGCGTTGCAGGCGATTTTCGCCGCCGGCTATTTGCCGTGCGCCGCCGAGCTTGCGGATGAATTCACACTCGCCGCCGCCGCCAAACGCACGAAAAGCAAGCGGCTGCTCGGCTGCAAGGCGCATCTGATTTGCGAACTGGATGGACAGGAACATTCCATGCGCCATGAAATCGCCGCCGTGGAAAAGATTGTGAAGCGGCAAAAGCCGCTGTTCGTCGAGCGCGGCTTTGGCGGCGAACAGTGCGAGGCCGTCTGGCAGATCCGCCGCGAGTTTTCCTACGCGCTCCGCGACACCGGCCTCACGAAATTGAACGAGGACATTGTCGTGCCGCGCGGGAAGCTGGAGAGCCTTTTCAAATTCGCCGCGAAGCTGCGGAAAAAACACGGCCTGCCCGTCGCCTGCTTCGGCCACGCCGGCGACGGCAACATCCACACGAACGTGATGGTGGATTACACGCAACCCGGGGCAAAGCGGCGCGCCGGGAAATGCCTTGATGAACTTTTCCGCTGGGTGATCGCGTCCGGCGGCGCCATCAGCGGCGAACACGGCATCGGGCTCGCCAAGCAACGCTGGTGGCCGCGGGCGGTTTCCCCGGAGGCGCGTGAACTCCATCGCGTCGTGAAACGCGCCCTCGACCCCAGGGGCATTTTGAATCCCGGCAAGTTTGTGTAGCAGTCGGCGCTTGCTGGATGGTATTCTGATTTGAATTTCAAACTTGCAAGCGGAGCGCGAGTTGTCCAACTCGCGGCATGTCCGCGGCGTCCATCCGCTGCGGATTGGGGGACAATCCACATATGGCAGTTCAATTTAACATTGGCACGCTCCCGGACCAGTTCCGTAACGCTCCGAAAACCCGTCCGGTTCTGGATTGCGGTGGCAAGTATGATGTAAGGAGTGCTGGACTCGTCACCTCGTCCCCTACGCACGTTCCACACCCGGCAAAAGCACCGTCGCCGCCGCGCTTTGCCGGCGCAGACCGCTTTCACCTTTCAACCGATGCAATGTCCGGCTATTGCGGCAGCGAAAGCGCGGTCAAGCAGGTGTTTGGGGACACGATTGATTATGCAACCGAGACGAAATACTTCGCCAGACCGGGCGCATTTCTGTCGCGCAAGGTCATTGGCATACGGAAACGCCGCCGTCTTGGTTTCCCTGATTTGAAGCAGACGACCATCAATCATTGCGAGCGCACAAATTTGAGCCTGCGAACTTTCACGCGAAGATTCACCCGTTGCACTCTTGGTTATTCAAAGAAGCTGGAAAATACCTGACGCGCTGGCTGGTGGAAGAAACCATCCGTTTCATCAAGCAGAGTTACCAGTTGGAGGACATGCGGGTGCTCCACTACGAGCGCTTGCGCAACTTGGCGGCACTGGTGATGGCCAGCGCGTATTTTGGGGCGGCGTGGCTGGGCCACTCGTTGAAACTGGCGGTGCTGGCCAGTCGCGTTTTGAAAGTCGCACGGCGATTTTTTGGCGTGCCGGAATTCCATTACTACGCTTTGGCCGATGGCATCGGGTTTTTGCTTTCGCGCCTGCGCCACGGCCACTCCAAACCAGCGCGTCCAACCAACACTCCATAACTCTCACTCTTTCCCTTCAAAAAACTGGGGAAAGTCCAACTTTCTTGAAACCTTGACAGCGACTTGAACATCCGTAATTTCAGAAAATGAATTTCTTCCTGCATCGTCTTGATGCCTGCTTCGGCACGATGCTAAGCGGTCTAATTTTCACGGGCATTTTTTGCGCCCGGGCGCAAAACATTCCCTCGCCCGAGATTCCCCAAGCGGTTTTTAACATCACCAACTATGGCGCGGTCGGGGACGGCAGGAAATTGAACACCGCTGCCATTCAAAAAACCATTAATGCATGCTCCGCCGCTGGCGGTGGCATGGTGCGGGTGACTGCCGGAAAATATTTATTCGGCCCGATCACGCTGACTAGCAGCATCAACCTGCACCTTGATCAAGGAGCAGTCTTGTTAATCAACAACGACATGGCGGCTTATCCGCTCAAAGCGAACCGGTATCAGGATTGCATCACCGCCGCAGATGCGCATGACGTCGAAATCAGCGGCGAAGGGGTAATTGACGGGCAGGGACAGGCATGGTGGACGGCCTTCAGCGCGGATTTGAAGGCGGATCAGCAGACCATGCCGCACCGGCCTTGCATGACCAGACTGTCCAATTGCACACGCTTGCGGGTCAGCGGCGTCACGCTCCAGAATTCGCCCATGTTTCATCTGGTGACGCAGAATTGCACCGACGTGACCATTCAAAACGTCACCATCAAATCCCCCGCCGATGCCGCCAACACCGACGGCATTGATCCTTCCGGATGGAATTATCTGATTACCGACTGCCTGATTGACACCGGCGACGACAACATCGCCATCAAACCCACCGCCGGTCGCACGCCCGGCAACAACAATTTCATGGTGAATAATTGCACTTTCCTGCACGGCCACGGCATATCCATCGGTAGCGGCACTTTCAACGGCCTGGAAAATCTCACCGTCAGCAACTGCACCTTCAACGGGACAGATTCCGGCATCCGCATCAAAACCCTGCGCGGCAAAGGCGGTTTGTTGCAGAACGTCACTTACGAAAACATCACCATGACGGACGTGAAAAATCCGATTTACATCAATGACTATTATCCCGAGCGGAACGCCCCGAAAGATCCTTCAACTGAAACAGCCGGGCCGGTCACCGGTCTGACACCCATGAACAAAAACATCACCATCCGCGATTTGACCGTCACCAATTGCCCGAACGCCGGAACGATCCGGGGCCTGCCGGAAATGCCCATCGCAGCCATGACGTTCTCGAACGTGAACATCTCGGCCAAAACCGGACTGAAAATCTATCACGCGCGGAAAGTCCGCTTCATCAACTCCAAAATCACTGTGGAAAGCGGAAAAGCATTGACGACCTACAACGCAGAAGTCACCGGGCTGGAATAATTCGTCCAGTCCAACAATGGAATCACCACAAAGCGAAACGGTTCGATTTGAAACCGAATCCAGAAGTTGGAACCACGAAACACACGAAATGACACGGATCAATAACAGGTTTTGGAATCGGCTGGCAGTAGGCAACTTACCCGTCACATATGTACTTATCTGTTTCGTTTCGTGCGTTTCGTGATTGATCAAATCCAGTTTTCCGGGTAAAAATTCATTTTGTATTGCCTGTGCCCGGATTCAGCTTCGCAATCACAGGATCAAGCGCCGCCTTCCACACCGCGTAACCAGCCGCATTCAGATGAAGATGGTCCCCATTGAAATCCACCGGATTCGGTTTGCCCTTTTCATCCGCGAAGATTCCCCAAGTATCGCATATGGCAAAGTTCGGCTCGCCTTTGACAAATTGTTCCACCAGTGAATTGGCTTTTTGAATCTTCTCCGCGTAAATCTGCCCGTCGCGTTCACTTCTGGGCATTATTTTGCAAACGATGACCTTCAGGTTGGGGTTGTAATCCTTGATGGCCTGCAAAATGAGCCGGATGTTCGCCGCAACGTCCTCCGGGTCCTCGCCATCACCCAGATCGTTTGTGCCGATCAGCAACACGATGGCCGATGGATTCAGGCTCAACACATCCGCCTTCAGGCGGTAAAGCACTCCGCTCGTGATGTCGCCGCCGATGCCACGGTTGGCCACCTTCAAGTTCGGAAAATCATTCGCGAGCGTCTGCCAGCCTTCAGTGATTGAGTCTCCCAGAAATACCACCGCCCCGGCATCATTGCTCACGGTTGCCACCCAGCGCGCATGATCGCGCGCCCACACACCCGCCAGCCCGTTCCAGACATGTGACGGCACCTTGCCCGGCAATTGGTCAAGGCTTGGGAATTGCGATACGTCAGTCGAACTGACCGGCGACGAAGTCGTGCTGTTGGTATTTTGAGCGCCGGCAAAATTGATTCCGGCTGCTGCCAGAAAGAGTGCAGCACTAAGGATGATGAGATACTTACAGAGCCTGCTAACGCAGGGTTTGATTTTCATTTGAAACTGATTATGAAAATGTGGCGAAAGATTTCGAGCATAAAATTCCAGAAAATTCAAGTCAAGATGTGGCCATGAGGACAATGTTGGGAACCGCATCTTGATGGCAAACTCGCCGTTGACAACCCCTGTCCTGCTGGCAGGATGCGGCGAGAATGAGTGCGAACAACACCGCGTCCGACGCGTTGCCCGGCGAGTAATGCACGGAAACTTTTTTGCCGACGGGATAACGGTCGAGGATTCCCTGCGCATATTCCGATGACGATGACATCTGCCCGATGGCAACTTTGTCGCCCGTGTAACCCGTTCCAGCCACCTGATAACCATAGGTGACCTCCGCCGAATAGGTCATGTCTCCATGTTCGCCCTCATGAGATTTCATCTCCACCGACTGGAAGATGCCATCGGTCACCGGCCAATGTTCCGCGCGGATGCTTTTTGCGAAGGTCCAAATTCCGATGCCCAGGGCAACGAGGCCGACGAGAATGAACAATGAACAAAAAAGCTGCGCGCCACGGTTATTCATGTGGACCATGAACCAAGTTTAACGCCGCGAGCCGCGTTCCGGCCATTACGATTTGCGGCAATTTTTGGGTTGGCGTGGTTCACAGTTTATGAATCCGCTTCATCCGCGGTTGCAGTTTTTGATTCGCGAACGAATCAGAGCGCAGTGTGACGCCACATGCGCTTCAGGGATTGGACAACCGGAAGAACAGGTTCCCGCTGGGCGATGTGATAGTAATGTTGTTGGTGCCGTTGGTGGTAGTGATGGAGTAACCGCTCGTCGTCCAACCATTGGCCGGAGCGAGGTTCGCGTTTTGTTGCAAAGTGTAGCTGCCCGTGGCCGGCCATGAGATGATGACGCTGTTGCCGGAATGGGTGATGACTAGATTGGGCAGGCCCGTCGTCTGCACGACGGAAATGAGGCTCCAGAACCCGCCCGTCACGGAATAACTGCCGCCGCTCATCGCACCGCTGGCGTCGGGCTGGCCGATGGCGCCGGTGACTTGATAGGTCGCGCCCGTGCTGGTGCCGCCGCCACCGGCAATTTTATACCAGTCAATGGAGTATTGCTGGGCAAAGGCTGTTGAAAGTTGAGCGTTGAGCGTTGAGAACAGCAACAACAAGGCGGCGCTTTGAATCAGCTTTTTCATATTTGACTCATTTCTTTCCTGCAAGAGATTGCATGGTCTGATCCGGTTCGTCCAACCGTTTTTCAAGCGATTCATTCTGCTCTTTCAAATTCGCGTTTTCGGCTCGCTGTTCTTTCAGCTTCTGGTTCAAGCCCTGGATGGCCGCGAGCGCCACGCCCTCCTCGTCCACGGTGGCGATGTGTTTGTCGTCCATGCCAACGCCAATGGCGGCATAAAAATCCTGGGCCATCGGGCCGATATGCGGGATGGCCGGGGCGTTCGTGAAAATCCACGCTCAGTGTGCCGTTGGCCGCATTGCCATCGCCGCTGACTTTCAATACCGGGCTTGCGTTGGCTTTGGTGTTGTTCAGGGTCAGGCTGCCCGGCATCGTCACGTTCTGGCTGGAGTCCCAGCCAAGGCGGTTGAAGGTTGAGGTTTGAGAGGTCGGAGTGTTAATCAGTGAAAATCAGCGGTTAAATACTGTTGCACTCTTTGCGGTGATTCAATTCGCGTGGTTGGTTTATTTCGCAGTTACAACTGCTTTCAACGGTTCAAGCCGTAGCCGGACGGGAACAGCGGTATGTCAGTGGTGTTACCGGCGCGGATGTAGCCGTTGCTGCGCGGCCAAGCGCACGGGAGCTTGCCGGTGAATTTGTAGTCGCCAAACAATACGTCCGTCATCCCCTGACCTTCGGTGCCGGCAACCTCCTTGGCTATGACGCGCTCGGCGCGCTCAACGAGCGTCGGGTCATGCGTCGCGCCCAGACCGATGTTGTGCGGAAAAATCACCGCGCCATCAATGTTGTTGTGGCCATAAACCGCATCAATGCCGTAAATCAGCGGGATTTTCAGCCGCGTTTGCAATGACGGGGCTTGAAATTCAGCAACGAAGTTCAGCCAGTCCTGCGCCATGTTGCCGGTGACGGGGTTGGAGTTGCCGCCGCTCAGGACGGAACCAAGAAAATATTTTTGCACGTCGGCCCTGTTCTGGAGCGCGCTGGAATCCACCTGCACCATCTGGCCGATTTTTTCATCCAGCGTCATCTGGGCGATCAGCGAGTCCACCTGCCGGTCATGGTCGGAACACAAAGTTGCGCCATGGCTGATCGTTGTGGTCAGCGAAATTAAAATTCCTGCGGCAACGGATTCAATGCATTTCATTTTTGGCTTTTAGTTTTCAAAAAGCGGTCCATTCGCTTTGGCAATTTCTTCGACCGGCAGGACCGACCTGCTGGTTGCACCGATGATTCAACTCTCCAATATAGCCTCGACGCGGATGGGATTGGTCTGCTGAGGAAATGCCGGCAAAAGATTGCCGACAACTTGTTTCCCGTCCACTGTCAGCCGTTTCACACCACGCTGCTGGCCGTTGGGATTTTTGACTTCGATGATGTAGGTGTTGCCTCGGAATTTGCGAGTGACGGTAAAACTCTTCCATTTGGCCGGAATTACCGGGTCCACCACCAAGCCGTCGAAGTCGGTGCGGATGCCGAGAATCCACTGCGTGATGGCGAAGTAATTCCACGCCGCCGTGCCGGTGAGCCACGAGTTTTTGGCCTCGCCGTGCGTGGGCGCGTCCCTGCCCGCGATCATCTGCGCATAAACATAAGGCTCGCAACGATGCAGGTCGCTGATGTTTTCGCGCGCGGAGGGATTGATGCGCGAATAGTAATCGAACGCGCGGTTGCCATTGCCGACCATCGTTTCAGCGATGATGATCCACGGATTGTTGTGGCAGAAAATGCCCGCGTTTTCCTTGTAGCCCGGCGGATACGAGGAAATTTCGCCCATCTCAATGTAATACTTCGAGTAGGCGGGTTGTTGCAACACGATGCCGTGTTTGGTGGCGAGATGCTTGTTGACGGATTCGAGCGTCAATTTCGCCTTGCCGTCGTCCAAACCAACGCCTGCCATGATGCACATGCCTTGCGATTCGATGAAAATCTTCCCTTCTTCGCAAACTTTCGAGCCAACCGGTTTGCCGAAATTGTCATAAGCGCGCACGAACCATTCGCCATCCCAGCCGTGCTGGTAAATTACCTTCTCCATCTTCGCGGCTTCGGCAAGATAATGTTTTGCTTCGTCGTCCAGTCCGCGCTTTTTGGCAATGGCCACCAGATCCTTCGCCGCCAGCACAAACAGGCCAGCGATGAAAACGGATTCGGCGACCTTGCCCTCCTTGTTTGTTATGGTCTGAAACGACTGGCCTGGCGTGTCGGAAAAACAATTCAGGTTTAGGCAATCGTTCCAATCGGCGCGGCCGATGAGCGGCAGGCCGTGCGGACCGAGGCGTTCGAGCGTGTAATTGACACTGCGGCACAGATGTTCGTAAAGCGGCTTTTCAGAGCCGGCTTCATTTTCAAATTGCACCGGTTCATCCAAAATGCCCCAGTCGCCGGTTTCCTTGATGTAAGCACCGACGCCGAGAATCAGCCAGTGCGGATCGTCATTGAAACCACTGCCGATGTCGTCGTTCCCGCGCTTGGTTAGCGGCTGGTATTGATGGAACGCGCCGCCGGTCTTGAGTTGAGTTGCGGACAAATCAAGAATGCGTTCGCGCGCGCGGCTCGGAACCATGTGGACAAAGCCGAGCAAATCCTGGTTTGAATCGCGGAAACCCAGCCCGCGTCCGATGCCGGATTCATAAAACGAAGCCGAGCGCGACATGTTGAACGTGGCCATGCATTGGTAGGCGTTCCAGATGTTGACCATGCGGTTGGCGTGGATGTCCGGCGTCTTAACCTGATAAGTGTTGAGCAGACAATCCCAATGTTCGCGCAACGCCTGAAAAGCAACCGCGACATTCCCGCCGTCGAGATATTTTGCGATGACGGGCTTGACCGTCGCTTTGTTGATCGTCTGCGAATTCGGCGGATTAAATTTTTTGTTCACCGGATTCTCGTGGTAACCGAGAATGAAAATGATTTCCTTCGTCTGGCCCGGCTTTAGATTCACTTTGACGTGATGAGAGCCGTGCGGCGCCCAGCCGTACGCGACCGAGTTGAACGACTTGCCGCGCGCCACCGCCACCGGGTTGTCCCAACTGTGGTAAGCGCCGAGGAACGTGTTGCGCTGCGTGTCAAAGCCGGCGAGCTTTTCCGAGCAGGCGAAATACGCGAAGTGATTCCGACGCTCACGATACTCGGTCTTGTGATAAATGACGCCGTCCAAGATCTCAACCTGGCCGGTGCTGAAATTGCGTTGGAAATTCGTGGCGTCATCCTGCGCGTCCCAGAGACAGAATTCAATGCTGGAAAATAGCGAGAGTTTCGCCGGGTTTTTGCGATGATTCGTGACTTTGAATTTCCAAATCTCCAGCGTCTCGCCAAGAGGTACGAAGTAAGTGGTCTGCGCTTCAATCTTGCCGAACGTCGAGCCGATGGTTGTGTAACCCATGCCGTGACGACACTCATAATTGTCGAGCTTGGTTCGGGTCGGCTGCCAGGACGGCGACCAGAATTTCCTTGTCTCGTTGTCGCGCAAATAGAGATAGCGCCCGCCGATATCGAACGGAGCGTTGTTGTAGCGATAGCGTGTCAGGCGGCGCAGCCGGGCGTCCCGATAAAAAGAATAGCCGCCGGCGGTGTTCGAGATGATGCCGAAATACGATTCGCAACCGAGGTAATTGATCCACGGCAGCGGTGTGTCAGGCCGTGTAATGATGTATTCGCGGGTTCGATCGTCAAAATGGCCATAGCGCATAATTCAATATCTAAAATATTTTCGGCGGCGGTGCCACGGGTTTCAAAGGCGGCAGTCCATAGGCGGCGCGGGTTGGGGCAAACGCCTTGATGAATTCCGGATCGCTCAAACTGTAAGAACGCGGATCATCAAACAAGGACTGCACCGCGTCAGAATGCCGGACATTGCCGGCCCAGGTCATCCACCACGTCCAGCGGGGCTGCTGCGCCAGAACGGCGATTGTCGGCGGCGGCCCCACTTCGGCCAGTGTAATCGGCTTGCCCGCCGCCTGTGCCAGCAAGTCGTCGTAATAAGACTGCCTGAAGTCGCTGCCATAGACATCCAAGGCCGCAATATCAAAATAATTGGTGCCGGGATTGTAATCCACGAACTGCCGGTCGGCGCGGGTTGGCCTGTCCACGCTCCAAATCCAAATCAGATTGTCGAGGTGATGATAATTAACGAACCGGTCGAAAATCTGCCGGTAAATTACCTTCGTACCGTTGTCACCCAGACGCCCGCCCCACCAAAACCAGTCGCCGTTCATTTCGTGATAAGGCCGCCACAGCACCGGAATGTGCGCCGCCTGAAGTTGCTTGAGATAACCGGCGATGACATCCACCTGCGCGCACCATTTTTTATTCAGTTCCGTTCCCGGCGTGATGACGTCGTGCCATTGTTGATCCGTGAGCCGGCCCTGCACGCTGGCGAGATTTTGATTCGTCGCGCCCCTTCGCGGTTGGAAAGTCACCGGCTCATCCGCCGTCGGCGGCACAGCGTGCCAGCACAAGACGATGATCGAACCCTGGGCAAACTGCCGCTTGACCTCTTCGATGATGTCCGGGCGGGCGGCAACCGCGTCCTTGTCACCGGGCGCGGCAAAGCCAAAATCCTGCCCGAAAATGGCTGGAACTTTGCCGTAAGCGCGGGCCGCGGACAGTGTGGAAGCGTCCTTCGTGTTCGGAAAATTATGCTGGCCGGTCAATGTGTGCTGGCCGGACAGACTGGCGATAAATTTCAAGAGCGCCCTGACTTCCGGCGATGCATTCGGTGTCACGGGCACCGGCGCGGGATTGGTTTCTTCCGACTTGACGGTGCTGCACGCGCCGCACATCAGGCAGAGCAATAGTCCGAGGGCAATGGGTTTTAGTTTCATCGTTCAGATTTGTATTTTGTTATCCCGTCCAACTCCCGGCGCATAGTTTGTCAGCCAATCAACCGCATATTTTTTTCAATCAACCGGCAGCGCTGATCCACGCACAATTTGGAGCGCTTCGCATCCGGCGGCGTGTTCGTGACGTAATCCAGCAATTTGTCAATAGTCGTCGTGGCGACATGCGTGCGCGTGTCGGAAGAGCCGTAGTAAATGAAAACCTCGCCGTTTTTGCACGCCACCCAGCCATTGGCGAACACCACGTTGGAAACGTCGCCGACGCGCTCGTCATTTTCCGGTCCCATGAAATATCCACCCGGCGCGGCGATTTGTTTCGACGGATCCTTCAAGTCGCATAGGAAAACGTATAGCACATAGCGCATGCCCGCCGCCGTGTTGCGGACACCGTGCGCGAGGTGCAGCCAGCCTTTTTCCGTTTTGATCGGCGCCGGGCCGAGGCCGTTCTTGCCTTCCTTGATCGTGTGGTAAAAGCGCGGGTCAATGATGCTTTCTTCCTTGATGGCCGCGTTCGTGATGTTATCGCACAAACCCCAGCCGATGCCATCGCCGCTGCCGGTCGCCGCAAAATCCATCATCGGACGCGTGTAAAAGGCGTATTTGCCACTGACGAACTCAGGGTGCAAAACGCAATTGCGCTGGTGGATTGCCGGCGTTTTCAAATCCGGCAGCCGCTCCCATTTCACCAAATCCTTTGTGCGCGCAATGCCGCAGCGCGCAATGGCCGCCGACAAATCGCCCGGCTTGGAATCATCATGCCGCTCGGCGCAGAACAGTCCGTAAATCCAGCCGTCCTCATGCCGCACCAGCCGCATGTCGTAAAGATTCGTTTCCGCTGGTTCCAATTCCGGCATCCGCACCGGATAATCCCAGAAACGAAAATTATCCACGCCGTTCCTGCTCTCCGCGACGGCGAAAAACGATTTGCGATCCCAGCCCTCGACGCGCGCCATAAGAACAATGTTCCCGTTCCATTCCATCGCGCCGACGTTGAACACGCAGTTGACGCCCAGCCGCGTCATCAGATGCGGGTTGCTGGCATGGTCAAAATCATAGCGCCACGTCAATGGCGTGTGTTCCGCCGTCAGCACCGGATTTTCGAAACGGTCAAAAATGCCGTTTCCGCTTTTCTGCGGGCGGTTTTTAAGACGGACGAGTCGCGCGTGTGATCGTTGAAGCTGTTTGAGCTTTTTTGCAAAAGTGGTTTTGTTCATTTGGTTGCAGCGATACTGGAGAGTTCAAAGAGAAATTAAAAGTTGGAAATGCAATCAAAACGGATTCCGGTGGCATCATACCGAGTGCGGACGCGAAAAAAATGTTTTGATTCCAGCCGCGCTGCGTCCACACTTTCGCCGCACCTATGGATATCATGTTCTAGAAATTTAGCGGTATCCTGATTTCGAATGGTGGGTGCGCCACTGCCGCGGCGCACAGCGATGCGGCAGCACCGCTGCCACCGTAGTGTTCAGACACAGCACAAAAAACGGCAATGTCGCCCGAAAACAACAACTATGAGCAACCGAAAAACTTCCCGCAGACACTTCATCAAAACCACGGCGCTGGCGCTGCCGGTGATCGCGACCGGCTGCCACAGTCTGCAAAACGGCTCTGCCGGTGACGGCAAAGGCGCGCGCGATTTTGTGACCGTCCGCAACCGGCGGTTTGAACTTGGCGGTCGTCCATATTATTACGTCGGCACCAATTTTTGGTATGGCTGCTATCTCTCGGACGCCAAATTGAGCGGCGGCCGCGCGCGCCTGATCCGCGAACTGGACCGTTTGCAGGCCATTGGCGTCACAAACATCCGCCTGCTCGCCGGTTCGGAAACGTCGCCGCTGGGCGGCGCGATTTCTCGCGGCATCACCCGCAGCCCGGGCGATCTGGACGAGGACTTGCTCGCGGGTCTGGATTTTTGCCTTGCTGAAATGGCCAGGCGCAACATGCGCGGAATTCTTTTTGTGTCCAACTACTGGCAGTGGTCCGGCGGTTTTGCGCAATATGTCCGCTGGGCTGGCGGCGGCGAGATTCCCGATCCCGACAAACCCGCGATTGGCCGGGGCAATTGGGGCGGGTTCATGAAATTTTCCGCGCAGCTCTACACCACGCCCGCCGCCAACCAGCTTTATCTCGATTACATCGCCGGCCTGATCAAGCGCCGCAACACCATCAATGGCCGCATTTACCGCGACGACCCGGTCATCATGACCTGGGAACTCGCCAACGAACCGCGCCCCACCGAGACGGCCATCCCGGCGTTCTGCAATTGGGTGGATGCCACGGCGCGATTCATTCACGAGCACGATCCGAATCATCTCGTCTGCACCGGCTCGGAAGGCATTCATGGCTGCCTGGATCAACCGGATGTCTTTATCGCGTCGCACAAAACCTCGGCGATTGATTACGTGACCGTCCACATGTGGCTGAAGAACTGGAGCTGGCTCAAAGACCCGCAACTCTCGCCGGATTATGAAGTGGCTGCGGGCCGGGCCAAAGACCACGTGGAACAGCACAACGTCATTGCGACCGACACGCTGCACAAGCCGCTGGTGCTGGAAGAATTTGGCCTGCCGCGCGACCACGAAAAATACTCGCCGGACTCGCCCGTGACGGCGCGGGACGATTATTTCCGCCGGATGTTCGCGCAGGTCGCGGAATCCTGCAAAGCCGGACGCGCGTTGCAGGGCGCAAACTTCTGGGCGTGGGCCGGTGAAGGCCGCGCCGGCGGCGATATGAAGTCTGCCGCCGGGCTGATGGGCGATCCGTTCAGCGAACCGCAGGGGTTGAACTCCATTTTCGACACGGACAAAGGCACGCTTGCCGTCATCGCCCAGGCCAATGAAAACCTGGCGGTTTTTGCCCGATGATTTTTTGACAGGATGAACAGATTGGACTCGCGTCCGCTGCTACATATTATTTTCACGTCCTCCGTCAACCCTGCCGTTCAATTGCTCGCGCTCGTGTAATAACGGATGGACAGGCGCCAGAACCATTCTGAAACCACCATCCACACCACGCCCAGTCCCACCAACACCAGCCATTGCCTGGGCGATGCCAGAGTGTTCACCAGCACGCGCACCGGCACGTTGCTCACCAGCAGCATCGGGATCGCAAACGTGAACACCGCCTTGAACGCGCCGTGAAACGCATCGTCCGGCAACCGCGCGATGTTGAACAGGGAGTAATAACCGCGCACGATGCCCTGCGCGCGCACCGTCCAGAAGCTCACCGACGCCAGCAGGAACATCAGTGAGTAATGAATCATCAGCCCCGCGACGCACAGCACGGCGAAGCTGGCGAATTGCAGCGCCGTCGGATGCAGCCCCAGCTTGCGCGCCGCAAACGTCATCACGCACACGGCGAACGCGGCGTTGGCGAACGACGGCATGTCCACCTGCCGCGTGGAGACGATGAAGCGCGTGTTGACCGGCAGCAGCAGCAGGAAATCCATCTTGCCCGTGCGGATCAGCTCGGA
>Ga0181520_10008133_pt1 | contig 15063 bp, 15 predicted proteins | sample PEATcosm2014_Bin_29_FD_132451 | JGI IMG/M metagenome (GOLD analysis project Ga0181520, IMG submission 132451) | Peatland microbial communities from MTU Mesocosm Facility, Houghton, MI, USA - PEATcosm2014_Bin02_30_metaG | ecosystem: Environmental > Terrestrial > Soil > Wetlands > Peat | place...
GCGCAGGCCTCGCCAAGCGTGACCACGAACCGCTTCCGGTCGGCGTCATCCTGAAAGATCGGCTCGCGCCGGTCGCCACGGTTCATCACATGATAAATCGCCCCGGCATATTCCATCCTCAACTGTCTCGCCATGCCGCACAGTTTATTCCGACTGCCATGCCGTGTAAACAGTCGGGACTGACCCCTTTACGCCCGGCAGCGCGCGGCATTCCGGCATCGGCAAAGGCCACGTTTTGTGCCAGCCCGTTTCCATTCCTGACTTCTGATTTTTCATAAATCCCCATTCGCCCAACCCATTTTTCTTTGGTTTAGAAAGCGCGCTAAAAGAAATGCTACCGAACTTTCTCCACCACCAGCATCGGTATCTCTGCGCGGCCGGGCAAAAACTCCAGCCCAAGCCGATCCAGGAAGACTTGATTGAGCTGATCTGGACCAAACATCCCCGTCACAAAATCGTAATTTCCCGTCAAGCCAGTTTCGTCAATAATAGGTTTCGGCAATGATACCTGGAACACCTCCGCAAACCGCGCCATGGTGATATTATGCCAGCCAATGCCATCGGCTTCAGAATGCCGGGCCTGCCAAGCTTCCTCCGAAGAATCGTCCGCCACCGTCAATCCAGGCGCGTTCGTATGGTTCAACTTTAGAAAAAGCACGTCCGACTCGCGCATCTCCACGTGCGCCGCCCAACCAAACTTGCGCTTGATCTCGGCTTGGAACTTCTCCTCCGGGTGGTCGGGTGTTGTGACAAGGTAGTCCACGTGAATCTGGTTCAGTTCCGGTGGAAAAATCATGCGCGCGACAGAAAGAGGACCGTTGGAAGCAGGGAATGAACCACCATAAGCTTTGAGGACCGCCTCCCTCAAAGAGATGTTTCTTCCAATTTCTTTCGTGCCATTGGTCGTGGTCTCGGATCTGGCGAGGAGGGCGCCGGCCGGCAGCGGCTTCTTCGGATTGGCCGAGGCAAAATGAGTGGATTGAATCGCCACCATTGCCGGCGCATTCGAGAAGTCGTTGAGACCGGGATCTTGTAGGTAACGGTCCAACGCAAACGATTTTGTTCTTGTCAGCACCGTCGTAGTCGTTCCCGCCGCCAGCAGGACACACGCGCCCACCACGATTGCCGATTTTGCTTTAGTCCATGCCATAATTTTCAATGCTCCTTTGACAAGGGTTAAAGTCGAGGTTGAAGCCGTCGCCCCTTTGGCAATCGCCACGGCAGTCACGGCCTTGGCCAGCGCCACCGGCGCGGCTTGAACGGAGTTGGCGGAAATCGCCGCCGTCAAAACCACTGCCGGGAGAATAATTCCGCGTCTTGTGAAGAACCGCCGCAATTTTTCCACCGCGCGATGCACCCGCTTTTGCGCCGCCGTTTCATTCACCCTCAACGCCGCCGCGACTTCGCGCAGGTTTTTATTGTTGAAAAAACGCAGTAACACGGCGTCGCGGTCTTTTTTTCCCAGCCGCGCCATCGCCTCGTCGAGCAGCGGCGCGAGTTGATTCCAGGTTGAAGCGTCGGCGGATTCCTGAAGGGTGGATCGCATATAAACCTCCTGTTCGCGAAATTGGCGGCGGCGTTCCCCGCGCCGGAAGCTCAACGCCGTCAACCGCGTGGTTTCGTAAAGCCAGCTTTCCAGAATGGTGTCCGGGCGCAGGCTGGCGGCCTTGCGGGCGAGGATGACGAAGACGGCCTGCGTGATTTCCTCGGCGTGGGCGGCAATCCCGACATGCCGGAGCGCCGCCGAATAAACCAGGCTGGCTTGACGCTGAACGAGTGTGGCAAAGGCCGCTTCCGAGCCTTGTCTGTCGTATTCCCGCAACAATTCCATGTCGCCCGCATCGTGCATCTTCTTATTTATTGCCGATGGACGCGAAATCAGACATTTATTTTTAAGAAAATGTCCGTCTCCGCCTTTCGCGCTGTTGGTTCTACCCGGATTCAAACCTTCCTCGTGTCCCGCGCTTTTGGACAACGGGCTTGACCTTTTGCATGGTAAAATCAACTCTTGTGGCCATCGGCAACCATTAAAAATGCGAAACTTTTTGCAATTATGAACCGTCTGACCAGAGAAATTCTCGATGAAAAAGAAATTTTCCTCCGCGCTGTTTGCCATGCCACCGGTGTTGTTCCGTGTAATTGAAGCCGGCATTTCCGTCTGGCGGTAAAATTTCAGAAAAATCCATCAACCAACCAAAGCCATATATGAGAAGAATCATCGGACAGTTTCAAACAATCACCCCCATTTTTTCCCTCGCGGCGCTGCTACTGCTGGGCGGCGGCCTCGCCGCGCGGGCGCAATCGGATTCGGGCGGCATCACCGATGCGGAAATCCGCGACGTGGTGGCGCGCGTCGCAAAACACCAAATCCATGCGCTGACGGACGGCGATTATCCGGCAGTCACCAATCTTGCCGGGGCCAGGGCCGCCAAGACGCCGGCGGGCATCGAGTGGGATTATCCGTGGGGCGTGGCGCTGTTCGGGATGTTGCGCTCGACGGATGTGACCGGCGACAAAGACGCGGGCCAGTTTGTCGTCCAACACAACTTGATTTGCGCGCGTTATTATGACTGGCTGGCCGGGCTTGGAAAAAGTCTCGGTCCCGACGCCGCCACCCTGACACGCGGCGTAAGAATCAGGGGGTTGATGAGCCTCGGCAGCCTCGACAATTGCGGCGCGATGGGAAATGAACTTCTGGAAAGCATGATCCGTCATCCCGACCAGGTGACGCCGGAGGAGAAGGCGGTTGTGGCGCGGATTGCCGACTGGGTTTGCAACAAGCAGGACCGCCTGCCCGACGGCACGCTCTGGCGCTCCGCCCAGATGAACGGCACGGTCTGGCCGGACGACCTTTACATGGGAGGCGTGTTCCTTGTCCGCTACGGGGTTTACACCGGCGACCGGAAATACATTGACGATGCGGCGAACAACATCATTCATCAGGCCGCGCTGGAGCAGGATTCGGACGGGTTGTGGTTCCACGGCTATTTTGAAGCCACCAAGACCCACGCGCCGTTCAAATGGGGCCGCGGCGGCGGCTGGGCGATGGTGGCGCTGGTTGAAGCGCTTTCGGCCATGCCGGAGAACGACCCGTTGCGTCCGCAGTTGCTCGACATCATGCGCAAACAAATTGACGGCCTCAAAAAAGTCCAGGCGCCCGACGGCATGTGGCGCCAGGTTCTGGACAAGCCGGAATTGTGGGAGGAAACGTCCTGCACGGCGATGTTCGCCTATGGCATCGCCCGCGCGGTGAATCGCGGCTGGATTGACGCCTCCAACATGGCCGTCGCGCGCAAGGCCTTTGCCGGCCTTTCAAAAAATGTGACGGCGGACGGCGTGGTCAACGAAACCTGCCAGGGCACCGGCATCGGCACGACCCTTCAATTTTACATGACGCGCCAGCGGCCCAGCGACGATCCGCACGGGCGCGGCCCGACGATGCTCGCCGGAACGGAAATTTTGCTCGCCGGCAAAAAATGATTTTTGCATGTTGAAAGCATGAAAATCTTCCGCCGTCCGCTCTTTCTTCTCATCGCGTTCCTGTGCGCCGCGAACTTGTTCGCGCAGGACAATGCCGCCGTCGCTGTCACGAACGCCGTCGTCCAAAACACGGCCACCAATCCCGTGCCGCTTGGGGCTGGATGGATTGCGCGACACGAAGGTTTTGTGGCGCAGGCCAGGCAGGGGGGCATTGACATTTTGTTCATGGGCGATTCCATCACCGACTTCTGGCGCAATCGCGGCTCGAACGTGTGGAACAAATACTACGCCCCGCGCCACGCCGCCAATTTTGGCATCAGCGGCGACCGCACCCAGCACGTCCTCTGGCGCATGGACCATGGCGAGCTTGACGGCATCAAGCCCAGGGTGGTGGTGCTGATGATTGGCACGAACAACACCGGCAAGGAACGCGACAACAAAACACCGCGCAACACCGTTCCCGAAACCATCGCCGGCGTGCAGGCGGTGGTTGCCGACATCCGCGCCAGGTTGCCGGACAGCGAGATTCTGTTGCTGGGCATTTTCCCGCGCGGCACGCTGGACGACCCGCAACGCGCCCAGGTCGCCCTGATCAACACCGTCCTTGCCAAGTTCGACGACGGCAAAATGGTGCGCTGTCTCGACATCGGCCCTAAATTTCTGGAAGCCGACGGGACGCTGCCCAAGAGCGTCATGCCGGATTTGCTGCATCCCAACGAACACGGCTACCAGATTTGGGCGGACGCAATGGAGCCGACGCTGGACGAAATGCTGAAGTGATTGAAACACAACTCAGGCAGTGTATTCAACTTGTCGAGCACAAATTCTCTGAACGAGTCGCCAGACATTTTTTTAGTTGCGTTCAAACTGAATTGGATGTCACCCATGGTATCCATTTCTTTATAGTCTTTCGGTATCTCGAACAGTGATGCATCAATAGTTTCCTCTTTCACTGAAATCAGAGTTCTTGTGTGTATTAAAATTGTGCTGACTGATTCCGCTTTTACCACCATTCCTGGCAGCTTGCTCAATTCAAACGGCGTATCTTTGCCCATGCCAGCGAAGTTTGCTTTATCGAACGTGGCAAGATAAGTCTTAATGTGTTGGTAATTGGGAAAATCTTTGGCAATCCAATAATTTATGGTGTCGCCGTTTGTATCAGACCAAGTATAAATCTCCGCATTATATCTGCCCACGTTCTCTGACTTACCCGTGTCCAGTAATATTCGCTTGGCAGCGCCGGATTGTTTGTTCATTTTCTTGATCTGTTCTATTGTTTTTGCGCCGGGGCGATTAATAAACATTTTGCTTTTGTTCCACAAAATCGTCATGTCACCAGTGTTCGCATCCTTGATGAAGCTAATACCCGAATCATCGTCCGAATCATCTCGTATTTTGTCTCCGTGAATCTTTGTCGTGAATATGTTAGTCTCATTCGAGAGAATACTCTGGTTTTGAATCACCAGATCAGCACGAGCGGCTGTGATGACGAAAATGAAGATAAGGAAACTAACCGTAAAGTTCATAACTATGTTTAATGTTTCTGTGCGTCCTTCGCCCAAGTGTTTTTGAATGTAGTCATTCGATTCGCCGCTACTCGTTGTGCGGAATCTGAATAGTGCTGCCGCCGATGAATTCCCGGATGACGGCGTCGCCGGGAATGAGTTCGTGAGTTGAAAGCTGTTTCTCCGTGAAGCCTTCCACGGATTCAAGCAGCGCCTTCACGCGGTCGTAGCGGATGCGTGCATCGAGAAAGCCCGTGTAGGGCGCAAACCCCTCCGGCTTGGGCAGCAATCCGCCGTCGCCGATGCAGAACGGTTTGAGAACGGGCAGATCAAATGGCGTCCCGCCGTTGATGACGTGGTCGGCCAGCCCCATCAGCGGGATGATGCTGAACAATTCGCCATAGCGGACGTAGTGCCAGTGCAAAATCGTGTTGAGCGCGCTGTGGTTGCGATATTTCACGTCGCGCAACATACGCCGGATCAGCCGCGCGTCCGTGAATTGCGTCAGCCGCTTCGTGCTGCCGTCGCCCTCGTAAAGCACGTTCATCGCTTCGATGTAGATTCGGAACTGCGCGGAAGCGTCAATGCCCTCGGTAATGGGCGGATAAAATCCGTGCAGGCAGTCGAGCAGCAAAATCTGGTCCGGCTCCAGTTTCACCGGCTTCGTTCCGACGCGCCGGCCTTCCTTGAAACTGTAAATCGGCTTTTCAATCGTTGCGCCGTCCAGCAGCGCGCGCAGATGTTCGTTCAACAACTGGATGTCCAGCGCCTCCGGTGTCTCATAATTCCGGTCGTTCAGCCAGTCCGTCGGGTGCTCCATCGCCGACCAGAAATAATCGTCAAGGTTCAGCATCAAAAACCGCAGGCCATGTTTCTTGAGCCGCTCCGTCAGCTTTACCGTCGTCGTTGTTTTGCCGGAGGAACTCGGCCCGCTCACCCACATCATCCTCAGACGGTCGCCCGCGTTCAGGCGCGTCACCACTTTTTGCGCGGCTTCGTCCAGCGACGCTTCGTAAGCTGCGAGCGACGCGTCAATCACGTCTTGGATGCGCCCGCTGCGCATCGTCTCGTTCAAGCCCGCCACCGTGTCCACGCCGTGCCGGCGGTTCCATTCGAGGATTTGCGCCAGCCGCTCGCGCGGGAAGCCGTTGCCGGAAAATTGTTCCTTTGTAATTGCGCCTTCGCGCAGCCAGTGCCGCCCCCAGCGGTAACATTCGTAGGCATCGGCGGTTTTTTGGAAGCCGTAACTGCGCAGCGCATGCAGCACCTCGTCCTGAATCGTCTCAATCGTCGGCGGAAAATTTGAAATCAGGTGGTGCGGGTCGGAATTGAGGCAGACGATGGCCGCGTCCGCCAGAAACGCCGCGATGTCCCCGTCCGAACCGTGCGCGCCGAAAATCCTGTCATTCACGCCCGGCAGAAAATCCTGCTGAAAGCCGCCGATGGACTCCGCCGCTCGCAACATCGCCTTGCCGATTCGGTCCGGATCGAATCGGACGAGCGCCCGGTTGCGTTTCTGGACTTTGACGATGCGGTTTTGGACTGGCATCAGGCCCGATGATAACGCAACGGGGCAGGGGAACAATTTCTTTCGACGGCAAGGCTGATTCCCGAAACAGTCTCAACTGGCCGGGACAAATCGCTTGGAACGATTGATCAGGCATTACTGGATTGGCGCGGGCGTTGGATCCGGCTTCGACGGAGTCCATTCTGCATAGTCGCCCGGCACTTCAAAGACTGACGGGTTCACCGGTTCCTCCTTCGCCGAAACCAGCGAATAATTGATCGTCTGCACAGCCTCGCCTATTTTCACCATCACTCTCGATTTCACCACCATGCCCGGCAGCGTGCTGATTTCCGGCTGCATGGCTTTGCCCGGAAAGAAAACATTGGCCCGGTCCAGCTTGGCGAGGTAGGGCTGGATTTTTCCGTAGCCTGGATAATTTGTGGCCACCCACAACGTTTCAATCATGCCATTCGTGTCGTTCCAAAGTTTGCGGTCGGCGGCCCAGGCGTAAATCTCCGCGTCATAACCGCCTACTTTTCCGGATGCGCCCGTGTCCAGCGGTTTCGACAACGCGGCTTCCGGGCTTTGTGGGTTCTCGGTCTTCGCGCCGGGTTTCGTGAACTTTTTCTGTTGATGCATCAGAACGATGCAGTCGCCCGTGCCCGCATCCTTGATCAGGCTCATGTCTCCCGACCCCATGCCAACAGTATCCTGGCGGATTTTGTCTCCGTGTATTTGTATCTTGATGGTGATGAGGTTGCTTGAACTTCCAAAGTCGGCCTGTTCCTGCATAACCAGGTCCGCCCGCGCCGCGACAGCGATTGAAGCCGCGGCAATCAAGCTTAAGAGTCGTTTCATGATAATGTGATTTTGATTTGCCTGTTGATTGTAGAAAGGCCGAAAACGGCTGCCGCCATGATCCCGTCAGGCGGGTTCGTCGTCAATGTCCAGCAATCGGGCGAAGTAAAGACAGCCGGCGGCAATGAGAGTTGAGAAAACCGTGATGATGACAGCCTGCGTGCCGGGTTGTTTCAGGTCTTCAGACCATTTCTCAATCAAAAGCCCCTGATTGCCATAAAGCAGTCCCATCTGCCGCGTCTCGGCCCGGTTGAATCCAAGCATGGACGGATCACCCGACAAATCAGGGGAACGCGTCCCAATCCAATAGACAATGCCCGCAGCCGCAATTCCCAGCGCCAGCACGATGACGCCAATCATCCGGAGCCGGCGCGCGCGCCGGCTGGATGATGAAACGGGAACGGGTGTTGTCTTGTCGTTCACGAGCATAATGTAAAAAGTCCCGGCAACACGTTCAATCTCGTTTTGCACGCTTGACCGGCTTCCTGGAACTGGCGGCGACGGCGATGGCCTTGCGCGCCCACCCGGCCAGTTCCTGCGGTTGTTCCAACACGTCCGGCGGCACCTCGTGATACGACATCGTCAGAACCTTGCCCTTGGACTCGTAGGTGAACGGCCCCATGCCGCGCGCCGTGTAATCCGCCTGCGATTGCGCGTCCGTTTTGAAGAACAGCCTGCCCTCGTCCAGAATCCCGAAGAAATGTTCGCCGGAATAAAGGCCATGCGCGCCGAACATCGCCCGCGCCCGCGCATCCGGCAGCGCGCTCAACTGGTCGAGCACAAATTCCTTGAACGAGTCGTCAGCCACGACCGAAGATTACGACAGGATTAACAGGATTCAAGAAATGTCCTGTAAATCCGGCGCATCCTGTCAGTAAATAACGGAGATGCTGTTCAAACATTTCAAACAGCGCCTGATGTTTTACGTTTGCAGGCTTTCCCCATGAACCGCATCTACCGGATAGTCCTTATGATCCACCTCTGACGGGTGTTCATCATCGCCTTCATCTTTTGAACGATTCCGATTGTCCTCATAATCCCTGTTTCCGGGAAAAATACACCCGGTGATGGGGAGCAAGGCAATCGCGGTTAAAATTTGCAGAACGGATTTCATATGCCCAACCCTGCCACACTATTGAGTGTGGCCGCTATGGGGTGTTATCCCCATCAAATAGGATTCAGAAAGCATCCTGTAAATCCTGTGCATCCTGTCAGAAAACCCCCTTTTCAACTCCGGCAACGCATCAACTGGTCAGCACAAATTCCATGAACGAGTTGTCAGGCATGAGAAATAGATTAAACGCAAAGGCGCGAAGGCGCAAAGCGCAGAGTCCGTGATCAATGCGCCGTGAACTGCCATTGGTCCTCCGCTTCCATGACGGAACGCGGGTTGGCGCTGTTCAACCACGCCAGCGCGGCAGCGTCGTCGCGCAGATACGCGTCCCAGAACGCCGTGGACAATGCCAGGATCACACGATGATGATTCGGGTTGCGCGGCTCCTTGTCGCCCGGCAATGCGCGGTCGGTGAAGACGGAATGTTCAGCATTGTTCAGCACCACTTCATACTTCGGCGCGCCCTTGAGATTCGGATACACGGCGAGCCGTGATTCCAGGTTGGCATCGCCGATGGGCGCAACATCCTTGGTGCCGGTCATCAGCATCCACGGAATTTTCACCGCGCCAAACGCCCTGGCCGCGCTGCCGGTCTTCGGCGAGCTGGGGCTGAACGCGATTGCCGCCGTGATGCGCTCATCGGTGAAACTCTGGCCGCTCAATGCCAGTGTTTCGCCGCTGACGGCCTGCGTTGTGATTGCGCCAAACGAATGGCCGGACATCCCCACACTTTTCAGATTCATCCGGCCCGCGAGCGGATGATTTTTTTGCGCGTTCCAGGTTTCAAGCTGGTTCAATACGGCGGGAACGTCCTGCACGCGCAGCAGAAAATTCTCCAGCGATGCCGCCTGGATCATGTCCGGCATGATTTCGCTAACGGGTTTGCCCTTCCATACCGAATCGTCGCTGCCGGGATGTTGCAAAAAAACAGCGACGTAGCCGCGCGCCGCCCAATGCTCGCCCATGAACTTGCTGCCCTCGCGATTGCCGCCCAGTCCGTGGCTGAACAGGATGACTGGCTCCGGGATGGTGTTCGTCGGCAGATAAACCCGCACTGGAATGTCGCGGTTGCGCGCCGCGTCATGCACCGTCAGGTCAACGATGCTTGGCGTGGCAGAAGCGTTGACGGCCAGCGGATCATATTTTTGTGCTTTTGCCGCGGCGGTGGTCACCAGCGCCAGCACAAGTTGAACGATGAATAACGATTTCATTTTCAGACAATCCAGACGCAAAATTCATCTTCCACGCTCCACCAAATGATCATTTCGTAGTTCATACTGTTTTATCGGGCGCGAACAAAACGCACTTTCCCGTTTTCACCAAAAACGAGCGGCATTCCGAGCTTCGCGTGTTCGGAACGGATTTGGCGGGCAACGCGACGAAACGCGCGCCGCGCCGGAGCGATGAAGTCGTCTTTCTTGTGATGGCCGATTCCATTTTTCATAATCAAAGTATAGCTTTGAGTTGACTTTGCGAACAAGTTTCAGATTGAGCCATGAGGCGAGGCGGACTGGTTTGATTGTCCCACACCGCCCAACGATTGGCGAGCGGCAGATAGTCGCGGACAAAATGTTGCAGGCTTCTCTTGAACCGGCGCCGGATGTCGGCCACCGGCACATCATGGCCGCCCATTTTCACACGCTCGCGCACGCGCGCGATGGCGATGGCCGGATTTGGCAGCCAAAGGTAATGAAGATGAATTCGGAAGCCGTTCTCCCGTGCGCCCTTCAACAATCCAATGTAAGTTTTGCCACTCATCGTGCTTTCAAAAGCAAAAGTTTTCCGTCCGGCAACGAACGCGCGGAATTCAGCGAGCAAAAGCCGACCGGCTTTGATTGCCGCTGCGCTGGTGTTCAAAGGTGAAAGGCCTTGCGCGATCAAATCGGCGTTCAGGAAGTTGAGGCATTTGACTTCGTGCGGGAGAAATTCCTTGGCGAACGTGGTTTTGCCCGCGCCGTTGCAGCCGGCGATGAGATAAATCGTTGGCTGGGTCGGGGGCATTTAACTTCTTTGCGCTTCCTTCGCCCAAGCGTCCTTGAGCGTGATGGTGCGGTTGAAAATCAGGGTAGGGACGACCTGCTGGTCGTCCGAGGCCGCGCGGCCGCGCGGCCCTACCAACGAATCTTTGTCCAAAGCAAAGTAGGCGAGCCGCTCGAATTGATAACGGAGTTCCGGCTTTGCGTCTTTCAGGCTCGGCTCGCATTTCGCTGTCACCACTTCGAGCGAGTGCGGGTTGAGCACGGATTTGAAATCACGTCCGTCCTTCTCCGGCTCGGCTTCGGTAAAGAGCCGGTCGTAAAGGCGGCATTCGGCGTCAATCGCGTGCGCGGCGCTCACCCAATGAATCGTGCCCTTCACCTTGCGGTTGGCCGTCGCGCCGCCGGTCTTGCTGTCGAGATCGGCGGTGCAGCGCAATTCCGTGATGCTGCCCGCGGCGTCCTTCATCACTTCGTCGCACTTGATGATGTAGGCGTATTTGAGCCGGACTTCGCCGCCGGGTTTGAGCCGGAAGAATTTCGGCGGGGGCGTTTCCTTGAAATCGTCCTGCTCGATAAACAATTCGCGGCTGAACGGAATCTTCCGTTTGCCCGCGCTCTCGTCCTCGGGATTGTTGACGGCGTCCAGTTCCTCGGTCCTGCCTTCGGGATAATTCGTCAGGACGACTTTGATTGGCCGCAGCACGGCGAGTTTGCGCAGGGCGCGTTTGTTCAAGTCCTCGCGGATGGCGTGTTCGAGCACGGCCACGTCGGTGATGCCGTTGTATTTTGTGATGCCGATGTTGTAGGCAAAATTGCGCAGGGCTTCGGGCGTAACGCCGCGCCGGCGGATGCCGGAAATCGTGGGCATGCGCGGGTCGTCCCAGCCGGAGACGAGGTTTTCATTCACGAGCTGCATGAGCTTGCGTTTGCTCATGACGGTGTAGCCGAGGCTCAAGCGGGCAAATTCGTATTGATGCGGCAGCGGGCGGGGCAGATCAAGGCTTTCGAGTATCCAGTCGTAAAGCGGGCGATGCACCTCGAATTCAAGCGTGCAAATGCTGTGCGTGATGCCTTCGATGTAATCGCTCAGGCAATGGGCGAAGTCATACATCGGATAGATGCGCCATTTGCCGCCGGTGTGATGATGTTCGGCGTGGCGGATGCGGTAGAGCAGGGGATCGCGCATCCAGATGTTCGGCGAGGCGACGTCAATCTTCGCGCGCAGCGAACGTTTGCCGTCGGGAAATTCGCCGGCCTTCATGCGTGTAAAGAGGTCGAGATTTTCCTCGATGCCGCGATTGCGGAAAGGGGATTCCTTGGCGTTGCGGCGGTATTCGTCGGTTTCGTCCGGCGTCAAATCGCAGACGAATGCCTTGCCCTTCTTGATGAGCGCGATGGCGTATTCGTAAATCTGGTCGAAATAATCCGAAGCATAAAATGCTTCGAGGTTCTGGGGTTTGGCGTCTGGGATTTGGGAAGGAACAACAGCAGGCAAATGGAAATCTGGTTTGCCATTGCTGGTGATGGTTTCGGGCGTTTTGCCTTTCGTTTTCAAACCGAGCTTGTCGTCGGCCCAGGCGCTGATGAGCCAGTTCACGTCCTCGGTGATGGAATCCACGTATTCAACATCCTCCTTGGTCGGGTTGGTGTCGTCCATGCGGAGATTGCAGACGCCGCCAAATTCGCGCGCGATGCCGAAATTCAGGCAAATTGATTTGGCGTGGCCAATGTGGAGGTAGCCGTTCGGCTCCGGCGGAAAACGGGTGTGAATCTGCGGATATTTTTTTTCCGCGACATGCCTGGCAACAATGTCCCGGATGAAATCGTTTGGCGCGGCGGGAGTTTCTTTATTTTCCAGACTCATAAATCGCGCCGAGTCTAGCAGACAACAGCGCGATTGTCCAAACGAAGCGTGGCAGCGGACGTGAGTCCGCTCTGATCAAAATTTGAGCCGGCTGACACCGGCTGCTGCAAATTTGTGTCTCGGCGCGCATGGAGTGACGCGTCCCACATTCATTGCGCCAGCGTTTTATTTTTTGCGCGCGATTCCTCGGCGAGCTTTTGCTTGAATTCCGCCAACGCCTTTTGCAGCCGCTCGTCGCTGGTGGCGAGAATTTGCACGGCCAGCAGGCCGGCATTGCGCGCCGCATTGATGCCGACCGTCGCCACGGGAACGCCCGGCGGCATTTGCACGATGGACAGCAGCGAATCAATGCCCTTGAGCGATTTGCTTTCAATCGGCACGCCGATGACCGGCAGCGTCGTGTAGGCTGCCGTCACTCCCGGCAGATGCGCCGCGCCGCCCGCTCCGGCGATGATGACGCGCATCCCGCGCATGACCGCGTTGACGGCAAACGACTCCAAATCCTGCGGCGTGCGATGCGCGGAAATGACCTTGGCCTCGCAGAATACCTTAAACTCCGCGCACACCTCGGCGGCGGCCTTCATCACCGGCCAGTCGGAATCGCTGCCCATCAAAATGCCGACCGCCGGGTTTTCAGGTTGAGATTCCATGCAACGAAATTGAGCGAAGAAATCGCCCGTTTGGCAAGAAGCAAAATGCGGCAATTGGCGGATTATTGCAGCGGACCACCGGCCAGGTCTGAAACACTTTGCCAGTCGGTCATGCCTTCGCTCCAATAAAGCGCATCCCCGCCGATTGCCCCGGTTGAAAGCGCGGCCTGAATTTGGGACAACGTGAACGGTCCGGATTGCACCCTTCCATCATGCAGATAAATTGTCGGCGTTTCGCCGGTGAAGGGTTCAACCGGCGCTCTGGCCGGCATCGGGGCGGGGTCCAAAATGATTTTACGCCCTTTCTGTTCGCGTCGGCGGCCAAGGAGTTTGAGAATGCCTATCGCCGCCAACCCGCCGAGAAAGCCGCCGACGTGCGCTCCAAATGCCACGCCACCGCCGGATTGCTGATTCACCATGCCCCAAATGGCCCAAAACAGGTCCTTCAAAAACCAAAACGTAATGGCAATCCACGCGGGCAGTTCAAATGCGCCGGCCCGGATCACGAAAAGCCAGAAAAAGTATTTGAATTCGATGTCCGCATCGGCCCGCAGCAACAGATACATTCCCATGCACGCGCTGATGGCGCCGGATGCGCCGCCCATTGGAATCATTGACGCAAAATGATCCGGAATCATGGCGATGTAGGCCAGTTCCGCCACGAATCCCCCGGCAAGATAGAAGCCGAGAAACCGCCAGCGGCCGATGATGTCCTCGACGCATGAGCCGAAAAGGAAGAGAAACAACATGTTGCCGACCAGGTGAAGGATTCCCGCGTGGACGAACATCGAAGTAAAATAGGTCCAGAAAAACGATTGCGCGGGAATCAGCCAGAGATGCTCCTGTATCCATAAATCGGATTCGCCCTGCGTGTTGAAATGGTAGACAAGGGAAATCAGGAAGGCCAGGGTGTTGATGCCGATGAGTGAAAGGGTGACGATGGGAAGCCTCTGGGTCCGATAATTCATTCCGACTGGCAGAAGGATGAGCATGGGTTCGTCTTCCGTGAGTTCAAATAAAATCAGCCTCCAAGTCAACGAGAATGATTTTTGCGTCTTGGCGGCCTCGTGTCTTTGCGTTAAATAATTCCCATTGATGACGACCGCCAACAAAATCACGATCCTGCGAATCCTGCTGGTTCCATTTTTCGTCGTCGAACTGATTTACTATTTCGAGACCGGCAATGAAATTCACCGACTCGTTGCCATTCTGTCATTTGCGGTCGCGGCGATTCTGGACGGCGTGGACGGCTACATCGCGCGGCATTACAACCAGAAGAGCGAACTCGGCGCGATCCTGGACCCGCTCGCGGACAAGTTGCTGCTCGTGTCGGGCATCATCGCGTTGAGTTTCAATCACGGAACGCATCTCGGCCAGATGCCGCTCTGGCTCACCGGCACAATCATCGGGCGCGATTGTTTGATATTGATCGGCATGGTGGTCATCCATCTGACCGTCGGAAAGGTCATCGTGCGCCCGCGTTTCATCGGCAAGTGCGCGACCGTGATGCAAATGGCCGTCGTCATCTGGATTTTGCTGAAATGGGACGCCGGACGCGGCGCGCACTGGCTCAAATTCTGGACGGCGGGCGCGGCGGTCTGCACCGGCATTTCGGGATTGCTTTACATTTGGGACGGCGTGAAGCAGCTTGGTTCGCATCCGGCGAGTTCGCCGACGAAACCATGATTTTATGGCGGAGGAAGTCCAACTGAAATTGAAGGAAGGCGATGCCGCGCCGGAATTTTCGGCGGCGACGAACGGCGGCGGAAAAATTTCACTCGCCGATTTCAAGGGCCGGAGCGTCATTCTTTACTTTTATCCGAAGGACGACACGCCCGGCTGCACGAAGGAAGCCTGCGCGTTCCGTGACCATTTCGCCGGATTCAAAAAGCGGGGCGCGGTCGTGCTCGGCGTCAGCACGGATTCCGCGAAGTCGCATGGCAAGTTCGTGGATAAATTCAAGCTGCCGTTCCCGCTGCTCGCCGACGAGGATAAAAAGATTGTCGAAGCCTACGGCGTCTGGGGCGAGAAAAGCTTCATGGGGCGCAAATACCTCGGCACGCACCGGGTGACGTTCCTCATCGGGCCGGATGGCCGCATCAAAAA
>Ga0181520_10008134_pt1 | contig 15058 bp, 14 predicted proteins | sample PEATcosm2014_Bin_29_FD_132451 | JGI IMG/M metagenome (GOLD analysis project Ga0181520, IMG submission 132451) | Peatland microbial communities from MTU Mesocosm Facility, Houghton, MI, USA - PEATcosm2014_Bin02_30_metaG | ecosystem: Environmental > Terrestrial > Soil > Wetlands > Peat | place...
ACCAACAACGGCGCATTGAGTCAGACGTACGTAGCGCAGGCGCAAGCGCTCTCGCCCTCCTTTTTCGTTTTCGATGGAACGCACGTCGTTGGTGTGCATTTGGACGGCACCGACATTGGCCCGCCGACCCTTTACCCCGGCTTGACGACGCCGGCCAAGCCCGCCGAAACCATCGTGTTATTCGCCAACGGGTTTGGGATAACATCGACGCCGGTCGTCAGCGGAGCGGTGACGCAATCCGGGAGTTTGTCGCCCCTCCCCGTGATCACCATCGGCGGAATCCAGGCCAACGTTCGATTCGCCGGGTTGAACATCGCGCCCGGCGAATTTCAGTTCAATGTAGACGTGCCCTCGAATGTTCCCGATGGCGACCAGCCGATCGCCGCGACCTACAACGGCGTCACCACGCAGGCTGGCGCGTTGCTCACGGTGCAGCACTAATGCAGTCCTCACCCGCTCGCTGCATGCTTCCGCCAAATCGAATTTAACCGGACGCGCCTGCACCGGCATGACCGACAGGGCGGCATTCACACCCACCGGCTCTCCAGATGAGGCAAAATGCTTTTTGGGGGGCTACATGGAATCGCCGGAAGAGCCAATCCGCATTCCGATTACGGATGTTTTCGATCTGCACAGCGTCCCTGCACGCGACGCGCGGCCCATCGTGGAGGAATATCTGCGGGAGGCGCACCGCATGGGATTCAAAGCCCTGCTCATCATCCATGGCCGCGGGATCGGCGTGCAGCGCGAGATGGTGCGGGCGGTGCTGGCGAGCACCGGGTTCGTGGTGGATTTCCGCGACGCACCGGCCGAAGCGGGTGGCTGGGGAGCCACGCTGGTAACGCTGCGGTGAGCAAAACCGGTCCGCGGTCAACTTAAGAGGTCGAAGCCCGATATACTGGCAGTGTGAGTGCAATCGCAATTCATCCCATAAATAGGGCGGTCGGTTTTTACGAGGCGTCGGTCGGTAAGAAGGCGGTTATGGCCGCCACCGGCGTGGTCTTATTCGGGTATGTCGTGGGGCATCTGCTGGGAAACCTGCAGATCTATTCCTCGAACCCGGAGCAGATCAACCGCTACGCCGCCTTTTTGCATAATCCGGCCAATGCCGTGGCGTTGTGGAGCATCCGCGCGTTTCTGATCGCCTGCGTGGTGCTGCACATCACCGCTTCGGTGCAGCTCTGGCTGCAAAACCGCGCGGCGCGGCCGGTGCGCTACGTGAAAAAAGACGACCTGCCGGCGTCTTACGCTGCCCGCACCATGATCTGGAGCGGTCCGATTATCGGGGCGTTCATCGTCTTCCACGTTCTGCACCTGACAACCGGGGCGGTGGTGCCCCTGCACGATGTCGGCGGCAGTGCCGATACGCCGGACGTGCGCTACAACGTGATCGCGGGATTTCACGATCACCCGGCCATCGCGGCATTTTACATTTTCGCGATGGCGCTGCTGTGCCTGCACCTGTATCACGGGGTGTGGAGCATGTTCCAGTCCGTGGGCGCCAGCCATCCGCGCTACACGCCCTGGTTGAAGAGACTCGCGGCCGTTTGCGCGTACGGGATCCTGCTGGGCAACATTTCGATCCCCATCGCGGCGCTGGCGGGTTGGTTGACATACTGAGGAGGCCACCATGGAATTAGACGCGAAAGCCCCCGGCGGCCCGATCGAGACAAGGTGGGACCGCCACCGATTCAACCTGAAGCTGGTCAACCCGGCCAACAAGCGCAAGTACACCGTCATCGTGGTGGGTACGGGTCTGGCGGGTGGATCGGCCGCCGCCAGCCTGGCCGAGCTGGGATACCAGGTCAAGTGCTTCTGCTTTCAGGATTCGCCCCGGCGGGCCCACAGCATCGCCGCGCAGGGCGGCATCAACGCGGCCAAGAACTACCATAATGACGGCGACAGCGTGTACCGCCTGTTCTACGACACGGTGAAGGGCGGCGATTTCCGGGCGCGGGAAGCGAACGTTTACCGGCTGGCGCAGCTCAGCCTGAACATCATCGACCAGTGCGTGGGACAAGGCGTGCCGTTCGCGCGGGAGTACTCGGGATATCTCGATAACCGCTCGTTCGGCGGCGCGCAGGTTTCGCGCACGTTCTACGCGCGCGGCCAGACCGGGCAGCAGCTTCTGCTGGGCGCCTACCAGGCGCTCGAACGGCAGATCGGCGCCGGCCAGGTGGAGATGCACCCGCGCACAGAGATGCTCGACCTGATCGTGATCGACGGCCGGGCGCGCGGCATCACCACGCGCGACCTCATCACGGGCAAGATCGAATCGCACCTGGCCGATGCGGTGGTGCTGGGAACGGGCGGTTACGGCAACGTCTACTATCTCTCGACCAACGCCAAGGGGTCGAACGCCACGGCCATCTGGCGCGCGCACAAGCGCGGCGCGCTGCTCGCCAACCCTTGTTTCACGCAGATCCATCCCACCTGCATTCCGGTCTCAGGCGAATACCAATCGAAGCTCACGCTGATGAGCGAATCGCTGCGCAACGACGGCCGCGTGTGGGTGCCGGCCAAGAAAGGCGATACGCGCCCGCCGGCGCAGATTCCCGAAGCCGAGCGCGATTACTACCTGGAGCGCCGCTATCCGAGTTTCGGCAACCTGGTGCCGCGCGACGTGGCCAGCCGGAACGCCAAGGCGGTGTGCGACGAAGGGCGCGGCGTGGGCGAATCCGGCTTGGCCGTGTACCTGGATTTCCGCGACGCCATCGAGCGGCTGGGCCGCCACGTGATTCTGGAGCGTTACGGCAATCTTTTCGAAATGTACGAGCGCATCACGGGCGAGAACCCCTACCAGGCGCCCATGCGCATCTACCCGGCCATCCACTACACCATGGGCGGGCTATGGGTGGACTACAACCTGATGTCCACGATCCCCGGGCTTTACGTGATCGGCGAGGCCAACTTCTCCGACCACGGGGCCAACCGCCTGGGCGCGAGCGCCCTGATGCAGGGGTTGGCGGACGGCTACTTCGTCCTGCCCAACACGATCAGCGATTACCTGGCCTCCACCAAGTTCGAGAAGGTGGATCTCTCGCATCCGGCCGTGCGCGAGGCCGAAACGCAGGTGACCTCGATAACCAAGCGGCTGCTCGAAACCAAAGGCACGCGCTCGGTGGATTCCTACCATCGCGAGCTGGGCAAGCTGATGTGGGAGCACTGCGGAATGTCGCGCAACGCCGAGGGACTGCGCCACGCGCTCGGGACGATTCCGGGGCTGCGCGAGCAGTTCTGGCGCGACGTGCGAGTGCTGGGAACGAACGAAGAGCTGAACCAGTCGCTTGAGAAAGCCGGCCGCGTGGCCGATTTCTTCGAGCTGGCCGAGCTGATGTGTCTGGACGCGCTCGAGCGCAACGAATCCTGCGGCGGCCACTTCCGCGAGGAGTACCAGACGCCCGATGGCGAGGCGGCGCGCGACGACGAACACTACTCCTACGCGGCGGCTTGGGAATTCCGGGGCGTGGGCAACCCGCCCGCGCTGCATAAGGAGCCGCTCGGTTTCGAATACGTCCACCCGGCGCAACGGAGCTACAAATAATGCGCATTATTCTCCATATCTGGCGGCAGCGGAACGCCGGCGAAAAAGGCCGCATAGTCCGCTATGAGGTGCCGGACGTCAACCGGGAGATGTCTTTCCTGGAGATGCTCGACGTCCTTAACGAGAGCCTTATCGCGAAGGGCGAAGAGCCGGTGGCTTTCGACCACGATTGCCGCGAGGGCATCTGCGGCATGTGCGGCTGCATGGTCAACGGCGTGGCCCACGGACCGGCGCGCGGGACCACTCTGTGCCAGCTTCACATGCGCCATTTCAAAGACGGCGACGAGCTGTACCTGGAACCCTGGCGGGCGCGCGCGTTTCCACTGGTGAAGGACCTGGTTGTGGATCGCTCGGCGTTCGACCGGATTATCGCGGCGGGCGGCTTCATCTCGGTGGCCACTGGCAGCCCAGCTGACGGGAATGCCATCCTGGTTCCCAAGGAGAACGCCGACAGCGCCATGGATGCGGCCGCCTGCATCGGCTGCGGCGCGTGCGTGGCCATGTGTCCGAACGCTTCGGCCTCGCTCTTCATGGCCGCCAAGATCGCGCACCTGGGTCTGCTGCCCCAGGGCCAGCCGGAGCGCGAACGGCGCGCCGTAGCCATGGTGGCGCAGGCGCGGCAGGAGCTGTTCGGGAGCTGCACCAATATCGGCGAATGCGAGGCGGTCTGCCCCAAGGAGATCAAGCTGGAGGTGATCGCTCGCATGAACCGCGACTTTCTGCGCGCCAAATTGACGGGTCGCGGCGATACCTTGCGCGACGACGAGGCCGAAGTAGCCGAGAGCAAACCGCTGGCTGGCGCGCAGCGATAAAGGGCGGGGCGGCCGTCCCGCCCCACGCCTTAGAGAATCTCTTCGAGCTTGCGCCGCATTTCGGCCGAGAGGCGCGGGTTCTCTCCGCCGCTCGAGACGGCCACCTGCACGGGGCCGCGCTGCAGGCGGGCCGGCACCACGAAATCGCATTCCTCGGCGGAGTCCGCGATATTGGCGAAAACGCCCTTGCCTTTGGCCGCCACGCCTACGCGGTGATTCACTAGGCGGTCGTCCGTGGCGGCGAAGACCAGCATGGCGCCGGCCAGATCGGTGGCGCGGAAATGGCGGCGCAGCAGGCGCGCCGGCAGGTCCTCGAACTCAGGCTCCCACTCGGGGGCCACCACCGTAACACGGGCGCCGGCCTCCACCAGGGCGCGGGCTTTGCGGAGCGCCACTTTGCCGGCGCCGACCACCAGCACGGGCCGGCCCCGCAGATCCAGAAAAATTGGGTAGTGTTTCAAACCCCGACTGTAGCATGACGCGGAACGCCCGCCGCTAACCTGCTGCTATGATGTGAAGACATGCCTCATGCCGTCCCCACGGTGGTGATCGTGGGCAGGCCCAACGTCGGGAAATCCACTCTGTTCAACCGGATCACGCGGCAGCGGCGCGCCATCGTCGGCGACGAGCCGGGGATCACGCGCGACCGCATCCACGGAGCCGGCGAACACAACGGCCACCACTTCGAACTGATCGATACCGGCGGTATCGTGGTGAACGACCACGAGCACATCCCGGCCGAAATTCTGCGCCAGGCCGAGGTGGCCCTGGGGCGCGCCGTCCACATCATCTTCCTGGTCGATGGGCGTGCCGAAATCACGGCCGCCGACCGTGACCTGGCGCGCATGCTGCTGCGCCTCGGCAAGCCCGTCAGCCTGGCGGTGAACAAGATCGACGCCGGGTCGCACGAGAACCTGGCACACGAGTTCTGGGAGCTGGGCGTCGGAGAGGTCTTCCCGGTGTCGGCGGAGCATGGAATCGGGGTGGATGCGCTGCTCGACCGGGTCGTCGAGAGCTTCCCCGCGGCGCCGGCGGATGAATCCCCCAACGGCCCGGACACCGCGACGGAGAGCGCCACCGGGCAAAGCGCCACTGCGGAGCGCGCCACACTTGAGAACGGCATCAAGGTGGCCATCATCGGGCGCCCCAACGTGGGCAAATCCACGCTGTTAAATACACTAACCGGCCAGGACCGCGCCATCGTCTCGCCCATCGCCGGCACCACGAGGGACGCCGTGGACGAGGAAGTAGTCCAGGGCGGACAGAAATTCATTTTCGTGGATACAGCCGGCATCCGGCGCAAAGGCAAGACCAGCCAGATGGCCGAAAAGCTCAGCGTGGTGATGGCCCGCCGCCATATACGCATGGCGCACGTAGTGCTGCTGGTGCTGGACGCCACCGAGGGCGTGGTGGGTCTGGACGCCACCATAGCCGGCTACGCCCACGAAGGCGGGCGCGCGCTGATCGTATGCGTCAACAAGTGGGACCAGGTGGCCGGGCAAAAGGGAGCCAAAAAGCGCGAATTCGAGGAGCAAATCCGAGACGAATTCAAATTTCTGGACTACGCTCCCATCGTGTTCATCTCGGCCAAGACCGGCGCCGGCATAGGGCCCCTATTCAGGTTGATTCGCGAGGTTTTCGAGTCCGCGTCGAGGCGCATTTCGACGGGCGAGCTGAACCGCTTCGTCGAGCATCTGCGGTTTGAGGAACGCAAGATCTTCTACATCACCCAGCACTCGGTGCGACCCCCCGCATTTGCGGTGTTCATCGATCGGGGCGGGCCGCTGCATTTTTCGCACGAGCGCTACCTGATAAACCAGATCCGGCGGCGGTTCGGCTTCCGGGGGACGCCTATCGTGCTGAAAACGCGGGCTCGCTAGTTCTTAACTGCCCGGAAACCGGTACTGTTTGCCTTTTTCCCGCGCTCGCCTTTAGACTGGAGAGTTAGTATCATGAACGTACCTATACTTATCTCAGGAGCGCGGCGAAATGTGGAATAAACGCCGGGAAGAGGAATCGCCAAAATTCACATCCCCCCCAGCCCCAGCCCCGATGGCGCCAAGTTCCGTAGAACCGAAAAAGGAGTTTAAACCCGTGTCCAGTATGCCTCAGGGAAGAATCGAGCCTGACAACCGGCAAGGCTCGGCGAGCATCGGAAAAGCCGTCAAGATCGTGGGTCAGATCTTCAGCAAAGAAGATTTGTTCGTAGATGGCGATCTTGAAGGCACGGTAGAAGCGCTGGAACACAAGCTGACCATCGGTCCGCATGGGACCGTGCACGCCGGCGTGAAGGCGCGCGAGGTCGTGGTCCTGGGAACCATTCAGGGCAATGTAGACGCCACCGAGCGGATCGAGATCCGCAAGGATGCCCGGCTGGTGGGCGATATTCGCACGGCTCGCATCATAATCGAGGACGGCGCATACTTCAAGGGCAGCATCGACATCATCAAACCCGAGCCGGCCAAGATTAAGCCCCCGCAGGCCGCCGCGCCGGCGTCCGGGAATGCACTCCCGGCCGCCGCACCCGAGAAACGCTAGTTCAGAAGGGGCCCCGTATGCTGCTTCCCGGATCGCTAAAGACTATCTTCGGAGGCGCGAGGACGGCGAGTTCCGAACGGCCCTCCCAAGCCCGCACGGTGTTCCCCTCACGGAATGCGTGCGGCGAAGCTACCATGGCCGAGCGCGCCAGCCGCGGGCTGGCGGGATTCTTCGATCACATACGGGGGCAGGCGGGCCTCACGATTCTCGACTTGGGCGGCGCCACCCAGCAGAATGTCAGCTTCATAACCAACCTGGGACACCGCCTGTACTCCGAGGATTTTCTGCACATCCTGGGCGAGACCTTCGGCACGGACGACCCCGCGGAGCAGTCTAACCCCGGCCAGATCGAATACTTCCTGCGGCAGACGCTGGACTATCCCGAGCATCAGTTCGACGGCGTGCTGCTGTGGGACGTGCTGGAGTATCTGGGGCCGGCGCTGCTCACCGCGGTGGTGGAACGGCTGCACAAGATCGTGCGGCCGGGCAGCTACATGCTGGCTTTTTTCCACTCGGACGACAAGCTGGAGACGGTGCCCTGCTACACGTTCCGGATCCAGGAAATGAACGCGCTGCTGGTGGCGCAACTCGGCGCGCATCGCCCGTCGCAGCTTTTCAACAACCGCAGCGTGGAGAAGCTGTTCGGCGATTTCGAATCGGTCAAGTTCTTTCTGACCCGCGAGCGGCTGCGCGAGGTGGTCATTAAGGCCTGAGCGGTCAGGATCGCCGTCTCTTCAGGCTACGGGCTGGCGCTTGGTGGCGAAATTCCAGGCGTGCTCCACAATCGTGTGCAGGTCGCCGTATTGCGGTTTCCATCCCATGCGGCTGCGTAGTTTATCGGAGGCCGCCACCAGGCTGGGCGGATCGCCTTCGCGGCGCGGACCGACCGTGTAGGGCACCTTCTTGCCAGTGACCTCCTCAACCGCGCGAATCACTTCCATCACGGTGTGCCCCTCGCCGGTTCCCACGTTGAACTGGTCCGAGGCGCCGCCGCCCAATAGATGCTCCAAAGCCAGGATATGGGCCTGCGCCAGGTCGTTCACGTGGATGTAGTCGCGGATGCAGGTGCCATCGGGAGTGTCGTAGTCGTTGCCGAAAATCGTCACGGGCCGGGCGGTTAGAATGGCGCGAAAGAGCAGCGGGATGAGATGCGTTTCGGGCTCGTGCTCTTCGCCCAGGCGGCCGCTGGGGTCCGCGCCCGAGGCGTTGAAATAGCGCAGTGGGACGCTGGTGAGGCCGTGGATGCGGTCGAACCAGCGCAGCAGAGTTTCCACCATCACCTTGGATTCGCCGTAGGGGTTAACGGGCTGAATGGGAAAGTCCTCGCGGATAGGCACTGCGTGGGGATTGCCGTAGACGGCCGCCGTGGAGGAGAAGACCAAGTGCTTGACGCCGGCCCGCACCATGGCGGTGAGCAGCGAGAGCGAGCCGCCCACATTGTTCGCAAAATAACGCTCCGGCTCGCGCATGGATTCGCCTACGGCGATGAAGGCCGCGAAGTGCACCACGGCCTCGGCGCCGGTCTGGCGCAGAAGCTCGGTAAGGGCGCCGGTATCGGCAAGGTCCAGCTCATGAAGCCGCCCGGCTGGAACATTGTGGCGGTGGCCCTTGGAAAGATTGTCCACCACGCTGACTTCGTGACCCTGCTCGAGCAGCAGGCGCACGGTATGGGAGCCGATATAACCCGCTCCCCCGGTGACGAGAATTCTTCGAGAGTTCACTGACACGATTGTAGCGGGAGGCGCGGCGCGGCCCAAGAAGGGGCTGCGAGCCCGCGCACAGATCGCAGATCGCTCGCGGAGGCCGGCGTTTCGTCCTTCCCCTGAAGAGGCAGCTACAAGGTAAAATCGGATCATTGCGCTTTTTGAGAGCCGAGTGAGCATTTGGCCGCCAAATCGTCCAGAGTTATAGCCATTTACGCCGGATCGTTCGACCCGATCACCAACGGGCACCTGGATCTCATCCAGCGCGCCGCCGGTCTGTTCGACTGCCTGATCGTCTCCATACTCCGCAACGAGAACAAGCTGCCGCTCTTCTCGGTCGAAGAGCGCATGGAGATGCTGCGCGAGGTGCTGCGCGTCTACCCGAACGTGCGGGTGGACTCTTTCGGAGGGCTGCTGGTGGATCACGCAGCCGCCCACGGAGCCACTATTCTGCTGCGCGGTATACGGGCCATCTCGGACTACGAATACGAGTTGCAGATGGCGCTGATGAACCGGCGGCTGCGGCCCGGCATCGAAACCCTGTTCCTGATGGCTAACGAGGCCTATTCGTTCATCAGCTCGCGGCTGATCAAAGAGGTCTTCAGCCTGGGCGGGAACGTCTCCGGGCTGGTGCCGCCCTGCGTGGAAGAGCGCCTGCGGCTGCGCCTCCCGACCGTGGTTACCAAAGGGGCCTAGGCCTTCCATGCCGCCGGAGCGCCACGGAATTGCGGGACGCATCGCCAGCATTGGCGTCTCTTCGACCATGAAAGTAGCGGCGGAGGCCGAAAAGCTGCGCTGCGCGGGCGTGAACGTGGCGGATTTCGGCGCCGGCGAGCCGGATTTCCCCACCCCCGGAAACATCAAGCAGGCCGCCATTCGCGCCATCGAGGCGAACTTTACCAAGTACACCGCCGCCGCCGGAACCACCGAACTGCGCCAGGCCGTGTGCGACCGCCACGCGCAGGATTTCGGCACGCACTACCAGCCCGAGGAATGCCTCATCGGCGTGGGCGGCAAGCACGTGGTCTTCAATCTCACCCAGGCGCTGATCGACCCCAGCGACGAGGTCATCATCCCGGTGCCCTACTGGGTGACGTACAGAGACGTGGTGCACTACGCCGGGGGGAAGTGCGTCTTCGTGGAAACGGACGAAGCGCGCGGCTTCGCCCCCACGGCAGAGGCCATCGAGCGGCATCTCACGCCGCGCACCAAGATGGTAATCGTCAACTCGCCTTCCAATCCCAGCGGCGCGGTGGTGGATCGCGAGGAGTTCGAACGGATTTATAGCCTGACCTCCCGGCGGGGCATCTACCTGCTGACGGACGAGTGTTACTGCCGCTTCGTCTACGATAGCGAGCCGTTCTCGGCCGCCGCGTTTCCGGGCGCCAAGGAGAACGTGCTGGTGGTGGGATCGTGTTCGAAGACTTACGCCATGACGGGCTGGCGCGTGGGCTTCGGGCTGGCGCCGGCGGCGGTGATCGGGGCCATGATCAAGCTGCAGAGCCACACCACCTCGAACCCCACCTCGATCGCCCAGAAGGCCGCCGAGGAAGCGCTGCGCGGGCCGCAGGACGCGGTGGAGGCCATGCTCGCCGAATACCAGCGCCGGCGCGATTTCGTGGTGCGGCGCCTGGCCGCTATTCCGGGTGTGACGTGCCCGGAACCGCGCGGCGCGTTCTACGCTTATCCGAATATCGGGACGGCGCTCGCGGCCAACGGCTGGGGAGCAGCGGAGTTCGCCGAGCGCCTGCTGCTGGAAGCTCATGTGGCCGTAGTACCCGGCGAGGCGTTCGGCACGGACCGGCATATACGGATTTCGTACGCTACCTCCATGAGCGAATTGGAGCGCGGCCTGGACCTGTTGCATCAGTTTATTGTCCGGCACTCATAAGTTATGTCCAACGCCATTCGCTTGACGCCGTCCCCGCGCGAGAGGGTGTGGGGGAAAACGAGCCTGGCCCCGTGGTTTCCGGATTCCGAAACGCCCATTGGCGAGATCTGGTTCCTGGGCGAACGCGAGCTACCGCTGCTGGTGAAGCTGATCTTCACGAGCGAGCGGCTCTCGGTGCAGGTGCATCCCGACGATGGCGAAGATGGACCGCGCGGCAAGACGGAGATGTGGCACATCGTGGAAGCCGCTCCGGGGGCCTCGCTGGCGCTGGGTTTTCGCGAGCCGCTCTCGCGCGAGCGCCTGCGGGAGGCGGCGCGCAGCGGGGAAATCGAGCATCTGGTGAACTGGATGCCGGCGTGTGCGGGGCAGACGTTCTTCACGCCCGCGCACACGGTACACGCCATCGGCGCGGGACTGGTGCTGTGGGAGATCCAGCAGAATTGCGACGTGACGTACCGGCTGTGGGATTATGGCAGGCCGCGCCCTATCCACCTGGAGCAGGCCGTGGCGATCGCGGATCTGGGGGTGCACGCCGGACCCGCGCGGCCCGCCAGGCTGGACGAAAACCGCGACGAGCTGGTGCGGTCGCGCCACTTCGTCACCGAGCTGGTGCGCATGGACGCGGGCGCGTCGCATACAGCGGAGGCGCGCGCCTGCCAGATATGGATTTGCCTGCAGGGCCAGGGCGATATCGGCGGCGACCGTTTCCGGCCCGGGGAAGTCTGGCTATTCCCGGATAGCGGCGAGCAACCCCGCATCGCGCCCGCCACGGCCGCGCGATGGCTGCGCACCTACGTGCCGGCCTGAGCGCGGGACACAACGATAGTGCACAACGCGCCATTGTAGATTAGCCTAGAGTGGATGGCTGACAGCGTCAGCGAACCTGTAACCAAATTGCAACTGAAGCCGGTCGAGAAACCGAAGCCGGTCGAGAAACCTCCAGTCGATCTCGACGCGCCTGGCAATTACGTCAACCGCGAGCTGGGACTGCTGAGTTTTCAGTGGCGCGTTCTGGAGGAGGCCCAGGATAGCAGCAATCCGCTGCTGGAGCGCGTGAAGTTCCTCTCCATCGTGGGATCTAACCTGGACGAGTTTTTCATGGTGCGAGTGGCCAGCCTGACGGCCCAGGTGGATGCCGGCATCCTGGAGTTCGGCCCGGACCGCATGAGCCCCACGGCGCAACTGGTGGCTATACGGCGCGAAGTGAAGCGCCTCATCGACGCCGCGCACGATTGCCTGGAGCGCCAGCTCAGGCCGGCCCTGGCCGAGGAAGGCCTGCGGATTCTGAATTACTCCGAAATGAACGCCAAGCAGACGGCCACCGCCAAGCGCTACTTCTCGGAGATCATTTTCCCGGTGCTGACCCCGCTAGCCTTCGACCCCGGGCGCCCCTTCCCGCACATCTCCAACCTGAGCCTCAACCTGGCGGTTCTGATCCGCGATACCGCCGGGCAGGAGCGCTTCGCGCGCGTCAAGGTGCCGGATTCGCTGCCCGCGCTGGTGCCGCTGACACGGCCGCGCAAGCCGGCCGGCAAGCGCGGGCGGGCGCGCCACGAAGAGTGCTACGTCTGGATCGAGGAGATCATCGCGGCCAATCTCGACGCCCTGTTTCCGGGCATGGAGGTGGTGGAGACGCACCCGTTCCACATCACCCGCGACGCCGATATCGCCATCAAGGAACTGGAAGCCGAAGACCTGCTGGAGACCATCGAGGAAGGCGTGCGGCAGCGCAAGTTCGGCAGCGTGGTGCGGCTGCAGGTGAGCCGTGACATGCCGCAGCACATTCTGCAGATCCTCATGAGCAACCTGGAAGTGGCGGCCGGGGAAGTGTACCGCGCCAAGGGATTGCTGGGTCTCAGCCGCCTCTCCGCGGTAGCGCAGATCGACCGGACGGATCTGAAATACAAGCCCTTTCTTCCGGCCACGCCGGCTGAGCTGAATCCCTCTAACGACGAAGAGGATCTGTTCGCCATCATCCGCCGCCGCGACGTTCTGCTGCATCATCCTTTTCAATCGTTCCAGCCGGTGGTCGATTTTCTGAAGAAGGCGGCGCACGATCCGGACGTGCTGGCGATCAAGATGGTGCTCTACCGCGTGGGCCGCAATTCCCCGGTGGTAGAGGCGCTGCTGGAGGCCATAGAAGAGGGCAAGCAGGTGGCCGTGTTGATGGAGCTGAAGGCGCGCTTCGATGAGGAGAGCAACATCGAGTGGGCCAAGGCGCTGGAGCGCGCCGGCGCCCACGTGGTCTACGGGCTGCTGGGACTGAAGATTCACTGCAAGGCCACCATCGTGCTGCGGCGCGAAGGAGGCGGCATCCGCTCTTACATGCACCTGGCCACCGGCAACTATAACGTGGTGACCGCGCACCTGTATACCGATCTGGGCCTGTTCACTTCGAATCCCGAGCTGGCGGGAGACACCATCGACCTGTTCAATTTCCTGACCGGGTACTCGGCCAAGCGCGATTACCAGCGGCTACTGGTGGCGCCGGTAAACCTGCGGGAGCGCCTGCAGGCGCTGATCAAACGCGAGATCAAGCAGCACGAGACCGACGGCAAGGGCCACCTGGTATTCAAGATGAACGCGCTGGTGGATCCGGAGATGGTGCGGCTGCTCTACCGCGCTTCGCAGGCGGGCGTGAAGGTCGATCTACTGGTGCGCGGCATCTGCTGCCTGCGGCCGGGTATGCCGGGGCTGAGCGAAAACATCCGCGTCACCAGCATTGTGGGCCGCTTCCTGGAGCACAGCCGCATCTTCTATTTCCGCAACGGGGGCAACGAGGAGATTTACCTGGGCAGCGCCGACCTGATGCCGCGCAACCTCAATCGCCGCGTGGAGCTCCTGTTTCCGGTCTTCGATCCCGAGCTGCGGCGGCGCATACGCGACGAGATTCTGGGCGTCTACCTGGTGGACAACGTGAAGGCGCGGCGCATGGCGACCGATGGCACATACAAGCGCGTTCCCCACCGGGATGGAGAGAAGGCCAACAACAGCCAGGAGATCCTGCTGGGGCAAAGCGTCCGCAACCAGCGCAAGAAGCCGAAACTGAGCTGGTAGCGATCAGCCCTGGGCGATCTGGCGCTGCTGCTTGTCCACTAGCTTGAGACTCTTGGGCTGATCCTGCCAGCCCTCCCAGAGATGCTTCATGCGCGTGCGGAACTCCTTGGGACGCTCCTGGTAGATTCGCTCGCCGAGAGAAAGCGAATTGGCGATGAGCTCCTTCTGATATTTCGCGGCGAGATCCACGCACTGCTCGATCTCCTCGGGCCGCCCGAATTGGCGCGGGTGCGCGGTCAGCGCGGCTTTCAGGACCTCCAGGTTGTGATGGTCGCCCAGCCAGGTTTCCAGTTCTTTCAGGTTTTTCTCGTAGCCTTCCATCACCTCGGTCCAGAGGTCCTCGAGCAGGCGGATGTGATACCAGTGGTCTTTGACGCGCTTGCGCCACTCGTGGCAGAGTTCCGGGCGGCGATCCGCGCGGACGGCAGCCATCGCTCGGCGGGCTTTGCGGTAGGCAGCGGTCAGGCCGGGCGCCAGGGCTTCGAAGCCATCGGCCTTCAGGGGCCAGGCCGCGGTTCGCTTCGCGGCGGCCCGCAGCCCGGCCGCCATTTTCTCGAGGGCCTGGCCGATACGCGTGCCGCGCTGCTGCTGGCGCTTGCTGCGCAGCAAGCCCTGGCGGATGGAGGCCAGGGTGGCGCCTTGCAGATCGTCTTTGTACTTCGCGACCAGCGCGTCGAGGGTTTCGATGAGGACCGCGCGGTCGCGAAAATCGGAGAGCCGCCGGCCGATGTTGCGCAGCCGGATGTTCTCGCGGGCGTAGACGGAGCCCAGCTCTGGACGCATCAACCGCAGCAGCGCGCGGACTTTCTTGACGCTTTTGCGGGCTTCGTGAATGGCTTCATCGCGATTGCGGGCAGTCGCGGCGCCCAGCAGAGCGGCGGCGGACTGCGTTTCTTCGAGTGCAATGCGTTTGACACCTTCGGGAATGGATTCACCGGGCTTCAAGCGGTATGGCATGACACAGCCTCGCTCACGGGGGTTCTCCGATCGCCCACCATCCACCAGTAAAACGGGATGCAGGCGAGCAGGAAAACCACCGCCACTACAAATCCAGGATAGTAGGATCCGGTGCGGGCGATGAGGATTCCGGTGACCAGGGGAGCCACCACTCCGGACAGGTTGGACGAAAAATTCAATGCGCCCGCCCAGATCCCCACCTTTTCACGGGGCGCCACGAGCTGCAGGAGCGCCAGGATATTACCGGAGGCGAAGCCCACGAGCGACGCTCCGCCCATCAGCAGAATGGCGGCGTGGTCGTTCGACATGAGGCCCGCGGGCAGCAGCAGGAAGCTGGTCAGGTAGGCCCCGGTAATCAGAGCCTTGCGGGTGCGGGCCTCGTTCCATCCGTGGCGGATCAGGCTGTCCGCCAGCCAGCCGCCCAAGGGCTCGCTCACGGCGAATACCAGGTAAGGCACCACGGCGTAGGCGCCCGCCTTGCGCAGCGGCATGTGGCGCGCCACTACCAGGTAATCCGCGCTCCAGGTGACCAGCAGATACCAGTAATAGCTGTAGC
>Ga0181520_10008137_pt1 | contig 15053 bp, 12 predicted proteins | sample PEATcosm2014_Bin_29_FD_132451 | JGI IMG/M metagenome (GOLD analysis project Ga0181520, IMG submission 132451) | Peatland microbial communities from MTU Mesocosm Facility, Houghton, MI, USA - PEATcosm2014_Bin02_30_metaG | ecosystem: Environmental > Terrestrial > Soil > Wetlands > Peat | place...
CTTCTTGCGCTGATGACGGCTGAAAAAGCCGTGTTGATACCGTGGTCGATTCAAGAGACATTCCTCTCATTCCGACCCCGATGGCTGGTCCAATTTTACCGCTTCACACTCCAACCATCGAGAGAGTTCCGAGAGGCGAAATCGCCACATCTGGCGCACTCCCCGACCTACGGGATGCGCTGGCAGGTCGCCTCTCCGTGCCAGTTTGAGCACCGTCTTTCGTGACAGGGCTAGGAAGTCCGCGGCACGTTCGGGAGCGACAAACGGTTCATGCGTAGTGGGGGTATTCAGTAGTTCCATCTCTCACCTCATTTGGACATTTGCAACGCGAATAACAATGCTTTCGTGGGCTCCAACAGTTCAGTCATTCCTCGCCCCTGCCCTTGAACGGCGCAGGATTGAAAAGCTTTGGCCGATTGAGCCGCGCATCTCTTGCCCGGTTCTCTTCCGCCTGACGATCCAGTTCCTCCATTGCCGCCTCTCTTCGAATCTGCCATTCGGGTTTCGCATCTTGCCCAGTACCCTGACTTGCCACCGGCGCAGCGACAGCGGGCCGTGATTGCCTTTCTGCGGCTGGCGCCGGGAGGTTCTTGGCCTTCGTCCTGGGCAACGCGGGATTGCCTGTGAGCCGATTCGCCATCGCAACGAATTGCCTGTACGTTCCCTGGTAGCCCACATCCCGCAATATCCGCCAGACTGCTTTCCAAGGAAGACCGACTTCTGAAATGGCGTTCAACTCAACAGCAAATCTCTTCAGCCCCCTGGCCTTGAGCGGAAGGAGATCCGTTCTAGCTCGGAGCCGTTCGGCCAGCGCCTTCACCTCAGACACCTCGATATTTATTGACGAGTACATTTCAATAAGAGTTTGCCATCGGATTTTCATTGATGCAAGGCGGCCATCGATTTATCTCATCTACGGCCCTCACCTTCCCTCACTTTGCAGCACAAGGCAGCATTCGGTCGCACTTTCCCTCATCGTCAAAAGCGGTGAGGGTGAATGAGACTTTGTCTGCCAAGGGGCGGCTTTTGTTGCGGTCGAAGACCGCGCTTTCGGAGGCTCGGAGAGCGGTGGAGGAATGCTGTGGCGTCAGGTGTCTCTTAGGTAAGGTGCGGTAGTGGAACATAAAGCGCAGACGCACTTTGAGGGTTTTGCTCTTCCATCCGACTTATTTTGTGCAAGATATCCTGCCGCACATATGTACCTTTAAAAGGCCATTGTGCGTCACATTCAAATTGCATATTTTTCAGTGCAATTTGCCTTTTGGGTCGGTTTTCGTCCTTCGCGCCAAATCTCACCCAACGCAAGTGATTTATCGCCGAATCGCTCCATTGGTTGGCATTGATCGCTGCGCCGTCCGGGCTAGGGGGCAGAGTGCGCGCACGTCACAAAGGTCACGCGTTTCATTCAGATTTACCTCGCATTTCTTCCACGCTGTGGAATAATTGCAAGGTATGATTCATCGAATAGCGACAGCTCGGCTCACTCAACTCTTGGGGCAATTCCCCGCCGTTGCTTTGCTTGGACCGCGACAAGTTGGAAAAACTACCCTGGCACTCAGCCTCACCAACGAAGCGCAGAATTCACCGCTGTACCTCGATCTGGAGCTTCCCTCAGACCGCGCAAAGCTCGCCGACCCGGAGCTCTACCTTTCCGATTATGAAGATCGGCTCGTGATCCTGGACGAGATCCACCGTCTTCCCGGAATCTTTCAAACTCTGCGTAGCTTGATCGATCGGAGAAAACGAAAAGGAAAGCGGACCAGCCAGTTCCTATTACTCGGATCGGCCTCCATTGATCTTTTGCAGCAATCTGCGGAAACGCTTGCGGGCAGAATCGCTTATATGGAGCTAACTCCATTCCTGGAGAGCGAAGTAGTTGGTTCCTCCCCCAATGCCGCTCAGGCTCTTTGGGTGCGTGGCGGCTTCCCCGACAGCTTTCTTGCGGAAACCGAAGTTCAGAGCTTCGAATGGCGTGCGGCCTTCATCCAGACCTATTTGGAACGGGATGTTCCATCGTTAGGTCCTCGCGTTCCGGCTGAGACGCTTCACCGCTTTTGGCAAATGCTGGGACACAATCAAGGCCAGATGTTGAACGCGGCGCAGCTTGCGACAGGCTTGGGAATTAGCGGCCAGACGGTCGGCAGATATCTCGACATCATGGTTGACCTCCTGCTCGTGCGTCGGTTGCAGCCATGGTCTTCCAACGTCGGCAAGCGTCTTGTCCGCTCCCCCAAGGTCTATGTACGGGATAGCGGACTTCTGCATACGCTGCTAGGGATTCGCGATCAGGAAACCTTATTGGGGCATCCGGTTGTCGGATCGAGCTGGGAGGGAATGATCATCGAGAACATCTTGAGCGCGGTACCGGCCAACGCCCAGGCGTGGTTTTACCGGACCTCCGTTGGGGCCGAAATTGACCTAGTTTTGGAGACTGCGCCAAATCAACGATGGGCAATCGAGATGAAGCGTTCCCTGAGCGATCCGAAACCAACCAAGGGCTTTTATATCGGTTGCGCCGATGTCAAAGCCAACCATCAAATTGTCGTTTACCCAGGCCAAGAAACCTATAGGTACGACCCAAAGACAGAGATAATGCCCCTGGACGCGCTACTCAAACGGTTGTCAAATCTGGTTACTCCATGAATCTGGCTTCTTGTCCGTGATCGTCCACTACATCCGCTTGGCAGCAGACGTTAGAGTGCCACGCCGTTTGCTTGGAGAAGCATACGGATAAATGAAAAGAGTCGATGGAATAGGTAATCAACGTGAATCGACTGGGTAATCGGCGTCTTCGTGACTTCGGCATGGCGGATCATGAATGCATTGCCGATCTCAGTGAGTTGCTTGGCCTCGAGCTCAAGCCGGTCTCTAAGATTAGGTTCAGTAGAACCTCTATCCAGGAGCATTTTAGTGCTCTTCTTCTTGTCGGCAGGGTCGGAAAGACTTTTCAGACGCTCCCAAGCATCCCATAGCTTTTCCAATGACTCACGCCGAATGGCCAAGTCGCGGTTTAAGAACTTCTCGCGGGCCTTACCGAGCAACTCGTTCAGCGTTTGGTCTCCAGTGTTAAATGTCGGCTGCAGCAATACCTCTTGGAGCACGGTGGGGACAAGTCGTTCCACCTGCCCATCCTTTAGCTGGAACGCTACTCCGTTCCTTTCGAAGAGCCGGTTTATCTCTTCGGCGAATTGTTTTCGGCCTCCCTCCTGATCGTATTCGTAATGATAGTGACCGAAATACGAGTGAAAGCCCCCTGGGACTGGACGTGCAATGTGCTCATACGTGAACTCTAGAAGATCAAAGATCTGGTGATCGTGGGTTTCATCGTCGTCCATGCGCCGCGCGTCTTCCGGCCAAATGACTTTGAATCCTTCCATCATGGCGCGCAGCGATACCACGTCGACACCCGAGTTTCCTTGTCCGTCTGGGCATTGAGATGCAAAGCAAAAGCCAAAAGAGTTGTCGCTAATTCGCTGCTCAACGATTTGGAACAGAGCGCCCCGAACTTTCCCCTCAAGAGTTTCTTTGACGCGTGGTTCTGGCTGTGCCACTCGTTCGGTGAAAAGCTTTCTCATGTAAGAAACTCCATATCTATACACATGCTCTCTTCCTACTCACATCAGACTCCCGGAAAATGCGCTCTTCAGGACCGCCGGCATGAGAGCCTTGTATTCCGCCAACACTTCGCCCTGCAACTTCTCGGCCTCCTGCAAATTTGCCATCACCGCGCGCAAACGAAACTGAACGGTGCGCGATGGAAGCGGCAACCGATATGCAAGAAAATCCGTAGGATTCAGTCTGCGCCTTCGCACATTTGTACCAGTGCTAGAGCCAGACAACTCCGGCCAGACCGCTGGGGAACGGAAATGCACATCAAGAACTTCCGGTAAGACCTTTTCTTGAATGACTTCAAACACGGGAAACTCTGTTGACACAACACATCCGTCACAGGTGTGGGGTACCACTCCTAGAGCTCCTTCCCACGCCATGAGCTTTGGGTAGACAAAATCGCCGCTTCTTATTCGCGTCAACTTCGGGTAGGCAAATTCGTTTCCAGACTTTGCGTTTCCGCGAAAAACCCCTCTTCCAAAACAATAAACGCCAGCAAACTGATAGGTTCGCTCGGCCTCCACGTCCACGTCAGGGGGCCTGAGTCTCACGAGATCGCGCATTGGAACTAATTGGGCATCCTTATCGTTCCTAATAATTGATCGAGCCAGTTCACTGGATTCACCAACGATGTGTTCGCGAAGCTGCTGCGCTTCAGTTATCAGGCCGGATAGCGATTCGATTTCCTCGATGAGCCTGCGTTGCTCCTCTAATGAGGGAAGCGGAACCTCAAGTGCCAGAAAGCTCTTTTCCTTAAGTCGGTTTCTGCTTGTCGGGGTACCACCGGTACTCAGTCCCAAAGCTTGATTCCACCATGATTCCTGTGAGAAGTAGTAAAACAAGTATTTCGGTAAAACAGTTGGGGATTTTACTGCGAAGCAGGGAAATTCATTCGAGACATAACCGCCGTCAGCAACCTCGTCTGCTAATGCAAACGAACCTTTCCATGCGAAAAGTCTGTTGTATACCAGGTCTCCCTTCTCAACACGGAAAAGCGTATTCGCTTGAATCTGGCTTCCTTTCTTTTGCTCCTTGATGTACAAGCCCTTTGCATACCATCTAGCCCCTAAGATGTCGTAATTCTGAGTTGGGTCCACGGCCTCAGGTCGGCTGATGATCGTCAGTATCTCCCCCAGTTGTACTAGCGTCATGCGAGCACTCATACGGCACTCTTCTGCAACAACTGCTGAACGGTCAACATGATTTCTGCAATCCGGCGCTCCTTGGTCAGAATGCTTTGCACCACGACATCAGGGGTCAGGTGTTCAATATCATCTTTCGCATTCGGATTCTTCACATCGAGATTGCATCCATTTTCTAACAACTTTGCCGCTGAAACTTTCCAAGCGGAGGGGTTCTCTTCGCGAGCATTCCACCAGTTTAGACATGCTGAGAATTCCTCAAATTGCATCGGGGCGGTCTTTGTATAGTTCTTTCTTCCCGTTGGTAAGGGCTGCTCGTAATACCAAACGTCGTTTGTGGGACCAGTACGGTCAAAGAAAAGAAGGTTTGCAGGTATGCCTGTATAAGGAGCGAATACTCCATTAGGAAGCCGAACTATCGTGTGCAGGTTGAATTCTTTGAGCAATTCTTCCTTGATACGTGCACCTATCCCATCTCCAAAGAGCACGCCGTTGGGCACGACCATCCCGCACCTGCCGCCCTTATTTCCCCGCACCGGACGACGGAGTTTGCGCATAATCAACTGCAAGAAAAGCAGAGCTGTATCGGCGGTCTGCTTGTCTTCTGGGAAATTCGAAAGGATGCCCCGCTCCTCCTCTCCCCCAAAAGGAGGGTTCGTCACGATCACGTCTACGCGGTCTTTATCGCCGATCTCTCTCAGAGGAAAACGCAGAGCATTGCCGGGGTCTATCTCGGGATATTCCATTCCGTGGAGTAGGAGGTTCATCTCGCAAAGTAGGTAAGGAAGCGACTTCGCTTCGATCCCGTGCAACGTACCATGCTGAAGAAGATCGTAGTCTTGAGCACGCTTTGCCTGCGATTTCAAGTGGTCGAAAGTTTCGACCAGGAAGCCGCCCGTACCAGCCGCCGGGTCCAGAACCGTCTCACCCAGTTGCGGATCTACGACCGAGACAATGAATTTGACGACGGATCGCGGAGTATAGAACTCACCCGAGTCTCCCGCCGCGTCTCGCATTTCCCGCAGCATTGTTTCGTACATATGGCCTAGCGTGTGAATCTCATCCTTTGAAGTGAAATGGATGCCATTCACCTTGTTGATCACATCGCGCAACAAGTATCCCGTCAGCATCCTATTTACGGTTCCTTGGAAGACACGAGAGATAACGTCGCGGCGATCACCGTTGGTGCTCTCAAGTGAACGAAGGTAGGCAAATAGACCAAGACCGCGTGTTCCATCAGGGCGCACTGCCTCATCCTGATTGATGAAGGACAGCAATTCTGGCCCCGTTATACCCTCCGCCTTGGCCGCCCAGTCGCGCCAACGGTACGGGGGTTCAATGCTTGGCTTATAGGGCTTTCTCGCAAGTTTTGCTTCGGCTTCCCTGACTTGTTCCATGTCATCCAAGAATTTGAGGAACATGATCCAGGTGAGCATCGGCAAGCGGTCGAGATCGCCGTTGAGCCCCTTATCCTTGCGCATGATTGCCCGGCACGACTTCACAATGTTGCCAAGTTGTTGGGCTGTCGATTGCTGTACTTCTTTTTTTGTTGCTTTGGTTGCTGCCATGTAGTTCCCTTATGCTGCGTAGAGCAATTGTTGAAGTTCGCCGACGGCGGCGTGGAGTTGATCTGGACCGCCAAAAAGTTGAGCAATTTCAACTACATTCCCGTGCTCCGACAATGGCGAAACCTTAAGGATGTCCGGTATCTGGAACTGCGCCGTCCCAAACTCGACATACTTGTCAAGCAGTTCGTTGAGCACCTGGCGGGCGCCGTTGGTAAACCGATTGAAAAATGCCTGGCCGTCAAGACGGGCGGCTTCAGCCCGCTCACGCCTGCTGCGGATCGGCGCACTGTACGCCACATTGCAGAGAAGGTCGAAAGGGTCCGCGTCTGGTTGCTTGGCAACCTCGGCTAATTCCTCAAAGGAGATACCTCGCTGCTCAAGGGCAGCAATAATCGCGGCACGTTCATCGGGGGCACTCCATCTGGCACGCAAATCGGCGGCAGAAGGATACATGCTGCGGACACTGTCAGCGGTGTACTCTGTGAATCGCCGCACTTCCAGCCGTCTACCGTCTTCGTCGAGCTCGTAAACGAGATGAGCGGCAATTTCCACCACCACGCCGCCATCGACGTGATATTTGCGCGGCGGTCCATGCTCATCATCAAAGACAGGCCCGCGTGCGGCCTCATGCTCCAGCTCTGCTGGAACATCCCCTTGTGGTTCCTCCACAACGACGGGCTCGCCTATAGCCTCCCCTTCCGCGTCCATCTGCTCTTCAATAATCTGGGCTGGATCACCGTCAAAGTCTCTGTCGGCAAACAGGCGTGTGGCGCTGCCGGTGTAGTCGAGAATATTGAAATACAACTTGCCGTAGTCGTCCCGCACGCGAGTACCACGGCCAATGATCTGCTTGAATTCTGACATCGAGCTAATATTGCGCACGAGGACGACATTCTTGCATGTGGGCGCATTGACGCCAGTCGTAAGCATCTGTGATGTCGTCAGAATTGTCGGTGTCTGAGTTTCCAGTTCCATGAATCGGCCCAAGTGGCCCCGCCCGGTGTCACCTTCATCGGAGACGACGCGGGCGACATAGTCGGGAAATTGGCGGACTAAATCTGCGTTGCAGTTGTTGAGCGCCCGCCGCATCTCTTCGGCGTGTTCCTGGTCGGCACAAAAAATGATAGTCTTTGCAAACCGATCAGTCTTCTTGAGAAAATCCGACAGGTTGCGAGCGATGGCTTCCGTGCGCGCTTTCAGGGCGATAACGCGATCAAAATCCGGCGTCCCGTATAAGGCATCCGGGATTTCCCGCCCGTAGCGATCAAGCTCGCCGGGCGTCGGACGCCAGCCAGCGGCATCTACGGTCGATACGATGCGATGCACTCGGTATGGCGCGAGGAAACCGTCGTCAATACCTTGTCGGAGACTGTAAGTGTAAAGCGGATTCTGAAAATACCGGTAAGTATCGCGGTTATCTTCACGCAGTGGTGTCGCGGTCATGCCGATCTGGGTTGCGGGTTCAAAATAATCGAGAATCTCCCGCCAATTGCTTTCGTCGCGTGAGCTCCCCCGGTGGCATTCGTCCACGATTATCAGATCAAAGAAATCGCGGGCATAGTCGCGGTACAACCCCGGACGGCGCTGGTCCTTCGCAATTGCCTGATAAATGGCAAAGTACATCTCGCGGCTCCTGACCGCCTCCCCTTCGATCTTGTGGCGGGCCTCGCCGAACGGCGCAAACGTTTTGTCCTTCGGGTCATCAACGAGCACATTGCGGTCAGCGAGGTAAAGGATTCTAGGGCGGCGATGCTCGCCGGTGCGATTCCACAAGGAGTTAGTCAGCTTCCAGCAGATCTGAAAAGCGACCTCAGTCTTGCCGGTTCCGGTTGCAAGTGTGAGCAGTAAGCGCTTCTTGCCCTGGAGAACGGACTGCACTGCGCGATTGATCGCGATCTCTTGGTAATATCGCGACGGCCTCCCTGCCAAGTGATAAAACGGCGTGAGCAGCCGGTTACCGACTTCCTCGGTGATGTTTTCCGCTGTTCTGAGCCGCGCCCACAGCTCTGATGCCGTGGGGAACGTCTCCAATTCAGTATCGATGCCGGTCAGGAAATCGTGCTCAAGGATGCTATGGCCGTTAGTCGCATAGGCGAACTTCAGACCCAGAATCTGGGCATATTCCTTTGCCTGTTGCAGGCCATCGCCGGAGGTCTTGTAAGCCGCTTTCGCCTCCACGACTGCTATGGGGAAGTCCCGGCGATACCGCAACAGATAGTCGGCGCGCTTCTGCGGGCGGCGGATCGCTCGGTTGCCAACGAGCACAATCCGGCCATCCGTAAAGCTCTTTTGCTCGCTGATCTGGTTGTCTTCCCATCCTGCGCTATAGAGCTTTGGCAGAACGTAAGTACGGCAGGTATCGGCTTCGTTCAGGGGCATCGTATTCCAGTGGCCGTCGCTTTCTCTGAGCTGGAACTTCTTGTAATGCAGGGCTTTCGCTGTCAGTCGGTACTGCTAACGATTGTACGTTCCTTGGACGTGCTCACGATATCAGCGGGAACATAAAGGCAGAACGCCTGGCTGGGATCGTTCGGACCATGGGCCGCATGGAAACAGGGGCGACACTGTCCGTTAGGGTTATCCCTGTTCGGGCGTTTAAGCGGGATGTTTCCCGGCTTTGCCGCTATTGCCCCTAACCGGCTCTCTCCTGGGTTGCGGATGGTCTCTGATCCGAGATAATTGTCATCAAAGTTTCCAAAGGGCCAGGATGGTGCCGATCCAGGTAGTGCCTAATTTTTTCCTCTTTAAATAAGCGGTCGAGATAGGCACACGTCACCGTCAGCGTTAGGACGTCAGTTCCGTAGGTCTCTTCAATTGCCTTCAGGTTTTGAATGATGCCGTCGGTATCTTCGCCCAGGAGCGTGTCCGCTGCGTCGGCATTTGCCTTGTTTTGGCGTGCGGTCGAAGCCTTTGTCAGAAGCGCAGGAGGACTGATGGCGAGCCTTGTCTTTGCAAACGACACAGAATAGTCATTGCGGAGCACCATTAGCTCCACCGTTGCGATCTGTCCAATCGCTTTCATCTTTCGCAGTATCGGGAACAGTTCCAGGCTCAGCTTCTTGTCTCGCAACATCTCCACAACCTCGGGGCAAATCCCTTCGAGCATTTGCGCCCGCCTCCGAATTGCCGCAACGTCCACGTTCAGGGTCGCGGCGATACGCTCCTCGGCAACTCCGCTCTTGAGCGCTTCAATGAGCATGAAATGCTGGGCCACAGGTGGGATGTGGTTAACCCGCTTGTTGTATGTGTAGCTCTCATCGTCGGTGGAAAGGATGCAGTTAACTTCTTCACGCGCCAATATCTTGAGGGCCTCAAATCTGAGATGTCCATCCAATAGCAAGAAGCCCTTTCCTTCCTGTGGATATACGACCAGCGGCTCGATGAGACCGATTTCGCGCACAGATGCGAGGATTTGTTTGAAAATTGAGGAACGGACAACCTCCGCAGTTGTGCTCTTCTGGGGAACGATCGAGCTTAGTGGCAGCGTCAGGATATTGCTCTGGAAAGCAGAACGCAGATTGGCAGCGACGCGTTTCATTGGGACAGCCTTCCAGCGAGTTCGGCAGGCAGAGATTGCACACCTTCAGCTTTTAGTAAGGTGCGAAAATTCTCGTCTGCGAATAAGATTCGGGCGGCAGTAGTCAATAAAATCAGCCGATCTTTTGTGCGGTTCGCCTTCACGACCAGGGCGGTCTGCTCACGAATCTTTTGCTTATACTCCAGGACCAAGGATGCGCCGGTGAGTTTGCGCCGGGTGGGTGAAGTCTGCCCTTGCAGCCTCTGCTTCTCTAACCTCTGACTAATGACTCGGCGGGCGGCAGTGATGCGCGCTCCGCGCAGGTCACCTTTTTCATATGCCTCGGATAGTGCTCTGGAGATCTCATGGTTGTTGCCAGTGGCGATTTCTACAGCGACGCTGAGAGGTATACGACCGCCCTCGACTGCGAGGACAAGAAATTCCTCCCCTTTATCAATGAGGTTGCAAATTCCATATAGATAAGCCCGATCCAGGCCGAGCTTGCGAGCAATCTGCTCGCTTGAGTGGCCCCGCTCACGGAGAACCCGAACCTCGAACAAAATCGCATGAGTCAACGCCGGTCTTCTGGCGATGTTCTCGACCAGGCTCATCAACTGACGATCCTGTTCAGGTGCTTCAATAATGATTGCTGGAATGAACATTTCACCAAGCTCGACAAAAGCTTCCATACGCCCCTGTCCACATACCAGATCGTAGCGTTTGCCATCGCAAGCTGATTGAGGCCTCTGGGCGACCGTGATGGGCCTCTTCAGGCCCACGGTTGCGATGCTTTGAACGACCAATTGCCACTTAATTCGATTACGTGATCGTGGGTTTATGATTCGGATTTCTGAAATCGGAATCGATTCGACTCTTTGCTCGTTCAAGCGACATCCTCCACGGAGGTTCTTTTTGCAAGGTTGATAAACAGACTGAGGGTGTCAAATCGATAGAGGTCTAGTGAGACGCCATTGTCAGCCGCTAGACTTAGCCGCTTCCAGAGAAGATCGATGCTCGGAAGCAGGTAGTAGTCCTTAACTGTCTGATTCCCAGGATTCAATCGAGCGGCTATGGTGATGTCTGGAACCAGGCCGGCATCAAACCGGAGTCGCCATCGTGGGGACTGTGCTTTGGTCTCCTGACATCTTGAAAGAATGAGAGACGCCGTGTATTCGTGATTAATCGTCAGCAGATCGGAGAGGTCGTCCACCTCTACACGCGCCCCAGTAGCTCGCAGGTCCGCAACAATGATCTGGACCAAGTCTTGATGCCGCCGGCGCAACTCTCGATTCGCTTCAATAAAGCTGGAGTCTCGCCGGTCGCTCCAACCAATAAGCTCGTAAGCTCTATGCAGGCCGCCGAACCGCGACATGTAGATTGAGCTTGAGGGCATATCTTCTGCCTCATCGATGAGTATTCCCGACAGTTTTCCGCATCTCTCCAAGAGAGATCGCAACCGGGCGAGCAAGTCTTCATCTGACAAGTGAATATGTCGAGCATCGATAATCTGTCGCGCTTTCAAGAAGACATCCGTGGGAACGATTGCCTTGAATGCTTCACTACGTAAAATCCACATTTCAGGCGGATTTATCAGGCGTTTCATCTTCAGCTTATAAGAACGGCGGTTATATACGTTGGCTCCGACGTACTTAGGATTGGTAAGAATCTGGTGAATCGTCGCTCTCGTCCAAGGTTTCTCCATATCGGAGAGCACACCTTTGCTGTTGAGATAAAGCGCGAGATTCTTTTCCGACTGCGCATCTTCAATGAACCGCGAGAAAAGTTCCCGCACTACTCGAATCTCGGCCTCCGGCCCAGGCACCAGGACAACGCGGTCCGTTTGCAAGCTCTTCCGTTCGCCTCGCGCTAACAATCCCTTTTCTCTGCCATCACGATCAACCAGTTGGCGTCGGAGACCGTAGCCAGCGGGACCACCCTGCCTGAATCCGAGTTCAATGAGACGACATTGCCCCGCGAAAACCTTGACCGAGAGCTCCCGGCTGTACTCTCCTGCCATCGTCCGCTTGAGAGTCTTCATTAGTGCAGACGCCATGCTCCCATCATTTGCGAACTGCTCTCCGCAATAGTGAACCCGGATACCGGCGCGCTTCAAAACATATTCGTGATACGCGCTTTCGTCTGCGTCCTGGAACCGACCCCAGCGGCTCACATCGTAGACCAAGAGGTCCGTGAAGTTCGTATTTCCTTGCTCAACATCCCTCAAAAGCTGGCTCAGCCCGTCCCGGCCCGCCAGGTTGAGGCCGCTTCGTCCGTGGTCATCGTATGTGGCGACGATGTCCATATTGTGAGTGATGGCATATTTCGTGATGGTGTCCGATTGATTTTGTGGAGAATACTGTTGATGCTCTGTTGACATCCGGACGTACTGAGCCGCACGGCTGGTGAGTGAGGTCGAATTGTCAATTTTCGGCGTCATCGGGGGAGACGAAAGGCCATCAGCCTCTCCGACCCTATGCTTCGTTCATGAATATCAGCTACCGATTTCTAGCTAAGCGAGGCAAACAATGGAAATAAGCCAGATCCGTAGTAGAAATTCACGAAGCAGTCGCCATCATGGACTCCGTACCCTCCGCTCCGGTGTCCGTCAAGGCTCTCCGCTTCGCTCCGCCCGCTTGCGCGGCGCTTCGCGGCCTTGACCGACACCTCCGCTCCGGGTGATGGCTGGATATGAGAAGCATGCGCTTCTCTATTCTCAAGAGAATCGACATTTAACGTTTCCTGCAAGTGGTGTGACACGTTGAGCGAGTCACGGCAGTGCTACGCTCAATTACGCTAAAATTGTCTCGTCTTTTGAAAGTTTCATTTCAATACGACAAAGCGAGACTCGCGGAGGGTCTTGATTCGGACATTGAGACTGCGGACATGTCACTTCGATAGGAATTCAGACGCCTTGGCAACACAGAAAACAGGCCGAAACGTGAATCGCGACGGACAGCGCTGGACGGAAGACCGGGCTGGCATGACGCTGCGGCTACCCATTGATTTACGGGAGGCGGTCACGGAAGAGGCCCGAGTGGCTGGCGATCTTTCGAGAGTCGTTCTTTTCGCCCTCCGTAATGTTGAACGGAAAGACGTGAAGATCACGCAGACTCGGAAAGCCGGTTTGGCGCTATCCAAGCCTCAACTCCTACATGTGGGGGCCGAAGCTCGATCCGTGATCCGCTCCTGGGCGGAAGAGGAGGGTGTGAGCGTGAATGCGATCATGGTGAGCGTCCTAGAGGAGTTTTTCAAGCGGCTTAGGAAGAGCAAGGCTCTACGCCAGGAGCTCCGATTGGAACTAAGGGCAAGACGCGGCTTTCTACCGAGCTAGATCGTATGCCGTCATTTAAGATACGTTCGATCCGATAAAGAGGGCGGAAGACTGCGACAATGCGCCGAATAACAGCGATCTAGTTTGGAGATACCCGTATTTCCAGCAAAGACCCGTCAGGGCCAGCACTGCGAACCACCAGCGTGTCTCTCTCGTGCGTTGTCAGGACGGCCTGAGGTGACTGAACGTTTACACCAGAGGCGAGCGCAGTTCTGGATTTAAACGTTCTTAGTTCTTCTTCTGCCCGGTCGGGTTCCTCCGAGACCAACGCATCGAAAACAGTGGTGTCCAACGCTTGAAATACGTCGAGGTGGAATCGGTCTTTCAGCCCGACTCGCTGTCGGACCCCTCTAAACGATCCAAATTCATTTTCGGACATCTCTGCGTTACGTGGAATGATTCTTGGAGTCTTGGTGCGCCTGGTATGGGCTCTGTCGAGTTTTTCTGCAGCCGCTTGGTCTGCCCCTGCGAACGAGAGGAGCTTCACGTCCGACAGTAGTCGTGTCGCGCGGCCAAATTCTGCGTCATTTAAGACTTTCCACGCTCGCGGGCCGACACGCTCAGACCTCTCCGAATGTTTCTCCGAATCTTCATCGCCAGGAGGGTCAATGACCAGAACTCGGGTTCCCTCTTTCGAAAGACAAGTTGCGACGACAAGCGAGGGCGGCATACGCCCATCCGTGAAAGACAGAGATGGCACCTGCTCAGTACCACGGCGAAGTTGATCGACCGATGCGTACCGAGTTGTCTGGGTCCCTTTGCATTCGACGATGAATAGATTGGCTTGAGTCGAGTCAAAAAATAAATAGTCGGGCGAGGTTTCATACTCCAGGTCGATAGGCCAAGTGGGATCGTCCATTGCTACGTCAACGTCCGCAGCCAGGGGCGCATTGAGATAGATGCCGAGCAAGAGTGCTGCCATGCCTACACCGATCTGATCAGAGAGCAGTCCCTTCTGATGGAAATCGATACTGCGTGCCGCATCACTCAGTCGAAGAGTTGGGCTGGCTTCGCCGGCAGAGGGAATGTCAAACGCCCACAGATATCGGAAGTATGCCCAGGTCGAGCAAATGTCTGCCAGGTTCTCAATTTGCGGGGTTGTCACCACTCCCAAGCGATGGAGCAAGTAAGCCGGAATCACAGGCACATCCAGAGTCGGATCGAAAGCCGGGACGACTGTAATGTTGTCTTTCCGAGGCGGTATCGCTTGTCCGTTTTGTTGCCGCTTTGCATCTTTCTTCGAGTGGCGTTGCCGCACTTCCTGAAGAAGACCCTGCGATGATTCCACCCGAACTAATCGCGGTCTTGAAAGTGCTTGCTCCCATTCTTCGAGTGTTGGCATAGCATCACTCTAGAACATCACTCTGACAGGGATCGATAATGCCATAAAAGGCTGCACAAAACGCGATACGTTCTGCGATACGTCCGATCTGGGAGTGGTGCCAGCCTACAAGGACTTAGGTAGCCACCGGGGTCTTGTAAGTTGTTGAAAAGCCTAATGTTGGGACTATGGCATGGAAGAGGTCATCGGTTCGATCCCGATCAGGTCCACCAATTAAATCAAGCATTTAACGGCTTCCCTTCCTTCCAGCTTGGCAGCATTTTGGCAGCAAATTTTCAACGGCCTGCAAAAACTGCTTTGTTTCTTCCTTCTCCTACAGCAGCAATCCCTGACGGCATCCTCTGGCTGAAGCTCAGAATCTTGGCTTTCTTCGCTGACGGTTTTGGTGCCTCCGGCCCTCCGTCGCCATTCCTGTCGTTTTTTCGCGTCAGTTCCTCGTGAATGGAGTTGACCGTCGCCCGTACGCCCTCTGGAAGTTGCTGCATATAGACATCCGTCGTCGTGGCCGTTCGCGAGTGGCGCAATACGCCCTGCACATCTTTCA
>Ga0181520_10008138_pt1 | contig 15051 bp, 10 predicted proteins | sample PEATcosm2014_Bin_29_FD_132451 | JGI IMG/M metagenome (GOLD analysis project Ga0181520, IMG submission 132451) | Peatland microbial communities from MTU Mesocosm Facility, Houghton, MI, USA - PEATcosm2014_Bin02_30_metaG | ecosystem: Environmental > Terrestrial > Soil > Wetlands > Peat | place...
AATACATAAGTGCCTAAGGACCGGGGCGGCTTCCTTCAAGTCGCTGTATCTGAAGCGCCCACCCGGAAGCCAAGTCACCGACGCGTCCCCGCGTGGGCACTCCAGATACAGCCCAAAGACTTCAGGGGAGTAATCCTCCGCTAAGATAGAAAAGTAATTTATTATCAACAACTTGTCGTGTTCTTGCGGTCTTTTGAGCCCCGGACGAGTCCTCACTCGAAGCGACGGTCCGCACTCTCCAATCCAGTCCAATGTCCGGATAGGCGGTCAACCGACTGCAACCCCGGAATTTGCCTGACAGACTCTCGATTAGCGCCCTGGCGATTCTTCGCAATGAGAGTTTGCGAAACATGGCAAACGCTATTGCAGTAGGCGTCATTCTTGATTCGTAGCATAGATACTCGTATATCGTGTCTCATTTTTGCGCCTTTTTCTCGCACATGGGTGAAAAATCTCGGCATTCTGCGGGCCAGATCCTGAGCGGATTGTGCATTACTAGAGACTTTATGACTCCGTTCATCCCGAGCGGCAGCGCCCCCGGTTATCACATTCAAAAGTGATTTATCTCACATACAGAGAATAGATAAATTCCTATACGGTCGGACGTGCAGCAAGTGTGCCAGCTCACATTGGAGAGTTTCGCGCAACCTCCTGAACTTGCTCTCAAGGAAATGGGGCTTGATGCGTGTTTCCAAAGATGTAGGACATCTTTTTCGATTTGCGGGACTCTTTGTCCTCGCTTTTCTCGTGTTTCTGGTGGTGCGCCACTTCGTTGTCCCCAAAACCTTTGGGCAGTATGGGCATTATCGCGGAGCAGCCATGGGCGAGATTGCGGCTCGATCGGTGAAGTTTGCCGGCCACGAGAGTTGCGAGGCCTGCCACACGGACGTGGTGGACAAAGAAAAGAATGGCAAGCACGCGCATGTGAACTGCGAAGCCTGCCACGGAGCGTTGGCCCAACATGCCAACGACCCGACGGTCAAGCCAGTTCTTCCGGACACCGCCGTGCTCTGTGCCCGCTGCCATACTGCCAGCGCCGCCAAACCCAAGGACTTTCCGCAGGTTGATCCGGCCGACCACTCTCAGGGCCTTCCGTGTCAGACCTGCCATCAGCCGCACAATCCGGGGATGGACGCGCCGAAGACGGACGCAGGAGGTGCGAAATGAACATTTCCCGTCGTCACATGCTGATCCTCCTGCCCGCCGCGGCAGTCGCATGGAAATCGGTGCTCGCAGGAACTTCGGAGAGCTCGCCGAATTACAAGATGAGCGATCACTGGTGGGGCATGCTGATCGATATTCCCAAATGCATCGGCTGTGGCAACTGCGTAAGGGCTTGTCAGGCTGAAAACGACGTGCCGAACGGCCTCTTTCGCACCTGGGTCGAGCGCTACCACGTTTCGGACGAGGATATGACCAGCCCCGAAGTCATCTCGCCTGACGGCGGCAAAGAAGGGTTTCCAGTTGCCAAGGAAGATCAAGGGAAGTACTTTTTCGTTCCGAAGATGTGCAACCACTGCGCGGATTCGCCCTGTACGCAGGTTTGCCCGGTTGGCGCGACCTTTACCGGCCCGGACGGCGTGGTGCTGGTGGATCAGACATACTGCCTGGGCTGCGCCTATTGCGTCCAGGCCTGCCCGTATGGATGCCGCTACATTCATCCGGTGAAGAAGGTTGCCGATAAGTGCACACTCTGCTACCACCGGATCACCAAGGGGCTGACCACGGCCTGCTGCGAGGTCTGTCCAACCGGGGCGCGCCAACTGGCCGACCTGAAAGACCCTAACGATCCAATCCACGCGTTCCTGAAGACGCACAGTGTACAGGTATTGAAGCCGCAAATGGCCACAGGCGCCAAGGCCTTTTACAACGGGCTGGACGGTTCGGTCCGATAGGAATCAATCAGATGACTTTGCGTGCTCAAGGAATGGGTGATGGGTTATGAGCGGTGTCGAAGGCTTCATGTATCCGAATGAGATCGGGCTCCAATGGAGTGTACTGATCGTTCTCTACCCATTCATCACGGGGCTGGTGGCGGGCGCATTCATTCTGGCCTCGCTGGAGCGTGTATTCCGGGTAGAAGCGGTAGAACCCACCTATCGTCTGGCGCTGCTGACAGCATTGGCGTTCCTGTTGGTCGCACCGCTTCCGTTGCAGTTGCACCTCGGCCACCCGGAGCGCTCGCCGGAGATGTACTTCACACCGCATAGCACTTCGGCCATGGCCATGTTCGGATATGTGTATCTTTGGTATCTGATGGCCGTGCTGGTATTGGAGATCTGGCTGGACTACAGACGCGACATCGTGCTGTTTTCGCAGTCCAGCAAAGGGCTGCTGCGCTTTGTCTACAAGTTGATGACTCTCGGTTCGAGCAATATCAGCGAGCGTTCCCTGGCCATTGATGAGCGGGTGGGTTGGATCGTCACGTTGGTCGGCATTCCCTCCGCCTTCATGCTGCATGGATACGTTGGGTTCATCTTCGGTTCCATCAAAGCCAACCCTTGGTGGTCATCGCCTTTGATGCCGGTAGTTTTCATTTTTTCGGCGATGGTGTCGGGGATTGCCGCGGTGATGCTTCTCTATATGGCAACCGCAAAGCTGCGCAAGCAAGCGATCGATATGCGCTGCGTGGATACCATTGCCATGTATCTGTTCTATATTTTCATCATCGATTTCAGCCTCGAGATGCTTGACCTGATCCACCGCATCTACGAAGCGGATGAGTCCTTTCGCAGCCTTAATTTCATGGTCCACACGAAGCTCTACTTTTCGCACATTGTGGTTCAGATATTCTTGGGTACGCTTGCTCCCATTATTCTCTTGGGCGTTACTCAGGTGGCCAAACTGCCCGAGATGGCGCGCAAGCGCATCTATACCCTGGCTGGAACTCTGACACTGATCGGGATCTTTGCCATGCGCTGGAATGTGGTGATCGGCGGGCAATTGTTCTCTAAGAGTTTTCTCGGATACACGACCTACAAGATGGCGCTGGTCACTCGAGAAGGCCTGCTGGCCGCAATCGCTCTGACCATTCTTCCGCTGTTGTTCCTATGGGTACTGATAAAACTGCTTCCTCCGTGGGCGGCAAAGACCGAAGGTGAAGCCGTGGCGGCGGAGTAGAACGGGACTGGCTTGATGTAGAGGGAAAGCTGCCCGCCAGGTGGAATTCATGGACGATCTTCCCGATCCCCAGGATCTGCTGATCAAACGTCTGGAAGCACTGGAGCGGCGCGTCTCCGTGCTGGAGCATGTTTCCGAGGCGTCCAGCGAAACCTTCGCGCCCGATGTGAGTCCGCCTGAGACGGCGCAGGCTGTCGCACAGCTTCCCTCAGCGCTGGCCGGAGGTGTTTTTTCCGTGTTGGGCAAAGCCATGATCGGCATAGCCGGGGCTTACCTGCTGCGCGCCGTGGCCGAAACCACATCGTTTCCCAAACCGTTGATCGCAGCACTTGCCATCGCGTACGCAATGCTGTGGCTGATATGCGCCGCACGCACCCGCGCCGGCACGTGTCTTGCAACCATCACCTATGCCTGCACTTCGGCTCTGATTCTGGCTCCCATGCTGTGGGAACTCACACTGAGCTTCAAGGTGCTGACCGCGGTGGAAAGCGCCGCCGTCCTGGGTGCATTTGTAAGCACGGCATCTGGACTGGCATGGAAGCGCAATCTCACATCGATCTTCTGGATAGCCAATGTTACCGCGGCCACGGTTGCCTTTGCATTGTCGATTGCGACACGTGAAATGACGCCCTTCCTCGCGGCACTCCTGCTGATGGCTCTCCTCAGCGAGTACGCGGCGTTTCGTGGCCATGGGCAGAGCGTGCGGCCGCTGGTGGCGCTCGTCACCGATTTGGCAATCGGTGTGCAATTCTACATTTACGCCAGCCCGCAGAACGAGCGCGCGGATTACCCGTTGCTCGGAACGCCGGCACTGCTAGTGCCTGCTCTCGCACTCTTCCTTATTTGCGGGACAAGCGTGGTCCTCAAGACGACGATCTTTGAACGGACGATCAGTTCATTCGAAACGCTCCAGGCTACAGTAGCATTTTTGCTCTTGGCCGGCAGCGTGTTCATCTGTGCGCCACACGCTGGAGCAAGTGTTTTGGGAGCCGTTTGCCTGTTCCTTTCCGCCGTGAGTTATGCGGCCGTCATTGGAATCTTTTGTTACGTTCCGGAGCGGCGCAACGAGAGAGTCTTTGGCGCCTGGAGCGCAGCACTTTTTCTGGCGGGGAGCGTGTTGTGCCTGCCAACGCCGTGGGTGGCTCCATGCTTGGCAGTGGCCGCGATTGTGGCCACGCTTCTGGGAGTTTACTTGAACCGTCCGCTCCTTCAGTTACATGGTGCGGCATATCTGATAGCGGCCGCAGTTGCATCCGGCCTGCTCTTTTATACTTTCCAGGCGCTCGCGGGAAAGCTGCCCGGCGCGCCGGCTTGGAGCGTGTATGTTGTGACGGTTAGCGCGGTCTTCTGCTACACGGCGCGGAAGCCTTGCCAAGGAGTGACCCTCGAGAAGAAGTTACTCGATTGTGTCTCGGCACTCCTGGCGGTTAGCGCTATGGCGGCGTTTCTGGTGGAAGGTCTGGTGTCGCTGGCCGCATTGAAAGTAACTCCCGCCGCCCACCACATCGCTTTCATCCGCACGTTGACGATCTGCGCGACAGTTCTTGCGCTGGTCTTTAGCGGTTCGCATTGGCGGCGGACTGAGCTAACGCGCATTGGCTACACCGCGCTGGTATTGATTGCGGCGAAGCTGATACTTGAAGACCTACGCCTCGGACACCTGGAATTCACCGCGGCTTCGATCTTCCTCTTCGCGATTACTTTGATCGCTGTACCCCTTGTGCGTATCCCCCAGCGGCATCTAAAGGCACAGAAATAGAGCCGCTATTATTGATAGTCGGAAGCACTTATTGAGCTGGTCTCCTGGCAGTTTCCGAGTTCTGGTCGAATTGTCGCCTGTTCGTCAGTTACTACTTATTGATCCGGCCCCAAACAACTGCAATACCACAAAGATGTCATCCTGAGCGAAGCGCAGCGGAGTCGAAGGACCTGCGGTTGTTTTTCTCTTCTCCCCGTTGCAACACTATTGGGCCGGATCTATAAGCAATAGCCTGCCACGGACTTTGCAACCAACGGACCGGCGTCGGATAGAATATCTCCCTCGCGATGCCCCAAAACCGAGCGTTTTCATTTCAGCAGGCAGATTAATCCTCGAAAACGCCCTTCCGGCCGGAGATGAGGCACCGGCATGGGCAGCCGGAACCCCGGACGCTGGGCGACTTGAACGTAGCCGCTGCGGCCGCGGACGCATTCGCGTGTTCCTGAGCCAACATTTGGGGCTACCAAGGTAGTTTGGTTCGCAGAGTAGAAGGCTGGGCAGGCAGATTGCGCATGCAGAGGCTTGCCGAATTGACTTCCAAGATCGCTCCGGTTGCTCTGGAACGTCCAGATCCCCAAAAGGGCCTGTAGATCGTATCGGTAATTCGCGATCATAGCTGCTTTCTTCCCTTATCCCTGAAGAAAGTGACAAAAGCGGTTCAACAGGCTCGAAATCGACGCGGCATTTTCCGGATCAACCATTAGAAGATTTTGCTTGCCAAGATTATTCATAATGTGCACATTATGAATAATCGGGATTTGAAGCGCAAGTACAGGCGTGCCCGGGTCCGACGGGCAATAACAACACAACTCCGGGAGTATTGCAGTGTCCAAAAAACTCAAAGAGCGGTGTCCGCGCCGCCAAAAACGGTTAAGAGCAGACGGAGCGCAACAGACTCCAGATCACTCGCTGGTGAATATGATCTGGCTGTTTAACGATCTCTCTCATCTGCTTTATCGATTACATAGAACAGCCCCTAATCCAAAAATTGAAGAGGGGCTCTGCAGGGTCCTTGTCCTCTGCGCGGAATGTGCAGAAGAGGCGCAGCGCAACCTTCTCGACCCACCACACCCGATGTTGCATTAGAGGAAGCCCTTGCAGCAAAGACGACTATCCAGTTTTCTCAATTTGGAGGAGCAATGGCAGTTTTCAAGACGCATTCAGCCCCGAAACTAATCCGAGCCAAACAATTAATGGCCGAACCGATCTCGATCGAGAAAATGATGCAGATCATGAGTCACTGCCCCATCATAACGTCGCTGTACTTCACCGTGTCAGACTCCACGCAAAACGACCCAACGGCATCTTCCAATCAACCAAACAAAACCTGAAAACGCTCGGCCTCCCCCGCTCAGACACCTCACGGACCATCTCGCCGAGTTTGCGGGAACTCTCGTCAATAGGGCTCCGCTCCCGCGATTCTCAGCAAGGGCAAACGACGCATTACACAAACATCGCTGGACATTGAAGGCGGGAACACCGCGACTCCCGCGACTGCCGCTCCTCACGGCACCCACAAAAGAGAGGCCGATACCCGAGCATGACGAAGTGAGCCGACTGCTCGACTCGATCGATGCTTCCAGGCACTCTGGTTTGCGTGATCGGGCGCTGATTGGGTTGATGTTCTACGGCCGGACCCGCGTCGGGGGAGCGTTGAACATGAAGGTTGAAGATTTCTATACCCAGCGAGGGCGGCGCTGGGTGCGGTTGGAAAAAAGGAGGGGCGTCATGTCCGATGAACTGGCGGTAAGAAGAGATCGGCTTCTGGCGAACTCCAGAGTAAGGCCATGGTGCAGCGAACCTCGCTCCAGGTGTTGGAGAACTGGTTCTTGAAGGCGTGCGTTCCGCGGGACGGCCTATTCGATTCGATATGGGCAGGCAAGGAGGTGGAAGCGTGCTCGATGGCCTTTCGACCTTTTCGTTGAAAGGGGCAAAAACGAGGAATGGCGGAAGGTCAGGGATTCGAACCCTGGAGGGCCTTTCAGCCCCGCCGGTTTTCCGTACAACTATAGCTTTCGCTACCAAGCATGCGCTTGTTTGTGGTCTGGACTTTGTCTTCGCCATAGCTCAAATGAGCCGTAGGCGGGAGCCGTCAAGTCTCTACACGTTGCTGGCCTAAGCCCGCCTTCGCTCGGCGTTGCCTCGGATCTTCCCAGGGGGTTCGCCGACTTTGACTCCCTACATCTGCCGGGTTTCCGCGACAGCGCTCGATTCAACAAGACCGGTGCATTCAACCGCTCTGCCAACCTTCCGTATTCCGAACAATATCACAGTGTTGAATAAAATGCAGCGGTGCCGGATCGCTCCGCCAATGAATCAAGGCAGCCCAATTTTACCACCCAGAAGCGCGGTTAACAGATTATCAGCGACAGAGACGGTGCCGGAAGCCCTCAGAGGATGTGCTCGAAAATGGCGGGATTTGCGCCTCTGAGGTTCGCTGGCCCCTGGAAACCATACAATTTCGGTGCTTGTTTAGAGTCCCCGATAGGGGATCGGTAAACCCCTTGCCTTCAGGCGACGGATCAAACTGCAAATAGTGTCCGGCTCAGTGAAGCACGCCTTTTTTAATTCTGGTCGCCGAGCAAGCTGGGGTGAGTTGAGAACACATGCTGCGCAAAGAAGGCTCATGCAGCAATATCGGCCGAAAGGCCGATCAACTTCCAGCCGTAACGCTGAAGCCACCGTCTGTGAGGCGGTGGTCAGTTCACATCGACTTTCGGCGGGCAACTACAATTCGACGTATACCTTACGCTAACCAACGACCATCATCACACACTCGTCTGCGACGATTCGGATCTCTGTCAAGAACTTCACGGATCTCGGAGTACCGCTTTAGGGGGAAACCGAGTCTGCTGTACCCCATTAGGTAAGCCAGCATGTATGGATCGATTCCTTTGTCAATCATGTTCGCCTCGAAGGTGGCACGCAACATTTCTGGCTTCCAATGCCTGATTCCGGCGGCTGAAAAATAACGGGACAGCACGTTAACGATCTGGCTCCTCGTGAGTGGTCCAGAACGACCAGGAATAACCGGCGTTTCGGCTTTAAATTCGCCGGATTCTCGCAGAGCGCAGAGCGCATCCGCCGTCATGGCGCCGAGGGACATTATGACTTCTCTACGTGATTTGGAACTCCGAATGCGGATTGTGCCAGACGTTCCTTCAATCTTGACATCACTCCAAATCAGTCTGCGCACCTCCGATATCCGAATCCCTGTGTCAAGCATCAAAGTGAACAGCGCATAGGCCCGTGCCTCATTAGCGTGCTCGACAACATTGAGCAATTGCGCCTGCTCTGCTCTCGAGAGAAGTCGCGTGCTTCGGGCCTTGTGCTTTTCAGCCGGCACTTGGCGAATCACCGGGACAGCCCGCCGCTCCATCCGACGCGTTTTCATAGACCATCGGAAGAAGGTTCTCAACACGCACAGTTTCCGATTAGCAGTCTCCGCCTTCAACGACCTCATGGCACGACCCCTGAAATCTGCAATTTGATCAGCAGCCGCCTTGCAGGTTTCGGCCGAATCCTCGTCCACTAGGCCCATGGTTCGGAAAAAATCCGCGAGATCGGAGCGATAGCAGGCAATAGTAGACGCGGAATTTCCTCTCGCGGCCAAATACTTGCAGAAAAGCGCCACCAACCCCGCGGTAGACCCACTCTTGGCTGCATTCGACTCCATTTGAAGATTTTACTTGCAAAATATACACCATTTGAGCCACATTATAACCACTACGATCGCGGCGAATGTCAGGGAGCACCAACTGGGCCTCCCGTTGACTTCAATTCACTCCGGACCATGACGATTGCACAGTCCACGGGAGCAGAGCCGCCAAAATCGCTTGGGCCAACATTGTGCGTCCCGTGAAGCGGCCTGAAACTGCGGAGGTGGCTTTTCAACACTCGGGAGGTCAATTTCTTCAAGAATTGGATTGCGGAAGTCTTTGCCTGCAACGTCGCCGTTCTCGAAGTACGCGGCTTGCACGTATGAGAAAAAGAGAAATATCTGCTTTATTGCCCCGTACTGCGAGTCATTCGTTCGCCGTCTCAGCTTGAGCATATCCAGGAATGTCATAGGGAATTGGTCAAGAGGTTCTTCCATGGACCGATAAACGAATGAAATCCGGGTGAAATCCCTTGGAGAGCGGGGTAGAGCGACTACTGCATCAGGGTACAGTTCCTTCCACCAGGGAAGGTAAAGGATGAGGTAGTCGGCAAGCAGGTTGAGCGCGGAAATCGCTTCACCGTTAGACTCGAAACCCTTAACTGTATTCCTATATCGGATATACGCTCGAAATGCCATGCTCCATGTTTTCTGCAATTCGAGGTCTCCAGCGTGTTCTCTCCCCACATAGGATGCTGCATCCTCTAACCAATCCAGCCCATTACGCCGTATGTGCTGAGGGCAATCCACGAAGTACTGCAAGACATCGCTGTGTCTACGTGATGCAACTCGCATCCATGAAAGGTAACAACATCCGGAGCCCACAGAGTCTGCTGATTCATCGGCTCCGCAATTGCGCGCCCATACCTCAAGATTTCATTACTTCGAGAGAAAGGGAACGGCGAGCATTTGAGAAGCAGAAACTTGAAGAGGAGCGTTGTTGCGAGCAGATCCTGCAATTCGATTACGAGGACTGGTGCCGAACTCAAGGTGAAAACGAGTTGCAGAAGCGGCTTTCCCCGGATCTGCTCGAGGAGAAGATCTCCAGATGGGTTTCGCAAGCCAGGCGAACAGATCCACGTCTAGCTAATACTCCAACCCGGGGCTTGCGCGATATCGCTCACCGATCTCTTTTGAAAGAAGTCTGTGCTGCAATGGACCTACCTACGTTCCAAGAGTGGTGCCGAGCGAACGGACAGCAAATAGGGGAAGAGGAGGGAGTGACGAGAGCACTGAATCTGAATCGCTCGGATTCCCAGCCATCTAGACGCCCTACTGATCATCTCAACAGAGTTTGCGGCGGCAGGTACAAAAATTGCCGCGGCGCGGCGGCCGTAGCGAAGAGAAATAGAAAGGTGTTGGTGTTGTATTCGCTAGATGCACCACCGTAAATCAAGCCCAACATAATGAAAACGGGAGGCTTATACATAACCAACGGTTGCACGGATTAGGCGGTTAAGATAAGAACCCCCGGTACCCTTGCAGGCACAACGGTTTTCAAGACCGCCGGTATCAACCGCTCACCCATCCCTCCGCGGGGTGTGGGACTGCTTTCGATTGTACTTCCAAACGTGGCCTTGTTGGATGCGCTTTCCTGAACTGCCGCCTGTCCCGTGCAGCGGCGCCGCCAGGAACGCTTTCGGCCTGTTTGCGCCGCCGGCACGGGAAGAACGCCGCACGGAACCGTAAAAACCATTGAAATCACGGCGCGCCGTGGACCGGCGGTGTTACAAAAGGGAGTACATGGTAAAGCGAGCAAAACCAGGAGTCGAGCCACCGCCCGGCCAGCCCATCAGCCTGCGCATTCTCGGCGAGTATCTGGATCTGTCTCCGGCCACCATTTCGCTGGTGCTGAACAATGCTCCGGGCGTGCGCTCGATCCCGCAGGAGACCCGCGACCGCGTCACGGCGGCGGCGGCCAAGTTCGATTACCGGCCCAGCTTCTATGCCCGGTCGCTGCGCAAGCGGAAAACCTTCTCAGTGGGCGTGCTGGTGCCCGACCTGAACGACCACTATGTTGCGCAGGTGCTGGCCGGGGCCGAGGAGTTCCTCATCGAGGAGGGCTACTTCTACCTGACTGCCAGCCACCACCGCAAGCCTGACCTGATCGAAGAGTACGCGCGCCTGCTGATGGATCGCTCGGTTGAGGGATTCATCCTCATCGACACGGTGCTGGACCACAGCTTTAAGCTGCCCGTGGTGGCCGTGGCCGGCCATCGCAACTTTGAGGGCGTCACCAACGTGGTGCTCGATCAGCGCCGCGGAGCGGAACTGACCTTGCGCCACCTGATCCAGTTGGGCCATCGCAAGGTGGCCTTCATGCGCGGCGGCAGCCACAGCTCCGACGCCGACGACCGCTGGCAATGCCTGATGGCGGTGGCCAGGGAACTGAAGGTGGAAGCCCTGCCAGAACTCTGCGTGCAACTCAAGCTGCGCACCTCGACGCCGGAGTTGGGCTTTGAGCCGGCCAACGAACTGCTCAGCCGCGGCGCCGACTTCACCGCCGTGGTCTGCTACAACGACGAGGCCGCCATTGGAGCCATCCGCGCCTTCATGAATCATGGTCTGCGAGTGCCGGACGACATCTCCGTGGTGGGTTTTGACGACATTCAGAGCGCTGCCTTTCACAACCCCACGCTGACCACCATTCGCCAGCCGCTGAATCAGATGGGCATCGTGGCCGCGCGCATCCTGCTGCAGCGAATTCGCGGCCAGGCGAACTTCCCGGATTCGGTGCCGATCCTGCCCGAACTGGTGATTCGCGAATCGACCTGCCCACCCAATCCCAAGCGCGGCAAGCGGAAGTGAGGGCCGGTTCATGCGCGCAAAGGCGGCATGAGCCGGCGGCGTCTTTCCAGCGCGGAACGTCCAGAGATGCAAAGGGGAGCCTCGACGGCTCCCCTTGCTGTTGGTTGCCTTGCGGTTGAGTTACTTCACGCCTTGCAGTTCATCGGCCAGTGCGCCCGCTCCATAGAGCTTGCGCAGTCCTTCGATCATTCCTGCCGAGTGCACGGCAACGGCCCGGTTCTTGCTGCCGTCATACACAAAATCGCCGGCCAGCGACTCGATGTTGCCGTCGAAGATCAGGCCCACCAGTTCGCCGTCGCGATTGACCACGGGCGAGCCGGAGTTGCCGCCGATGATGTCGCCGGTAGAGACGAAGTCGAGCGGGGTGGAAAGGTCGAGCTTGGTGCGGCCGGCCTCCTGCTTTGCCGTCAGGTCGAAGGGCGGCTTGTTGCTGAAGCTGGCTGCGCGGTCATAGAGCCCGTAGAAAGTGGTGAAGGGCGGAGCGATGGTTCCGTTGTAAGGGTAGCCGTCTACCGTGCCGTAGCTCAGGCGCAGGGTGAATGTGGCGTCGGGATAGGCGTCCTTTCCATAGACCAGGAAGCGGGCCTTGCCCAGCTTTTCGCCGGCCGGGGTGAGCACGCTGGAGATGGTGTCGCGCATGCGCCGCGTGGTTTCGCGCACGATGGGGTCAACGCGCCGCGCCGCCATAATCATGGGATCGGTGGAAGCGGCCACAGCCGCCTCGCCGCCATCAACCAGCGACTTGCGGAAGGCCGGATCGGCGAGCTTGGTTCCATCGACCAGTGCGTTGACGGTCGTGTCCACGTCGCCGCCTTGCAGGATGGCCTGCACGTAGGCGTCGCCCTTGCCGAGCTTTTCCTGGCCCAGCCTGAGAGCGCTGGCCATGAACAGCTTTTCCGTCGCCACTGGGATAGGAGCCGGAGACGCCAGTCGGAACTTGAGCGTGTCCAGTCCGGCGTCGTGGAACTGCGGCAGACGCTCGCCGTCGGGCTTCTTGATTTCGGCCACGTACTGGACAATGGTGAGCGCCAGGTTGAAGAGCTGGCTATCGGCGCGGCGGAAGAGCTGCCCCTTGATCTCCGGCTTCACCTTTTCTTCGGCGCTGGCGATCGTGTCCCAGGCATCGCCGTAGGCCTTTTGCCACGCGGGATTGGCGGCCACCTTGGCGCGGAAATCGGCTTCGTCGGCCTGCTTCTTGGCCAGGATGGCCGGGTCGGCCAGCGCATCTTTGCGGCCCAGGTAGACCTTCAGGCTATTCTGCAATCCGAAGATGGTCGAGCCTACCAGGCGTGCCTGCTCCGGCCCCTGGGTGGCAAAGGCCTGGGCAGTGGCGATGCGGCGCTGCAGGTACTCGGTAATGGCCGGCCCGATCACGTCGCGCTGCAACAGCAGTTGGGCCACGGTATCGTCGCGCTCGGTCGTGCCGGGATGGCCGGAGATGAAGATCAGCTCGCCGGGCGCTGCGCCCTTGGCGCTCCACTTGAGGAAGTTGTCGGTTTTGAGCGGCTGGCCGTTGTCGTAAACGCGGAACAGAGCCATGTCCAGGTCGTAGCGCGGATAGGTAAAGTTGTCCGGGTCGCCGCCGTAAAAGGCCGCCTGCTGCTCGGGGGCAAAAACCAGGCGCACATCGGTGTAGGCCTTGTACTGGTAGAGCCAGTACTCGCCGCCCTGGTAGAACGAGACCACGTCGGAGCGCAGGCCGGTCTTCTCCTTGCTCTCCCGGGTGATGGCCGCAACTTCCGCGTCGCGGGCCTTCAGCGCCTTGGCTTCATCGGCAATGCCCTTGGCCGCGTCCTGCACCCGCGCCGTCACGTCCTGCATGGCCACCAGCACGTTTACTTCAAGGTCGGGGGACTTCATTTCAGCATCCGGCGCGGTGGCATAAAAGCCGTCGCGCAGGTAGTCGTGCTCGGCCGTCGAGTTTTTCTGCAACTGGCCGCGCGCCACGTGATGATTGGTCAGCAGCAGGCCGTTGGGGCTGACAAACGAGCCCGATCCGCCGTCGTTCAGCCGCACGCTTGCGAGGCGCAGATGGTCCAGCCAGGCCTGGGTGGGATGGAAGTTGTACTTGGCCGCCAGCAGCTTCAATGGCGGGTTGTCAAAGGTCCACATGCCTTCTTCGGCACGGATCACAGGCGCCACGGCCAGCAACAGGGCGGCCGGCAGCAGAACAACGGAGCGGAGTTTGCGAGCGAACATTGGAATCCTCATGGGTTGAGCGGAGCTGGCGGAGTTAGCGGAGTTGGCTTGGTTAGCACCGCTAACTCCGCTAACCGCGCTAACTCCGCTGCTTCTACGGCATCACCAGCACTTCTACGCCGCTGGCTGCATCTTTCTGGCGGAATAGCTGCTCGGTGACCTTCTGGAACTCCTCCGGCTTGGCGGTGGGAATATCGGTAAAGGTTTGCGGATTGCGGTCCGTGAGCGGGAACCACGAGCTCTGGACCTGGATCATGATGCGGTGGCCGCGGCGGAAAGTATGGAACAGGTCGGGCATGGTGAAGTTGAGGTCGGCCTCTTTGCCCGGCGTCAACGGCTCGGGTTTCTCCCAACTGTTGCGGAATTTGGCCCGGAATGGTTCGCCGCGCAAGAGTTGCTCGTAGCCGCCCATGTGCAGAGGCGGCGCGTCCAGAATACGCTTGTTGCCGTTGGTGTCTTCCGGATCGGGATAGTTTTCCGGATAAACGTCGATCAGCTTGACCACGAAATCCGAGTCCGTACCGCTGCTGGCGATCTTCAGTTTGGGCGAGATCGGTCCGGCGATGGTTACGTCCTCTTCCAATGGGTCAGTCTGATAGACCACCACGTCCGGCCGGTAACTGGCGAAGCGCTGGTCGTCCACCATGTAACGTTGCGGCACGGTATCCGTGGTGTAGCCGACAAACGGCACCGGGTGGCTGGGGTCGCTGACATACTCGTCCACGCCCTTGGCCTCCGTTGGCGGGTCGAAGCTCAGTTTGCCGCCGGCATGGAAGTAGATGGTTTTGGCCGTGGCGGCCTTGGGCGGCCAGGCGTCGAAGTGCCGCCAGACATTGGCGCCGGTCTCGAAAACCACCGCCTTGGGCTGCGCCGCGCCCTTGCCCTTGAGGTAGTGCTCAAAGAAAGGGAACTGCACGTTGGTGCGGAAATACTCGCCGGTCTTGGAATTGAACACGGCATCGCCCAGGTGGTCGCCGTCGCCCCGCGCCCAGCCGCCATGCACCCAAGGGCCTTCCACCAGCGTGGTGGGAGTCTCCGGGTTGAATTTGTTGATGGCGTTGAAGGTCTTGTAGGGGCCTCTCAGATCCTCGGCGTCATACCAGCCGCCCACCACGAGGACCGCGCAATGCACGTTCTTCATGTGCCGCGACAGGTCTCGCGCCTGCCAGTAGGCGTCGTAGGTATCGTGCCTCGCCTGGTCGTTGAACAGCCAATTCGAGCCCTTCAGATAAAGCTTGTCGAGATTGTCGATGTTGCCCGCATCAAGATAAAACTTGTAGTGATCAGGGGTTCCGAAGTCGAAGCCTACCGAGGGCTTGGGCGTTTCGGGATTGTGGCCGGGCTTGAAGAAGGCATAGAAGCCGAAGTTGGCCGACAGCATGAACGCGCCGCCGTGGTAGCCGTCGTCGCCCAGGAAGAGGTCCGTCATGGGCGCTTGCGGGCTGGCTGCCTTGAGCGCGGGGTGCGAGTCGATGATGGAGGCCGAAGTGTAGAACCCAGGATAGGA
>Ga0181520_10008139_pt1 | contig 15049 bp, 14 predicted proteins | sample PEATcosm2014_Bin_29_FD_132451 | JGI IMG/M metagenome (GOLD analysis project Ga0181520, IMG submission 132451) | Peatland microbial communities from MTU Mesocosm Facility, Houghton, MI, USA - PEATcosm2014_Bin02_30_metaG | ecosystem: Environmental > Terrestrial > Soil > Wetlands > Peat | place...
GCTCTCCATCCGGCAATGTGTTCCGGCTGAAGAGTCCGTGCAAATTCGGCGGAACCTTTTTCAAATGCAGATCATTCTCCTCGTGGCAATGAGCGCAACCAACGTCATAGAAATGCTTGCCTTTGGCCTGTTGCGCCGTCAGTCTCGGCGCTGAGCGGCAGCCTGCCAAGCCGGCCGCAACTACCGTGGCTACAATCGCTGCCCGGGTTTTCCGAAGCCACACTCTCTCAGCCTTCCACGCAAATCAGCTCCTCGCGGCAAGCCCGGCCGCTACCCCAAAAAATGACTCCCCGAAGACTACTCTGCTCTGAATGATCAAGTTGGGGAGTTCCTCCGGGGATTGCGGGCCTTTTGCTGGAACCCGCATCTTCAGTCTCAGCTGGCACGCTAACCCGGGTCAAGCCGCTCACCGCCCGACTCGATGAATTCTTACCTCGTCTCTGAGACGGTGCAGACCGGCAAGCAAGTATTCTGATTCCATGACGCTTCCCACGCTGAAGCAGATTCACGAAGCGCAGAGCATCATCTATCGCTTCATGCCGCCTACGCCGCAATACAGTTGGCCGCTCATCAACCAGCGGCTTGGCGCCGAGGTCTGGATCAAGCACGAAAACCACTCTCCCGTCGGGGCATTCAAACTGCGCGGCGCATTGGTTTATGGAACCTGGCTCAAGCAAATGCAGCCCGAATTATCAGGCGTTGTGGCAGCGACTCGCGGCAACTTTGGCCAGGGTGTGGCCATGGCTGCCCGCGTGCTCGGGATGAAAGCAGTCATTGTGGTGCCCCACGGCAACTCCGCCGGGCAGAATCGTGCCATGCAGGCGCAAGGCGCGGAACTGGTCGAACACGGGCACGACTTCCAGGAGTCGCTTGAATTTGCGCGTATCCTCGCGGGTGAACGCGGCTACGCAATGGTTGAATCGTTTAATGAAAAACTGGTTTGGGGCACAGCCACCTACGCATTGGAGCTTTTTCAGGCAGCGCCCGCGCTGGACGTCGTATACGTTCCAATCGGGATGGGCTCGTCGATCTGCGGCATGGTGGCTGCGCGCAATGCCCTCAATCTGGCGACCGAGATTGTCGGCGTTACATCCGACGCTTGCCGCGCCGCCGCAATCAGCTTCAAGGAGCGCAAACTGGTCGAAGCGCCCGCGACTTCGATGATCGCCGATGGCCTCGCCTGCCGCACGCCCAATCAGGATGCATTGGAAGTCATTTGGGCCCAAGTCGCGCGCATCGTCGAAGTCTCCGACACGGAAATCGCGGAGGCGATGTGCATCTACTACCAGGATACCCATAACGTTGCCGAAGGCGCCGGAGCCGCTTCACTCGCGGCCGCGCTGAAGGAGCGGTCGATTCTCTCCGGCAAACGCGCCGGCATCATCCTCACGGGAGGCAATGTGGATCGCAAAAGATTGATCGCCGCGCTCAACGGTGAGTTCCAGTCTGTGAGGCCGGCATGACCGAGCGCCACGAACACCTCACACCCTTTTCCCATTCGGCCAGCAACCGCTGCTTCGGCTGCGGCCCGGCCAATGAAGCCGGCCTGCGTCTCGAATTCCTGCTCGCCGATGACGGTTCGGTCGTGAGCCTTCCCGTTGTCCCTGGCACCTTCGACGGCCACCCCGGCTATCTGCACGGCGGCATTATCGCCACGCTGCTCGATGAGGCCATGAGCAAAGCAGTGCGCGCTCAGGGCAAGACCTCGATGACGCGCAAGATAGAGATCGATTACCTCCGCCCGGTTCCCAGTGGAGCGCCTATCCGCATCGAGGGCCGCGTGGTTCGCAACGAACCGCGCAAGCATTGGGCCGAAGCCCGCGTCGTTAGTCAAAAAGGAACCGTGCTTGCAGAGGGTAAGGGGCTATTTATCGAAGTTCGCCCACCCGTCAAAAACTAAGGGCGGCCCGAGAGCCGCCCTTCATCAAATGAATGATTGCCAAGCTCAATGAACCATGTTGATCGTGTCCTGCGTGACCGTGTCGAACGTAGTCACTGATTTGGCATTCGCTTCGAACGCGCGCTGCGCAATGATCAGATCGGAAAACTCCGTCGAGATATTCACGTTGGATGCTTCCAGTGCGTCGTCCTGCACGGTGGCCAGGCCCGAAGTGCCCGAGGTTCCCATCACGGCCGTACCGCTGGCTTGCGTTGTTTGATAGTCTCCGTTCCCCAGCAGATTCAGGCCTTGTGAGTTGGCCACGTTCGCCAACGCCAGTTGCCCCACATTTTCCTGTTTGCCGTTGTTGTAGGTCGCCGTAACCGTTCCGTCGGACCCGATCGTGAACCCGTTGTATTGGCCGCTGGTGTAGCCGTCCTGTATGGTGCCCGAAACAGCGGATTCCGCATCCACCTGGCTGATGTTCGGTGTGCCCCCGGCGCTCATCAGATTCCACTGAACATTCAACCCTGCCGCTCCATCGACAAGCACGTTGGTCGCGGCTGGATTGAAATTGAGCGCGATGGACTGCACGTCACCTGCAGCCGTTCCCACGTTCGATGGGTTTGCTGCGCCGGTTGGCTGCACCTGGGTCAGATTTCCGCTCTGATTGAAGGTCATGGTTCCGGTGATTGCCGCAGGCGCCGCGTTTCCTCCTGCGGCTGAATAATCCGCAGCCGGCAATGCGACCGAATACGTCCACGTATTCGCGGCCGCGCCCGGCTCGAACGTCACCGTCGCCACATGCGGCTCGCCCAGAGAGTCGTAGATCGTCACCTCCGCAGGAAACGGTGTTCCTGCCGCCGTGGTCGCATCGAGATTGGCGGTCATGGACATGTTGGCGGTGGCCTGCGGCTGCTGCACCTGGCCGACCGGAACATTCACTGCCGCCAGCGGCGCATTGGTGTTTACCACACCGTCGACCGCCGGGTAGCCCATCACGTTGAGGCCGTTTGAGGTGACGAGATTTCCATTCGCGTCCACCGAAAAGTTTCCGGCGCGCGAGTACTCGTAGCCTCCCGATCCGTTGCTGACTACGAAGAATCCGGTCCCGTTCAGCGCAACGTCGGTAGAGTTGCCGGTGGAATTGATGGAGCCTTGCGTGAACGAGATCTCATTCGAGGCCACCTTCACGCCCGCGCCCACCTGGATCGGGTCGCCAGAGCCGGTTGAGCCAATCTGCTGGTAGAAGAGATCGGAGAAGTTGGTTGACTCCGACTTGAAGGCCGTCGTGTTCATGTTCGAGAGATCGTTCGCAATCGTATTCAAGGCAGTGGAATCGGCCTCAAGGCCAGTAAGCGGAATTGAAAAACTTGCCATGGTCCATCTCCTCTTTGGTTCGGATCAGTTTGGCGGGCCTCAGCGCCCGACGTCACTCCGGTTATGCGGGCCGTCGCGCCCGATGGGTGAAGCTGCGTCACTGCAATGGGATCGCGCTGCCTTTGGTATGCCGTGCGGGTGTTCGGCCGGACAGTGCGTGTCCCACGCGCTGTGCCGCCGGGTTTACGCCCGGCACAGCCACGTTGCCCGCCGTACGCCTGGCGGCTGCTGTTTGCGCGGCAGCTGCCGGAACTGCGGATGCAGCCGCGGGCTGCGCACCTGCTGCGTGTGCCGTGCCAGCCGCCGCGGGTGCCGTCAGCGGGCTTGTTGCCGTCGAGCCAGTTGCGGCTCCGGTCACCTGACCGGACGCGCCGCCAGTGCTTGAAGTGGTGCTGCCAAGTGCCCCGCTCAGCGTCTGGTTGATGCCGATCAACTGCTCCAGGCTGTTCACCTGCACGAGCTGGTTGATGTATTCGTTCGGGTCGGTGTCCGCCGTCGGATCCTGGTTCTGCATCTCCGTCACCAGCAGCGTGAGAAAGTCGTTGGCCGAGATCGTCGCGGAACTGCTGCTGGTGTCGTCGGAGTTGTCCGTGCCGCTCGTCCCGCTTGTCCCGCTCGTTCCGCCAGTTCCATTGGTAGAGCCGGACATCGGTGTTGCAGCCATCCCCTTCAACGCCTGACCCGCCGTCATCATGTGATTCAGAATTCCTGTTGCCATCGTCCCTCCCTGCTTTGCGTCTGGACTTCGCTCGGTGTAACTGTGTTCCTAACTGTGTTCCGTTGATGGCGCCAGCCCTCTCTGCCTTCCGGCTTCGCTTCTCTCTTCGCGCCTGCCTGCTTCGCCCTTCAAGCAGATGCCCAGGTCACGCCATCACGGAGATATGCATGCCACGGTTGCCTCCTGCATATGCAAACGCATCGAACTCGCCGTTCGTCGCCGTCATACTCATCGCCGTAGCCGATCCGCTCGCGCCCGCGTCGGGTTGCACGCCCGATTGTGGCGCTGCCCCCGGGTTCTGCTCTCCATGCTGGCCCGCGCTCTGTTGCATATTCTGATTCACTCCCGCTTCCATCCCGCTCGATCCGGGAGCCGCCATGGTCAGCGGGGCTACCGGCGCATGCTGTTCCGCGAGATACGCATTCAGGCCCGCCAGATGTCCGCTCAACGCCTGCGCAGCTTCTACAGAACCTGGAACGAGCGCCGCGCGTACGCTGTTGCCACTCAGATCCGCGCGAACACCAATCCAGCCCAGCGCCGGATCCTCGAAGCCCGCTTCGGCCTGATGTCCGCCGGCATGAATCCAGCTCGGCGTTCCCACCGATGTCCCCGCATCGAGCGCGGCAAAAGTTTCCCGCGGCGCCGCGACATCGGTTGGAGCGGGCTCACCCCGAGCTGCCGTCGTTCCCTGCGCGCCGCCCGTGTCGCGCACTATTGCCGACGCTTCCGTCGCGGAGGTCTGCTGCCCCACGACCACATGCGTCCCAATTCCCTGACCCGCCGCTGTGATTACGCCTCCCGCAACGGCCTCATGGGCAGATCGCGCCATCGACTGTGGTGAGTGCGACGTGTCGCTGTCACCGCTCAGCTTGTCCGCACTCGCCGTCGCGACCGCGGGATCAGCGGAAGCGCCGTCCATCGCGCTCGCTCCGCGATGCGGTTCGAACTCCCCGCTCAGCGTCCTGTGCTCGTCGATGCCGGAACTCGCGCCCAGCCCACTCTGCCGGGTCGCGCTTCGCACCCTCGATGGGCCGGCCACGGCGACCTCCGGCGCCGTCGAAGAAAACCGCGGTTGCGCCGCAGATTCTGCCTGTTCGCCGATCAGAGTTGGCGTGCATCCGCTCGTCTCTTCATCGCGCAGCGAATTTTGTGCCGCGTTCGCCTGGGCCGGGCTCGCGGCGGGTGCGCCCGCGCCCGAATTCGTTGCAGTCGATGCCGTCGTGATCGATGGAGAGCCTTTGGCCCGGATCGCCGCAATCGCTGCTTCCGGCTCCGTCTCGCTCGCGCCGCTCGAAGGTCCATCAATTTGTTTCGCAAGGCTTAGCGAATCCGCCAGAGTTGCAGAAGTGATTTGCGGCTGTACCGGAGCCACCGAAACCGCGAGCCCGGCCCCAGCGGCCGGCGGGGATGGCAATCCGTTTGTTCCCTGGACGACATTCTGCTGAGCTCCCGCATCGTCAGTTTCGTTGGCCCTCTTCTCGCCCTTAACGCTCGGGCTCGTGCCTGTGGAGCTACCAGAGAATCCTGCCGCGCGAATCGCAGTTGCGCCTTGCGCACTCGCGGCTACGCTCGCCGCATTCGACGGACTCCGCGGCCCAATCGCTCCCGCCGCATTGTTGGCTGCAGCTGCTGCGCCCGCCACCGGCCCATTGCCCTGGTTCGTGGTCGGCGCTGGTTGCGCCGCATGAGCGCCAGCCCGGGCGAATGCGGCCTGCGCGCTTTCAACGCCGGGGCGCTCGTCAATTCCAGTTGTCGCGCCGGTATCGGCTGTCTCGCTCGCGGCTTGATTCATCGTGTCGCCGTTCGTGCGCGCCACCATGCCCCATGCGCGTAGCATCGACTGCCAACTCGCACCCGTTCCTTTGCCGGGAACGAAAGTCGCTGCCTGCCCCTGTGCCGCACTGCCTGCGCGTTCAAAGGCCGCGATCGCTCCGCCAGCCCACGTGCTCGCGCCGGCTCCCGTTTCCACTCCAGCCCCAGTTACTCCAGGCCCCGTGCCTGCGCCGACTTCCATGCCAACGGGAATCGTCATAGAAAGGGTTAGTGCAGCAAGCGTGCCAAAGTGTTGAGGAAGTGGTTAGGAGATTTTCAAGTCTGGGACATTGATCCCGTTTAAGGAAGCTCCCACCTTACAGCTTAGGTTTTCGCTCAAGTGTCAACATTCGCCGCCCTGGGTTCGCTGCCCTTCGCTCGCCGTCCTGGTGCCGCCGCGGTCGCGGCCCTGGCTTGAGCGGCGCTGCGGCTATTACTCTTTGTCACTTCCGCTCTCATTCTTGCCTCCGCCGTGCTGCGCCCGGCTCAGGAACCAATCGTCGAGCTCCCGCTGTGCGCGGCGGCCGGCATCGACCGCGTCTTCGGCCTCGGTCTTTTGGATTAAAGTTTCCACCTGGCGCCTCTCGATTCTCTTGGCCAAGAACTCCTGCCGCCGCCGTGCCACCTCAAGCTCCGCCTCCGCGATTCTCGGCTTGAGCGCCGCGCCGTGACGAAGTGCCGCGCGTGTCTCTTCAAGGCCCGCGATCCGGTCGACCAATTCGCCGGTACGCACGCTCGCCGTTACCTGCTGCCGTCCATTGCGCTCGCGCTCCTCGGACGCCACAAGCGCCAGCTCCATGCGGCGCAAATCTCCCACTGCCGACTCGAGCGCTGCCTGGCGCAACTCCTCTTCAAGTGCCCGCACCTGCATCAGGCGGCGCATGGCTCGCGACGCGGCCATCGCTCACACCTCGCCGGCCAGCGCGGCAAGGCTGCGCAGGCCATCGGCAAAGCGAACATGCTCGAGCGCGTCCTGCGTGAGAAACGCGCGAATCGCCTCGCGCGCACGCAGCGCGCGGTCCAGCTCCGGGTCGGCGCCCGCCTTGTACGCTCCGATACGCACCAGATCCTCCGACCGCGCGTAGACCGCCATCAGTTTGCGCACCAACGCCGCCTGCTCGCGATGCACCTCTCGGGCTACGGCGGGCATCAGGCGGCTGATCGAGTCCAGCACTTCGATCGGTGGATACCATCCCTCGCTGGCCATCGCGCGAGAAAGCACGACATGCCCGTCGAGCAGCGCGCGCACCGCGTCCACCAGCGGATCCTGCTGGTCGTCGCCCTCCATCAACACGGAATAGAATGCCGTGATCGACCCGGTGCGAAAACGCCCGGCGCGTTCGACCAGCCGCGCCAGCCGCGCGAACACTGAAGGCGTGTATCCCTTCGCCGTGGGCGGCTCGCCGGCCGCCAGGCCAATCTCGCGCGCGGCCATGGCAAACCTGGTTAGCGAATCGAGCACCAGCAGCACATGCTTTCCCTCGGCGGCGAAGAACTCGGCCACCGTTGTCGCTGCCAATGCGGCGCGCATGCGCTTAAGCGGCGATTCGTCGGACGTGGATACGACGACCACCGCCCGCGCCAATCCCGCCGGGCCCAGCGAATCGCGCAAGAACTCGCCAACTTCGCGGCCACGCTCGCCCACCAGGCCCACCACAGTGACTTCAGCCTCAGTGTTGCGCGTCATCATGCCGACCAGCGTGCTTTTGCCTACGCCCGACCCGCCAAAGATTCCCACGCGCTGCCCGCGGCCGACGGTCAAGAGCGCATCGATGGCGCGAATGCCCGTCCCCAGCGGTTCCTGAATGGGCACGCGGTCGAACGGCGAGCGCACCGCTCCATCGAGCGGCATCGTCTTCGCGATCGAGGGCATGCGGCCGCCGTCGATTGGAATGCCCTGTGAGTTCAGAACCCGGCCCATCAGCGCCGGCCCCACCTCGATCCGCGGCATCACGCCCTGAGACCACACAGGATCGCCAAAGCGAACGCCATCGGCGGCCTCAACCGGCATCGACAACACATTCGACCCGCGAAACCCGATCACTTCAGCCGCGTGCGCGCGCCCCGCCTGGTCTTGAATCTCGCAACACTCCCCCACTGAGACCGGCGGTCCCGCAGACTCGATCGTCTGGCCCACCGACTCGAGGACCTGTCCACGCCAGCGCCATGGTTGCCCGCGTTGCAGCCGCGCAAAGTAGCGCTCAAGCAGCGGCGTCATGCGCCCGCGTCTCCCCGATCCGCGTCATGACCCGCGTCCGGCGCCGCGACAACCTCACTCGGGGCCGCTCCTGTGGCACGAACCGCCGCGCCTCCGGCTCGATCGAAGAATCCGCGTTCGATTTCGGCCAACTGAGAACGAACGCCAAGGTCGACCGTTCCCACCTTGCTCTCGATCACGCAGTCGCCCAGGCGCATCCCCTCGCCCGCCGCAACGACGGGCTTCATCTCCACATGAGGCAGATGCGCAATCGCTTCTTTCCACAGCTCGAGTTCCGCTGCGGGCACGCGCAGCTCAACCTCGGACGATCCCGCCAGTTGGCCCAGCGCAACCCGCACTGCTCCAGTCAGCAGCAACGGATCCATCTGCGCCTCCCGGCGCAGGATGCGCGCGGCCAACGCCAGCGCGAGCTTGACCACTTCCTGCTCCACCGCGGCCAGATAGCGGTCGCGCTCTTCCGAGAATTTCACCGCGAGCGCCGTGAGCTGCCGTTTGTAACTCTCCGCCTCGGCCGCGAGCGCCGTGGCCTGCGCCTCTCGCTCGGCCTGGCGGCCCTCCTGGCGGCCGCGCTCGCGTCCCGACTCAAACGACTGCCGTGCCTCCTCAGCCGTCAGTTCGTTGGTGGCTCCCGCTGCGTCCCGACGCGCGCATCCGGCTCTGCCCACGGCTAGTGCTCGCGCGCCGGATTCGTCGGTCTCCGCCCAGCCGTTCCATTCCGGCGGTGCACCCGCACCAGGACAGGCTGGGTACTCGAGCACCTCGATCTCGCCGCCCGTCATCGTTTTCGGTTGTGCCGCCATCGTCTGCCGCAAATCCCTATTCCCTATTGGCTATTGGCTACTCCCTGCTGTTCTCACGCCAGCATCTCGTCGCCGGTTTCGAGCTTCAGGATCACCTTGCCCTCGGCTTCCAGCCGCCGCGCCAGGTTGAGGATCTCCTGCTGCGCCTGCGCCACTTCTCGCGAGCGCACCGGGCCCAGCACCTCCATGTCTTCCTTCAGCATCTCCACCGCGCGCGAGCTCATGGCCTTGAAGATCTGCGCGCGCAACTCGTCATTGGCGCCGCGCAAGGCCATCGCCAGTTGCCGCTTGTCGACGCCCGAAACAATTTCGCGGATGGTGGCCGGCGGCACGGTGATCAGATCCTCGAAGGTGAACATCAGGTTGCGGATGCTCAGCGCCAGCTCCGGCTGGTTCTCTTCGATGGTCTCCAGAATTCTCTTCGACTCCTCGGCGTTGAGCCGGTTCAGCAGATCCGCCACCGCCCTGAAGCCCGAATAGCTGCGGCGCGCCGTTTCGCCTACGCTTTCCAGACGCCGGTGCAGAATCAGCGCCACCTTCTGCGCCATCTCCGGAGAAAACTGGCGCATCTCGGCCAATCGCTGGATCGAGACCACCTTGTGCTCCTCGGTCAGATTGTCCAGCACCATCGACGCGCGCTTGGGATCGAGGTGGGCCAGCACAAGAGCGATGGTCTGCGGGTGTTCGGAGTCGAGCAGCTTGCCCAACTGCTGCGGATCGGTGCGCTGCAGCTTGGCCAGATTTCCCTGCGCCGCCTCCTGCGAGCGCCGCATCAGCGCCAGCAGATCGTCGGCGCGTTGCTTGCCAAAGGCCTCGATCAGTACGCGGCTGGCGTAATCCAGGCCCCCGTGCACCATGAAGTTCTGCGTGTCCAGCAATTGCCAGAACTCTTCCAATATCTGCGCAGAGAGTTCCGGCGTGATGCCGCGCAGATCGGCTAGCTCCTCGGTGATCTGCTGGACATCGGACTCCGGCAACGCGCGCAGAACCTCCTTGGCAAGTTCCTCGCCCACTGCCACAAGCAGGATCGCGGCCTTGCGCACGCCGGAGATGTTCGCTCCCGGGTGGTGCCGCGCTGCTTCGCTCTCGATTCCCAGCTCCGCCAAAGCAAATTCCCTTCCTGTTTCCTCACCGACCTGCGCATGCCCTCGTGCCCTAATCCGAATGAATCCAGCTCTGCAACAGCCGTGAGCTTTGCGTGGGCTCGCGCTTCAGGTGGCCCCTCACCTGCTCGAAGATTTCCTGACTGCGCAGCCGCTCGGGATCCATCGGCGCGGGCTCGGGAGAATTCAGCGTCGCCTGCGATGCTGCCGCCGCAGCCAGCTCCCGGCTTGCCGATTTGCCCGGCGCTCGCGTGGCCAGCGCCGTACCGGCGTGACGAATGGCGGGACGCACGGCAAACGCCACGACCATCATCAGTCCCACTAACAACGCGAGATACTTCACCAGCACCGGCGAGTTCTCCGCCGTGTTCAAAATCTGCTCCGGAACGGCGACTGGCGGCTGTCCCTGGTTGCCGTCGAAGGCCAGATCCTCGACCGTCACTATATCGCCGCGCGAGTTGTCGAATCCCACGGCCGCCTGGGCCAGAGTGGTCAGGTTGCGCAACTCGTCGGCCGAACGCGGCTGCCAGACGGGAGCATGATTCTTCGTTGCAGGCTGCATCAGCCGATCGTTCACCACGATGGCCGCGGTCAGCCTACGCACGCGGCCCGGATTTTCGATCGTGTGCCGCACCGTCTTCGAAACGCCGTACGTACTCGACTCGCTCTCGGCGCTCTCAGGCTGTGTCGTCTGCTTGGGATACACCGGCAGTCCGCCTGAGGCGGACGTGTTGGGCGCGTTCGACCCCGTCCCAGGAACTCCCGCAGCCACTGGCTGCGGGCCGGTGGACTGCTGGGTGCGCTGCATCTGGAGCGTCACCGTCTTTGCGGGGTCATAGGTCTCCGCGGTTTCATCGGCGGCTGTCTCGTCGTAGTCGAGTGTCACCGAGGCGCGCACATTGCCCACGCCCGTCACCGGCTCAAGCGTTGAGACGAGTTTGTCCTCGAGAGCCTGCTCGGCGCTCAGTCGCATCGCGTCGGGAGTCTTCGGGCCCAGCGGCAGGTTGCCCGAGGCATCCACTAACACGACGTGATCCGGGGTCAGGCCGTCGACGGCCGAGGCCACCAGATTGCGAATCGCCTCCGCCTCGCCGTCGGCCAGCGAACTGCGCCGCAGCTTGAGTACTACGGAAGCTTTGGCCGGCCGCTCCTCGCCCTGAAAGAGCGAATCGTGCGGCAGCACCAGATGCACGCGCGCCGATTGAACGTCGGAGAGCGTCCCCACCGTGTGCTCGAGCTCGCCCTCGAGCGCTCGCTGGTAGTTCACTTGCTCGTCGAACTCCGATCCCACCCAGTTCGGCTTGTCGAAGATCTCAAAGCCCAGCCGGCCGCTCTTTACGCCGCCCTTGGCCGCGGTCGCCAGGCGCGCCTTGTCCAGTTCGGCGGCGGGAACCATGATTCCCACGCCATCGGCCGAAGGCTCAAAGGGAATCTGCGCTGCGGCGAGAATCTGTCCGATCTGGCGCGCGTCGTCCGGATCGAGGTTCACATAGAGCGTGCGCCAGTCGGGGCTCAGCGCGTACCACGTCAGCCCGCCGATCAACGCGATCAGCATCAGCGCGCTCACCACCACCCAGCCGCGCTGTGCTGCCGCCATTTGCGCCCAGCGCACCCGGACCAATCCCCAAAACCCGCGCCACTGCCCGCCCGCCTGCACCCTCCCCGGCACTGCCGGCGGGCTCTTTTCCAACTGTGTACCCGTGGCCATGGTTTCCGTTTCTCGTTTTTGCGCCGAGCTTCAGCTCCCGGCTACCCGCTCTATCTAGAACTGCATTCCCATCACGCTCTGGTAGGCCTGCACCGCTTTGTTGTGCACTGCCAGCGCCAGTTCAAAGGCCATGTCCGCTTTTTGAGTGGCGATCATCGCCTGATGCACGTCCACGCCCGTACCCGTCATCAGTCCGCTGACAGCCGCATTGGCCTGCTGCTCAAGCCGGCTCACTTCGCCCACGGCGCCCGTGATCAGATCGGCGAACGGCGCAGCGGAAGCCGCACCTGCTCCACCAGCCGAGAACAGGCTCGCCGCGCTGGCGCCGGACGAAGCTATGCTTGATGCCGCGCCAGGTGCCGCGTTTGCAACCGCACTGACGGCATTCATTGCAGTCAACATTGATTCGCGCCTCCGATCTCGTTTATTCCGCCGATTCCCAGTTGCCCAATTCTTTTCCGCGTTTCCCTTGCTCCCACCTCACTGCTGCCTAGCTCTTGGCAATCTCCAATGCCGACGTGATCATTCCCTTCTCGGCCTGCACGGCGGAACCATTCAGGCCATATGCACGCGTCGCCCCCATCAGGTCCACCATTTCTGTAAGAGGATTAATGTCGGGATAGGCGACGTAGCCGTCCGGTCCGGCGTCGGGGTGCCCAGGATCGTAGCGCTTGAGCGGCGGGGATGGATCCTCGACCACCTGCGCAATGTGCACGCCCGGCGCCACGTTTGGCGCTCCGGGCAAAGGCAGCAGCGAAGGCAGAGCCGCAGATCCCGTCAGCTCCCCACTCGCACCTTCATTTCCGCCGTTGGCGGTTGCCGCCGTCATCGATGCGGTCGCCGATTGGTTCAAGGAATCGTTCATGGAATTGAGGAAGCCCGCATCGCCTCCGTTGGCGGCGAAGACCACTTCCTGACGGCGATAGGGCCCGCCATCTTCGGTGCGCGTCGTCTCCGCGTTGGCCATGTTGGCCGCCACCACCTCCGCGCGCATCCGTTCGGCCTCCATCGCCGAGCCCGATGTCTCCATCAATCCGAACAGGTTCATCGATCAACCTCCCGGTCTTGCTCTTGCATTTGCATTTGTTCTTGCTTTTCCTATTCCCTATTCCCTAATCCCTGTTCCCTATTTTTCACGACTTGTCGGCGTGGATCGCGTCCATCACGCGCTGATATTCCTGGCGCAGCAGAGCCACGCCGGTTCTGAACTTCAATTGCGCCTCGGCCAATTGCAGGCTTTCGCGATCGATGGAGACGTTGTTCCCATCCGGCCGCGCGATCAAGCCGTCCACTTCCGTCACGTGAACCTTTCTGGGCCCCCGTCCCCGCTCCACGTCGTCCACGGCCTCGCGCATCTCGGCCTCAAAGTCCATACCCACGGTGCGATAGCCCGGCGTGTCCACGTTGGCCATGTTGGCCGCGGTCAGCTTGGCCTCGGCGGCGGCCAGATCCAGGTAGCGCGCGACCTGGTCGCTCAACCCGGTTTCGATCTCCATGCTCATGCGCCCCCTCCTCTCGCGTTGCTGCGCTCGATTACGTGCTCGAGCTGACGAACCCTGACCCGCCCAATCTGTCCCCATCCGCCGAAGGTCAATTCACCGACAGGCCGAAGTCAATCTCGCGCGAGGTCAGCACCGGTTTGTCTCCGGCAAGAATCGCGCCGCGCTCGAGCACGTGTTCCAGCTCGCGCACGTTGCCCGGCCAATCGTGCGCGAGCAGTTTCGCCAGCGCACCCTCGTCCACGCGCTTCATGGGCGCGTCCCGGCCCATCTTTTCGAAAAAGTGCTCGATCAGCAGCGGCAGATCCTCTTGATGCTCCAGGAGCGCCGGAGTGCGGATAAGGAAGACGGCCAGCCGGTAATAAAGATCGGAGCGGAATCCGCCGGTTTGCGCCTGCGCGGCCAGCGGACGGTGCGTGGCGGCGATGATGCGCACATCCACCCTGACGGTTTCGTTGTCGCCCACGCGTTGCAGCTCGCCGCACTCCACAAAACGCAACAGCTTCGATTGCAGCCCCAACGGCATCTCGCCGATTTCGTCCAGAAACAGCGTTCCCCCGTCGGCCGCCTCGATGCGGCCAGTGCGTCCCTGCACGGCGCCGGTAAATGCGCCCCGCGTATGCCCAAAGAGTTCGGCCTCGAGCAGCGATTCAGGAATCGCGGCGCAATTGATGGCCACAAACGCCTTGCGGCTGCGCGACGACAGGCGGTGCAGCGCTTCGGCCACCAGTTCCTTACCCGAGCCTGTTGGGCCTTCGATCAGCACCGGCGTCATGCGCGGTGCCACGAGGCGCACCCGCCGGCTGACCTCGATCAAGCAGGCGGCATTCCCCACCATCTCTGGCAGGCGCTCTGCGGAACACGATTCGGCTGCCGAAGAAGCCGACCCGCCACGGATCGGAATTGTCTTCGGCGCGCTGGCCGTCAGGCTCGAAGCAGTCGGCGCTGCCCGGCGCGCGGCAAAATCCGTCGGGGCAGACTCCGCCGGATGGACTGGCTTGGGCAGGTCCGTTTTCGGCAGTTCCAGTTTCGGCAATTCCAGCACCGTCCGCGCCGCGTCCATTGCGGGAGCCGCATTCCACAACGCTGTATCGTTCTCCTGGCTGCGGCGCAGTGCGTAGAGCAATTCCTGCCTGTAAGGTCCGCGTGGGCTCTCTTCGGCGCTCGAGCCTTCCGCGGTTACCACATCGACGCCAGGAAACCTTCCCCTGAAGTCGCTCAGGAACTCGCTCAAATCCAGATCCGGCAGCCAGGAGTCGACAATCACCGCCTCGGGATGCGCGGCTTCGGCCTCGCTCCACGCCGCCGCGCCGCCCTCCGCCTCGCGAACCTCCCAGCGCAGGCTGGTGAGGATCTGTGTGAGCCGTTGCCGAAAGCTGCGATCGGCGCTTGCCACCAGCGCGGTGCGGAGCCGGATGCGCGGACGCGCGGGAAGAACAGGAACCGAAAAAGGCTGCATGAGCGTTCTCCTTTAAAGACCTAAATGAATCGATCAATCCGCGAACCAATCCACGAACCAGGCCGCGAACCAGGCGGTGAACCGACGAGCCTCAGTGCGCAGTGGCCGCCGAAGGAGTGGAAGGGATCTCAGTCGAGGAAACCGGAACGGCAATCGCAAGGTCAGAATGATGCGGCGCCGGCGGAGACAGCTCAGTCTCCGGCGGGACCATGTAGCCGCGTCCGCGTACCGTCCGGATCAGGCTGCCCGGCGGCGGATCCTCCAGCTTGCGGCGCAGATAGTTCACATACACGTCGACGATGTTCGTCGTCTGCGCCGGCTCCAGGTTCCACACCGAATCCAGCAGCTCCACCCGCGAGACACATTCGCCGCGGTTAAGCATCAGATGTTCAAGCAGCGCAAATTCCTTGTTAGTCAAAACGATCTGCCGCCCGCTGCGCCGCGCCGTGTGCTCCAGCCGGTCCAGCTCCAGA
>Ga0181520_10008140_pt1 | contig 15047 bp, 14 predicted proteins | sample PEATcosm2014_Bin_29_FD_132451 | JGI IMG/M metagenome (GOLD analysis project Ga0181520, IMG submission 132451) | Peatland microbial communities from MTU Mesocosm Facility, Houghton, MI, USA - PEATcosm2014_Bin02_30_metaG | ecosystem: Environmental > Terrestrial > Soil > Wetlands > Peat | place...
GCCTGCCGCAGCAGATATACCAGCAGGGCGCATTGTTCAATGGGCGAGCCGCGTCCTTCGAGGAAGGTTCCCAAGGCGCTCCGGTCAATGCCGCCGCAAGTGACCTGCGGCATGACGGAACCATTGGCCTGGCCAGTGGCATACGGGTCGGCCAGTTCAATCTGGTTGATGACATAGCTGGCGAGCGCCAGCGGGTCCTTGTTCATGTCCAACACGAACTGGTCCAAAACCGGATGCCGCCGCAGTTCCGGGCTGTTGTCCAGGTTGGTGTAGGCGGTGTTGTTGGTCAGGACATACTGGTTCGTAACGGCAAGGTTGACACCCGCCGGGCCGGTCATGGTGGCGTCCGCGTAGGTCGGCGGTGTGGGCGTTCCTTGAAAGAAAAGCTGATTCATGTAGATGGATTGCAGCGGCGAAGGCTGGTTGAAATCCAGCGTGTAAAGCGGCGTGTAGGCCCAAACGCCTGCGGAGTTGGTGGCAAAGGGCGCGAGCGTTGTATTTCCCACTTGAACTTTGCCGAGCACTTCCACCTTGTAAAAATAATTGGTTGAACTGGCGATTTGGGTCAATTCATACCCCGTCAAAATATAGTTGGTGATGACCTGACCGTTCAACCAACTGAGGCCAAAGGCTTCGTCATTGGTCAGTCCGTCATCGAGAAATTGCACGGTCGTGGTCAGGCCATTGGTGGTAAGCGTGGTGGCCGCGCCATTGCTCATAAACGCCGTCCAAAGGTTGGAATCCGCACTGACGGTTCGGCGTGGCAGCGCAATGGTAAAGACATTGATCGGGGCGACATTGCTTGCGCCGGTGACAAAGTTGGTCGCGGCATAAACGGAAATACGAATGGCATTCGTGGCGGCGGAAGTGCTTTCGTCAAAGCCGCCGGCATAGACGCCAAAGCGGTAGGGCTGGTTGGGAAACAACGGCGAGCCATTGCCCTGGCTGCCAAAGGCCGTCACGGGATTATTTACCGGAATCACCGGGCCGGACAGGGATGTGGAAAGATAAACCGGCTGGTTGGAAATGGTCAGGAACCACGGCGGCGAATTGGAATAGCAATAGGAATCGCTGCCGGTCGCATTTAATGCCACGCCCTGCTCCATGTCAATCGGCACCACAATTGAGCAAAAATCCAGATCGTGAATGCTGCTGTTGCCAAAATCGTAGGTGTCGCCCCGGAAAAATTCGCCCCAGCGGGCCGGTGGCGTCGGCGCAAAGCTTTTCGTGGGGATAAGTTCCAAACTGCTGCTACCCGGCGAAATCGTGTTGCCGTTTCCAAACTGGCCAAATTCGTTGTCGCCCCACGCCCACACGCTTCCATCAGCCGCCATGCCCAGGGAAAAATTCTGGCTGTTGGCGCTCAACCCAAAAGCATATTTGACAAATGGCGTTGCCGGAGACAGTTGGGCGGGTGACAAAAGGCGCCCGTTCACCCACCCCCATGCGAAATTCTGCCCATTGGACAACGTGGCGCCGGAACAATAAAAATTAGCGCCAATGGCCGCGACCCCGCCCAAACTGCTGACCAGCGTTGGCACATTCACGTTGGAGGTGTTGCCCAAACCCAACTGTCCGTCATTGTTGAACCCCCAAACCCAAACCGTTCCATCGCTTTTCAAGACTACGGTATGAAAGGCTCCGGCGGCAATGTCCACCACATTGCTCATGACCGCGACCGGCGCGGGGGTAAAGTTATTCGCGCCATTGCCGATTTCACCATAGTATCCATAGCCCCAGCACCACACCACCCCGGATGCGTCCAGGGCCACGGAATGATACCCCCCGGCCACCACTTTGACCGCATTGGTCAAGTTCGACACGAAAATCGGTTGGTTGGTGGAATTGTAGGTTCCATTTCCAAGCTGACCTTGGGCGTTGGTGCCCCATGCCATCACCTGGCCATTGGCAAGCAGCGCCAGTGAATGCGCCGATCCGCCAGATACCGCCGCCGCATTGGTGATTCCGATGGCTGGCACCGGCACGGCGCTGTTGCTGGTTCCGTTGCCAAGCTGTCCGCCATTGTTGGCCCCCCAAGCCCAAATGGTTCCGTTGTTTTCAACGGCCAGCGAATGTTGCCAGCCAGCCGCAATGCCGGTGACGTTGCTCACGCCGGAAATGCGCAAGGGAAAATAGCTGGCGGTCAAATTGCTGATGCCCATTTCGCCAACCTGATTGGTGCCCCATGTCCAGACGCTGCCGTCGGAACGCAAGGCCAGCGCCTGGCTTTGCCCCGCCGCTATTCCCAAGGTTGTCAATTGCCCCGAAGCGGCGTGCAGCGTTACCGTGCTGGTTAGAAATAAACAAAAAAAACGGATGGATTGGCTGAGTTTCATAAAATTCCTGACTGGAATGGATGGGTTGTCCGTTATTGAACGGTGGCTCCGTTGGCCGGGCTGTCAATGAACACGGCGATCACGCCTTGCCCCGGATTGTTTGTCGCCATAACCGCCCAAAAAAATTCATCCGAGTATGGCCCGATATTTACCGTGAAATTCGTCTGCCCGGCAACCCCGTTGGTGATGATTGTCCAGGGATAATTCGCATTCGCCAGCACCGGCGTCATTTGCAGATAATAGGTCGCCGCCGGGTTGGTGTTAATTACGGTGATCAAAAGCTGGTTCGTGCCCGTCGGGGCAATGGTCAAATACGGCCACGGCCCGTTCTGTGTCGAAAAGGCTGGAGAAAGACCCTGACCCATCGGCTTCGCGTCGGCGCTCATGCTCATGGTCGTTGTGGCCGCTGCCGCATCGAGCGCCGCGTAGTTGACCTGAAGATCATCAAGCAGATAGACGCCGTCACCCAGGTTCCAAACCGGCAATTGGCGGACATTGCCCGGCAATGGTGGCCACTCCGAGCGGGTTCCTGGGGCGTGTTGCGCCGAGTAAAAGGTGCCGAATCTTGAAGCCGATGATGCCGGGGCCGGCGTCACCGATTCAACCGCCAGCAACATGACCTCCAAATCCGAGGCCGAACTCCAATCCACATTCGCCGCCGTCAACGAAGTCGCATCGCCCTGAACCGGAGTCGCTGTCTGCTGGGCGTGAGCCAGCATCATACCGGCCATGCCCGCCGCGCTCAAGATGGCGGCAATGACCGCTGTTTTGTTTAAGGAGGTTTTCATAGATTAGGTTCTCATCCGACTCGTGTTTTAATTCCAGTTTACCGTTGAAAGTATCCGCCAACCACCGATTCCGCCGGGCAGGACGGTTTGCACCAAACCGCCGGCGGTGACAAATAAAAAGCCCGCGACAATAAGGCGCGGGCGAACACACGGCTTGAATGGCGGGTGGAACCATTTCCTCTAATTATAGCCTTCATAAGTTTTATATGATTTCCATAACTATCTTGGCACAAGATTAACATCAGCCTATCCGCAGGCAAGCAACAAACGTGTTACTTTTGCCATTTTCCAAACTTTGCGAAAAACATTGCACGATGTAAAGCCTCGTGTTTTGCCGCGCTCCTTTCCGGGAAGATTTGCGAATGCCTGTGCGCAAACCAAAACGCTGTCCGCACCGAACCCGGTTCGGAAAGAACATCGCCCGCTTGCGGGCGCGGCGGAGTTTGACCCAGGAAAAACTGGCTGAAAAAACGGGTGTGAGCGCGCGTTATCTTCAAAGCATTGAGGCCGGGGAATATCTTCCCGCCCTGCCAACGCTGGCGCGGCTGAAGTCCGCGTTGCGATGCGATTGGAATGAACTCTTTGGCGGTTGTGACAAGGGGTGAAATTCATGTCGCGGAAGCCGGGATCGGCGGTTCAATAAGCCCACTTTTTCTGGTTTCAAGATGTGAAAGCAGTCGTGGCGCAAACTCCACTGCGTCAAACGGCTTGGCGATGTAATCCACCGCGCCAAGTTCAAGGCCGCGCTTCGCGTCCGGTTCACAAAAGCGTCCCGACACAAACACAACGGGCGTTTCTTCCAAGTGATGGTCTTGCTTCAACCGGCTGCAAATCTCGAATCCGTTCATTCCCGGCAAATCCACGTCCAGCGTGATCAAATCGAAATCGCCTGCCCGCGCCATTTGAATCGCCTTCATTCCGGTCGTGGCCACTTCCGTTTCGCAGCCGGCTTGTGTCAGCAGGAAAGTCATAATCATGGCCACCGGAGTGTCGTCTTCGACGATGAGAATTTTCACTTTATTTTTCACTGGCCGCGTCTGGTTTAACTTTTTACCCGAAAAGTGGCAAGAAGAAAATGATAGCTAATAGAATCTGTCAGACTTTGCCCGATCCTGCTTGGCTTAATGGCCAATCGTGGTTACCAAAAAAGATCGCAGACTGTTGGGCGAGGGCATCCGCAAACACCGCAAGCTCGCTGGTTTAACTCAAGAAAAACTGGCCGAGCGCGTTGACATCAATCCTGTCTATATGGGGCAAATCGAGCGGGGCTTCAGGGTGCCGACAGTGGATGTATTATTGCGGATCGCGCGGGCGCTAAAAGTCAATTTGCGCGACATATTCAGTGAACTTTGAAGTGTGGCGAATGAAGGACGCTTGAATGAGGGCTGCAGGTTTGGAAGAATTCAGCGCGTGACAGCCATATACATTCTGCTCGCGGGCGTCGTCAGTTTGATCATCGGGGTCGTGGCGGGGCGCCAGTTGCTGATTTTACAAAACCGGGGCGAAGCGTTGGTCGCAAACAACCTGGCGAATCTCAACCGTCCGCATTTGTTGCTGAACAATGTCACTTTGCCGACAGAAGATGGCACAACGCAAGTGGATCATATTTTGGTGACGGAAGCCGGATTATTCATCATCGAAACGAAACACTACACTGGCTGGATATTGGGGCGACCCCATGACGATTATTGGACGCAAGTGATTTACCGGAAGAAAAGCCGGTTTCACAACCCGCTGAAACAGAATTACGGACACGTCAAGACCGTTCAAGCGTTGTTCAAGCTGCCGGAAAGTGCGTTCGTCGGCGTTGTGGTTTTCACCGGCGACGCCAAATTCAAAACTGATTTGGGGCAGAATGTGATCCATCTGGATCAATTGTTGGATTTCGTCCAGCAGCGCCGCGATGAGGTTTTGGATGAGCGGCAAATGACGTATGTCGTGGGCCGGTTGGAAATGAAGCGGCTGCGTCGGTCGCTGGAAACTGACGAATATCATTTGAATTTCGTCCGCAACAAAATCAGTGAAAAATCGCGGTGAAGCCACTGTTTTGGGGAAAGTCAGCCGCGTTTTCCACCCTTGCATCATCCCTCGCCCGCCAAAAAGACGCCGTAAATCGAAAGCTAGGCGCATGACATTTTGGCGGTTTTCATCGAAAACCGCCACTTTCTGGCTTGATCCCCTTTCCAGAGCCGAAAACCCCCTAAATTGAGGCAGCCCAATTCTAGTTGCAGCCATACGTTAACGTTATTATACTGCTATTATGAGGGGTCATATTTCCAAGCTAGTCCGGGCAAAATTACAAGCCATTGGCATGAAAAAACTGCCTTTTTCGGTCGTCGCCGCCGTGGTCGCGTTGGTCGAGGCCGACATGGTCGCCGCCCTTGAAAAATCCGTTGAGAAATGGACTGCGCCAAAGAGCCTGGCGCGGACATTTACGGAATGCGTGTGTGCCGAAAAGGGTCTCCAGGGGCGGCAGCCCTTGGACCAATTGCGTTCCGCGAACCCGGAGGGTGAGACAGGAACGCTAATTGGCACGCATTCCCACTACGAAGAAGCAAAAATTTTAGAGGCAACTTCCGAATGAAAAACTCGACGCAATTGCGAATCAGAATGCCGCGCGAAAAAGCGTCACACTGGCTAGAGCTGCCGCCGTCCTCCCGCGCAAAAGCCGTCGCCGTGGTGTTGAATGCGTGGGGCGAAATTGATTTGAAGGAACTTGTGGCCATGCGCCGTGAATTGGTCAACCTCGGCACACTGCTCAATCAAAGTTTGGCGGCGTCCTACGGTCAAAGTGTGGATGAAATGAGCCTCGGCCAATGCGTGTCCCTGCTCAAAAAACTAACCGCGCAATGAAGGCTTGCATCTACATAAAAAAGTCACGCGGGCGAGGGCGGGGCGCAACGCTTTCGTTGCTCAAGCACTGCCTGTCAGAAGGTCGCAGCAAAAAAGAAATTGATGACAACAAGAGCCGTGTTGTGTCGGCTGACTACTACGGCCTGGTCGGTGCGGTTGACCCGAGCAAGCCCGGCGAACTCCGGGACAATTTGCTGCGCCAGAATCACGGTGGCAAGAGCAAGGAGGTCGCCAAACACGTCGTGCTGTCCGTTGAAGACACGATTGATCCGGCGGCACGTCGCGCGGCGATTCGTGTGCTGCGGCGGCTCGCCTTTGAATTCCTGAAAGCGTATGCGCCGGGGTGCGCGGCGCTGGCGTTTGCGCACAATGACAGACAGCATCCGCATTTGCATCTGATTATCGCCAATTCCGACGGCGCTCGGGCGTTGCACTGGCAACCGAAAATGTTGCGACAGATGCAGAGCATGGAATGGCTGTCCAAAGACCTGCAAACCCTCGTCCAATCAGGACGGAAAAAATCGCGCAAGGTCAGCCATGAGCCGTATCCCGATGCCAAATTGACATTGGCAGCGGAGCTGGCGGCGATGCAAAAGGAGGAATTGGAAAAGATTTCATGGGAAATTCGCGGAAACACAAGGGTCTTTCTGTATAAAGGCCGGCGTGTCCGTGAGCGCACCGTGGAAAAGGAAAGGACAAAACTAAACTATGAGACTGGAAAAAATAAACCAACTGCTGACAGTTCTTCGGGAACTGCTGGAACATCTGGAACTGCTGCTCCGCGAGAAGAAGCCACTATCGGTCGCGGAAATCAACCTGCTGGGGCAACTGCCCTTGCTGTTACCAACGAACATCGCCCTGGTGCGGGATCAAATTCTGCCACGCATCAACTTGTTGCTGCGCTCGGCCGGCTCCAAAAAGAGCGACGGCGTCGAAACAATCGAATTGACGCTCCCGAAATCACCTGAATTTGAACCCGGCACAATAGACGGCAGCGGTGAACTAAAAGCGTGGCTGTCCAAAACGTCCAAGTTGCTGGCGGAATTGGTTGCGGCGAGAAAAGCACGGCTGTCGCCGCCGGTGAAAAGACTGTCGCCCGAAATTGAGTGAGAAAGCAAAACAGGCCGGACAATATTATGCCGGCCCGTTTTTGTGAAGTGGAAGTTGCCCGTCGCAACGATTCAGTTTTTTGGTGGCCATGGCTGACGTGGTTCATCGAGGTCAGGATGCAAAATCAACCATTCGCGGTCGCGCGCGTCGCGATGATAACGAAAGCGTTTCGGATATTTTTGTGCGAGTCGTCCGAGATAGACGCCACAAGCGGTGTTGAAACTGAACAGATCGCGGACTTCATGACCGACGTTCAACATTCTTTTCAACTCACACTCGATTTTCCAGGCCGTGCCGCGCAAATCGTAAACTCCCGCGTTTTCGCGGAACCACTGGTCAATCAGATTGAGCAGCCGAACCTCCGGCGACAATTCAGAAATGGCGGACAAGATGTCGGGGTGATGGAAATGCGTCACACCGAACCGCTCCGATTTTAACGCATCTGGAATTTGGAACTCCTGCAACAAGAAACGAATGAATGCCGGAAGCTCTGACAGCAACTTGTCCCAAAATATCTTCCGCTGCCGCAACGATTGGGTCGCCATCGGCATCGGCTGCAACGCGGCCTTCAACAAAATGAATTTGTCCAGGAGCGAGTCGTCCATCGGCGGAAGGATCATGAGATTTTCCGGCTCGTCATTGACGGAAACAGTGACGCGCCAAAATGGTTTTAACGAAAGCGCCTGACGATATTTTGCATGACAGCTCTGGACTTCATTGACCGTGAATTCTTTCACGCGCGAGCCGAAGTGCCGCCGCGCTGCGATGTTCGTCGAACTAACTTCGTCTTCCACGGCCAGATGCTCCGATTCAACGAGGTCGCCGTTGAAGGAAGTGTCGCCTGCCATGTAACGATACGGCTTACCCACACGGCCGCCCAGCATCTCCGTGATCAGATTTTGCACCAAACTCTTGCCACTGCCAGCGGGCCCGGCCAAAACCAAAATCTGATTCGGGCGCGTCTGGCCGGAACGCAACGACTCGATGGAAACTTTCAACCAACCCAACAAATAGGCCAATTGGTCCTCCAACATCCCTTCCAACAACTGTCGAAGAATCGGCCAATCACCCGGCTGCGGCTCAATCAATACCGGCGATTCCGTGATCAAGATGCGCTTGCCACAACACTCAACCAGTCCCTTGCTATAACCCGCCAGCCGCCCGGCATAGGAGACATCGGCGACCGCTTGGATTTCGATTAACTTTTGATCCAATGGACTCACGGGATCATCGCCCAGGATTTTTGGTGAATAATTTGCCGCGCGCAAATGGCGCTTCAAACTCGTTTCGGATATTTCGATCCACTCGCCGCGCTCATTCTTTATCCAATAAGTCTTTTTGTCCCTGTCATAATACGCCTCGAACGAATCTGGCTTGCGCGGCGCGAGCATTTCCATTTTCTGAACATCAACCAATTGCGCCGCCGCAATCGCGGCGGCCAATTCGACGGCGTCATCGCAATTTTTCAACCAATCGTTCGCGTCTTTGGAATCACCCGGCGTTTTGACCAACAGGACGGGCGCGTCCACGCGATTCACTACGTCGCCCAGCCACCGCTTGGCCGGCGATTCACCTTTCCCATCGAGCGGATCGTTTTGCGGAAAAACAAAAACCCTTTTACCCTTCGGAATTTTCCCGCCGATCAATCGTCCATTGCCAGCGCCGCGCGTGACGATGACCGCGATTTTTTTCAATGCGCTTTCATGCCATTGAAGCGCGTCCAAAACGGCGAGCGCATCCCATTGCGATTCAAAGACGAAAATGTCATCACAGCTTTCGACATCGCCAATGACAAACAATTCCATTTTCGTGCCCTTCGGCAAAACGAACCAATGATCGTCGCCGCGCACGTGCGCGCCGACAACTACCCCGTCCCTAATAATCGGAAACGCGGCATGGCCGTTGACATTGGCGAACAAAAATTGTTCTCGCATGAACGCTAAAATGTCGTTTTTATATCCCCGCCCATGGGAAATTTCGGCGATGAACTCCGGCTTTGCCTCGCGGACAAAACCAAGCCAATCAATCCCCTGCTGCGCTGGTGGTTTCGGCAAAAACTCCCCATCCCGTCCTTTCTCAATTGCAATGGCGGTCGCGTTTTTACCAATGACGGAAAATACCTTCCCTGGATTCAGGGCGTGGAATTTCTGGAAAAAGTCCAACACGTCGCCCTCGCCACACCCCGCCCAGCATTTCCAACTCCGTTCGCCGATGGTCAACGACGGATTTTTGTCCGCGTGGAACGGGCACAGAATCTTTTGACCTGGACACGACTCGGCGGTCGTTACGCCAAGCTCGACGAGGAGTTGTGGCAATGTTTTTTTTCCAATTTCCAATAATGCTTCATTTTTTGTTTTCATAATGACTCATTGTAGGGTTGTTCTGGCGGAGAATCCTTTGTCGCAACACGGGTGGAAAATCTACGAGCCTTCAGGCTAAACCCGTGCGCATTTAGCCTGAACCTAGTCTTAAAACAACCGGGCTTGGGACTAAAGACTCTCGGCTGCTGGCGTTTTACTTGGGAAATTCATGGGGAAATAGCAAAACACCCCGCCATCCTGTCATTGGATGACGGGGTGACGGGGTGTTTGCCAATTCGCGCCGTTAAAGTCTCCGGGGCGCGATTCTGGCCTCGGAAAGCAAGCCGTCGGAAACCGGAGTGAAAAGTCGCGCGATTAAATCCCGCGCCGAGTCCGCGTTTTCGGACCAATTCGCCTGGTGCAGATACACCGGCAATGGACAAATGATTTCCGCGCGCGTGATGGCGGAGCGATTGTTGCGGGCTTTTTCCAATTCAGCCTGTGCCGCGCGGTAAGCAATGCCCGCCTCGCGAATGCGGTAAGCCGCGAGCCAAGCCAAAAGATGATAGGGCGGCGCGGCGGCTTTTCCGGTTTTGCCCGGCAAAACTTTTTTAAGCGAATTTTTCTTTTCAGGGAGTTTTGCGTCCAGCCAAACATTGAAAGCCTGTTTGATTTGCGACGATTTTTTTTGCCAGTCAACCACCACCCGTTCACACGGCTCCGCGCCGGGCGGGCCGGCGTCCCGAAAGGCCGCGCCGGAATTGTTTTCGGCCCAGCCGTAATATAGCGGCACCTTCAAAAGCCGCGTGCGTTGATCGCCGGATAGTTTGAAGTAGGCCGCTGGAAACTGCGGCACGGACAAGAGAATATATTTGAGCCCAACCGATGACAGCGGCCACGGAAAACTTTCCAGCATTTTGCTTTGAATCGCGTCGAGACCTGCCGTGGCGAGGGGAATGCCTTCGGGATATTTTTCCCTCAAGATTTTCCTGATGGCCGTCCGCCTGGTTTCATTCCAATCGCAAACGGGTTCACTAGCCTTCACCACTTTCATTTCAGGTATGGTGCCATCCAGCCAGTTTTCCCAAAGCGCTACAATCCACGGACAGCTTCGCGCGTATTCGTAGGTCGTGACGTGATAAAACTCTGCCGGCGAAACATTTCGGAAATCCCACTCGGCGGGGTCGGGTAAAAGGGATGACGGCATGGTTCGCATTTTTGAATTACACGCGAGTTTTACGGATATTCCAGATTTTGTCGAGGGCACACGGTGGCTCAAAATCCTCAAACAGCCTGCCACTCCGTCATCCAATGACGGGGTGACGGGCTATTTTGTATTTCGTTGTGATTTGCCAGCTTGTCTTTTGGTTTGGAGCAGTTCTTGAATCCCCACTCGAAACGATTCGTATGCCGTCTTCGCCCGTTTGGCCCAGGCTTTTCCATTCCATTTGATCTTGGTGTTGCGCTTGGTGTTGCGCGGAAACGGCGCAAGAAACACCAGATGGAGATGTTTCTTGAACAGCTTTTCCAACTTTGCGCCGACTTGTTTCGCCCGCTTGCCTTTGGCTCCTAGACAGTTTGCCAGCATGGGTTTTAGCATCCACGACCGGTAACGCCTCAACGCCTCTTTGGTTTTCCGGTTCCGCTGAAAATATGAGCAGGGGGGAGTTGACAAAATTTCCTTTGCACACGCTTCGAGCACGTCGCTGTCAATCAGGTATAGTTCCCGCTTGGGCGTAAGAACCATGTTGTTCTGCCGAAAATCCCACCAGACGGTGCCAGCCGACCAAAGGGGGATAATGAGCTTGTTGAACAGGTCGTCGAGCACGCGAAGAATTTCAGCCTGCGTGATGCCCCGCTCAATGAGCTTGTCCAAAGTATCGCCAGCAATCCATTTCTGGATCAGATAACGGTGCGTCAGGGAATCGGGCGTGGTTACGCTTCCGGTTTTGATGACCTCTTGCACCCGCGAGTTTGGGAGTCCCGGCATTTTGGCTCTTTGCTTGTCGTGAAATTCGAGCAGCCGTGGCCCCCACTTCAGACCGTCCTTCGGATTCTGGTTAAAAACCTTGAAGCCAATCTCACGGGCCTTGCGGACTAGACCATGATGAATACCAGGAAAAACATGGATGACGGTGGCATATCTTCCCGGCGCATAAACTTCACCCCACTGCTGTTTTGCATCGGCTGGATGTATATTAAGTATTTTCCTCGCCAAACGCTCCAATTCCGCTTTGGCGACAACATCCAGCAATCCTTTTTGCTTGCCCGTGTAGGCGTCATATTTGCGCCAATCCAGTTTCAGTTTCGGGAGCCGGCCATTTGATGGGACTCGTTGGACAGCGGGGATAAATCGGCCTTTTGACTTCACCAGCCGCGTCGGGTCAATCCCTTGCAACAAAAACGCGATGACATGGCCGTGACCAAACGAGTGGACATCCTTGATGCAATCCACCGGGGTCATGCCAAGCTCAATCCAATCGTAACCGTCCGCGTCAAAAATGGCGATGTCCTGCCAGCGGTCGTAGGCTTCCTGAAGACGTTTGAACCCCTTTGTCTTAACGAGAAATCTCCTGTAAATGGTGGCGTATATCTGCTGCCGGGCTTGGTCCCGATTCAACATCTTCCCGTTCCAATACCAAAAGCATACGACTGAATTTTTGCGAAATGCACGGCGGACACGCTTTTTGTTCTTCTTAAATTGGGGATGGTCGAATCGAAATTTCTCGTTGGTGTATGCCTTGTCGCGCATGGCAAACCATTCTTTGCTTGGGCCGATGATCCTGCCGCTGGCGTCCTTTTTGATGTAGGTGTCGCTGACATCTACGAGCTTTCCCTTTTTATTGACGATGTGTGAATACACCTTGGCGTATTGCCAGGCTACCTCGACATTTACCGCCGTGACCATTTTCCCCTTTTCCCTGTAACAGTCCACCGGCCCCATTTTCATCGGCGACAACGCGCTGAAAATCGGGGCCTTGCCTTTGCTGTCAACATTGGGATTGACGACCCGGCTGCCGGTGGCTTTTTCCCGCAGGGTCATCCATTTCTGGATGTCTGTCTGATATTTTTTATTGCTGCCGTAGTTTCTGCCGTAAAGCCGTATCAGCATAAATCACATTGGTTCAAATGGCACAAAGTCCGTCACTCCGTCATCAAATGACTGGGTAACGGGCTATTTCGGATTTGTTTCCATTTTTCATGCGGTCACGGGGACAGCAGATTCCTGATCCTCCTCAACAACTTGATGGCTTGGTCTCTGGAATCCTGGTTTACCGCATCTTCAAGTCGGTTCAGCAGTTTCAACGCCCTCGCGTTCTTCGTCTGATTCTTTTTCCTCTCCGGCTTGCCCACAACTTCGCCGACCGCCCGGCGCACGATGTTCGCCGTGATTCTGCCGCCATCCGCCATCTTGGCCGCCTTGCCCCATATCTTTGTTACCTTTGCGGGCTTCAAGCCCGTCAATGCTCGCACCTGGGACTCGTTTTCCACCGTGACACCAATTGGTGTCAGCACGTTCGCCACGCCCGCCGCGCCGATCATCCGATTGGCGTGCGTCTTGGAATAGCCCCAGCGCTCCCGGCAGTATTCATCGAAGGTGCTGAATTTCTCCCGGTAAAGCCGCTCATCGCGGATGGTCAGCAGGGCACGCCCCGCTTCAAACATCCCGTCGAAGCCGTCCTTGATCATCGCCTCGCACCGTTTCAGTTTTGTTTTTTGCTCTTGATCCAGCTTTTCCCGCACGGGCTCGACGTCAATGTGTTTTTCGTTGTTTGCGGACGGAACCAATTTTGTCAACTGGCCATTTGCTGATCCGTTCCCATTTTTTGAGTCAGGGTGTGTATTTGTTTTCATTCAGGTCGTGGTTGTGTTGTTGTTGCCGTTCAAATTCGTGTCTGATTTCAGGACAGGGTGTGAAAATATTGCCGCACGAATCCGTTTGGATTCGGCTTCCTAAAATGACGATTGCTTAATGGTTGCAACATCTTTTGCCATATCCCGGAGCGAAGCGGCCAGCACCCGAAATAGGACCGGTTAAATGTGAAGCATGAATTATGCCGTCTGGCTTATCATCGGCGGCAAAAAGAGGAAATTCAATTCAAACGGGCGAAAGATTTTCCCGGCGGTGGCGCGAAGCAAAACTCAAAGATGGTTGCTCAACCGTTCCGGTGCCGGGGTGGAATGCGCGGCGGCACCTGGCTGGCGCGGACTTGTTGCTGTCTTGCGTCCCGATATTTCTGGAACAGCCAGACGGCGGCAAAGCCGGCAAAAAAACCGGCGAAAAGCAATGCGAGATTGAATTTAGGTTTCATGGTGGTATGGTTTGGATTATTTCGGTTTCGCTTCGGCTGCGCTCGGTTCTTTCTTGTCTTTTGAAACCGCCAAGAAATCCAATGTTTGCGACTGCTCTTGACTGTGAGTTGAACGGATGTGCCCGTAAATAGCCATTGCCGTGCGCCCGCCATCTTTGTGTCCCAACCACGCTGCAATGAGTGGTAAATCCTTCCCCGATTCCATGCAGCGACTGGCAAAAATATGACGAAGATCATGGTGGCTCAAGTGCTGCAATTTCACATGCCGACACGAACTGGTCAAAACCGATTGCAAGGATTTTGTTGGTAAAATTTCATCATCGGGCTGGGCGTTCGGGGTAGCTGCCTTGATCGTTTCCAAAAGAGTTCTTAATTGGGGAAACAATGGAATTTGATACGGCCCATATTTTGCCGAACGAAAATATAATTCTCCGTGTGTGTTTGAATTCCAAAGGACGTCTTCCCACCTTGCGTCGCGTGCGCTCTGAATCCGGGAACCACTGAAAAGCAGGAAATCAAAAAGCCATCCTCCCTTGCTGCCGTTTAGTCGGCAACGACGATAAACTTCATTCCGCAACTCAATCACCTGTTGCGGTTCGGGCAGGCTCAATGTCATTCGCTTGTAATCGTAACGCACCCGCACATATTTCAGGCCGCGCAAGGCTTCATCCGCTATTTCTCGTGAAAGGCAGCGTCGGCTAACGGCCAGCGCAATCAATTCGCGCAATACGGTCAATGCGCCGTTAGTCCTCGTGGCCGAATACTTTCCTCTGTGAGCCACCTGCCAATTCCTCATCCCTTGTTCCGTCAGTGTTTCCAGTTTGAACGTATCGAAGCCTGGCCAAGTTTTACGAATTTGATCCAGCAATTCCTCTTTGTAGGCGATGGTGGATGCGCCAATTTCCTCCTTCACCTTTTCACCTGCAAGCCACTCGACGTAGGATTCGATCAGGCTGCCAAAGGTATTGCCGGGGGCGGTCTTGACGACTTTGAGGCTCAACAACCAGTCTCGCAATCGCTCACGGGCAACGGCAAATGAAGTCGTGTCCAGAGATTTTCTGACTGATTCGCCTTCAATCTTGACTCTGCCGTAAAATCTGCCACCCTCTTGCAACTGAAATAAATTCGGTATGCGAGTTGAAAGCCATACTTGTTTTCGTGCCTTGCTCATAACCGGGGCAGATTACCATATACCGTCAAAGGTGTCAACTATGGGTTCAACAAAACAGTATAAAATCAATGTAAGTAGTTGATGGAGAGATGGCCGAGTGGCTGAAGGCGGCGGTTTGCTAAACCGTTATACGGTCAAAAGCCGTATCGGGGGTTCGAATCCCCCTCTCTCCGCCA
>Ga0181520_10008141_pt1 | contig 15047 bp, 14 predicted proteins | sample PEATcosm2014_Bin_29_FD_132451 | JGI IMG/M metagenome (GOLD analysis project Ga0181520, IMG submission 132451) | Peatland microbial communities from MTU Mesocosm Facility, Houghton, MI, USA - PEATcosm2014_Bin02_30_metaG | ecosystem: Environmental > Terrestrial > Soil > Wetlands > Peat | place...
AACTGTGCCATCGCAGCGCTGGAATCTAGGTGTAGTTTACTACTATTAAGACACACAATATCTTCATAAGTCTTATGGAATCAATTTCTTAACACACCATGGAAGGCAAAAATCGAAGGCAAAGGCTCGAAATGACCTGCTTGACCAGCCGGAGGAACAGACTGTGTTTGCCATCCTGCCAAAAAATAAATTTGCGAATCGTGTAACGAATCGTTTCATTCATGACTTTATTCTGACGAACGCAGAAAAAGGACAGTGCAAACCATGAAGCCGAATCGAAAACCAGTCAATTGGCTCTTGATCTTCTGCTGTATCTGGAGTAGCGGAGCGGGAGCGCAGACAACGGAAATGACGCTTCGGCAGGCCATTGACCATGCATTGGGGCAAAGCCCCGAAGCCAAGATAGCGCGCGCAGGCAGCGACGAGGCCAGTTCGGCAGCCACGATGGCTCGCACCGCGTTGCTGCCGCAGCTCAACTTCACGGAGGATATTTCCCGCGGCGACGATCCGGTCTATGCTTTTGGATCTCGGTTGCGGCAGCGGCAGTTTACGCAGGCCGACTTTGCGCTGAATGCTCTGAACCGGCCACAACCCATCGGCAACTTCTCAACGCGATTATCCGGCTCGTGGATGGCATTTGACTCATTCAAAACGCAGCGGGAGATTCGCCGCGCAGACCTTTTCAAGCAGAGCGCTGCATCGTCGGCTAAGGCCGCTGACCAGCAGATCGTGCTTCGGGTCGTTGGAGCTTATCAGTCGGTGCTCTATGCGCAGCGTGAGGTTGAGGTTGCCGAGCACGAACAGGAGACGGCTGCTGCGCTGGTGGCTTCGGCTGAAGATCACGTGAAGGCCGGGCTCGCGGTCGAGTCGGACCGGATGTCGGCCCAGGTGAATGCCTCGGCCAGGCAGGAGGAGTTGATCGCGGCCAAGGGCGATCTCGAGTTGGCGTGGGTTGAGTTGCGTGAAGCGATGGGCTCGCCGGAGTTAAAAGCCTCCGAGTTGAAGCCGATTGAAGCGCATACCTTTCCAAAGTTGACGCTGGAAGAAGAACTGGCGACGGCGGCAAAGACTCGGCCCGACCTATCGGTGCTGGGCGATGCGCAGCGGGCGCAGGCCTCTGCGGTCGGCGCAGCAAAATCGGAGTTCGGACCTCGCCTTGGCGCTTACGGGAACTGGGAAGAGGATCGGGGTTCGCTTTCAAGTTCAGGCGGCAACAACTGGGTGGCTGGCGTCCAGATCAGCGTCGACATTCTGCCCTTTGGCAAGCGCGCACAGCTTGCGCGTGAGAGCGCCGGGAAGCAGAAGATCGACGCACAGATGGTTGCCTCACAACTGCATGTGCGCACGGAGGTGAGCCAGGCGCACATTCGCCGCGAGACGGCCGATCTGCAACTGGAGACGGCGCACGCAGCGATGGAGCAGGCCGCCGAAAGCCTGCGGATTCTGAAGAATCGCTATGGCGCGGGGCTCGCGACAATCACGGATCTGCTTCGGGCCGAGGATGCCGAACGGCAGAGCCAATCCAACTACTGGCATGCGGTCTATGGCAATGCCATGGCCTATGCCGGAATTTTGTACGCGACAGGGACGCTGACTCCCGATGCGGCGGAGGAGTTGCAATGAAGACGGTCTTCGAGGTGGGTTTGCTTCTGGTTTCAGCGGTCGTGGTAGCTGGTTGTCATGGTTCGGATTCTGCGCCTCAGGCGGCGGTAGAGACCGCACAGGCGCGGGTGATCGAGAGCCGGCAGCAGTTGGCGGCGGTGAATCTGCGCTCCACGGGAACGGTTCGCGCACGGGAGACGGCGGTGATCTCCGCGCAGGTGATGGGCCGTATCCAGCAGGTTCTGGTGCGCGAGGGCGATGCCGTCAAGGCAGGGCAGACACTGGTCGTGCTCGACGACGCGGCGCTTCAAGCCTCTGAGAGTCAGGCGCAGGCGGGAGTGAAGGCAGCCGAGAATGCGCAGGCGGCTGCGCAGACAAACGCAGCTCTGGCGGCAAGCACGCTGAACCGGTACAAGCAGCTTGAGTCGGAAAAGAGCGTGAGTCCGCAGGAGATGGATGAAGTCTCGCGGCGAGCCGAGGCGGCAGCGGCGAATCTCGATGCAGTGCGGGCGCAGACCGAGGCGGCACGTGCGCAGGAAAGCGGAGCGCGAACCATGCTAGGTTACACGCGCCTGGTTGCGCCATTTGCCGGAGTAGTGACTTCACGCACAGCCGATCCAGGAACGATGGCCGCACCGGGCATGCCGCTGCTTCGGATAGACCAGGCAGGCGCGCTGCAATTGCAGACAACTATCGACGAGTCAGCGATCGGCGCGATTCATAAAGGGATGAAGGTTGAGGTCTCGATCGATGGAGCTTCGCCCGGCGAGAGGGCGGGAACGGTATCGGAGATCGATGCCGCAGCCGATCCTGCCAGCCATGGATTTCTGGTGAAGATCGATCTGCCTTCCGCGGCGCAACTGCGCGCGGGCATGTATGGAACGGCGGAGTTGCCCAACGGGATGAAGCAGGCAATATTGATTCCGCACTCGGCCGTTGTCATGCGCGGCTCTCTGGCCTGTGCTTACGTCTTGGGCGGCAAAGGAATCGCGCAACTGAGGTACCTCACTCTCGGCGCGACTCAGGGCGATCTCGTTGAGGTTCTGTCGGGCATCTCCGCTGGTGAGAGGCTTGTCGACTCACCTGCGGACCGCGACCTTGCCGGCAAACGGATCGCCGAACTGCAAATTGAGGTCCAGCCATGAAGCAGGAACTAGGAATAGCCGGACGCCTGGCTCAGACATTTCTCAACTCAAAGCTGACGCCGCTCTTCATTGCCGCGTCTCTGGCGCTTGGCATCTTTTCGGTGGCGATCATTCCACGCGAGGAAGAGCCGCAGATCCTCGTTCCGATGCTGGACATCGCGACCGCCATGCCGGGCGCTTCGCCGGCCGAGGTCGAGCAGCAGGTCACGCTGCCGATCGAGAACCTGGTGCATCAGATTTCGGGCGTGGAGTATGTCTACTCGACATCGGCGCCTGGACAGAGCCTGGTGATCGTGCGGTTTCTTGTCGGCACGCCGCAGGAAGACGCGTTGATCAAGGTCTACAGCAAGCTCTATTCGAACTTCGACCGGATCCCGCCGGGCGTCTCGCAGCCGCTGATCAAGGCACGGTCGATCGACGACGTTCCAATCCTGGCGGTGACGTTGTGGGGCGAGCACTACGACGGATATCAACTGCGTGCGATTGCTGCCGAGATTCAGCACAACATCGGCCAGGTCGCCGATGTCTCCGAGACGACGATTATCGGCGGGCTTCCACGCGCGATGCGCGTCGTGCTGAGCACTGAGAAGCTGAGCGCCTATGGGCTATCGCCAATGGCCGTCGCCGGGCACTTGCAGGCCGCCAACGCAAGCGTGCAGGCGGGCAGCTTTGCGGAAAACAATCAGGAAATCCGAGTCGACACCGGCAACCTCTTCACACGCCGCGAGGATCTGGAAGCGGTCGTGGTGGGCGTGGTGCGCGGGCATCCGGTCTATCTCAGAGACGTTGCCGAGAAGATCGTCGATGGCGCGGCAGAGCCGGCGAATTACGTAACCTTTGGCACGACAAACATAGACGGATCAGCGGCGCGCCAGTATCCGGCGGTGACCATCACGGTGGCGAAACGGAAAGGCACCAATGCCACCGATATCTCCAATGCCGTGCTGAAGCGCGTCCATGAGATGCGGGGCCTCTCGATTCCCAACGATGTTACGGTGACCACCACTCGGAATTACGGTGAGACCGCAAAGAACAAGTCAGATGAGCTGCTCGAACACCTGCTTTTGGCCACATTGTCGGTGACGTTTCTTGTCGCTCTCTTTCTCGGTTGGCGCGAATCAGGCGTGGTGCTCCTGGCGATTCCGGTGACCCTGGCGCTCACCATGTCGGTCTTTTATCTGATGGGCTACACCATCAACCGGGTCACTCTCTTCGCACTGATCTTCTCGATCGGCATACTTGTCGATGACGCGATTGTCGTGGTTGAGAATATGGTGCGCCACTTCAGACTGCCGGAGAATCACGGCAGGTCGATGAGCGCTGTCGCGGTGGAAGCCGTTGCCGAAGTGGGCAACCCGACCATTCTTGCCACCTTTGCCGTCATTGCCGCGGTGCTGCCGATGGCCTTTGTGCGCGGGTTGATGGGGCCTTACATGCGGCCGATTCCCGTCGGAGCCTCTGCGGCCATGCTCTTTTCGCTGATGGTTGCCTTTGTCGTCTCGCCTTGGGCCGCGCTGCGCCTGCTTGGCAAGCATCTAGAAGGCGCAAAGGTCCTGGAACCGGAGAACGAGAACTGGCGGACCAGGCTCTATCGCAAAATCATGACGCCGCTGATCGAGTCGGGGCGCAATCGCACGCTCTTCTTCATCGGCGTGGCGGCTCTGTTTCTGATATCGGTTGCGCTAGTGCCCATGGGGCTGGTGCGCGTGAAGATGCTGCCCTTCGACAACAAGAGCGAACTGCAGATCGTGATCAACATGCCCGATGGAACGCCGCTCGAAGAGACGGCGCGTGTGACTCAGGCGCTCGGTGACGAGCTTGCGCGGCAGCCGGATGTGCTGAACTACCAGACATACGCCGGAACCTCGGGCCCCTACAACTTCAACGGCCTGGTGCGGCACTACTACATGCGCCGCCAGCCCAATCAGGCGGACATTCAAGTCAATCTGCTGCCGGCCATGCAGCGCAGCGAGCAGAGCCACGTCATTGCAAAGAGGCTGCGTCCGCTGATGGACGCGATCGGCAATCAGTATGGAGCGCGCATTCAAGTGAGCGAAGTTCCGCCGGGGCCGCCAGTAATTCAAACTCTCGTCGCCGAGGTCTACGGCCCAGATCTTGATGGCCAGACTCGCGTCGCCCAGCAGATCAAGCACATCTTCCAGACCACTCCGGGAGTCGTGGATACTGACTGGTACGTCGAAGATCCGCAGCCCGGGGTGAACCTGCGCGTGGACGAGGTGAAGGCTGCGTTGCACGGCATCGCGGTTTCGGACGTAACTCACGCGCTGGCGCTTGCTGCTTCGGGAATGCAGGTAGGCCTGCTACATGACGGAAGCGCTCGCGAGCCAGTGCCTGCGATAGTCGAGTTTGACCGTGCGGATCGCTCGTCAGAGCAGGGCCTCGAAAATATCCGCCTGCCCGGCGCGGACGGCACGATGGTCTCGCTGCGCGAACTGGTTGTCGTCGAACACAATACGATCGAGCGCAGCATCTACCACAAGAATCTTCGCCGCGTCGTGTATATCACCGGAGATGTTGCCGGACAGGAAGAGAGCCCGGTCTACGCCATCATGGCGATGAACAAACAACTCGACCATCTTACGCTTCCGGCCGGCTACGCGCTTGCCCGCTATAACGCGTCATTGCCGGAGTCGACCGACCATTATTCGATGAAGTGGGATGGCGAGTGGCACATCACTATCGAGGTCTTCCGCGATATGGGACTGGCCTTCGCGGCTGTGCTGATCCTCATCTACGTTCTGGTCGTGGGCTGGTTCCGCTCGTTCATCGTGCCACTGATTATCATGGCGCCTATTCCGCTGACGCTTGTGGGCATCATGCCGGCCCATGCGATGATGGGCGCCTTCTTCACCGCCACGTCGATGATCGGCTTCATTGCGGGCGCCGGAATCATCGTGCGCAATTCGATCATTCTCGTCGATTTCATCGAGCTTCGAATTCGCCAGGGAATGCCGCTGGCCGAAGCAGTGATCGACGCCGGTGCGACGCGCTTCCGCCCCATGCTGCTGACCGCGGCAGCGGTTGTTGTGGGCGCAAGTGTAATTCTGACTGATCCCATCTTCCAGGGGCTTGCGCTTTCCCTGATTGCCGGCGCGGTGGCCTCGACGTTCCTATCGTGGCCGACGATTCCCGTGCTTTATTACATGGTCCACGTTGGACGCGAGTCTGGACTCCATTCTGGGCACGAGGTCGGAAACGAGTCCGAGTCAGAATTTCAACCTGAGAACGAACAAGGAGTGTCACTATGACAGTCGAACGCGGTTTGCGTCTGATGGCAGGCGTTGTATTGCTCATCTCACTTGGTCTTGCTCACTACCTTTCGCCTTACTGGCTGTGGCTGACGGCATTTGTCGGGATCAACCTGCTGCAATCGGCATTTACCAACTGGTGCCCAGCGATGACGATCTTCCGCGCGATCGGGATGAAGGATGCTGGCTGCTGTGGCGGGAAGTGCGAATGATATGAATGATCGCCTAATGGATGTGTCGCTGGCGGACAGGCTCGACAATCCCGAGCGTTTGCTCTGGCTTCCGCCAGCAACTGTGATCGAAGCCTTATCGATTCACTCCGATGACTCGATCGCAGACATTGGAGCTGGAACAGGATACTTCTCGCTTCCGCTGGCACAGGCAGCAGGACCTTCTGGCTTGGTCTACGCGGTCGATTGCCAGGCGGAGATGCTTAGTCGCCTTGAGCTAAAGCTGGTTACGGGAGACATCTCAAACATCCGCGTGATTCATGCGGGCGCGGATTCAACTGAGTTGCCAAACGCATCCTGCAATCTCGTCTTCATGGCAAATGTGTGGCATGAGTTTGAAGACCGTTCCGCTGTCCTGCTCGAAGCCAAACGGATTCTGAAAGCCATGGGAAGAATCGCAGTTCTCGATTGGCGTCCCGACGTGCAATCCCAGCCAGGGCCTGCTCTCAATCACCGCCTCAGTGCTTCAGATGCGGCAAACTGTCTGCAGTCGGCTGGCTTCTTAGAGTTGAAGTGTAGCAATGTCGGGGAGTACTCCTGGCTTGTTCAAGGAGTAATGCCCGGGGAGATTGCGTCATGACTCCGCGTAACTGCACAGCCAACGCGAATTCTTCACCATTAAAATGGAGCGAGCGCCTCAAGGATGAGGTCTATCGGCAGATGTATAGATTGGAGGCAAGCCGCCCCGGAGCAGAAGTGGCCCTTGCGATTGCCTTGCTGCGTGCCTGGATCGCTTCAGGCTCCGAAACAGAGATGCCGCAATCGCGCGAGTGGTTGATGAAAATCTGTCCGATCTGCATCCTGATGATTGAGGAAACCCTGAAAGTTGACGATTCCGATAAGCAATGTCTCCAATGAATATCGAGGAGATTCGCTGGAGTCATCAGCCTTATCGAAGCTCATGCTCAGCGGAGACAAATTTTCTGGCAATCTGTACAGATAGAATATCCTGAACTTGGTCTCGAAAGAATGAACCAATGCGCTCGGAACTGACTCAAGCCGCCGATCTGTTGCACCGCAACACTCCTGAAGCTCTGGAGGAAGCAATCGGCCTGCTGCAGAACACGGTCTATTCTTTCAGCATGAAGGTTTGCGGTCATCCGGAAGACGCAGAAGACACTACCCAAGAAGTTCTCTTCCGATCTCTGGAACACCTGGCCCATATTCATGATCCTCAGGCTCTGGCTGTCTGGCTCTATACCGTAACGAGAAATCGCTGCTGGCGCATGCGTCGAAAGCCTGCCCATGCTTCCAGGTTTCTTGTCTCTCTTGATGAATTGATGCCAGACGAAGCAGAACTGGGACGAATGCTGCAAGATACCGCCAAGAGTGCGGAGGGTAAACTGCTTGATGCCGAGCAAGATCACCTTTTGCACCAGGCAGTTCTGCGCATTCCCGTGCAATTGCGGATTGTCCTTGTGCTTTGCGATATGGAGGAACTGACGACCGAGCAGGTTGCGCAGATCCTCAACCTTCAACAGGGAACTGTTCGGGTCCGGTTGCATCGGGCACGACTCTCCGTGCGCAAAGAGATGAACAAGCTTCTGGAGGTTGCGCACAAAAAGACGGATCGCCGCAATCGAGTGAAGGAGAAGTCCAAGGATACGCTGTCCGAAGGTGAACAACGTTCCCGAGAGTGCCGCGACTTGTTTTCGAATCTCTCTGAGTATCTGGATGGTCGAGTCGAACCTGCTACCTGCGAGGCGATGCGTGAGCACATCGAAGCGTGCCCGGCCTGTGTCGCTTTTCTCCAAAACCTTCGCATGGCGATCGACCGCTGCCGTTCGCTGGAAATCCCGTGCGACCCGTCCGTTTCTGTCCGTTTGCGTTTGATCATCACAAAGGAATACCAACGGTTGCTGGGGATGACAAGCACGGAACGGCCTTCCGCAGGACATTAGCATACGTGCTCACAGGGGTGCTCGACCGACACCAGCGATCCGTCCAGATACTTGCGGACAAGAGTCGCAACACTCTTAGCAGGCGCGCAAGTGATCACTTCTATCGAAGCCTCCTGAAATAGAGAGAGCACGCGCTCCCATTGATAGTGTGGAGCCGCCGACCTGCCTTGCAAAGCATCACATTGCTTGACTCGTTGGTCTTCTCTAGGATGTTCTAATCGTTCTATGGCGAGTCTCGACAATTTTCGTTTGGTTGTCTTCCGAACCGTCGCTGAACAGCGCAGCTTCCGCAAGGCCGCTGAAGAACTGTATCTGACACAACCCGCAGTCAGTTTCCAGGTCAGGGCTCTTGAGGAGGATCTTGGCGTCCAACTCTTCGATCGTACTGGATCGCACATTGCGTTGACCGAGGCCGGTAAGCTTCTCCTGAGATACTCTCAGCAGGTGAACGCGCTCTTGGTCAGGGCTGAACATGAGATTGCCGCGCTGAGCGGAGATCACGCCGGCCAACTAGCCCTTGGCGTCTCTACGACCATCGCTCAGTATGTGCTCCCACGATTGCTTGGTATTTTCACGCGGGAGCATCCGCGCGTTCACCCCACGATGATCAGCGGCAATACGGAACATATCGTGGAGGCAGTCGAAACGCAGAAGATCACGTTGGGGTTGATTGAGGGGCCTGCGCGAAGCCGCGCCATCAAGTGCGAACCGTTTCTGGAGGACGAACTCGTACTGATTGTGTCTGCCGCGCACGAGTGGGCTGAGTTGGAGTCCATTCCCTGTTCTGAAATCGCCACGACGCCCTTACTGATGCGGGAGCGTGGCTCCGGCACTCGCCGGGTGGTTGAGATGGCGCTGGAACGTCAGGGTCTCAAGCAGAATTCGATGCGGATCGTGATGGAACTCGACTCAACTGAGGCCATCAAGTCTGCCGTGGAAGCTGGACTTGGGGTGGGATTCGTGTCTCGTTGGGCAATTGCAAAGGACCTGCGGCTTGGTACACATTTTAAAATTGTTGAAGTCGCGGGACTACGTATCAAACGGGACTTTTCCGTCGCTTACGCGTCCGGCGCCGAGCCGCAAGGTCTGGCCAATGAATTTCGGAAGTTTCTCTTTGCCAGTGCTGGCATGCGGAGAACATCGATTCAACCGATGCGATCATCGCCCTCGACCACTCATAAGAAACACAAATAGGACATAAGTCCTTCTGCTTGGACGCCGTCTCAATATTCAGAAATACTTGGATCATGTCCAAGAACATCTTCTTTGCCGGATTGATTCTGGCGGCGAGCGGCTATCTTTCGCCCGCAATCGCGCTGGCTCTCGGCATTGTTTACGGTTTCAGCTTTGTTCATCCCTATCATCTCGATGCGAAGCGTTTGTCGAAACTGCTGCTTCAGGTTTCCGTTGTGGGTTTGGGTTTTGGCATGGACCTTGAACAGGTGATTCGTGTTGGGCGCTCTGGATTCATCTATACGGCGATCAGCATCAGCTTTGCAATGCTGCTGGGCTGGGGTTTGGGAAGAGTGCTGGCAGTGAAGCAGGGAACCTCGTTTCTCATCTCGGCGGGTACGGCTATCTGCGGCGGCAGCGCGATTGCCGCAATTGCACCGATCACAAACGCAAGCGAAGAGGAAATCGCAGTTTCGCTGGGTACCGTATTCGTTCTGAATTCGGTTGCATTGCTTGCATTTCCGGCGATTGGTACAGCGTTGCACATGGCGCAGACACAATTCGGGCTTTGGGCGGCGCTAGCCATTCACGACACAAGTTCCGTCGTCGGCGCATCGGCAAAGTATGGCACAGTGGCACTTGCCGTCGGCACAACGGTCAAGTTGGCCCGCGCGTTGTGGATCGTGCCCATGTCGATTGGGACAGCCCTGGTCAAGAAGAGTAAGGCGCGCATTCACTGGCCCTGGTTTATCCTGTTCTTCTGTCTAGCGGCCGCGGCTAACACCTACGTACACCCATTCCAGGCACTCTATCCGGATCTCAAACATCTCGGCGTTATTGGCCTTACCGTTACGTTATTCCTGATTGGAACCGGACTATCGAAGAAGACACTTCAAGAGGTCGGCGTTCGACCGCTACTTCAAGGCGTCGTTCTTTGGAGCGTTGTCGCGACGGGATCTCTGGCGATGATCCGGTGCGGCTGGATACATCTATAGGGGGTCTCGGGAAACTTTGAGCCGTGAATGAGATGAGGCTTCAAACTCAAGGACGGAGAAGGGGCTTGAGCTCGTCTTCAATCAAATTCAAATCGGTTTCCCCACGAAATTGAGCCTGAACCTTTCCCTGGGAGTCGATAAGAAAGGTCAGCGGGAGGCCGAGCACTCCTCCGTATAGTTGTCCGAGTTTCTCATCGCCCATCGCCACCGGATAGTTCAACTTCATCTTCTTGTACAGTTTTCGCGCCAATTCCGGATCGTCATCCATGGAGATGCCGATAATCTGCAAACCACGCGGGCCGTACTGGCTTTGCCAGGCAACGAAACGAGGCATTTCAATCTGGCAGGAGGCGCACCAGGTGGCCCAGAAATCGAGCAATACTACCTTGCCCCGATATGCGTGGAGATCCAGCTTGCGGTTCTCCAAGTCTGTGCGCACGAACTCCGGCGCCTCCTTGAGAAGCAACGAAGTTGTCGCAACTTGGGCCTGTGCCGCGTTCATCCCAAGACACAGGCCCAGGAGCAGATTCGCAATAGATAAGCAGCGAAGAGTGTATGCCGAATTCTTTATGGCCTCTGAAACCTCTGACACGCCTCACCGCCATTTTTCGTTAGTTGCCTTTTTCAACTGGGAAACCCTTGTCGGCCCAATCTGCGCCAAAGTTGTCGGCGAGATAGAGAACCTTCACGTTGGTGAAGCCCATTTCACCCAGTTTTGCGAATGCGGGTCCGAGGTTCGGGCAGCGGCTCAAAGGGCAGCATCCACAATAGAGCACAATGAGCTTCTTGCGCGGAAGAGCGCTCACTCGATTCTGTAGTTGCTGGATTCCCGCCGGCTGCGAGCCAGGCCCTATGTATTCGGAGCCGGGAATATGCGCCTGGGCAAATAGCATCCGTGAGCCAACTTGAAAGACCAGAGGCTTGTCTGCTCCCTTGGTCTGCTGCATGTGAACCAAAGCCTCAGGTTTCAACCACTGAGCCTCGGGGATGGAGAGCGCACTCGCTATAGGGGTCGGAGTGAACTGCGCCTGAAGCTGTGAAGAGATAAAAACGAAAGAAAATACGAGAAGTGCTGCGATCACCAAGTGCTTAACCGGCCTGATATTCATCGTGCTCCTCCGAGGAGATTCTAGTCGATGCGGTCTAGGTTCGTTTTCTCTAATCGAATCCTATTTCAGTTTGAACTTGCTGTAAGTCTCGGTGAGCCGTGCAGAGACCAGATGGCCAATAATCGTCCCTCAAGTCACGGACGACGGCGCTAACACAGTGAATCTGGCGTCGGATTGCGGACCGGAAGTCAATTACATACAACCTGATTGCGGCCGGTCTTGATCTCCACAAATAACATCAGTGAGAGATGCTTCGAGACATTCGATTGCGTTGCTCCCGTCGCCGCCACAATCTCGCTAACTGCTAGCGCTTTAAAACGGAGCGCCTGCAAAATCTTCAGACGCACATCGGTTCGCCTAGCATGCGGAATTGTCTTGCCACCTTCCAGTTCAGAATCGGTCAAATCTCGCATAATCCTGGAAGTCGAGGATATCACCCAATGACCATTTAATCACAAGGTTCTAAAGAGCAAATGGTTGTTGGATCACATCGTGCTTTTCTAATGCGAGATAAGAACTATTGACTGGACCGGGTTGAGACATCGGCGAATAATACTTGATCGGAGGATAAGGACATGAGCATTAGGCCAACACTGTTTCGTGGAGCGATTGCCGCAGCGTTCCTTGGTGTCATGCCTCTCGGAGCTGGGGCAGAGAAGCTGATTATCTCCCATTCCAAGGATGTTGTTGTTGTCTTGCCTGCCGCCTTACCATCACTCGCACAAAGGCATGGGATTGCATTTCGGCTGTACTCGGAGAGCGGTGATGGTAGTTGCTATCTCTACATCGAGCAACACGAGGGCGAACGCCTCCTTGTGCTCGATGTCACCGATCCGACGCACATTAAGCAAGTAAAGGCCGTTTCCCTCGCAGTCCCGGGCCCGTTCGATTTCGTAAGGGAATTGAGACCATGGGCCATCCTGGTTCAATTTCGTAACAATCTTGGACTGGCGGTGCTGGATCTACGGAAGCCGAAGACGCCTCAACTCAGGCCGGTGAGTGGACTCCAGTATCCCAGACGCACCGAATCGCTCGGCGACTCAGCTTTCCTTATGGTGGATGAACAGCAGACGGATGTACCGGTTGTCCCGTGAGACTTTCAGATCGTCGATACCTCAAATCCTGGGGATCCTACGTTGCTCTTCACTGTGAAGCAAGTGAGCGGCGAAACTGCGCGCGACGAAACCGGAACGACCTTCCTGCTTGGATCGGATGGGCTGACCGTCATTCGTCATCCGCAAGTAGAAGAGAAGTACACGTTTAACCCAATGGACGCAGATTAGCTAGCTTCCCATCTCATTTTAGAGCGTTCCGGTTTATCCGGCCGCCTGATCTTGTGAAGTTGCCGACAGGAGCCATGCTTCACTTGGGAACTCGGTTGTAATGCGGGTCATAAATCATTGCTCCATTTTAGCTTGCAGGACAATAACCAGATTGTCTATTGCTCCCTTGCAGTGAGCTAAAGACAATGCTCGGGTAATCCTCTGTGACGAATTGAACATGCTCACCAAGAACAGCCTTCTCCTATCCCGCCATGCTTTCCATTAGGCGAACAGTTTTCTTTATCAACTATAAGAAAGTTTGTGCTACCCTTTAGCCGTGTATGGAATCAAACAGTAGGAGGGCGCTAGGGAGCTGCTTTTTATCGACGAAGTGCTAACTCAATTTAGAAGTGCTTAGCGGCCGCAGATTTAACGATGGGTAGTTGGAGCAAAGCTCGGTTGATCAGGTTCTTAGGAACTCAAGCGTTCCTGGGATTGGCTATCTGTGTCTTTGCGTGGGGCCTGCAATACAAACTTTCGCTTTACTATCCATCACGGGCCACTTCCCATCAGGTTCCAAAGGCGAAAATGCTATCCAGGGACGAGCGCCCTGATACCGCAGAATCCCCCCGGGTAATTCGTACTCGAACGGCCACTAAGGTGGTTTATACCGCCACTACAATGGCGATCTTGATTTTGCTGTTGAGCATCGCTGCGTTGAATCCCCCCGCGCCTAAAGGAATGAAACAGGATCCCGCGCTATTGAAGTTGCACCGAGCTATCATAAGCTCTCTCTTCGTTCGACCCCCTCCCGTCCTCGCCTAAATATTTTCACATTGCCAATCCTGAAGCATCCAGTCAAGTTTACTGACTGGGTGCGGCAAGCCATGTTCCCTATTTGAGAACGTGTCCTGCGGTCCCTTGCTTATTCGTCAAGAAACCCGTTCAGAGGTCCAGTCGAAATATGCGAAAGCGATCCTCACTCATCCTATCCGCGGGAGTCACTCTCCCAATTCTGGCCATTATTGTTGCCTGCAACTTAAAGACTCGACACTCGGATGCGAGCGCCGCGGAGATACCCTCGGCCAAAATTGCTGCAGCAGGTCAGGGAAACATAGCGCACACCCTGAGCCTTGCCGGACAGTTTCAGCCATACCAGGTAGTAGACGTTCACCCAAAGGTCACTGGCTTCATGGTGAAGATCAACGTGGACATTGGCGACAAAGTGCACAAAGGCCAGACTCTGGCGGTATTGGAAGTTCCAGAGCTAAATGCGCAGTTGAAGGGCACAGTCTTCGAGATGCAGCGGGCAAAGGACGATTTACTTCGCGCGCAGCATGAGATCAAGCGAGCGGAGGCTATTCACTCGGCACTTCATGCGGACTATAGGCGCCTGCTCGAGGCATCCAAGGCGCAACAAGGACTGATTGCGCAACAGGAACTAGATGATGCCGAGAGCAAAGATCTGTCTTCGGAGTCGCAGGTCGACGCCGCCAAAGCCGAAGCGGCAGCCGCCGAGCAACACGCGGAGGTGGCTCACACGGACAACGACCGAGTGCAGGCACTCAAGAACTACACCAACGTCGTAGCTCCGCTGGATGGAGTGATCATCTGGCGTTATGCCGACACAGGCGCGTTGATCCAGAGTGGAACCAATTCCAATGAACAAGACATTCCGATCGTAAGGCTCGCTCAAAGCGGACTGCTGCGACTGCGCATGCCGATTCCTGAGAGCGACGTTAGATATGTGCATCTCGGCGATCCGATCGAGGTTCGAGTGGATGCCGTTGGCCGCTTGTTTACGGGAAAGATCGTACGATTTACGCGTGATCTCAATTTCGAAACGCGCACTATGGAGACAGAAGTCGATGTCGAAAATAAGGATCTTTCTATTGCTGCGGGGATGTACGCCAATGCTCAAATGCAACTCGCTCGCGCGGATCATGTGACCACCATTCCGGCCGACGCTCTTGTGCTCAAGGAAGACCACGAAACGGTCTACTCGCTGGATGAGAGCAATCGAGTTCGCGTCCGCAACGTGGAGGTTGGGATTCGTGGATCGCGACTAGTCGAAATCAAGAGCGGCCTTCAACCTGGGGATCGGGTGATTATTGCCGCTCAGGATAGCTACACAGAGGGCGAACAGGTATCGCCGATCCTCGCACAGACGCAATCTTCGGAGGTGATGCGCGAATCTGGAGGGGTGATCGACATGAATGCGGAACAAAAAGAAAACGGAGGTGCAAAGTAATGCCAAAATTTGCACTGAGATATCCGTACTTCATCATAATGCTGTGCCTGATGGTGGCGCTTGTCGGAGGAGTCACCATAAAACAAATGCCTGTGGATCTATTCCCAAAG
>Ga0181520_10008142_pt1 | contig 15046 bp, 12 predicted proteins | sample PEATcosm2014_Bin_29_FD_132451 | JGI IMG/M metagenome (GOLD analysis project Ga0181520, IMG submission 132451) | Peatland microbial communities from MTU Mesocosm Facility, Houghton, MI, USA - PEATcosm2014_Bin02_30_metaG | ecosystem: Environmental > Terrestrial > Soil > Wetlands > Peat | place...
ACAATGGGCACGGCAAGGCGCAGCAACGAGGGCATTTCGCAACGGATTTGGTCAAGCCGGATCATCGATTTTCAACCTGCAAGCACAGCAAAAGGCCTCCGCGGCGGCGGAGGCCTACACTTCTGCGGGCTTCGCGCGGAACGGGGTGCCGATCCAACGCGCGCCGTTCTGAGACGCCTATGTACTTATGCCTTGGTGATTTTACCGCTGCGCAAACAGCCCGAGCAAACGCGAACCTTTTTGGTGTTCGTGGTGCCTGCAACCTTCGCTTTCACCGGATGCAGGTTTACGTTCCAGCGGCGGCGGGTCTTGTTGTTGGCGTGCGAAACGTTATTCCCGAACTGCGGACCTTTGCCGCAGACTGAGCAAACCTGTGCCATGACTAACTCCAAAATTGTGGAACCGCTTGGGCTTTTGACCGCTGCATGAGAGTCCGACAGGACTTTCGCAGCCATGGTGCGCACATACGCAAACCAGAAAAGAAACGCGCGGAACCTGAAATGAACAAAAGAGGCTGGTCGCCAAAACCTGATTCTACAAGAGCCTGTAGATTTCAGCAACCCCGAGCTCTGCGGCGGCAATCGGACGAAAGCTCTGGGTCGTTTTCAACGGCTGCTCTCAATTGTGTATAGCCCGTTGCGCGATGGCCGTTTAAGGCGTTTTGAAGTGAGCGACAGGGCTTTTCACCCCATCGCTCTTTCCGCTCGCCTGTTGCGAATCCACCGTGTAGTAGTAGGTCGTCTGCGGTCTCAGACCATCGACCCGCACCCGAAAAACCGTATAGGAGTGACCCTGGTTCAATCTTATATGAGACTTCGCCGTCAGGCCCAACTGATGTGGATCGGTTCCGTAACGCACGATGCCAAAATGTTCGTCCGTACCTCCAGGATTGTTGCTGGTCCATCGGATGATGGCCAGATTGTCTCTTACCAATTCGAGTGCTGGCCCCTTGGTGATGCGGACGAATGTGGCCGGATTCGCGGGAGGCAGTATCTCAGCTTTTCCCGACTGCGCATCCCCAGCGTTCGGAACGAGCATGGAGCAGGCGATGACCATGATCGCTAGCGGCAGGTTGTTTCTACGAGTTTCCAGACCGTGCATGAATAGTCCTCTGGGAGAATTGCCCAGTGAATCTCCGGTTGTGCCGGAAGATTCACTGAGGATGGGTTGTCCGTTTCGAAAGCCAACTCACTTCAGTGCTGTACGGCCGTTGAGAGAATCGACGAATTGCCTTGCGTCGAAGCATTGCCGCCGACCTTGCAGCTTCCCGTATAGGTGGTTAAGTCGGGATATGGTCTCGTGTGTCCGTCACTAAGCGTTTTAAGGAATGCGACAATCTGGTCTTCCTCCTTGTCTGTCAAACCGAGGCTGCCAATTGTCATATCCACGGTCGCTCCTGGCACCTCAGGCTCCGGCCAGCAGTTCACTTTTTCGGTAGTTCCCGACGGACAGTTTCCAGACTTCACACTAAACGGATAGACATCGCGAGTGTTGTAGAAGTGTACGAGCTGCTTCAGGCTCTTGATGTAGCCATTGTGGAAGAACTCCTTCTGGAAGTAAGGTCCGGGAGCTTCCGTCGAGGGGCATTCCGGCGGGGTAAGCGCCACATTGCGTGCAGTGGAAACCTGCATCTGACCGTCGGAAGCCGACGCATACTGTATCCACGTCGAGTTAGGATTAGGCGCAGACCCGTATCCGCTTCTGAGGAACGCGCCCAGTCCCAGGTCGGTGTAATTGAAGCCCTCGGGATTCGGCGTGAATCCGAAAGAATCCGGACGTGTCTCGTAGTAGAAAGCGACACTGGGGTTCTTCGGCAAGCCGAGATTGGCCGAACCAAAGCAGGTGAACAGCGGTTTGGTATCCGCCGCTGCCCCGGTGTCTTCGCCCGATGGAGCCGTGCCGTTGGCTGGGGTCGGGGCCGTGGACCGGCCGTCCAGATGGCACGAGTTGCAATTTGCCTTGCCCCGGAACAGCTTATAGCCAGCCATCTCGTCCTCCGTCATCTTGTATTTGTTTGCCAAGAAGGCGTCGAACTTCGACGAAAACGCGCTGACTGCCACCGATTGCTCGTACGCATCCAGCGAATGTGCCCACTCGTTGTAAACGTTGTTGGAACGCGTGCGGTCAGCCGGGCTTAGGTGAACAGGCGTAGCGCTGCCGCCAAACTCAGAAGCTCCGTTGGGAGTGGAGCAGATACTCTCCGTGTCCCCAGGCCAATGAATGTCGGGAACCAGCTCCCCATACCTGTTCAAACAGAGGCCTGTAAGCTGCCTGCGAAAGCCGGTACGTGATGCATGCCGTGTCCGGCATTCCCATCTCATTCGGATCCACCGGAGGAAACTGTGCCTGTTCTGCGTCAGGGCTACGGGTCAGATACCCGGTTGCGCGCGAATCCCAGAAGTTTCCTCCAAAGAATGCTTTCTGCACATCGTTGTATTGAAGTACGGGGAAAAACGGAGCATACGTGTATCTCTGCGCTGTTCGCTTTCCAGCCCGGTAATGCGCAGCTCCAGGATAGGCAACCATCGTTAGATTCACTGACGGGATGGGGCCGCTAAAGCCGGCATACAGCATGTGGCAAAAACTGCACGCAATCTTCTGCGTGACCGAGATATGCTCGTCAAAGTTCATCAGCTTGCCGAGCGTTTCGATGGCTGCCGTCCCTGTGTTCTGCAGAATGGGTGGATTGCCTGTCAGCGTTGGCGGCTTCAGGCTCTGCCACTGTCTTACTGCTTCCTCTTCGATCGCGTTTTGTTCACGCTCAACCCTGAGTATCTCCGAAGCCAGATCAGGCGGCAGGATACCGGGCGGATATGGATTGTAGGCCTGTGCAGACGCAGACGTGGGTTCGTTCTGACCGCGTACAACGTGAGTGGTGATGAACATGGCGACAGCGATCATCGCAAGACTCGCGAGCAGTGTTGCCAATACCTTCCTTTTCATGAGGCAGATTCCCCGAAGTTACATAGGTTGGGGTCGGGCGGACGGTTCGCCGAGACAAAAATACTCAGCGACTGGGCTCATGGCTCCTTCTATTTACTTACTACCCAACGTGGCCTTACTCGTGCCGTCATTCCTCAAAAACGCGCGGTAAGCAAGTGAATCGGCCCATGCCTGAACAAAAGAAAGAACCGATGAGCACCCGGGGAAGAAATTAGGCGTCCAATAAACAACGAAATAAGATGCTCTAGAATTGGGAAGTGAGAATAGATACATAGCAATATCTGATAATTCTGCCTTTTCGTATACCCCGATTCAGACGCAAACAACCTCGCTCGCATTCGGCGCGAAAACCGGAAATTTTAACTTGCTAAGAACATCCCGAGAGCAAAGGAAAGACCGCGACGGACGCTCACTGCCCGGCAGCCTTCGCCTGCGCTGCTGTTGGTTTGCGTAACGCTTCCAAGTGCTGCTGCGCCATAGCATAAGAATCCACCGGGTCCTCCGACTTGGGCTTCTCTACCCGGTCATACATTTTCTGCGCAGCCTCCGCCATACCGTACTGCTCGGCAAGCAACGCGAAGCCCAGCCACATGGCGGAGTTCGGTTCCTCCAGGTGTTGCGCATCCATCGCTTTAAGCAGCAAGCCGCGAGCCTGCCCCGGCTTTCCTGCCTGGGCGTAGACGCAGGCAAGGGTGTGCAGAATGGCAAAGTTGGATTTGTTCGTCAGGTCATTGGCGCGCACGGCCACGTCGATGGTCTCCTCCTCGATCGGACCAGGAAGAAACAATGCATGCCAGGCATAGGAGTTCATATCGTTTGCTGTGCCCTGTCCTTTGTCGATAATCGCCTTGATGATCGCGCGCGATTTTCTGAAATCTCCACGCGCGGAAGCCAGGCTCGAGGCGGCCCGGACGTAGGCCAGTTCCTGGGGATGCTCTTTAATTCGGGCCTGCACCAGGGTCTCACCCTCCTCGAAACGGCCTGTTTTTTCGTAGGCCTGCATGGCCAATGCAAAGGCCAGCACAGAGTTTGGCAGGGATTTTGTAAGCTCCAGGGTGATGGGCAACATCTCTGCCCAGCGCTTTTGGGCCGAGTAGGCGTATGCCAGCTTCATGGTCAGCCGGTTGCGTTCCATCTCCGTCTTTGCACTTTTCTGCGCCTCATCCAACGCGGAGAGATACGGCCCTTTGATCTCCCTGGAAGGCAGCAGAACCAGCGCTGCCGTGCGGATTGTAGCAATGTCTGCCGCCTGTCCCTTTGTCCAGAAGTGGGGGAATGGAGGCCCTTCCAGAGGATCGTCGCCGCCGCTCTGGTGAATGCTGTCGCGTGCCCGATCCAGCCACTCCCGGGCAGCGGCCAGATTGTTCTTCTCAAGCTGTTGAAGCGCCAGGGCCGCAAGTTGCACGGGCGTGGTTGCATCGGAGAGCGAAAATGCGAGCACCTTGTAGCGGCCGCCGTCGCGAATGACATAAGCATTCTGGGCCGCGGCCCCAGCGCCTTCAATGATCACTTTGTAGCCCAAAGTGTCGTTGCCATCGACGGTGAAATGCATGTTGGATACCGCCAAATCAGCCGTGACAACCAAGGGAAGCCCCGAGGCGGCGATGGTCTCCTTGAGGTTCGCCATCGCAAGCTGGAATTGCTTCTCCAGCGGTTCCTCCGAGACTGTGAGGTCGCCGTAGGTGAGCGCCTTGAATTCATCGAAGGTCATATTACCGCTCAGCATCCTGCCAAAGGGCAGCGCCCGCAACTTGAAGCCGAACGGCGCCACGAATTTGTATCGCCACTCGGTGGTGAACGGCGTGATCCACCAGTCGGCGGTTCGCTCTTTAGGCTTCTCCGAGTCATCGTCCTCGGCCGTCTTCTTGTCTTCTTTGGTCCTGAAATACTGGGGGAGATTGTCAAACAGGTCCTCCACCCGGATGGCCGCAACCGAATCGGTCAGTTCGGTAATTCCGCGCTTCCCTTTGGCAACGCATCGAACGGACGCCGGTTTTTCCAGGTCAGTCAGGTCGCCGTGCTCCAGGCCTGTCAGTGACTCCGCGAGATACGCGTTCTTTACATAGTTCTCGGCGGACTCCCTGATCTGTTTACTTTCTCCGCCGCAGTATCTGCGGTAGTCGGCTTCTGCCGGGCCGATCTCGTCGTCGGTTTCAGTGATGGTGGCCATGCCAAATTCGGCGAAAGTGAACTCCCGTAATTCGCGGTACACATTTTGTGCCGCGGTAATCTCCGGAATGCGTTTCAATTGCTCTGTGCTCGCGGCGATTACCAGCGCCTGCCGCCCGTAGTCCATCCACGGCAGCGTGCCTACTTGTGAGTATTGCGCGGTCGCGTCGATCCACAGTTCGGGATCGGCGCCAGAGGCAGGGACGTAGACGATCGCGTGGTCAAAACCGCCCATGCCGGGCAGTTCGGCATTGATGTCTTGCCCGGAGCCGCTGGCGAGCAGTGCAAGGTTGGCGCTGACGCCCGCTCCCCGCAGCATGGCCACGAGCAGCGATGCCTTGTCCTTGCAGTCGCCGTACTTGCGCTTCAGAGTTTCCGATGGAAGTTGCGGGACCAGGCTGGACTCGCCGAACTCCACGCCGGTGTAGCGCACATTCCTGTGCAGCGACGCGACAATCCTGCGAATCTTATCGTTCCGGCTGCCGTCCTTGAGGTTGATCTTGGCCAGCACGCCTGAGCCTCGGAAGGACGCAACTTGTCCTCCGACAAGCGGGCGTACTCAGCCGCAACCTGCCGCCAGGATGTGCCGGTAGAAAACTCAAGTTCCGGATACAGCGGCTCGTCGGGCGGAGTGCTGTTCCACTGTTCCAGATAGGCGGGCAGCGGACCTTGGTCAAGCGTGATGGTCTCCACTCCCTTGTCGCTCGTCTTGGTTACCTTGGCGTCTGGCAACAGGTGCAACTGATAGTGCAAAGGTAAAGATTCCGGATGAGTGATCACGATGTGAGTCTGTTGGACAAGGGCAGTCCACGCCAACGACTTCCTGCGTACTATCCCGGCGGCAAACAGTGGTGTCGTGTCCCGGAACGTCAGTTCCTCTTCGACGATCGCTCCAATGGCTACGGCCGGTAGTGGTCCCCCGTACTTGCGCTCATCACTGTAAACTTCCGGCTCGTTCTCGTGTACGGGGACGTCACTCAGCGTCTTCGGATCCAGCCAGTGCTCGGCGCCTTCCGCTGTGATGACCCTGGCCCGGATCTCCGGCTTCGCCTGGTGCCAGGCCTGCCATCTTCCGCTGGTCTCAGCCCAGCCTTCCACGCCTGCCTGGGTCTCGATCCGGTAGATCAGGTGGCGCGTCTCGACCAGCCGGGCGCCTTCATCGAAGCTGAAATGAGCTTCGTTCAGGAGCAACGTTGCATCGGTATGCTTCTCCGGCTTGACGGTCTCAGCCGCGAAGCCAGAGCGAGCAGGGCAATGCAGACAAATCTCCGAAAAGATAAGGAAGAAAGCACAGTCTGACCTCGAAATCCAGAGTAGAGGTATGTTGTACGCCTGTGCCACAGGGATGGAAAGAAAAAATGCCCCAGGAATCGAAAGGTTCTCCCATCCTGGATGCTTTCGAAGAGCGGTCCAAGCGTAAGGTCATCCCTGTCCGCCTTAAGCTACACTAGGCATCATGAGCGTAGCCCAGCCCGCCTCCATCAAGGTCCACAAGACCAGCGGCACCACCATGGAAGTTCTCTGGAAGGACGGTCACCAGAGCACTTACGCCTTTGCCTATCTGCGCGACGCCTGCCCCTGCGCGCTGTGCAATGAGGAGCGGGAAAAGAGTGGCCGCCAGCCCGACGAGCCCGCCTCCGCTGATACCGCGGGTCCGCTGCAGATGTTCAAGCCGCAGCCTCGTCCGACCGAGGTCGCGCCGGTTGGGAACTACGCGATCCGCTTCAGCTGGAATGACGGTCACCAGCACGGGATTTTTTCCTGGGACTATCTCCGGGAATGGTGCCCTTGCACTGCGTGCCGCTCCGCCCGCCACTCCGTCGACGGACTCAAGAAGGACATCGCGAATCACGTCCCGCGCGAAAAATAAACGCGCTGTGCGACGGGGTCGGATGCTGCGCCTGCAAGCATAGCGTGGTCGCGGAAACGTGTTGGAGCGGGGCTAACTCGAGTAGACAAGAACAAACGACTCGCTTTCCAGATGACGTACGGAAGCGCACGTTCTGATCTCTCCCCGCAAACCTGATAGTCTTTTCTCAGGAGTTTCGGTCGTAATTCTACTCATGGACTTTCTGGCAAAGCTCAATCCGCAACAGCGCGAAGCGGTGGAAACCGTGCGTGGGCCTTTGCTCATTTTGGCCGGCGCGGGCTCGGGCAAAACGCGGGTGATCACCTATCGCATCGCCTATCTGGTGGAGCATGAAAACGTCCCCGCCGACCGCATTCTGGCCGTCACCTTCACCAACAAAGCCGCGGCGGAGATGGCGGAGCGCGTCAGTCAGCTCATTGGCGGACAGTTACTGGCGAAGCCCGCGATCAGCACCTTTCACTCGTTCTGTGTGCGCATGCTGCGGCGGGATATCAATGCGTTGCAGATTAATGGCAAGGGCTACACCCGCGACTTCGTCATCTACGACGAGGCCGACCAGCAGCAGGTGGTCAAATCGGCGATCAAGCGGCTGGGTATTGACGACAAGAAGCTCACTCCGCGCAGCGTGCTTTCGCTCATCTCCTCGGCCAAAAATCACATGCAGGACCCGCAGGAGATGTACCTCAACTCCTCCGAGCCGAAGATGGAGCGTATCGCACACATCTACAAGATTTACAAAGACGAGTTGCTGAAGGCCAACGCGCTTGACTTCGACGATCTGCTGCTGGAGAGCGTGCGCCTGCTCAAGGCCGACTCCGCTACCCGCGAAAAATATCAGCGGCGCTTCCAATTCGTGCTGGTCGATGAGTATCAGGACACCAACCGTCCGCAGTACGAAATCATGTGCGCGCTCTCCGGCGCCCATCACAATCTTTGCGCCGTGGGTGATGAGGATCAGTCGATTTATTCCTGGCGCGGCGCCGACATCAACAACATCCTCGACTTTGAAAAGAATTTTCCCGAGGCCAAGATCATCCGCCTCGAACAGAATTACCGCTCCACACAGCCCATCCTGCAGGCCGCCTCGGCGGTGGTTGCCAACAACCTGCAACGCAAGGGAAAGAACCTGTGGACGGCGCGCGAAGGCGGCAGCAAGATTGGTTTCTACGATGCTCCCGACGGCGAAAATGAGGCGCTTTTTGCCGCCGATTTTATCGCCCGCTGGGCGCAGGCCCGTGCCCGCGAAGGCGCGGAGAATAAGTCGGCGATTCTCTATCGCACCAACTCGCAATCGCGGTTGCTGGAAGAAGCCCTGCGCCGCTACAACCTCAACTACAACGTCGTGGGAGGCTTTAGCTTTTATGAGCGTGCCGAGATCAAGGACATGATCTCCTACCTCAAGCTCATTCTGAATCCAGACGATTCCGTGGCCCTGATGCGCGTGGTCAACACGCCGGTGCGCGGCATTGGCAAAACCACAATGGAAACCGTTGAGCGCGTGGCGCTGGAAACCAACAGCTCGCTCTGGAGCGCCTTGCAGCGAGTCGTTGACCAGCGGTTGCTGCCCGTCCGAGCCTGCGCCGCCCTGGCTGGCTTTCGCGATCTGGTTCGCGACACACGCGCGCTTGTCACCGGTGAATTCGCCGAGCGCATGGCGGAAACCGCCGCCGCGGAGCCATCACCAAACTCCTCCGCAGCCTCTCGGGCAAACTCTCGCGCATCTCTTGAAAACCAGGCCGCTGCCGCCCCAGAACCCGAAACCGCAGCTGACGCGCAGCACGGCTTCGACTTTGGAGACGCCGATGACAGCTTCGACGTCAGTGAATTCGGCGAGACTTCAGAAGGCGACGCCACGGAGTTCGCCCCCGGCTCCGATGCCACTGAATTTTCTCCGGACGCACTGGCCGCTGAGAGCGAAGAAGTTGCCGTGCCCGTCCAGAAGGTTTCCACCGCCGAGGTGCTCAAGTTCCTCATCGACCGTACCAAGTACATCCAGCTTCTTGAGGCCGAGGATTCGCCTGACGCACTGGCTCGCATTGAGAACCTTCGCGAACTGGTGAACGCCGCCATGGACTCGCGCGACCGCGGCGAGAGCATCAGCGACTTCCTCGATCACGCCGCTCTGGTCAGCGACGTCGATCAGTTTGACGATTCCCAGCAGATCACCCTGATGACTCTGCACGCCGCAAAAGGTCTGGAGTTCCCCCTGGTATTCCTTGTCGGCATGGAGGAGGGTCTTTTTCCGCACTCGCGAACCCTGCTCTCGCCTACCGAGATCGAGGAGGAGCGCCGCCTCTGCTACGTCGGCATGACGCGCGCCATGGACACTCTGATCCTGAGCCGCGCTCATTACCGCCGCCGCTACGGCACTGACACGCCCGAGCCCTCCACGCCCTCGCGCTTACTCGAAGAGGTGCCCATCGAGTTGCTGGAAGACGTTGGCTCGCCGGGCAAGATCAAGGGCTCCACGCCCCGTTTTCAGGAGTACGGATCGGCGCACTACGATTACGAGAACGAGGACCAATCCGCTACCGCGGACTGGGGAGGCCGCTCGCGCCAGAAAACCGCGCCGAAGACCACCTATACCGGACAGGCCTATAACTCAATCGACAACATCGCCGACTTTTTTGCCTCGCGCGGAAAGAAGTATTCACGCCCGGAGATGGCCCTCGACGCACCCTCCGGTGGCCGTGGATTGCGCAAGGGAGACCGCGTCCGCCATCCGAAATATGGCGAAGGAGTGGTCTATCATCGAGAAGGGGATGGGGAAGATGCCAAGATTACGATACAATTTTATAGTTTCGGCCTGAAGAAGCTTGTCGAGAAATACGCCCAGCTCGTCAAGGCGTAACCAACCGGCAAACCGGCGAGCGTCGATGCAACAGCCCTGCGCCCGTGGCCGGAGCGGCATTTGCCGCGTACCTGTTCGCGAAGCACCGCTAACCATGGCCACACCGCGCTTATGCGCAGAATTCATTCGCAAAGGAAACCAGAAGATGCCCAACACCAGCGCACTCCCCAAGGAAGAACGCAAGGCCGTAAAGCGCGCAGCGCGCAAGAAGGCCGCTCCCAAAGCTGCCCGCACGCACGAGCGCGGCGCGGCAAAACAGAAAGTCAAAAAGGCAAGCCGCGGTCAATCGAAGCGCTAGCCGAAAGCTAGAAATCATGGCCACACCTGCGCATGCGGTTTTCGCGTAGGCTGTGGCCGTTTTGCTTGTTATCATTCACTCTCAAGTATTCCACTCACATCTCCACGGTTTGATTCTGGTAAGCCGGGAAACAGGAGCAATCCGCTGGCGAATCAACTTTTTGCCCGCAAGTCGATCGACAAGCTTATTTCGGAGGCCGCGGAACCCGGCCACCAGCTCAAGAAGACGCTTGGCCCCTGGTCGCTAACCGCGCTGGGAATTGGTGCCATCATCGGCTCAGGCATCTTCGTGCTTACCGGAACCGCCGCCGCCGGCGAACATTTTGAAGCGCCCTCCATCTTCCACGCCCAAGTCATGGACATTCTGTGGAACCTGGTGAAGCACGGCAACGTGCACGGTGCGCTGATGCACGGCCGCCCGGCGGCTGGCCCGGCCATCGCCATCTCGTTCATCCTGGTCGCCATCGCCTGCTCCTTTGCGGGCCTCTGCTATGCCGAGCTGGCCTCGATGATCCCGATCGCGGGCTCGGCCTACACTTACAGCTACGCCACGCTCGGTGAAATTTTCGCCTGGATTATCGGCTGGGATCTCATCCTCGAATACGCCGTCAGCAACGTCGCCGTCTGCGTCGGCTTTGCCGGATACCTCAAGGCGCAACTGGCGCAGTTCGGGCTGGTGCTGCCCGAGCGCTGGTCGTCGCCCGTCTGGGCTGACGGCAAGTGGACCGGCGCGTACTTCAACATTCCCGCCTTCCTTGTCGTCATGATTCTCAGCTGGCTGCTGGTGCGCGGTGTGCGTGAGTCCGCCGGGGTCAACAACGCCATGGTCGCCATCAAGATTGCCGCCATCGCGCTCTTCCTCGTGGTCGGCGGCAACCTCGTGCACAAGTCCAACTGGGTGCCGTTCGCGCCCTCCGGATTCAGCGGCATCCTTACCGGCGGCGCCATCGTTTTTTTCACCTACATCGGCTTCGACTCGGTCTCCACCGCCGCCGAAGAGTCGAAGAACCCGCAGAAAGACATCCCCTTTGGCATCATCGCCTCGCTGATCGTTTGCACCATTCTCTACGTCGGCGTGGCCCTCGTCCTGCTTGGCATGATGAAGTATTCCGTCTTCGGTGAGGGTGCCGCTGCCGAGGCCCCGGTGGCCTACGCCTTGCAGCAACTCGGAGCGCGTCCCATCTGGCGCTCGGTCATCATCATCGGCGCGCTCATGGGCATGTTGAGTTCGCTGCTGGTCTTCCAGTACGGGCAAACGCGCATCTGGTTTGCCATGTCGCGGGACCGCCTGCTGCCGGAGTTCTTCTCCCGCGTGCATCCCCGCTTCAAAACGCCGCACTGGTCCACCTGGGTTGCCGGCCTGGCCGTCGGCCTGCCCTCGGGACTGGTGGATATTGGCGATGCCGCCGACCTCTCGAACATTGGAACGCTCTTTGCCTTCGTGCTGGTCTCTTTGGGCGTGATCTTTCTGCGCCGCAGCCAGCCGGAGCGTCCCCGCGGCTTCCGTGTCCCCTGGGTGCCGATCTTCCCCCTCATCTCCGTTCTGCTCTGCGGCGGCCTGATGACCGGCCTCACCGTCGTCACCTGGATTCGCTTCTTCGTGTGGCTGGCGCTGGGACTGGTGATCTACTTCGGCTTCAGCAAGAGCCGCAGCGAGTTCGCCAACCAGAAGTAGCGGAAGCGACGCCGACGGATACCAGGTTGGGAAATCATCGTTTTTTGAATTTTCTCCCTACAGAGTGGACTTTTTTCGAAATCTCGCACACCCTTGTTCCAGGTTCCGAAAGGATGCACTGGCACTATGGTGGAGAGCTATCGATGCAAGAAGCTTGGGTGCGAATTGAACGGTGTGCTAATACCATATGTTCGAGCACTCCGGGCAAAAGACGGCAAGGGGATGATATGTTCCTCCTGCAATTCTCAGCTTGCAATAGCAAAGACAAGGAATATCTCGAGTCGTGGAGGAGGTAGTCGCCGCTAGGAGGGAGCTCCAATGTACAAGACGAAGTTTCTCCATCACAACATTTGCTTCGGCATAGTCGTAGATGGCTGGGGCGATTGCGCCGCGGGGGCGAGAATTGCGGCAGACCAGCTGGAAGAGTGGGTCAGAAACCTAAGTCCTGCCGACGCAAAGGCAATTCACGCTGACTTGGTTAAGAGCGATGAAGCATACGGCGGCGACCCGGTGTTTGAAACTCCTCAAATGCTAGCTTATTTCGAAGCACGCACTGCCGCAGAACGGACAGGAATGGCAGCAGGTGGAGCGGACGCGAACGATGGGCACTGCAACTTATGCCCATTGTAGAAGAAGGACCGACAGCCTGGTGCCCCGCCTTCGCGCCGTGTTTTCCGGCGCTAAAGTGGGAAGCAACCTGCCCGCGGCTGGGATTGTTCTTACGCTCAGCCCCAGGAAACAATACCTACCGGTCAGTTCGTCACCATCGCCTCGCACCGTTTCTCAATCCGCGCAACCATTACCGAACCAGTAACAATCGATCTTTCAACGATTTACTACTTCGCTAACAGTCACCCCAATTCGCACCATTCATGGTGCAATATCTCAAACACCATCCGCCCACATCGCCGTACAAACGCACCAAAATCACTCTTTTTTCTGCCTAAAACGCGCGATTTTGCACCTGAATCGTCCTATCTCCACACCGTGTCAAGCGAAAATTCTCGAAGAATCCGCATAAACCGCTGATTACAAGAGGAATACAGTTGTCACCCAACTGAGGGAATCACCTCTCAATTTTGCTATTCTAGAAGTAGGTGGCAGCCCGTCGGCCTTCGGCGAAAGCGTCTGTGGAGCACCTCTAACCATCCTGTTTTCAAATTTTTACCCGGAAATATAAGGGGGTAGGTAGGCCGCGAAATTCGCGCCAGAGATTTTGCATAGAATGATCCAGTGACCTCCGATTTCATCCGTCGACTGCCCAAGGCCGAACTCCACCTTCATCTCGAAGGCTCCGTCGATCCGCTCACTCTCAGCCAGCTCAGTGAGAAGCATCACACGCCCTTTCCGTGGGCCAGTAACCGCTACAAGCCGTTGCCCAATTCGCATCGTCCGCTCACCGTCGATGAGGCCACCGCGCTCTACAACTACGCGGATTTCACCGGCTTTCTCATCGCCTTCAAGTCCGTCACCGAGCGCCTGCGCGATCCCGAGGACTTCGAGCTCATCGCCTACAGGCTGGTCGAAAAGCTCGCCGCCCAAGGCTGTCTGCACGCCGAAGTCTTCGTCAGCGTCGGCGTCATCTTCTGGCGAGGGCAGGAGTTCGATCCGCTCTTTGAAGGTTTGGAGCGCGGACGACGTCGCGCGGAAAAAGATTTTGGCACCTCGCTCTACTGGATCTTTGACGCCGTTCGTCACTTCGGCGCCGAGGAGGCCGAGAAGGTTCTGGCCAAAGCCATCCAGCACCGCGCCCGCAACGTCGTCGGCATCGGCATCGGCGGCGACGAGCGCCTGGCCGCCCCCGAGCTCTTCGAACAGGTCTATGCGCAGGCCGCAAAGGCTGGTCTGCGCCTCAGCGTTCATGCCGGAGAGACCGTCGGTCCGCCGTCCATCATCGGCGCGCTCGATGTCCTCAAGGCGGAGCGCCTTGGCCACGCCCTGCATGCTGCCGAGGACCCCGCGCTGGTCGCACGCCTAGTCCGCGAGCAGGTGCCACTGGAGCTCTGCCTTACCTCGAACCTGCGTACGAGCTGCTGCTCCGAGATCGCCTCGCATCCTGTGCGCCGCTATTTTGACGCGGGAGCGCTGGTCACGCTCAACACCGACGATCCAGAGATGTTTCAGACGACACTTGTGCGCGAGTATCAGTTGGCGCAAGATGCTTTTGGATTCACCAATGAAGAGCTGCGCCAGCTTGCCGCCAACTCCTTCCGTGCATCCTGGTTACCGGAGGAGCGCAAACGCGAGCTGTTGAAACTGCTCTAAAGGACGCCGATACGGCGAATCTGCCAATGACCAAACCCCAGCACATCGGAATTGTCGCCTGCTCAGCCGAGGGCGCCGCGCTGTGTTATCGCACGATTTGTGCCGAAGCCTCCGCCCTGCTGGGCCGCCACATGCATCCGGAGATTTCCATGCACACCCACTGTCTCGGTGACTACATGGAGGCCATTGAACGCGACGACTGGACCGGGGTGGCCGCGCTTATGCTTGACTCCGCCCGCAAACTGCAGAGCTGCGGCGTGGACTTTCTGCTTTCGCCGGATAATACCGTTCACCGAGCTTTCCGCCAGGTTGCCGAAGCCTCGCCGCTTCCCTGGCTACACATCGTCGAAGAGGTCGCCTGTGCAGCCCACGAGCACGGCTTTCGCCGTCTCGCCATCACCGGCACACGTTTTACCATGGAAGGTCCGGTCTATCCGGAGGTGCTCGCCGCGCATGGCATCGACTACAGGACCCCCTCGCCGCTCGACCGTGCCCGCATCGACCAGATCATCTTCGATGAGCTGGTGAACGGCATCCTCCGCTCCGATTCGCTCGGCATCATCAGCGGGGCCATTAGCCGCATGAAGGCCGAGGGCTGCGATGCCGTCGTGCTAGGCTGCACCGAGCTGCCACTGCTCATCGGCAACGAAAGCTCGCCATTGCCGGTGCTGGACTCCACCCGCCTGCTCGCCCGGGCGGCCCTGCGACGCGCTACCGCGGCGTGCGCCGTATCTTGATTTTGCGTTTACATGCTGCAGAATGCCGCGGTTACCAGCTTGACCACAAAGAAAACGCCGAAGATGGCGACGAATGCCGTGCCCTTCTTTACCTTGCTCAGTTGTGAGACGCCGATCGCCATCAGGGCAATCTGCCAGATGGTGAACACGTCAAATGCTCCCAGCAGTCCCCTCGTGAAGGGCATCGAAGCCGGGACGAAATATCCTGCATTGGTCGCAGCCGGGCTCTTGACATCGAA
>Ga0181520_10008143_pt1 | contig 15046 bp, 4 predicted proteins | sample PEATcosm2014_Bin_29_FD_132451 | JGI IMG/M metagenome (GOLD analysis project Ga0181520, IMG submission 132451) | Peatland microbial communities from MTU Mesocosm Facility, Houghton, MI, USA - PEATcosm2014_Bin02_30_metaG | ecosystem: Environmental > Terrestrial > Soil > Wetlands > Peat | place...
TGCGGCTGGAGGGAATTATGGATCGGCGACTTCGAGCACCATTACGCAGGTAGTGAACGGAATCACGCCAACGATTACGCTGGCCACTTCCGGGACGCCATCGACCTATGGTAATTCCGTGACATTTACGGCGACGGTGACGGCGACCGACACGAACACAGTTACCTTCCTGAATGGGTCGACGACACTGGGCACAGCGACCCCGAGCGGAGGCAGGGCGGTGCTGGCGACGAGCAGCTTGCCGGCTGGGTCAGACGGCATTACGGCGACGATTGCGGCTGGAGGAAACTACGCCGGGGCAACATCGGCCGCGATCACTCAGGTGGTCAATCAGGCCACGCCGACGATCAGTATCAATAACATTCCTGGGAATGCTTACTATGGCAGCAGTTTTACGGTGGCATACAGCTATTCAGGGAATGGCTCTCCCTCCGAATCGGTTGCATCAAGCACGACGAGTGTCTGCACGGTCTCTGGGAATACGGTCACCTTTACCGGGCTAGGCACTTGCACATTGACAGCCAGCGCAGGTGCGACGGCGAACTACACCGCGGCCACGGGCAGCGCGCAGAGCTTCACTGTGATACAGGCGTCGCCCACGCTGACGCTGACGACTTCGACTAGCCAGTCCAACTACGGCGATCAGGTGACATTCACTGCGACCATGACGGGCGGAGTATCAGGGACCGTGACCTTCTATGCCAACGGTACGACGATCGGAACCGCCTCACTCAGCGGGTCGACCGCTTCTCTGGTGACAAGCCACCTGTTTCCTGGCAGTGCGAAGATCACCGCTTCCTGGCCAGGGAATATGTATTACCAGCCAGTGACTTCCGCGGCGATCACCCAGACAGTTACGATCCACGACACGATTACGACAATAGCGGGCAACGGCACGATGGGTTATGCCGGGGATAACGGGCCGGCTACGAGTGCCGAACTGACGGACCCCTACTGGGTTGCGCTGGGCACGAATTCAAACCTCTATATCTGTGACTCAAATAACTACCGAATCCGGAAGGTAACGGCGGCAACGGGCATTATCACCACGGTTGCAGGCAATGGTACTCAAGGTTATTCGGGCGATGGGGGGGCGGCGACATCGGCGGAGATCAACTATTGCTATGGGGTAGCTGTCGACTCCACCGGGAATCTTTACATCAACGATCTGAGTAACTGCCGCGTCCGCAAGGTGTCGACCAGTGGAATCATCACTACGGTTGCCGGCAACGGGACATGCGGCATGACCGGGGTGGGCGGGTCGGCCACCAGCGCCGAGATCTATCCGTTTGGAATTGCCGTGGATGGTTCCGGCAACCTCTATTTCGGGAATACCTCGTCGTATCCGGGTGTCATGCAGAAGGTGTCCACGTCTGGCATCATCACCACCATCCCGAATCTCACCGCCGTGACTCCGGTGGTCGATGCAGCGGGGAATCTTTATGTCTATTCGAACGGAGCGATCAACAAGTATTCCTCCATCACAGGCACGAGCCTGGGCACCATTGCCGGCAACGGAACGGCTGGATACTCAGGGGACGGGGGTCCGGCGACGAGCGCGGAGGTTAATAGTGGTCCAACTTGGGTAGATGCTTCAGGGAATCTGTACTTGAATGGCGGCACGCGCAAGGTGAATGCAGGAACCGGGATCATATCGACGGTGGCCGCGGTGGGCGGTGGTGAAGGCTGCATCGAAGAAGCCAATAGCGCGGGGGACGGTTGTCTGTCGATCGATGGGATTTTCGGCGGCGGACCGGGAAACCATGCGGTGGATAGCCAGGGTAACATCTACGTGGCAGATTTCTATGGCAGGCGTGTCCGCCTGGTGGCGCCGTTCCCAAGTACGGAGACGCAGGCTTCCGGCGTTTCGGCAGTTTCCTGCTCTCCTTCCTCGATTACTTTCAATACCTCGGCCACGTGTACGGCGAGCGTGTCGGCCGGGACGAGTGGCAACGTGGATTTTGCCTATGTCAACTCTTCGACGAACGCCATTACTTACGGCGGTGTTATTGCTCTGCAGGGAGGCCAGGCAAGCGATCAGGCACCGATCCTGGCCGCAGGGACATACAATGTTGTCGCCACTTACAGTGGCGGGGGAAGTTATCAGCCCTCAGTAGGAACATCGACCACGCCTCTGACCGCAAGTAAGGCGATGCCGGTGCTGTCATGGGCAACGCCGGGTCCGATTTATTACGGGACCGCTTTGGGGGCTGGGCAACTCGATGCAAAGAGCTCCGTGCCTGGTGTCTTTGTTTACACACCAAGCGCGGGAACGGTGTTGGGCGTCGGCTCGCATACTCTAAGCGCGACATTCTCACCGAGTGATGCAACCGATTATGCGGCGCCACCGGCTATTACCACGTCGATTACGGTGAACCAGACGACGCCGGCCGTGAAGTGGAGCAATCCGAGTTCGATTCAATACGGAACGGCGCTAACCTCCGCGCAATTGAATGCGACGGCAAACGTACCGGGGACATTTGCGTACAATCCCGCATTGGGAGCGGTCCTTGCCATCGGGACTCAGACACTTAGTGTCGTCTTTACTCCGACATCCTCTCCGTATAACACCAGCAATACGCCGGTAAACGCTAGCGTTCAGCTTGTAGTGACGGGAGATATTCCTGTGATCACTTCGATACTTCCCAGTCCGGCCTTGCCCGGGAGCACCGTTACAATTGCGGGGCAGAACTTCGCGGCGAGCCAAGGGCAAAGCACGGTTACCTTCAATGGGGTGACCGCAACCGCGAGCGCATGGTCGGATCAATCGATCACCGTGACGGTACCGCCTGGCGCAAAAACCGGGAACGTCGTGGTGACGGTGGCCGGAGTACAGAGCAACGCTTTCCTATTTATGGTGCCAATCGCTTGCGGCCAGTAGGGATGCCAGCCGAGAAGAATCGCATGAGGCAACGATGGCGGCGGTGTGAAAGAAAGACAGATCGGGTATGCAGAAGAGATTCGAGGTGACTGCTATGAGGTTCAAAGAGTCAGGACGGTTTTACGGCAGCGCTGTTCTTGCGGGGGCGCTTTTGATGGCCGTGAGGCTGCCGGGGCAGGTTACCGCGCCAAGGCCGCGGGTTGTTATTGGACCTGCGGATGCCGGCGTGCTCATCCCAAGCGTCAATGCCAAGCGAGGCGAAAAGAGCGATAGCGCGATGGCTGTGTTGAATGCCGCCGCAGCCAGTCTGAGTGCGCTGGAAAAGTATGACATTGAATGCAAGGGCATGTTGTATCGCGGCGGAAGCTCGAACGCCGAACCTGTGCCAGTCACGTTCGTGATTGCCGGCAATGGCAGTTTTCGAATGATCATCAGCGAGAAAAATGGGGTCCACGAGGTTCGATCTTCAGGGAATCTCAAAGTCGCCAAGCGCGCGGACGGGGGTATGACCCCAGAAGAGAAGTCGGAATTCGGCGAGGCCATGGCAATCCCCTACAGCCTGGGCAGTATTACCAGGCGCGTGGATCTTGCCGCGGCGGACCAGGGTGATCGAGTCGTGGAAGGCCAGCCATCCAGGGCCGTTGCGTTGACCTTGTTTTCCAACGGGAACGGGACACAGGAAACGGCTTCCTTGTTCTTTCTCAAGGAGACGCCACAGCTGGCGAAATTTGTTCGCGTTCGGAAGAGTCTCGGATATAGACCGACCGAGTCTCTCGAGATCGTCACGTACCGCGACTACCGCCCAGTGGATAGCGTCATAGCTCCCTTTGAGTTTGAGTTTTCTGAAGACGGGCAAGTGATATCGACCTTGCGAGTAAGCAGCGCCAGTCTCATTGCCCGGCATGATGATTCGTACTTCCGGTTCGAGTAGACGAGGTGAGCAGAGTGAGGGAAAGAAGGTCGGCGATGTCTGAGGCTATGAAGCTTGCAGTTCTTTGTTTCGCGGGTGCGCTTGCCGGGATGGCTAGCGCACAGACTTTGCCCGATGCAGGTGGAATTCCCACTGCTTCTTCGACATTCCCGGTGGAGCACGGGTTTGTGAATCTGGCAAACGGGGCGCTGCACCTGGAGATTCCTGTTGTGAACTATTCACAGCGTGGGAATATTCAACAGCCGATCACGATTGTCTACGACAGTAATATCTGGAAGGCCAATTACAACTCATCGCTCAACTCCTCATATTGGGCACCCAACGCCATTTCGCCGGCCGGCAACACAACGACGGGCGGCTGGTATGTGTCGTTTGCACAGCAGAACCAGTCGATGGCGTTCCTTTCTGCTCTGTCTTTCATTTGCGCGAGTAATGGAGCGGGAGGCGAACTGATTCCGGGCTTCACCTGGATCGATCAGCACGGGACGACCCATGCTTTTCCCACGATCGTCACAGCGGGAGGCGGAGGCCTGTCGTCGTGTACCGGGACCGATGGCAAGCAGTACACAATGAACACGAATGCCTCTGCTTATGCGGTCGACGGCAGCGGCTATCTTGGGGTGGTTGGGTTCAATCCAGCGCAAGGCACAAACTTCTCACTCAATGTGTACGACAAGGACGGAACGCTTGTCGCCAGCAACAGTTTTAATCAGCCGCTGATTTCAACCGTAGGCGGGATCAAGGTAACGACAGGGCCGATGCTGCCGGTGGACCGCAACGGAAACACGACTTATGTGACGAGTTCCATACCGCAGGACAGCATTGGCCGGGCTCTGCTCGCCGATAGCGGGATCATCACGCAGACCGGAGGCGGGCAGGTTGAGTATTTGACGGTACCTGTGGCCGGCGGAGGAACAGCCACTTACACGATCAATTACGAGTACGTGCCCGTTCAGACCTCGTTTGGGGTTTCTTACATCACTGACCCGCAAGGGGAACAGATGCTAGTGGTGCAGAGCATCGTCCTGCCTGATGGGTCATCGTACAGTTTTGGCTATAACCAGAGTTCATTTGGTGAAGTTACGAGCATGACCCTGCCCCATGGCGGACAGGTTACTTTCCAATATCAGACCGCGCCTGGCCTAAACATCTCGAATGCGGACACCACTACGGTATTGCCAACGCGTTGGGTTCAGTCGCATACCGGCTCGGATGGCACAACGACGTTCCAATGGTCGGAAAGCTCTTCATCGCCATATTCACAGGCAGGCACCACGTGTCATTACATTCAGAATCAGCTAACAACGCTAAGTGCGCAGAATACCTACAAGTTCAGCCACTGCGGGGGCAACATCCTTCTCCAGGAAACGGACCACGGGGTTGCGAATTCAACGCAGATCGACGCGGTCGACCTTTACAGCTATGACACGACCCACGCCTGCCCGTCGTGGTCGGAGTGGGTTCCGGGGAGCTTCTATAACCTTCCGTACACCTATACTACGCAGCCGTGCACGGGATTCATGTGGATGAATCTCACGGGCAAGACCACAAAACTACTCCCACCGCCTGGAAGCTCCGCGGCTACGCTGACGACGGACATTCAGTATGTCTATGGCAATCCGGGTACGGGGCGACCGACGGCGGTCAAGCAGTGGGACTACTATGCTGCTTCCCCGACCTCGCTGCCGGATAATCCGCCGGGACTTCCAACGCGGGAGACAGACTTTACCTACGGGTATGTCGTGAATGGCCAGTTGTTCCCGACGGAGATCGACGAGCGAGGCTCAGCGGGAGCGATCGCCGCATCGACGTACTACACGTATGACGAGGCGGCCTATCAAAGTGGAGCGGCGCCATCGACGACGCCGAACCACAATGATGCCTATGTAACAGGGAACCGCGGCAATGTGACCACAGTGACGAGGTGCTGTGGCTGGAACGGAACGAGCTATGCCGCTCTATCGAGTCATATCTATTATGACGACGCCGGCGCAGTGACCGCGACGGTTGATCCCAACGGGAATAAATCGTCGATGCAGTATGATCCGACGGATCTCTATCCGCAGACGGTCACTCTGCCTCCGACGGGAAGCCCGGCGGTGTCGCATGTGATCCAGCAGGTCTACGACTTCAACTCCGGGCAACTGCAAAAGGTAACAGACCAGAACAATGCGACGACGATTTATGGATGGGATAGCATCGGCCGCCCGTCAACGATCCAGGTGCAATACCCGGGTTTGAGCTCGCCGATCACGCTGCAAACCACGACCTATCCGACAGCAAATGAGACCGAGGTATCGGTGTTGCAGTCGTCAGGCGTGTACTTGAGCGCCGCTTCGATCGTTGATAGCTACGGGCGTCCAGCGCAGGGAGTGCAGTCGGGCACAACTTCGGAGACGACGTACGACGCGCAGGGGAGAAAGTACTCTGTCACGAACGCCCATCTAAGCACGCCGAGCTCCACGGATGGCACCACTTATTACTATTACGATGAGCTGAACCGCCCGAAGACAATCAAGATACCCAATGGGTATTCAACGAGTTATACCTACTCTCAGAACTCGGTCACGATCACCGATCCAACGGGAAGGAGCAAGCAGACTACATCGGACGCGTTCGGCGACACTGTTACAGTTCTCGAGCCGAACGCGTCTGGAGTGCTGACCTACGCAACGAACTACCAATACAACTGGCAGGGGCAGCCAGTTGGAGTGCAGCAGCAGGGCGGTACGACCGATACGACGCAATGGCGCCAACGGAGTTTCGCATACGACGGCGCAGGCCGGCTGATCTCGCAGACCACACCCGAGGCAGGAACCGCGACTTTCGCCTACGACAATAACGGGAACGTGGTCCGCGCGACGAACCAGAACGGTTCGAACAATACGACGACGAGCAGCTATGATGCTCTGAATCGCATCATCTCCAATGCGATCAGCGGAGGGCCGACCTATACCTACACTTACGATGGGCAAGACGCATCAGGCGACACTTATGGGAAGGGGCGTCTAACGGGAACCAGTAACGGATCGAATGTGCAGACCCTGTACCAGCACGATGCAATGGGAAGGGTAATTTCGACAGCGTACTGCCTGCCCAGTGACTGCACATTCACCTATGGAGCGCAGGCGCAATACGATTATCAGAATAATATGACGTCGCTGACTTACCCGGACGGGAGGGCGATTCAGTGGACGTACGATCAATTGAACCATCCTCTGAGCCAGACATATGCGTCGTTCAAGAGCAGCACAGTTGGCACGCCGTACGCGGCGAGTCTCTCGTATTACCCGAGCGGCCAGTTCCAGCAAGGGAGTTTTGGCGGAATAATTCAGGCAGGCGCCACCTACGATGCGGACCAGAATCTGTCTTCTCTTGCGTACACGGTAAATGGAACACCGATCGTTGAGAAAACCTACGCATGGGATACAAACGCGACGAATCTGGTGACGGTCAACGATCTGGCTGCGGGGCGCACACAGAATTATAGCTATGACGAGATGAACCGGCTGTCGACGATGAGCGACACCGGAACCACCACGAACGCTTGCACAGCCGGTCTGCCTGGAGTGCCAGCGACCTCGCAGATCTACACGATCGACCCCTGGGGAAACCTGCAGGCGAGCGGAACCTTCTCGTTCCAGGCGACGGTCGGCGCGAACAACCAGATCGCTCCAGGCGAGGGTTATCAATATGACTCGGCCGGGAATCAGACGCAGGATGCGCTAGGAAACAGCTACTCCTATCGCTCCGACGGACTAATGAATGGCAGCAACGGCTGGAGCTACACATACGATGCCCTCGGGCAGCGGGTGCGCAAGGACGGCACTTCCGCGAATGAGTATTTCTACTTTGGCGGCCGGTTGCTAGCGATGCGCAATCCGTCAACGGGTGCATGGACGGACCGCATCTATGGTCCTACAGGGGCGCTAGCCACGGTTCCGGGTACTGTGACGGGCGCGCCCGTATACAGGCTCTCTGACCATCTTGGTTCGCTGCATTATACGATCGGCGCTTCCGGTACCATCCAGGGAGTCTCGAGCGTTTATCCGTTCGGAGAGTCAGCGACTAACTCTACTGGCGACAACTTTGTCTTCACCGATCACGAGCGAGATACAGAAAACAACACGGACGCCACGCTTTACCGTCACTATGCATCGACCCAGGGGCGCTGGCTCTCGCCTGATCCATCCAACGGCAGTTATGTTCTGACCGACCCGCAATCGCTGAACCGCTATGCATATCTCACCAACCGCCCGATGGCTCATACCGACAGGCTAGGTTTGGACGATGACGACGATGACGATGACGGCGGCGGTGGTGACGATGACGATGACGACGGAGGATGGAGTGGAGACGATGGCGGCGGCGGCGACCCCGGCTACATAGATTCCTCCGATAGCGGGGACGCGCTGCAGGGTTCCTCCGATCCCGGAGGGGCGCCGGTCTACGCAATTGGCTGGTTCGTTGTCAACGGAAGCACGTACGGGGTTGGCGACTACGCGCAGAACGTGAGCGACTCCACGCAGGGGCTTGAACAAGACGGACTTGCGGACTACCCGTATCTGCAAGGGATGTTCCATGGGGCCGGCCAGCCGTATTGGGGCGGCGCCTACAAAACCGTGGTCGCGGCGACGAAGCAAGTTGTCCTTAGCGTGGCTACGATTCCGCTGGCGCCATTGATGGAGTTCGGACTTGCCGCGCAGACCGCAGAAGCCGGATTGAGCGCTGAGTCGGCAGAAGTCGCCACAGAGGGCGCGGGAGAGCTATCGGGCACGATTCGCGCATCGTTTGCCAACGGGCGTTATACGAGCTACGTGACGAAAGCCGACACCCTCGTTTACCGAGGAGAGAATATCGGCCAAGGTGTTGGCCGATTCTTCGGCACGGTAAGGCCCATGAACTCGCTGGATGCCGAGATGATGTATAACACGCTGAAGTGGGGCAATTATGGGCAGGTCGTAAGCACCTATATGGTTCCAGCCGGCACGCGAGTTTTCGTTGGCGAAGTTGCCGGCGGTACAGGGACTCAAATGTTCATCAACTTTGCCGACGTCTCGGGGGTGCAACTTCTGAGCCAGGAAACGCTCTTTGAATCGTTCCTCCAGGCAGCTGGGCGGGTGTGGTAGGTATGCGACGTTCCGATAAGCTATTAAGCCGTGTCGGTGGCAGTTCGCCGTTTTTGAGCAAGGAGGCGATCCGAAAGATCCCGTGGAGCGAAGAACTAGCAGACGAGATACAGGATGCGCTGGAATCGCCGGACGTTTTAGACCAGAAGTTCGCGCTGTTCTTCGCGGAGACTCTATTTCATCCGGATGTTCTGGATGCGGCCCACGAGGCTCGATTTGTTTCGAGGATGACCACGCTTCTGGATTGTGGATCCGATCCGGTGAAGCCCTACGCGCTGCGTCTTTTGGTTCGATTCCATGCACGGGTTGTGGACTTTCGCGAGCGGGTGATGAAGGCACTGGGTTCGGAGGAGGCCGGAGTCAGGCATGAAGCGCTGGCGGGCTACGAACTGTGTTGCAAGGCGAAGGAGGTCGAGCCGCTGGAGAGGTTTGAGCACGATCCGTACTATGGTGAGATTGCGATGGGAGGGCCATTGAGGTTCGACCTCCGCGATGAGGCTTTGAGCGTCATAGAGCGCGTGCTCGGTGTCGGATTTACGCGTTTTCAAAAAGTGGAGAGTCTCCCAGGAGGCAGGAATGTCGCATTCTGGAGCTGGGAGCCATATCATCGCTCGAAGCAACCGCCGTGGCGGAAGTGGTTCTGGAACCCATTCCATCGCTGAGCGGAAGCGATCCGACAAGATTTGTGCGCTGGAGCGGGGATACACCAGATTTGGTTTGGCTATAGCCACGCGCCCAGGGCGTGCTGGACAAAATCAATGCGGACGTAGCCTTTCAGGCGTGCGGAGACAACGATGGAGTCAGGCAGGCCGCCGGAGAGAGGACCTGACTGTAGTTGAGCGTGGAGAAGGAACTGGATTCCGGCGTCCGCACAGCGCCGGATCTCTCCTTTGAGGGCGGGGTCGGAGAGGAAACTCGAAGCGGCCAGGATGCCTTCGATACGCGTGGCGGCAGGGGCGGTTCGTCCGTTTGGGTCGAAGGAGCCCTGGACGAGTGGGAGGTCCGTGCCGGTAATTTGGCCCGCCATGAGGGCACGACAGACCTGTTCGGCGTGATGGATGAGAGCGTCGCTTGAGGCTGAACCGGGGATTTCTTGGAGGTAGGGCCAAAGCTTCGCGGTGGCGATCATGGCCCAGTGATCGGGTGGAACCTCAGTGAGACTGGCGCGGCTGCGAGCTAGGTACATCAGAGCGCGGGCTGCGGCTTCGAGCCATTCCTTGTTGTGGTCGAGTTCGTAGAGATCGATCAAACCCAGCACCGCCTCGCCGGGAAAGTAGAGGCTCTCGAAGTCCTCATCGGGGCCGCTGAGGGGCTTGTATTTGTCGATGAAGCTGCCGTCGGGGCGCTCGAGAAAGAGGATGAAGCGGGCGAGGCCCTGCATCTCATCCATCGGGATGCTGCGGGGTCTTGCCTTTTCGGTTGCGGTGAGGGCAACCAGGCCGAGACCGCTTGCGCCGAGGTCGGCGACCGAGGGGGTGGGAAAAGGTGCGGACCAGACGACGATCTGACCTGGTTGCGGGCCGGGGCCCATGTAGTAGCGACGCATGAAAGCCGAGGCGCGGACCATGGCGTCGACAGCTTCCGGGCTGGGCTTGCGATTGTTGAGAAGGCCGAGCGCATAGATGGCGCCGGCATGGCGAACGATATTATAGGAGCGGCTTTGTTCGCCGGTGCGGATGTTGACGCTATAGACGAAGCGCCCGTTCGGGCCGCACATCCTCACCAGATAGCCTCCCGCAAGACCGATGGCGTGTTCGGTTTCCCCTTGAATTGGCGTTGCCGCAGCCTGCATCGCCGAGGTGAGATGCCCGCCTGGTCCCGACTGCGCAAGTGTGGCGGAGCAAAGAAGCAGGCAAACGCTACGGCGGCCGTGGTGAATACGCATTCGCACCTTCCTTATCAGCAAAAGAATACCCGAGATAGGTGCAAGTAAACTGTATTGCCAACAATCACAGTCAGTTCCGTTCGATTACTCTCGTTTGCGCTAACTTCCTGTTATTGAAGCCGCTGCACTTTCACTAGATCACGGTCAGTTTCCCTTGTTTTTCATAGGTTTACAGCGTTCGTCACAAACTTAAAATCCGCGAGCCGCAAGGCTGTGGGGGTTCGGGTCCCCCTCCGGGCACCAAATAAAAACTGTTATGGCAACGTCTCTGCCGAAGCGCCTGCATTGGTTTAATAAAGCTGCACCGATTAAGGATCACGATGCATCGATATCTCTGTATGTTGGCCTCGTAGAACCAGAGCCTAACATAATTCCCGGTATCTGAATAACATAACCTCGCTTGATCTTCTTTTGGGACTTCCGCGGTTTTAGGCAGACACTCTGTTGGCAGCGCGCTCCTCGATGTGAAGGCCAACCTGAATCTGTTCCTCTCGGAGCGGGTCAAGCATAAACAAGAGAATTGCCTGGGCTCTATTGACAAGCAATGGAATTGCATTGCTTACCCTTTCCCCAGTTTCTCCCAGGCAGGAGTGCGGTAATTTGCTCGCGCGCTTCCGGGGGCACCGGAAACGCAAGCGATCTTTGTCTCGGTTCGCCTTGGAGGTTTCCGGTGATCAGTAAGTGGTGTGTTCTGTCTGGACGTGGCGCTGGGCGGTTTGGTGCGATTCTCAGTCTGCTCCTCGTAGATGCTTGCGGTTTTGTCTGTCTTTCGCCAAAGGCCTCTGCGCAGTCAGTGCTTTATGCTGGCGTGCTGGCGACCGTAAACAGCGGGTTTGGCTCGCCTGCCGGTCTGGCGCTGGACAGTAGTGGGAACGTCTACATCTCCTACCCCTATTACATCGGTGGAAGTGTGGTCGAGGTGCCATGGACGCAAGCCAGCGGCTATGGCACAGCGACTATCGTTGCCACAGCACTGGGAAGCCCCTTTGGCATTGCGGCGGATAAGAACGGGAATATCTTTATCGCTGTCTCCGGCACTGGTCCTGGAACCAACACAGGCGCCGTGATGGAGGCGTCGCCGCCGACAGCTGGCGGAGGCTGGACGTTAACGACTCCGGTCAGCGGATTGAATTCGCCCAAAGGGGTCGCGGTAGACAATGCGGGAAACCTCTACGTCGCCGACGCCGGTAATCAAACGGTGATCGAGGTGCCGGCCGCAACCGGAACGCCAGTGACGCTTGCCAATACATCCACGTCGACGAACGGTGGCGACTTCACCCCTTACGGGGTGGCGGTCGATGCAAGCGGAAATGTCTTCGTTGCCGATAGAGGCGACCAGTACAACCTGGGTACGGTCGACGGAACCGTGACCGAAATACCGTCAGGTTGTACGGCAGCCGCAGCGATAGCTCAAAGCTGTCAGATAGATCAGTTAGACAGTGGAATGCACTATCCCGAAGGCATCGCAGTGGACGCGAACGAAAACCTTTTCATCGCCGACTATCAATTTGGCTGGATACTGGAGCTGCCGTGGATGGGCAGCGCCTATAGCTCAACCCACCCACCACTCTTCAACTCGGGGAAGTTGGCGGTCAATTCCAGGTATTATCCAACGGGCGTTGCCGTGGACCCGAGTGGCAACGTCTTCTTCAGCGATACCGCGAACAACCGCGTGGAGAAGGGAGACGTCGAGGCGGTCGACTTCGGAGCCGAGAGCGTGAGTAGCTCCAGCGCTACGATCGCAGTCTCGTTCGTCTTCATTGATAACACCACGATTGGCGGTTGGACGGTTATGACCCATGGCGCAACAGGGCTGGACTTTTCCGATGCCTCGGGTGGCACATGCTCATCGACGGGTCCTAGCGCCTCATACATCGTGAATGACGGTTGCACGGTAAACGTCAGCTTTACTCCGCAGGCTACGGGGCTGCGTTCCGGCACACTTGTGCTTCAGGATACGAGCGGAAATGTGCTCGCTACGGCCTACTTGCACGGCGTTGGCGTAGCCTCGCAGATCGCTTTCGGCCCCGGCACGCAGAGTCTGGCTGTGAGCAGCGGATTGAGTTTGCCTACTGGGGTCACGGTGGATGAGGGTGGCAGCGTCTATGTCAGCGACTCCGGCAGCGGCAGTGTAGTGAAGACGAGCGGCGGGTCGCAAAGCACGGTCGCGAGTGGATTGAGTTCGCCCTCAGGAGTGGCGGTGGACGGTGGCGGGAACGTCTATATCGCCGATTCCGGGAATCATCGGGTTGTCGAAGTTCCATGGGCAGGCAGCGCCTATGGCACGCAAACCACAGTAATCAGCGGGTTGAATTCACCCAAGAGCGTTGCAGTAGACGGCGGCGGGAATCTCTACATAGCGGACTCAGGCAGCCGAGTCGTGGTGAAGATACCATGGATCGTTGGTGTCTATGGAGCGCCATTGACGCTAGCGAATTCCACAACGAATGGGACAAGCTTTGATCCCGTCGATGTGGCGGTGGATGGAAGCGGAAACGTCTATATTGCCGATACAGGCAACAGCCAGGTCGTGAAGGTGCCATGGACCGCCAGCGGCTACGGCGCGTCTTCGACTGTGGGTAGCGGGTTGAGTTCGCCCGTTGGCGTAGCAGTGGACGGGATCGGGAACGTCTACATTACAGACTCAAGCAACCACAACGTAGTGAAGGTTTCGTGGACGGGCAGCAATTATGGCGCGCAATCGACCATCGCCGATTTAACGACAAACGGAAATGGCTTTGTTCCCGTGGGCGTGTCGGTGACCGGAGGCGGGAATATCTACATCGCGGATGCTGGAAATAGCCAAGTGGTTGAGGTGGATGTCGCTGATCCGCCATCGCTCAGCTTTGCGTCAACGCCCGTCGGCTTCTCCAGTAGCGACAGTCCCAAGACCGTGACTGTTGCGAACAATGGCAATTTGTCGCTTGTCTTTTCAACGACAGGGGGCAGCAATCCCCTCTATCCGGCGAACTTTTCTGAGAATTCCTCTGACTCGAATCTTTGCGCTGCCGGGACTTCTCTGAGCGCGGGTGCTAGCTGCGACGTCTCGGCAAACTTCACGCCTTCGACCGCAGGAGCTTTCACCAGCCAGATCGCATTGACGAATAACGCGTTCAACGGGGGCGGAACACAGAACATTGGTGTGAGTGGCACGGGCACGCTCGCATTGTCGCCGGCGAGTCTGCCTGGCGGAACCGTAGGCGCAGCCTATTCCCAAAACGTTGCTGCAACTGGCGGGAGTGGCTCTTACGCGTTCTCTGTCAGCAGCGGAACGTTGCCTGCCGGTCTTGCTCTTAGTACCTCGGGGCTGCTTTCGGGCACACCGATCGCAGGCGGCAGCTTTTCCGTCACGATTGCCGTGGCTGATTCAAACAACCTGGCAATTACCGGCTCCCAAACCTACTCGCTGAATATCGGCGCGCCAACGATCACACTTTCGCCTTCCTCCCTGCCGGACACGACCTATGGAGCGAACTATAGCCAGACGCTAACGGCATCGGGCGGAACTCCGAGCTATTCCTTTGCTGTTACCAGCGGATCCCTGCCGGCCGGCATTTCTCTCAACTCCGGGGTGCTGTCAGGCACACCAACTCCAGGCTCATTTAACTTCACAGTTACGGCGACCGACAGTAGTACTGGAACCGGCCCCTATTCCTCCAGCCAACCGTATTCGTTGTTAGTTAACCAAGCAACTCCGGCTCTGTCGCTTGCCTGCGCTGAGGTCACATATGACGGCAACGCGCACTCCTGCGTTGGGACGACAACAGGCATTGGCGGAGTCACGGTCAGCGGTACGTGGAGCTATTCGCCGGCGAGCGTGACTGCGGCCGGCAGCACGCCGGTTACCGGTACCTTCACCAGCAGCAACTCCAACTACGCAGGCGGAACTGCCAATGGGACGCTAAAGATCGATCCGGCAACACCGGCTCTGTCTCTTGTCTGTGCTGAGGTCACTTACGATGGCAACCCGCACTCCTGCGTTGGGACGGCAACCGGCATTGGCGGAGTCGCGGTCAGCGGTACGTGGAGCTATTCGCCGGCGAGTGTGACGTCAGCGGGCAGTACGCCGGTCACTGGAACCTTCACCAGCACCAACCCCAACTACGCAGGCGGAACTGCCAGTGGGACGCTAAAGATCGATCCAGCTACGCCGACTCTCTCTCTTGCTTGCGCTGAGGTCACTTACGATGGCAACCCGCGCTCCTGCGTTGGGACGGCAA
>Ga0181520_10008146_pt1 | contig 15041 bp, 9 predicted proteins | sample PEATcosm2014_Bin_29_FD_132451 | JGI IMG/M metagenome (GOLD analysis project Ga0181520, IMG submission 132451) | Peatland microbial communities from MTU Mesocosm Facility, Houghton, MI, USA - PEATcosm2014_Bin02_30_metaG | ecosystem: Environmental > Terrestrial > Soil > Wetlands > Peat | place...
CGCAGCGCCCGAGAGCCCCTATGGCGGCACGGTGGTCGCGGAGATCATCGCCCGGATCAACGATCAGATCATTACGCGTTCAGATTATGAGCGCGCAATGAAGGATTTTGATGACGAGGCGCGCCAGCATGGCGCCTCGATGCAAGAGATCTCGGCAGGCCACAAGGATCTTTTGCGCAGTCTCATCGATCAGCAACTCTGGCTCTCCAAAGGCAAAGAGTTGGGCATCACCGGCGAGACCGAACTGGTGAACAAACTGAACGATATCCGCAAGCAATACCACATGGATTCAATGGAAGACCTGGAAAAGGCCGCCAAAGAGCAGGGTATTTCGTTCGAAGACTTCAAAGCCAACATCCGCAACGGCATCATCACCCAAGAGGTGATGCGCGAGGAAGTGGGCAAGATGGTCCAGTTCACTCCCGGCGAGGCTGAGCGGTACTTTGAGCAGCACAAGCAGGAATACGCGCAGCCAGAGAGCGTCACGCTCTCAGAGATCATGGTTTCAACCGGTACGCCTGCGCCATCGGTGGTTAATCCGGGCGCAGTCCAGACCGATGATCCTGAGAAGCTGGCCGCGGCAAAGGCGAAGGCTGACGACTTGGAAGCCAAGCTTAAAGCCGGCGGTGACTTTGCACAACTGGCGCGCAGCTTCAGCGATGGCCAAACGGCCTCTGAGGGTGGCGATCTGGGCCAGTACAAGCGCGGCGAACTGGCCAAGGTACTGGAAGATCAGACGTTCTCGCTCAAGACGGGCCAATTCACTGAGCCCATTCGCACCAAGCAGGGGTTCGTCATCCTCAAGGTTGTGCAGCACGTTCCAGGTGGCGTACCGGCCTTCAAGGATGTCCGTTCGCAGGTGGAGCAGAACTTCTTCATGGAGCGGATGGAGCCGGCGATGCGCGATTACCTGACCAAGATGCGCATTGATGCGTACATTGAGGTCAAGCCGGGTTACGTTGACACCGGCGCCAGCGCCAAGCAGACCAAACTGGTTTATGGCGCTTACACGCCGCCCGCGCCCAAAAAGAAGAAGAAGGTGGAGCGCACGCGTTTCCGCGAGAACACACGCGCCTTCCGTCAGAAATCGCCCGAGGCCGCTACTCCCGCTGCAGGTGCTGCTTCTGAGGTTGCGCCAGCCGCGAAGAGCAAAAAAGGCTCTGGCACAGATGTGGCCTCAATGAAGCCGGGCAAGAAGGAAAAGATCCGCCTGGGTCAGGCACCTACCAAGACATTGCCTCAGGTGCCTGAGGCCGCCGTCGAGGATGCCGGAGCAGTGGATCACGCCGCTGTCGCTGGCCCTGAACCTGTCAATCCCTTGGAGGCAAGCAGCAAGCCGACGGACAAGACTCGCTTCAGCGCCCGCGCCAAGCAGGTGAGACTGGAAAAACAGGCCAAGGCCAAAGGCGCGAAGACGGACTCCTTGGCTCCGATTGCGCCGGATGCCGCCGAAGTGGCTGATCAGCAGACGCAGGCCGGTCCGTTGGGTTTGGCTGGGGATACCTCCGCAAAGAAAAAGAAGAAGGCCACCACCACGGGCGACAAAACTCGTATGACGGATATGAAGAAGAAGGTCGTGACTCCGGCGGAGAATTCCGGTCAAGCCGCGCCTGCTTCAGCTCCTGCATCGAAGTAATGCCGATTTTTCAGCGCAGTAGAAAATGAAATTCAATTGCTTTGAAAGGGTATGGCTCATGCCGTACCCTTTTGAATTGAGGGAAGTTCGATGCACTCTGTCTGGATAGGCGAGTTTATGGGCACACTGGTGCTGGTGCTGCTGGGCTGCGGCACCAATGCCGGCGTAACCCTGCGCAAAAGCTTTGCCGCGGGCGGAGGCTGGATCGTCGTCGCCACTGGCTGGGCGCTGGCGGTGCTCTGCGGGGTGCTGGTGGCACAGGCATTTGGCAGCCCCGGCGCGAACCTGAATCCGGCCATCACACTCTCGAACGCCATTGTCAGCGGCGACTACTCTCAGGTGCTCTGGCTCTGGCTGGCGCAGTTGTTGGGTGCAATCGGAGGCGCTTCGCTCATGGCACTGCACTACGGTCCGCATTGGAGCCTGACGCCCGGCCCGGTGGACAAGCTGGGTGTCTTTGCCACCAACGCCGCGGTACGCAATCCGGCCTTCAATCTTTTGAGCGAGGTCATCGGTACGGCCGTGCTGATCGTGGTGGCCGCGGCCATCGGCTCCAAGGGCGTCTCGGTCACCGGTCCGGCGGCGGGCGTGGGGCCTTGGCTGGTCTCCAGTCTGGTCTGGGGCATCGGCTTTTCGCTCGGTGGCACCACTGGCTACGCCATCAATCCGGCCCGCGATCTAGGGCCGCGCATCGCCCATGCGCTGCTACCCATCCCCGGCAAAGGCGGTTCGAACTGGCGCTATGCGCCGATTCCCATCGTCGGCCCGTTGCTGGGTGCGGTGCTGGCCGGGTTGCTGCTGCGGGTTGCGCACCTATAAGGGCGGCACCATCGAACGCCCTGCGATTTCAATTGCTTCGACAATTCGTCCGTAAACTTTGACGCAAATATGCAAGCATTCGGCAACGCAGACATAATAGGATGAAATCATGACTCTCAAGGGAAAGATCGTCTTTGTTACCGGTGCCTCGTCGGGCATTGGAGCGGCTACCGCGCTGGCCTTTGCCGCCGAAGGCGCGCGCCTGCTGCTGGCCGCTCGCCGCATGGAGAAGCTGGCCGCCGTGGCCGCTGAAGCTCTCCAGCGCGGAGCCGAGGCTGTCCATACCGTAAGTCTGGATGTGCGCGACCGCAAGGCTGTTGAGCAGGCCATTGCCGCGTTGCCTGCCGAATGGGCTGCGATCGACGTTCTGGTCAACAATGCCGGCCTCAGCCGTGGGCTGGAAAAGCTCTTTCAGGGCAGCATCGAAGACTGGGAAGAGATGCTCGACACCAACGTCAAGGGGCTGCTCTACGTGACTCGCGCCGTGGTGCCGGGGATGGTGGAGCGGGGAAGCGGCCATGTGGTGAATCTGGGTTCAACGGCGGGCGAGATGACCTACCCCGGCGGCGCTGTCTACTGCGCCAGCAAAGCCGCCGAGCGTGCCATCAACGACGGCCTGCGCATCGACTTGCTCGGCACGCCGATTCGCGTCACCACGGTGGACCCTGGCATGGTGGAGACAGAGTTCAGCATCGTCCGCTTTCACGGCGACGCGGAGCGCGCCACGAATTTTTACAAGGGCATCAAGCCGCTGACGCCGGAAGACGTGGCGGACGTAATCGTTTGGGCAGCAAGCCGCCCTGCGCACGTGAATATCGCGCGAGTGTTGTTGACCCCGGTGCAGCAGGCCAACTCGCTGCTGGTACACCGGGAATCCTGAATGCAGATGGGGAAAAGCCGGTGAACCGGCATAAAAAAAACCCGCTGTGCGCGGGCCCGTCTAGTTGATTGCCTGAATCTGTCCTTCGATCTGTTCGAGCGCCGCCAACAATGCCGCGCGCCGCGATGGATTCGAAGTTTTCTGCGAGAGGATATTGCTTCTCTGCAAATTCAGCGCCTGTTTCTTGCGCTCCCGCTCGGCGCGCGCAAACTCTGTCAAACGTTTGGCTTCCTCGCTGATAAATCCGCTGCCTGGACCCCTATCCAGATTTTGTATGGCCGTTGCCATCTGATCCTCCATAGAAAATATATTCTCGAACTTCGTGCCTTTCTCTATTCTACGTGGCCGGAAGCGCCTCGCGTCCCGCTTGGTGATGCGGCGCGCACCAATTGCGTGGAAGAATTGCGATGCAGGCAGGGAATGATCCAGCGTTTGGCGTTGATTCTCAAAAGCTTGCCGGGAAGCACGCCGGAGATGCCGGAGAAACTCATTCTCTTGTGCGGAGCAAAAGAAACAGTTATTGTGGATGAATCACATCCGAGGTGGAAAATGAACTTCAAACTTCTAGCGGTTGCATCATTTCTCGCACTTACCGCCGCCGCAAACGCACAATCAACGCCCGTCCGGCCTAAAATCATCGGTATCTCGCACCTGGCGGTCTATACCTCGGACCCAGCGGCCGCCGAACACTACTACCGCGAGATCATTGGCGCGGCCAAGATGCCTGACCCGGAAGACCCGCGTGGAGTGCGCTACGCAATCAATGCGACGCAGTTCATTGAAGTGCTGCCGCTGCCGGCCGGTCAAGGCATCAACCGGCTGGACCATACCGCCTACATTACCAGCAACGCCGAGGGACTGCGCAAATATTTGGCCGCCAAGAGCTGGAAGACGCCGGCCAAAGTGGAACAAGGCGCAGACGGAAGCCGCTGGTTCACGGTGCTGGACCCGGAGGGCAACAAAGTTGAGTTTGTGGAATCGCCTCGCCTGCCGGAGGAGATCAACGCCCCGAATCTCATCGGTCGCCACATCATCCACATCGGAATCATGGTGCATAACCGGGCCGTTGAAGACACATTTTATAAAGATTTGCTCGGTTTTCGGCCCTACTGGTTTGGAGGCATGAAGGAGGACCGGATCGATTGGGTCAGCCAGCAGACTCCAGACAGCCACGACTGGATGGAATATATGCTGGTTCACGATACGGCAAGCGCTGGTATTCCAGCCAATATCTCCCAACACGATCTAGGCGTCCTCGACCATCTCTCCATCGGCGTGGGATCCGTGGAGATCGCCTACAAAAAGCTCGAAGATGGCAATCGTCTGACCGGCGTACATGACGCGCATACGCAGATCGGCAAGGACGGCAAGGGACAATTCAATCTGTATGATCCGGATGGAATCCGCCTGGAACTGATGAACTTTCACGCCACGGAAAAACCTTGCTGCTCGCCTTTCACGGCTACCGATCCAGCGGAGTAGCTTCCGTCCCACCCTGGCCGAAAGAACGCGGCAAGGGTGGGGCATCCAGGAATCCATCTCCTCCGAGGAACCGTATTAGAAGTGGAATTGAGGCATTCCCTTCAGCAGGAACTCGTAGCGCGGAAGCGCGGCGTCCGGCCCGGAGGTGATGGCGCTGTCCAAGTGAATGATCTTGGCGTCCTTGTCGTACCGTGGCCATTCCGGAAGTCCCGCTCCGTTGGGGTCACCGGTCTTGGCAAAGTTGGTCCAGTAGCTCATCACCTCTTCGCTCAGCTTGCGATCTTCTGGCCGCCACTCTGCGCCGGGACGAGTGTCCAGCGTGCCGAAGACGTACTCAATATCGTCGGAGTGGAAGGCGAATGTGCCGGGGTGAAATTTGCTGGGCGTGGCGGCCAGTTCAAAGTGATAGCGGTAGATGGGCGAGTCTCCCGTCTTCTTGTGCGCCTCGATCCACTTCCAGGTGCTGAAGGCGATAAAGTTGTCGCTGCCGTAGTCGACCGCCGAGCGCGTGGCCTGGGCATCGGTCTCAGCGGGGTAGAGCTTGAGAAACTCCTCGGCGCGCTCCTTGAAGAGGCCTCCAATCATGCCCTTGAATTGATCCACGGTAATGGGACGCATGGCAAAGAAGCTGCCTTCGTCGCGATTCCATCCAGCCAGCAGAGGCACATGAGCCTGGCGGCCTGCGGCAAAGGTGTCAGGCACGGGCTCGGTCAGGAATTTGCCATCAACCACTGGCCAGAAGCTGGCCCTTTTGTTTTTCACGGCATCCATTATCTTGTCTGCCGGAAGCGCCCGCAGCTCAGCCAGCGACTTGACGCCAAGCGAGTCAGCCCAAGCGCCATCGGCTTTTTCGCGCGCTTCCAAAGCATCGGCTGGAGCAGGATCGCTGAATGCCGCGCCGCTTTCGCCAATCACCTTATGGAAGAGTCCGCGCGCCGAGGGAGCGGCCATCAGTGTGCTGACGGCAAAGGAGCCGGCGCTCTCGCCGAAGATGGTTACATTCTCAGGATCGCCGCCGAATTGCTTGATGTTTTCCTTGACCCATTGGAGCGCGGCCACCTGATCGCGCAATCCATAATTGCCCGTCGCGCCATCGGCTTCCTTGGCCAGATCGGCCGTGGCCAGAAAACCAAAGACGCCGAGCCGGTAGTTGATGGTGACCAGCACCACGCCCTTGAGAGGCAAAAAGTCGCCGTTGTGGCGCGGCTCCGAACTGGCCCCGCCTGAGTAGCCGCCGCCGTGAATCCAGAACATGACCGGAAGTTTGCTGTTGGATTTGGCTTCGGCGGGCGCATAGACGTTCAGGAAGAGGCAGTCTTCGCTTCCTTCGCCATCCTGGAAGACCATGTCGTCATAGACGTGAAGCTGGGCGCAATGCGCGCCGAATTTGGTTGCGTCGCGCGTGTCCTTCCACGGGAGCGGCGGCTGAGGCGCCTTCCAGCGCAGTTCGCCTACCGGCGCAGCTGCATAAGGCAGGCCGAGAAAGGCCTTCACCTTGCCGTCGTTGATGGTTTTGCCGGCGACCTTGCCTTGCGCGGTCTTTGCGGTGATTGATTCGGCTTGCGCCAAAGGGATAGATACCAGCGCCAGACCGGCAATTGCCAGACTACAGAGCATTTTCGTTCCAAAGTGCATCGTAAAAGCCTCCCTGCAACACTTTAGCAAGACGGATCAGCAGAGGCGGAGGTTTCAGGGTTTTGGCGGCGTAACTTGGTCACTTCCTTAAAACCGAGATCGAGAGAGTGGATTGCCTCTGGGAGTGGCGCATCGGAGGCCTTCCTGCGGTGAATCTGCACGATGCGATGACCACTGGCTGGGTGCGCGCATGGATGTCTGAGTTCCCCGCGCATGAACGAGAGATGCGCCGCATAGGGCAGGGAAGGATGGGGTAGTCTGTAGATGGAATGGTTACTCGCCTCGCGCTTCAACGATGGGAGGGCGTAACCAGGAAAACTTCCGATCTCTCGATGGGACCGCATAATTCTTTAATGTCATAACGATGAAAACTGGAGTGGAGCATTAGCCCATGTCAGAATGATAGGGAAATACAGGGAGGCAGCTTGATCGAGGTTCGGGACGCGAAGAAGTGGATTCAGAACGGCGCGCGGCGCGTGGAGATTCTCAAGGGGATCACGCTGACCATTCCTGCGGGTCAATTCGTCGCCATCGTCGGCGCCAGCGGCAGCGGCAAAAGCACGTTGCTCGGCCTGCTGGCCGGCCTGGACACGCCCAGCTCCGGTGAGATTTGGCTCGACGGCGTGCCGATTCACAACTTGGCGGAGACGGAACTGGCCACGGTGCGCGGCGCAAAGATCGGCTTCGTCTTTCAGTCTTATCAGTTGATTGCCACGCTGACGGCTCTGGAAAATGTTCTGCTGCCCTTTGAATTGAATGTGGAAGGCAGCGGCATTGCGCAGGCGCGGCGGCTGCTGGATGAGGTGGGCCTGACTGAGCGCGTCGATCATTACCCGATCCAGCTCTCCGGTGGCGAGCAGCAACGGGTGGCGCTGGCCCGCGCTTTTGTTGTTGAGCCGCCGATTGTAATGGCCGACGAGCCGACCGGCAATCTGGACTCTGCCAACGGGAAGCTGGTGCTGGATCTGCTGCTGGAGCGAAACAAGCGAGCCGGAACGACGCTGGTGCTGGTGACGCATGACCCTGAAGTGGCCAGCCGCGCCGACCGCAGAATCGTGTTGCGCGATGGACTGATTGTGGAAGATACATTGCCGTACGCATTGCAGGAGCAGCATGGCTAAGCGCGCATTGAGTTGGCAGCGGGCCGGAGCCATAGGCTGGCGCGATCTGCGCTCCGCTCCGGGCAAATTTGCCTTCGTTGTGCTCTCGGTGGCCGTGGGTGTGGTGGCGCTGGTCGGCGTGCGCGGCTTCAGCGACAGCTTCAAGCAAACCCTTGGAACCGAGGCGCGCTCGCTGATGGCCGCCGACCTGAGCGCCCGCATCTATCGTCTGCCAACCGAGGCGGAGACCGCCAAGATTGCCGCCATTGCACAGCAGAACGGCCTGCGGACGACTTGGATCACCGAGACGGTTTCGATGGCCTCCGTTCCGCCCGATCCGGTTCCGCTGCTCGTCTCGCTGAAGGCCGTTGACCCGGCGGATTATCCCTTCTACGGCACTGCCGATCTGGAGCCGGCGATGAGCCTGCCGCAGGCGTTGGCGGGCGACTCAGTGGTCGTAGCCGAGGAGTTTCTCATTCGGCTGAATGCGCGCGTAGGCCAGCCACTCCGTATCGGTGGGCGCAACTTCCGCATTGCAGCGGTCCTCAAGCAGGAACCGGACCGCATGAACTCGATGGCCGCCATGGGGCCGCGGGTGATGATCTCGCAAGCCGCGCTCGCCTCCACCGGACTGATCGCGCCCGGCAGCCGATCCAGCCAGCGCCTGTTGATGAAGCTGCCGCCCAAAGCCGACCCCGTGGCTCTGCGTAAGCTGGTCGAGGCCGCGCTGCCCGACGCGCAGGTGATGGACTACCGCGAAGGCAATCCGGCGCTGAGCCAGGGTCTGGAGAACGCCACCGCGATCCTCAGCCTGATCTGTCTCGTCGCCATGGTCCTGGGCGCAATCGGCGTGGCGATGGCCATGCACGCCCACCTTGAACAGCGCATGGATATGCTGGCTATTCTGAAGGCCGTCGGTGCCAGCTCCACCGATCTGCTGCGCATCTTTTTGCTGCAAACGCTGGGCCTCGGCCTCGCCGGAGGTCTCGTCGGTGTGGCTGCGGGCGTGGGCGTGATGGCCGCGCTGCCTGCGGTCTTCGGCCAACTGCTGCCGGTTCACACACAGCTTGAATTTCCCTGGCGCTCGGTCGCTGCTGGGCTGGGAACCGGCCTGCTGACCACGCTGCTCTTTTGCCTGCCGCCGCTCTTGGATGTGCGCGCCGTGCGACCGGTGCTGGTGCTGCGCCGCCTGGTGGAGCAAGGGCCGATTGGCTTCTTTGGCTGGCTGCAAAAATGGTGGGCGCGCCGCTTGCAACTGGGCATCGCCGCACTGGTGGTTGCTGCTCTGGGTGCAATCGCCTGGGCGCTTTCCGACTCGGCAAAAGTCGGCACATGGTTCGCCGTGCTCTTCTCCATCGCGTTGATCGTCCTGCTCATCATGGCCGCCCTCACGCTCTGGGTTCTGCGCATGCTGCTTAACCGCGTCCGCCTGCGCCTGCCGTCGTTTCTGCGCCACGGACTGGCCAATCTCTATCGCCCCGGCAATCAATCCGCCGCCGTGATGGCCGCGCTGGGAACCGGAGTAATGCTGATCCTGGCCGTCTATCTGATGCAGTCGGCCCTGCTCCGCGATCTGCGCACCACCGCCGCGCCCAACCTGCCCAACGTCTTTCTGATCGATGTGACCACCGACGAAACCGCCGGCGTCAAAGACTTCTTTGCGCGCCAGCCCGGAGTCACCCAGAGCTTGGAACTGATGCCCATCGTGCAGGGGCGATTCATCAAGCTCAATGGCCAAACTCTTGACCAGATCAAAGAGCAGCACTTTCCGCGCCGTATGCTGGAGAATGCCAGCTTGAGTTGGGCCGATGCGCCACCCGCGGGAGACAAGATCACGCAAGGGAAGTGGTGGACAGATTCGAGCTCGAAGGAGTTCGCTATCGGTCAAGGCGTAGCGGAGCGGCTGCATCTTGGCGTTGGCTCGACGGTCGAAGTAGAGATTGGCGGCGTCGTCCATCCGCTGAAAGTCTCCGCCATCTTTCGCTCCGACGGCCAGCATCTTGGCGCGCGCGTCGAATTTGTGTTGCCCTCCGCGCTGCTCAAAGACCAGCCCGCAACCTGGTATGGCGGCGCGCACGTCGATCCCAGGCAAGTCGCCAATCTGGAGCGCGCGCTCTTCACGGCCTTTCCCACCGTCTCGGTCATCAACATCGCCGATGTCCTGGAGCGCATCGAAAGCGTTGTCGATCAGATCACCTTCGTCGTCCGCTTCCTGGCCGGCTTCTCCATCTTCGCCGGTCTGATGATTCTGGCCTCCAGCATCGCCAGCACGCGCTTCCGCCGCATGAGAGAGGCCGTCGTGCTTAAGACCCTCGGCGCAACCCGGATGCGCATCGTCCGCACCTTCAGCGTCGAGTTCAGCGTCCTCGGCCTGCTTGCCGGCTCAGTCGGCGTCCTCTTCGCCAATATCCTCACCAGCGTCCTGCTGCGCAAGCTCGAAGTCGGCTTCCACATCGAATGGCGCGCCACCCTGATTGCGCTCTTCGGCACGGCCCTCCTCGCCACCGCCACTGGCTGGATCGCCAGCTACCACATTCTCGGATTGCGCCCGCTCGAAGTTCTCCGCGAGGAATAGTACCTGCGTTTGTGAGAAACTAGAAGAGCAGACAAAATCTCCCGGAAATCTCCGCTCGCGTGGCTGAATGCCGCCGCGCCTCCGTAAGGAACCAAGAAAAACCATGATCAGTGTCAGCAATGTCTCCATGCGCTACGGCTCGAAGGTGCTATTCGAGGATGTCAGTGTCGCCTTTATCCCCGGCCGCCGCTACGGATTGACCGGACCGAACGGCTCCGGCAAGTCCACATTTATGAAGGTTCTCACCGGCGAGTTGGATGCGCAGAAGGGCACGGTTGTGCGCCCGCGCAAGCTCGGCGTGCTGCGCCAGGATCAGTTTGCCTTTGACGCCTATCGCGTCATTGACACCGTCATCATGGGCAACAAGCCGCTGTGGGCGGCCCTCGAAGAGCGCGACCGCATCTACGAAAAGCCCGAACTGTCCGACGCCGACGGTATGCGTCTGGGCGAACTGGAAGGCACAATCGGCGACGAGGACGGCTACACGGCCGAGGCCGACGCCGCCATTCTGCTGGACGGGCTGGACATCCCTGAAGATGTTCACGAGCGCAAGATGGGCGAGATCCAGGGCGGCCAGAAGATGCGCGTTCTGCTGGCGCAGGCGCTCTTCGGGCATCCTGAAGCGCTGCTGCTGGACGAGCCGACCAACTACCTTGATCTGGAATCGATCCACTGGTTGCAGGATTTTTTGCAGAACTACGATGGCACGTTGATCTGCATCTCGCACGATCGCCACTTTCTGAACTCGGTGACCACGCACACCGCCGACATCGACTACCAGACCATCATTACCTACACCGGCGGCTACGACGATATGGTGATGGCCAAGACGCAAATCCGCTCCACACTGGAAGCGCAGAACGCGCAGCGCGACAAGAAGATCGCCCAACTGAATGACTTTATTGCCCGCTTCGCCGCCGGCACGCGCTCGTCGCAGGTGACCAGCCGCCGCAAAGAGGTTGAGCGACTGCAAACCAACGACCTGGCCCGCTCCAACATCGCCCGCCCGTACATCCGCTTCGACCAGGTGCGCCCCAGCGGCAAACACGTGCTGGAGTTCAAGCACATCACCAAGACCTATGGCGAGCAGACTGTTCTTGACGGCTTCACGGCCAACATACTGCGCGGCGAACACATCTGCCTGATGGGGCGCAATGGCGCGGGCAAAACCACGTTGCTGAAGAGTCTGCTGAACAACTATCCTGGCCTGGCGGACAAGGAGTTTGACCTCGACAACGGCACAGTCTTCTGGGGTCATGAAGCGCAGATCGGCTACTTTCCGCAGGACGTGGGCGCGACGATCGAGCATGGCCTCACTGTGGCCGAGTGGTTGCACCGCTGGAAGCCCGACGCGCACGTGGAAGACATCCGCGGCATTTTGGGCCAGATGCTCTTCAGCGGCGAAGAGGGGGAAAAGCAAACCAAGGCACTGAGCGGCGGCGAACAGGCGCGGCTGGCGTTTTGCAAGCTGATCCTAACCAAGCCCAACATTCTGATCTTTGATGAGCCGACCAACCACTTGGACCTGGAAGCCATCAACGCGCTGAACATTGCCCTGCAACGCTACGAAGGCACGGTGCTGCTCGTCACTCATGACCACGACCTGATCGACGAAGTGGCGACGCGGCTGTGGGTCTTCAAGGAAGACGGCATTGAAGACTTCCAAGGGCCGTATGCGGAGTGGAAGGGCAAGCACAATTAGTGCTTAGTCCGCTTGAATTGGTAGTTAGGCGCGGACAAGGACGTCCGCGCTACAGCCGGTCTGGAGACAGACGCTACAATCTGTTTATGGTGCGCACATACGGTCACTTCGCTGGGTGCATCTGTACGTACACTTTTCAGGATTTGAAAGACATTTGCGCTCAAATCCGTTAAAACAATCTATACGTGAATAATTCCGATCCAAATTCCATTTCTGCCTCTCAACCACCGGTGAGTGCTCCTCGGCTGGTGCAGAGTCTTGGCCTTTTCAGCTCGACCGCTCTGGTGGTTGGTTCGATGGTCGGTTCGGGCGTTTTCATTGTCGATGCAGACATTGCTCGCGGCACCAACTCGCCGGCGCTGCTGCTGGGCGCGTGGGTGGTGACGGCGATTCTGACGATGATTGGCGCGCTCAGCTACGGCGAGCTTGCGGCGATGATGCCGCGCGCCGGCGGGCAGTACGTCTATCTGCGCGAGTCGCTGGGCCCGCTGGCCGGCTTTCTTTACGGCTGGACGCTTTTTCTGGTGATTCAGACGGGTACTATCGCTGCGGTCGCCGTGGCCTTTGGTAAGTTTCTTGGCGTCTTTTTCCCGGCTGTTTCGACGACGCACTGGCTTTGGCACATTGCGCACGTTCCGGCGCTTGCGGTAGGGCCGATGGTGCTCGGCAATATGGAGATCGGCGTCAACACGGCCAACCTGACCGGCATCGCCGTGGTGGTCTTTCTGGCGGTGCTGAATATCTTCGGCGTCCGGTTGGGCGCGCTGGTGCAGAACGTCTTTACGACGGCCAAGGCGCTCTCGCTGGCGGCGCTGGTTCTGCTGGCCTTTACGGTAGGACGAAACACCACTGCGATACAGGCCAACTTTGGCACGGGCTGGAGCGAGTTCTGGCGCAATGCCGGATGGAGCTCGTTGCATCCAGTGCAGGTGGGCGTGGGCGGGCCGACGGTGTGGGTGAATCTGCTGGTGATTCTGGCCGTGGTGCAGGTGGGTTCGCTCTTCTCGGCAGATGCGTGGAACAACATCACCTTCACTGCCGGCGAGGTGAAGAATCCCAAGCGCAACATTCCGCTTTCGCTGGTTCTGGGCACGGGCTTTGTGTTGACGGTTTATTTTCTGGTTTCGCTCGGCTATCTTCTGGTGCTACCGATGCACGGCGACACAACGGGCGCAACCGTTCTGGCGCGCGGTATTCAACACGCCACGGAAGACCGCGTGGCGACGGCGGTGCTGGAGCAGATCTTCCACTCTGGCGGCGCGTACCTGATGGCTGGAGCGATTCTGATATCGACCTTTGGCTGCGCCAATGGAATGACGCTGGCCGGGGCGCGCGTTTACTATGCGATGAGCCAGGACGGGCTGTTTTTCAAATCAGTGGGCAAGCTGCATCCGCGTTACAAGACGCCCGTGGCGGGCTTGCTGGTACAAGCTGCGTGGGCCGTGGTGCTGTGCGTCAGCGGCTCATACGGCCAGTTGCTGGACTATATCATCTTCGCCGTGCTGGTCTTTTACATTCTCACAATTGTGGGGCTGTTTGTGCTGCGCTTCAAGCAGCCGGACGCGTCGCGCCCTTACAAAGCGTGGGGCTATCCGCTGCTCCCCGCGCTCTATATCGGGATGGCCGGGTGGATCTGTATCGTATTATTGCGATATAAGCCTCAGTACACGTGGCCGGGGCTGGTGCTGGTTCTGCTGGGTATTCCGGTTTATCTATTCTGGTCGCGGCGGGCGAAGAATAGGGCACGGAGTTCATAGTATCCCACTCATCGCCAAGGGCGCGATGGATGGGGCTCCCAGCATTTTAATAGAGTCAAGATTTCAATGCGATCACAACCCCAGCGGAGGGAATCTTTTATTCATGTCCAGATTGCTGCGCATTAAACCGATGTCGATGCTGACTGCCGAAGCCGGTGAAGAGGGCGAACACACGCTGAAGCGCTCGCTGGGCGCGCTGAACCTGATCACGCTGGGCATCGGCGCCATCATCGGCGCTGGCATCTTTGTGCTCACGGGCACAGCCGCGGCAAATAACGCTGGGCCTGCCGTCTCGTTGAGCTTTGTGCTGGCGGGCATCACCTGCGCCTTCGCCGGCCTCTGCTACGCCGAGTTTGCCTCCATCATCCCCATCGCGGGTTCGGCATACACCTACGGCTACGCCACTCTCGGTGAGTTCGTGGCCTGGATCATCGGCTGGGATCTGGGGCTGGAGTACGGCTTTGGCGCGGCCACGGTGGCCTCTGGATGGTCGGGCTACTTCAACAGCCTCTTGCAGCAGTTGCACATCTATATTCCGCCACAGCTTACGGCCACGCCGGGAACGGTGATGGTCTTTTATCAAGACCAATGGACGCGGCTCTCTTCTTTGCCTGTTGGAGTGGACCCCAGCAACCTGAAGCACGCCACGGGGCTTTTCAATCTGGTGGCCATGCTAGCCATTGTGCTCATCACCACCGTGCTTGTGATCGGCATCAAGGAGTCGGCCAACCTGAACTCGGCGATTGTCATTGTCAAGCTTGGCATTGTGGGCATCTTCATCGTGCTGGGCGGTTACTTTCTCATCCTCCATCCTTCGCTGGCCTTTCACAATTGGCACCCATTCATTCCGCCATCGGACGGCCACGGCAACTTTGGTTTGAACGGAATCGCGCTCGGCGCGGCCAGCGTCTTCTTTGCCTATATCGGCTTTGATGCTGTCTCCACCGCTGCGCAGGAGGCCAAGAATCCGCAGAGGGATATGCCGATCGGCATTCTCGGTTCGCTGGTCATCTGCACCATTCTCTATATTCTTGTCTCGACAATCCTTACCGGCCTGGTCAACTACAAGCAGCTCAACGTGGAAGCTCCCGTCGCGCTGGGCATCAAGGTGACCGGCATCGGCTGGGGAGAGATGCTGGTCTCGATCGGCGCGGTCTTCGGCCTGGGAACCGTGATGCTGGTCATGCTGCTCGGCCAGTCACGCGTATTCTTTTCCATGTCCAAAGACGGCCTGCTGCCCAAGTGGGCCTCGGCCATTCATCCCAAATTCCGCACCCCATGGATCTCCAGCATCACGGTGGGTGCTGTGGTGGCCATCATGCCCGGCTTCCTGCCCATCGATCAGCTCTCCAAGCTGGTGAATATCGGCACGCTGCTGGCCTTCACCATCGTCTGCGCGGGCGTTTGGGTGCTGCGTGTCCGTCATCCCGAGCTGCCGCGCCCTTTCAAAACGCC
>Ga0181520_10008147_pt1 | contig 15041 bp, 9 predicted proteins | sample PEATcosm2014_Bin_29_FD_132451 | JGI IMG/M metagenome (GOLD analysis project Ga0181520, IMG submission 132451) | Peatland microbial communities from MTU Mesocosm Facility, Houghton, MI, USA - PEATcosm2014_Bin02_30_metaG | ecosystem: Environmental > Terrestrial > Soil > Wetlands > Peat | place...
TACTCGATTCTGTTTATCCTCGCCGCCAGCGTGTATCTGTTCTCGCTGCTGATCAACGTCCTGCTCGCCCCAGGACTCAAGAAAGCCGAGTTAACCGCATGAGCCTCTTTTGCGAGGTTGGAAAGCGACCTTGCGGTATTGGAACAGGGGCGGTGAAGTATTCACCGTCCGAAATGCCCCTTCTGTGAATGGGAGGGCGGCGATGAGCGGTATCTTGGCGGTCATTCGGCTTTGACTGCTCATGATAGTCTGCGAGAAACGTTATTCTTTTGCGGACCTGGAGTTTCAGGGATAGGAACGACCGATCTGCTGTTAGGTTTTGCGGCAGCTGAAGTTAGAGGGGAATTGGTTTCAAAGGTCTATGCAACGATCTCTCCATTCAAACGTGCAGATCGCATCCAACCGGACCCCGCGCCGGATCAACCGGAACCTGCTCTTTAATCTGATCCGCACGCGGCAACCCATTTCCCGTTCGGACCTGGCGCGCGCCTCAGGGCTACAGAACAGCACTGTCTCGGTGATTGTGGAGGATCTGATCGCCGACGGTTGGATCGTAGAAGGCTCGGCCGGTCATCTACCCCGCGGACGCCGTCCGGTTTTTCTGGAGATCGACAGCCATCGCGCGGTGATCGCGCTCGACGTTCACCCGGCACAGATCACGGTTGGGGTTTCCGATCTTGGAGGGAACTTCATAGAACAAAGCATCATTGCTCTGCCCGAGAACAAGAACAACGCACTCTCGACCATCGTTTCGGGAATCAGTAAGTTCATCAAGAGCCATGAGGACAAATCATTTGTCGGCATCGGCATTTGCGTTCCCGGCCGTACCGATGTCCACCTTGAAGAATTGACCTTCGCGCCGAACGTCAAATGGGCTCATGCGAAGTTCAAATCGCGCGTCGAGCAGTCTCTGGGTATGAAGGTGGTCATGGACAACGTGGCCAACGCTTGCGCGCTCTCAGAGGTTTGGTTTGGCGGCAGCGATCGAAACCACGATCTGGTTGTCGTGAATGTGTCGGAAGGCCTGGGGACCGGCATCTTCGCCAATGGGCGTCTGCTGCGCGGCGATAGCGGCATGGCAGGTGAGTTTGGGCACGTGGTTCTGGATCCCGCAGGAGTGCCGTGCGGCTGTGGTTCGCGGGGATGTTGGGAGACCTTGGCTTCAAATCGCGCGGCACTGCGCTATTACAATGAGCTCGCTCCCAAGCGGCGCATACGTTCTTTCGACCGTCTCCTGAAGCTGGCGGAGAAGGAGAACGGCGAGGCAATTGCCGCGCTGACCAGGGTCTCAAAGGAGTTGGGCCGCGGCATGAAAATGATCGCGTCGATCCTCGACCCGAAGGAGATCGTGGTGGTTGGCGCCATCACATCGATTTGGTCGGCGTTCGGTCCGATTGTGGAGGCGGAGATGCGCATGAACTCCACTCGAACGGCACCCACGCTGCATCCCAGCTACAACGGCGAGAACGCTCGCCTGCGCGGCGCCGTGGCCCTGGTATTGAATGAGGGCGAGGTATAGGAAAGCGCGAAACGCGATGAACTCTACACAACCGTGAGTGTCTGGTTCGCAGTGAGAGAGAAAGGCTCGGAGAACTCAACTGCGGCGCCGCTTGCCGTAGATGTAATGCGGGCAGCCACCGTACGATTTCCGATGCGGACCGATTGAGGCGCCGTGGCCAATTTCAGAGAGCGCAACTCCAGCGCCCCGTCGGCGCAGTGAATCGATAGCGTCGCGCCAACCCTGGAAATTGTGCCAAAGCCTGAGGCTGTAGCCCAGGGTGCGTGAAAATCTCCAGGCGCTTTCGGAACGATGGCTAGGGAGCGATTGGGCAGATCGGGCTTGAAGCCGGTGGCGGCAAGCAGGGTGGCCCAACTGCTCATGGCGCGCGAGTAGTGGCCGCCACATTCCACATGGTTCCACGGCTGGCCTGCGCGCAGATACCTGCGATGGATCGCTTCGACAACTTTGACTCCGTCGGCAAAGCGGCCGTGATCCATCAGGAACGAGGCAAAGGCGAATTCGATTCCCGACCACAGCCCGCCGGCCTGCAAATTGTTAAGCGCCAGCAGGCCCGCTCCGCGTTTGGGCGCAGTGGCATTGTGCAGTCCGAACTCAGGATTAAAGTTGCGTTTGAAGATGCTGTCCATGGCCTGGGCGAAGTTCTTTTCCGAGATGGTCGTGGGCAATCCGATCAGATTGGTAAACCACTCGCCTGAGATCTGGTCGGTCATGCACATCTCGTCGCGTGTTTTTCCGTCAACCCACAGGCTGTAGTAGTCGCCGTTGAAGAGCATTGTGTCGAAGCTGGCCGATGCTTTGGCCAGTTGATCCGCCCATTTTGCGGCGTGGTCCTGTTTGCCAGTTTCCTGCGCGATTTTCGCGGCAGCGCGCAGAGCGCCGATCCACAGCGATGCAATATAGGATGGCGTCCCTCTCATGCGCCATTGGTCGTATGTCTGAAAGCCCGTGTCGCGGTCGGGAAGGCCGTCGCCGTTCGAGTCGAGCGATTCCGTGAAGGCCATCGCCTTTTGCACATGCGGCCACATGGACGCGAGATAGTCGCGGTCTCCGGTCCACAAATAGTCGCGATAGACCATCATGACAAACTGCGGATTCATATCGACGCGCGCAAAGCCGGGGACATCGAGTTGATCGAAGCTGCCGTAAAAATTGTGGGGTACCTGGCCAAGCTCGTTCTGCATGGCGATAAGACGCTTCATCTGAGAAAGCTTGAGTTCGGGGAAGAGCGCAATGACGGGAAAGCTGCCTTGATAATCCACATCGGTGGTGGAAAGCCCGCAGCAACCGAGCCCCTCCCAGATGGCATAACCCCCATCCTTGGCCCACCAGGTGTTGAAGATCAGGGTCGAGAGCTGGCTGGACCATGCGAACGCCACCGCATTTCCGAACGAAGTGTCGGCCAGGGTGCGAGCAAGGCGTTCGGTTGCCGTGCGATGGTCGGGGTAATGCGCACAGAGAAAGCGGTTGACTTCGGCCGCATCTTCAAACCAATTGCTGTACATGTGGCCCATCGAGTGGCCTTCGGCTGTCAAGTGGTTGGGGAAGAACCAGCTCAGCCCGAAACGAATTTCGGCTTTCTCTCCGGGAGCAAGCCTGACGCTCGAAGCCAATGCTCCCGTGCCCCAAGTCAGGCGCGGAGCGTCGTCTTTGCCGAGCAGATTCTCGCACACTTCCTTGAGCAGGCTTTTCTCATCGACATTTGCATGGGCAGAGCGAGCATCGGAGAAGACGCGCGCCAGCAGCGCATCGGAGCTGAGTTCATCGATCGTCCGCCGCAGATCGGCGATGGAAAGGGAATCGATCTGCGCAATTGCCGGCAGGCCGATGCTGGGATCGTGCGCTGCCTTTGTGTTAGGAAGGCGCCCAGTCTTCAGAAACTCATGCATCACGCTCAACAACATGTAATTGACGCGAGGCGTTTGCCAGCGGCATATGCCGGGCAGAGCGTACTCCTGAAATGTACCGGCAATATAGGACTGTTCGCCTCCGGTGACGGAGAAGCACATGTTGCCGATGCCCGATGGGAAATCGCTCTGCGCCGCGGTTTGCAGGAAGAGGCGAGTGACTCCGTCTTGCTGCGAAAGCGAATTGGTAAGTCGGCGCTCGGGCAGTGCGGATGCCAGCGGATTATTCATGAACCCGGCTAATGAAACATCGACTGCCTCATTGCTGACATTTTCGAGCGTGTAGACAACATGGAAACCGGGCGTGCCCGACGCGCGCGCATTGCCGGGAATGAAGGGAGAAAAGACCTGCGCGGAAACGCGGACAGGAATCGACGAATCGTTGTAGCGAAGCCCGGTCATCGGGAACCACGCGGAATAGTCGATGGACTCCACGTCCTGCACAAAGGGCAGCGTGTAGAGATCGCTCTCGTCGGAACGAAGATAGAGCCGCCGCACCTGCGGCGTATCGTCAGATGCCCTTTTGCAGTGAAGCACGAAGCGCAGGTATTGCGGTCCGGGAGCGGGTGGAGCCGTGGTGGAGCGGACATTCTGCGCCCAGGGTCCGGCGTTGAAGATCTGCCACTCATGGAAGCAGCCGTCGGCGCGAATCTCGACGAAGCCAGTGCCGATACCGCCCAGAGGGGCGCCGGAACCCATGGGCATCGAGGATGGAATCGCAAAAGGCACACCAGAAGCATTGGCTCCTGAAGCGGAGTTCCGCGATCCCACCCCCGCATCTGCTTCATCGCCTTGGCGAACTGAAACCTGAAAAGGCGCGGCGATGGCTTTGGGAGCAGCGATGACTGCGCCACCTGCCGTGGCGACCGTAGCGATGAACTTGCGGCGCGAGAGGCTCACTGAAATCTCCGAACGAACTTTGCGTACCCAACTACCAGGTTGGCGATGGCTCCGGTTGCGTTCCGGTGTAGGCAGAGCAGCAAGGCTCCTTCACCGGCTTGAACTCCATGAATTCAACCCGTGTTCCATCCGGATCGAAGAGGTCCAACTGCCATTTTCCGTCCAGGCCCAACAGCGGCGGACGCTCCTGGGCAGAGGGAACCCAGCCGCGCTGCTTCAACTTGGTGTTCAGTTCTTCCACGCTCGCAACGCCTGGCGAGAAGTGGTTTGCGGTGGCCAGGTTGGCGCGCGAAGGAGCGGCCGGCAGATACAGCATGTACTCCAGCCAGTCGGATCCGCCGGGGACCTGCATCATCACCCAATCTGTGTGGGCCGCGCTCGATCCACCTTGCCAATACAGGTGAAATCCCAGCAGGTCCTTGTAAAAACGATCCAGCGCGGCGCGGTCATGGGCGACGAAGCCGGCATGGATGATGTGCGTGCTGACGCTGGCCGTGGGCGTGCCACTGTGCTTTATCGGATGGGAACCGGCCTGAACGAACTCGATTTTGTTTCCCTCCGGATCCTTCACCAGGAATGAACGGTCTCCATTGGCTTCGACGGTTACGATCTTTGGAACAGCGATGCCATGAGCCGCGAGGAATTGGCGCAACGCTTCCGCGTCGCTGGTTGAGAAGCCGATGCTGTGAAGCCGATCTGCCATGCCTTGGCTGGGTGGAGTCAGGAATTCAATGTACTGCTGGTGATTTGCGTAGAAGCGGACTCCGGGCTTTGCAGCGCCGGCAGGGAACTGCTCCCAGCCGAGCAGGGACGTGTAAAACTGTTGCGACTTGGCGAAATCGTCGGCATAGAATGTGACATGCGAGATGCCGGTGATGGCGGGTCTTGGCGCCTTTGCCTCCTGCGCGTGGACCATGCAGGAAGAGAACAGCAAACAAGAGAATATAAGCAAGCTGCGCATACGATTTCCTCCTTGTGAACTCGGCAGGTTGAGGTTCGTGCTTTCCCAGATCCAAAATCGGGACCCGGGAAAGCACGGTGGTACCACAGCAAGCGGCGAGAGTCTACACGGCTTCGTTGGCCACAGCGGTCAAGGTGAACTCGACGGTCTGCGAGCCAAGGCGCGGATGCTTGGCGGTCAGCCGCACCACACCCGCTTGCTCCTTGGCGCGAATCCAGACCGCGCCGGTTCCGCCCACAAGCGAGAATGGATTGTCGCCGATCAGCGTCCCGGGGCCTTCCAGCGTGAAAACGATTGGGTCGCCCGCGTAGGTGCGAATCGCGCCGAACTCATCGGTCACGCGCAGAACCACGCGAGTTGTGTCGGCTCCATCGGCCAGCAGGCTGGTATCGTCGGCAAGCGCCAGGAATTTCCTGTCGACGCCGCGGCCCGAAAGCGATTTCGAGATGACTTGCTTGCCGCCGATGAAGCCGTCGATGCGCAGGTCGCCCCAGTCGCTGCCCCGGTTCTTCATGTCGAAGACGAACGGCGGGTACTTCAGATGAGTGAACTCCGTGCGATCGGGGTCGAGCTCCGCGATAGGCTTCCACGGATTGGCTTCGTCGCTGTTCTTGCGGAGATAGATCTTGAGGTGGTCGCAGTTCGAACAGAAGACCGCCTTGGTGAAGCCGACTGACTCGTCGCTGAGCGCCCAATGAAAGGCCGGTTCAAGCACGATCTCCTCGCTCGGCTCGCACTGCGATTTGTAAAAGCCCGCAGCGGCCTTTGGCTCGCGGAAGATGTCCGTTACGCCGTGATAGCAGATGCGGTCGCCCGCGCCGAAGTTGGAGTGGGTGTTGTAATCGAAGGCGCACCAGCCGATGCCGCCCGCGTACTGCGGATCGGATGCGAGCTGATCGTGTATGCGCGCATGGCGCAAGGTGTGCTCGCGCTGGCGCTCGTTGTCGTCAGTCGTTTTTGTCGGGAAAGTATGGCCGACAAACTCTGTATTCAAATAGCGGGGATGGCATGGCTTCATCAACGGAAAGCCAAAGTCGTTCATGGTGAAGACGTCTTCAAGGAACTCGGACCCCTGAAAATAGCGAATGCCGCCCGTCTGCCGGGAGTCGTCGAGCGCGTGCGCCAGCGCGTTGGTGCGCACATAGAAGTCGTGATCGTCAAGCGACTCGTTGATGCGCACGCCCCACAGAACGATCGAGGGATGGTTCCAGTCGCGGCGAATCATGCGGCCGACATTGTCGATGGCCACCTTCTTCCATTCCTCGGGGCCGATGTGCTGCCAGCCTGGAATCTCTTCCAGCACCAGCAGGCCGATCTCATCGCAGCAATCCAGAAAGTGGCGCGATTGCGGATAGTGCGAGGTGCGGACCAGATTGCAGTGCAGATCCTTGCGCAGAACCTTGGCGTCCTTGCGCTGCGCGCGCGCCGGCATGGCCTGGCCCACAAAGGGGAAGGTCTGATGGCGGTCCAATCCACGCAGCTTGACGATTTTGCCGTTCAGCGAAAATCCATGATCGGTGAAGACAGCTTCGCGGAAGCCGACCCGTCGAGTGTCTTCGTCGATGACCTGTCCCGCATGAAGAAGGCGCACATGCACCGTGTAGAGATTCGGCTCTTCGAGACTCCAGAGCTTAACGTCTCCAAGCTGAGCCAGCGAGAGCGTGAAACGAGCCTGGTCTTTGAGGGTCTCGGTGCTCGCGTAGACCGGCGCGTCGCCGTAGGGATCCATGTTGGCCTGCGGGTCGGAGGCGCCCTTGGGGATATCGCGGTCGAGTGGAATCGTTTTCTTTGCCACCACATGATCGCCGTCGCGCAGTTCGGCCTCGAGCGATCTGCCGGCAATCCACTCGCCAGCCACAAAGCAGTTCACGTCCAGCGAGGGGCTTCCGCTCAACACATTCTTGGGCTGAGCGAAGATGTTGTCGATGTATGCGGCGGGAACAATGCGCAGCGCCACCTCGCGATAGATTCCGCCGAAGGTCAAGTAATCGATTTCATAACCGAACGGAGGAATGTCGGCCCGCTCCGTCGAGTCCACCTGAACAACCAGAACGTTCTCCGCATCCTGACGCAGATGCTGGGTCAGCTCGAACGAGAACGGAGTAAATCCGCCCTTGTATTCACCCAGCAGCACGCCGTTGATCCACACCGTCGAGGCGGTCATCACGCCCTCGAAGTCCACAAATACGCGCTTTCCTTCCGCGCCCTTGGGGAACTTGAAGCGGCGGCGATAGGTGGAGATGAATTCGTAATCCTTGTCGTCGAAGTTGTGCCATGGCAACTGAATGTTGGTGTGCGGAATCACCACGCGCTCGAATTTCGAGTCGTCAAAGGCCGCAGCCTCGGCGCCCGCTACCTTTGCGGGGTGAAAGCGCCAGTTGCGGTTGATGGGCAGAACGATTCTGCCTGCGGCAATTTGCTTCTCTGCCAGCGCGGCAGGTCCGGATAAAGCGGCCGATGCCATCAGTGCGCCAGTGGTCTTGATAAAGTCGCGCCGAATCAATGGTAGTCTCCCTTCGGGGTGGTAGCTTCTTGCGAAACTGTCTTTAGAATTGGCGGTTCGCGCTGTGGCGAACCGCTAGGAAATCCAGGTGCAAAGCGAGTCGCGGAGCCGGTCCAGCGGGATGGGCTCCCCTCCGTGCGGAAGGGTGAACTCCGCGGGCGCGACAACATAGGCTTGAGCCATGCTTTCGGCTACGCAGACGCAAACGGTCGAGTGTTGGTATTCCTCGTTGCGATAGGCCGACAGCCACACGTAAAGCGCCAGCATTTGCGCATCGATGGCGCTTCCTTGCGGATCGTCTACAGCGGGAAGAGGGTTGACCTGGTCGGGGTTGTCGAAGACCGCGACGCCGGTAAAGGGCTTGGGCTTGCTGCGCATGCCGAATTGAGCGGCCAAAAATGACGGCCGGGCGCGCCGGAAAGCCTCGGACGAAGCCCACTGCGCGAAGGAGTTGCCGAAGATTACCGCGCCGTTGCCGGTGAGATAGAGCGAGCGGAGAAACTCGCGAATGGCCGGATCGGCGGCCACCTCGGGCGGGCACCATGGAGTGACATCGACTTTGCGCAGCCGGTCGAAGACCGCGTCGGCATCGGCCAGGTCCTTGTGCATGGTGTTCATCTCGTGCGAGAAGCTCTGGCGGTATGTGTCGAGCCGCGCATAACTCAGAAAAATGGAGTTGGCGGCAGCGGCTGCATCCTGCCCCAGGACGGTATCCGACAGGGTCTTGCCCGCATCGATCACCCAGGTATCGGCTGAAGATGTTCCAGGGCGGCTGCGCGCGGCGTCCAGCACTCCCCGGGAGCCTCCGCCGGATGCGCCGGCAAGCAGGAACTCCATGGGAGTGCGGGGTTCGCCCGGCAGCGCCAAATCGAGTTTGACGGTCTTTCCGATGCCCAGCCAGCGGCGCCAGATGCTTGCCGCATCGGCAGGGAGCATCTGGGGAATATCGAGCAGGACAAGCCTCTTCTCAGTTTTGTTCACTCCGCCATTGGCTTTCAGGGCATGTTGATCCGCCGCGTCGAAGACCGCCTGCACCGCCCGCCTCCACTCCTGAAAGTAAGGGGAGCGGGCCAGTTGCGAGGAGTTGAGGATGGTCTGTTCGCTGGTCGAGAACTCCCAATGGCGGACACCCATCTTCTCTTCCAACTCGACGACATCGTGGAACAGAGCGGCAGACTGTTCCGGAGTCAAGCTTGCCACGAACAGGAGAAGCCTCTCGACCGACCGGCGCTCGTTGGGGAAGAGATAATCCCACTGATTGAGTTGCTGATTGACAAAGGGGAGGAACGTGAGGGGCAGTCGCTTGAGCAGACCCTTGCTCAAGGCGTCCTGCAGATCCCCGGTCAGCATCTTCTCCTTGGCGCTCATAAACCCTTCCTATCCCGAGTAGGCCCGGCTGGGCGGGAGCCAAGCCGGGCGGGCTCCGTAAACGTTATCATCGCGGTCTGAATCCTGCCGCGTTTTGTACTCCTCAACCAGTCGCGCTTGCCAGCAACCGGCTAGTTGCGAAATTCCTTCAGCAAACTGCCTTGCGCATCTACCGAGGGGCAGCCCAGCAAGCCCGCCAGCGTGGGGCAAAGGTCGATGTGCAGAATGGGCCGCTCGACGATTTGCGGTTTGTCGACCGCGGCCCCCAAGGTCATCATCCAGGTCTCCCTGGTCGAATCCGTGTTGGCCCGGTGGTTAAAGAATCCGTTGGTATTCGAGCCGTCTGGATCGCGTCCAAACTCGGGCAAAATCACCATTGTCGTCTTCCCGCGGTACTCCGGGTTCGCTTCGATCTCCTGCCAAAGCTGGTGCGTCAGCCGGTCGGCGGAACGGATGCCCGACAGGTGCAGCGCATAGGAGCCAAAATGCGCGGCCTCGACGTCTGAGAAAACCACCGTCAAGACCTGCGGCGCGAATTTGCGCATGATCTCGCGGGTCATAAAAAATGTGAGTTCGTCGCCCGAAGTCGGGCCGCCGCCGTGGACGAAGTTGGCGATGGCGGTCTGGATGGTCTCGCGCACGCGAGGATCGAGCCGGTCGGCGGCGTCGAAGACGTTCCATCCCAAACCCTCGTAGTTGCTCCCTGCCATGGCGCTTTCCAGCTCGGCCTCGACCTTGCCGCGGTCGGCCATGTTGGCGGTGCGCCCACCGCGCAGTGCGTCGGCCACGGCGGTCAGCATCAACTGCTTGGGAAAGACCACGTTGGCGCCATAGGGCAGCCCATAGTTGGTGTCGGAACTGGCGCCGATCAGGCTGGTGAGCGCTTTGTTGCTGGCTACCACCCAAGTGTCGCTGCGATCGGCGTGCAATCCTCTGCGAAACTGTTCAAAAATGGTGGGCGTGGTCGGGGCCAGCTTGCCCCAGTCGTCCACCCGCTGCCAGTTGCCGGTCAGAATGCTCGAAATCGCATTGAAGTGCGCCGTGACGCCTTCGTTGCGTGCATACGGATAGAAGAGCGACTTGGGTAGCAGGTCCGAGGCGAGATGGGGGATATTCACCTGACCGCCAGGTGAGAACGTCTCATCGCGGCGTACTCCGCCAACGATCACCAGCACGATCTTGTGGCCCGATCCGGCGGCCGCGCGGAATCCCTGGTCCGCTTGCGCCTTGGGAAGCACGAGACCCGCCATGAGCATACCCGCGGCGCTCAGAAACCTCCGCTTGGAGATGTCCACCAGAGACCCAGGATCGACAACCTGGCTGGAACCAACCTCGGCGCCTGGGCAAAGTCCGTTCTCCATAAATAAACCTCGTGAGGGAGACTTCCCAGGGAGTTTGACCCCGGTCCTGGACGCAGGACAGAGGCTGGGAGGATTATATGCGCCGCACCAAGGTCTATCAATACGAGCTGCTGAAACGCGCATTCTGCCGCGGCATGGCGATGGCTTCGACCGCTCTGGGGTGGAGAATTCGAATCAAGCTGCGAAGAAGGCGCGCGCGGCGTGACCCTCCCGACGGAGGCACGGCGAGAGGATCACACGGGATGAATTGGGATTTGACAGCGGGAAGGAGTGCGGCCGGCCTCAGCAGCCCTTTTTGCAACGGGCCATGATGGCGGCGTGCAGGCGTTCGCGAAGCCCGGGAGGCAGATCGTAAATCTCGTGCGAGCGGTAGATCTCGATGGTCTTGCGGGTGGTGTTGAGGGTGACCTCGCAGTGCTCGCATCCGCGCAGGTGCTCTTGCAGTTCGGAGCGCGTCTCAGCGGTCACCGAGTCGTCGATCAGGTCGTCGAGCAATGCGAGAAACTCAGAGCAAGTCACTTTTCATTCCTCGTTTCTCCGGGTCCCTTTTTCCTGCGAAAGTACCGGCTCAGGCGCTCGCGCAATTGCAGCCGCGCACGCAAGAGGCGGGACTTTACGGCAGGAATGCTCAGACCGAGTGTCTCCGCGGTCTCTTCTGTCGAAAGCCCTTCCACGTCGCGCAGAACAAAGACAATTCGAAAACCTTGCGGCAGCCCCTGGATGGTCTTGCGCAGAATTTCGGCCAATTCGGCCTGATTGAAATTCTGTTCCGGGTCGGGCGCCCAATCGGCCAAGTCGCGAGGCACACTGCCCTCGTCGGTCTCGACGTCCTCGTCGATTGAAACCATTTTGCCGGTGCGCCGCTTGCGCAGACGCATCAGGCTTTCGTTGACCGCGATCCGAACCAGCCATGTATAGAATTTCGAATTCCCCTGAAATTGATCGATCTTCTCATACGCCTTGAGGAACGCGTCCTGCATGACGTCTTCGGCATCTTCGCGATTTTGCGTGATGTGCTGCGCAATGCGAAAGACCTGGCGCTCGTACTTGCGCACCAGCGTGTCGTAGGCCAAAACGTCCCCGCCGCGTACCCTTTCGACCAGGGCTACGTCGGGATGCGGTTCGAGTTCCTGTGCAATTGGTTGGATGATGGCCATGTGTGTTGGTTGCGAGAAATCTGTTGGAGCGGCTGCCAGTTCTTCCGCTTCGTGAACAACAAGTGTAATCGACCGTGGGCCGGTGGACCAAACATGCGGCTGCGGCGCCGGCGCCCCGGCCGCGCAGAGCACTCGAACGGGGCGGCCAAGGTCGAAGGGACTCAAGCAGATTCTCGCATTCGCCCTTCCCCTGTCTTGCATCGCAATACGCACACCCGGTAATCGGATGAAGTGTCCTTCAATATCGAGCAAAATGGTCCCGGGGAGCCGAGCTGTTCATTTTCTATTCATACGCGCAGCCGATAAGGGACGTGGGCAGAAAAAGGCATACTTCATTGTTTAATTCTTCCAGCGATGACCGTCATCAGCCGCCCTCGACTCTCGCCAGCGGGCGGTTCCTCACTGTGTTGGCAATTCAGCTGATTGCGGTTGCCGTTGGCGTGTCCGTTTCGCGCCATGTCTACCTGGTTTGCCAGGATGTGGTGGCGCGCCACGCGCAATTCGAACGCGACCGCCAAGAGATCGACAGCTTCAATGAGCGCCTGGAGAAGCTCGTTCCGGCGGTGCAGGCTCTTCCGGCCGACGAGAAGCAGGGCACGGAGATCTCAGCGAGCCTGAGTTTCGATGCCGGGATTGTGCCGCTGTTTCGGGATACTTCGGATGAGCTGCCGAAAGAAACGGAGTCAGTGCAGCAGTCGGTGGCCGGCATGGAGAGCGTGTGGCGGACTTGCCGGGAGAGCCGGAGAGGTCCGGCGCGCATCCGCTGCGGGGCAGACCTGAATTCGAGCATTGTCCACCTGCAGCAGGCGCTGGGCGCGTTGCGCATCGGCGTGGTGTCGAAAGATAGAGAGAATCTGAACTTCATTTATGAAATACGCGATCTAAGCCTGTGGAATGGCATGGGCGCGGCGCTGGCTTGCCTTTTGGCCGTACTCTCCATCGCCTATGCGCTTAAACTCTATCGCCTGCTGCGAAAAGAGGAGCTTGCGCGCTTCCGAATGGAGTCAGAACTGGTGGCCGAGCGGGCAGCGCTGGAGAAACGGGTGCAGGCGCGAACCTCGGCCCTTGAGGCGGAGGTGAGAGAGCGGCAACGGGCCGAGCGCTTGAACCGGGGCCGCAACCGCATGCTAGAGATGGTGGCCCGCAACGAGCCGATCACTGAGATCTTCAAAGTTCTCGCCGAGACCGTTGCGGAATTCCGTACTACCTGGATCTGCGAAGTTCACTCTCTTAGCTCCGGTTCGTTGAAGCTGGTGGCCAGTTCCGGATTGAACGACAAGCTGAAACAGCACTTGCGCTCCATTTCCGCCACCTTCTCCGATGCGCCGGAGAGTGTGGCGCTCAACTCGGGACAGCCTTACCTGGTGGAGGATCTTGGAGCCCTGCGCAAGCCGTGGAGCGAGCTGCTCCGTGCCAATGGGCTGCGGTCCTGCTGGTCCGCGCCGTTTTTCGCGCCCGACTTCGACGCGTTGGGTACTCTGAGTGTCTACACGCTCCTGCAATGGACGCCATCGCCTGCCGACCTTGAGATTCTGGAGATGTCGCGCAACATGGCGGCGTTGGTGCTGGAGCGCAGCCGCCTTCAGGCGCAACTGATCGATCATGCCTATCACGACAGCCTCACCGGGCTGCCAAACCGAAGGCTGGCGCGGGATCGCATCGCGAGCGCCATCAAACGCGCCGCCCGCACCTGCCAGGGATTGGCGGTTCTATGGATTGACCTGGACCGGTTCAAGCAGATCAACGACCAGTATGGCCATCCGGTAGGCGATGCCGTTCTTCAGCAAACTGCGCTGCGGCTCACTGAACGTCTGCGCTCCAGCGACACTCTGGCGCGTATGGGCGGCGACGAGTTCATGGCTCTGATCGAAGGCGCAACGAGCCGGGAAGCCGCAGAGGCACTGGCCAGCGACTTGCTTGGGGTTCTCGCGCTTCCCATGCAAGTGGATGAGTTGGAGCTGAGTATCACCGCAAGCATCGGCATTTCCATCTATCCGGAAGACGGAGAAACGGGCGACAGCCTGGCGCAACATGCCGACCAAGCCATGTATGCCGCCAAATTCGGTTGCTGCGGCGTGCTCTCGTTTTCTCCGGAGATGGATCGCGAACCCGCGGAACGGCGCGAACTGGAAGCGGAGCTGGCTCACGCCCTGGAGAGTGAAGGGTTTACGGTCGCCTACCAGCCCCTTTGTCTCCCCGATGGCTGCTTGAAGGGCTTCGAAGCCCTGCTGCGCTTCCATTCGCCGCGCCTGGGCAATGTGCCGCCTTCGGACTTCATTCCCCTTTGCGAGGAGACGCAACTGATTGTGCCGCTGGGCGAGTGGGTCTTGCGCGAGGTCTGCCGCCAGAGCCGGGAATGGCTGGACGCAGGCCACCCGCAGGCGTCGATTGCCGTGAATATCTCGGCCTTGCAGTTTGCCCGCGACGACTTCGCCGACACCGTGGCGCAAATTCTGGCCGAGACAGGCCATCCCCCGGCGATGTTGGTGCTTGAACTCACCGAGAGCATCGTGATGCATGATTTTGCCGAATCGGCCCGCCAGATGGAACGACTGAAGCGGCTGGGCATTCGCATCGCCATCGACGATTTCGGCACGGGATACTCCTCGCTGAGCTATCTGCATCGGCTGCCCATCGATGTGCTGAAGATCGACCGTTCGTTCATTGAGAATCTCAACGAGCCGGAAGGCACCGGGCCTATCGTCGAAGCTGTCCTCTCCATGGCCCACACGCTCGGCCTGCGCGTGGTGGCGGAAGGAGTCGAGACGGCCGCGCAGCTAGACACCCTGCGTCAGGGCGGCTGCGACGTCATTCAAGGGTATTTCTTCTCGCGTCCCGTGGCCCCGGCCATGGCCGCCAGCTTTCTTCAGGCCGGACGGTTGGAGGGCGGAACGCCATCGGCATCGCTGCGTGCGCCTGCCAATCGGCGCGCGCAAGACCCGGCCCTGGCCATTGTGTGACCGCTGCGCCAGGGCCGCTCTCAAGCGCAGCCGACAGGCCTTGGATTCGAGCCCAAGAGCAAGCACGAGAGTGCTTTCCGCACCGAGTTCGCGGCCTGCTCCGTCCCACTGCGCGCACCTTGCGGTAACGCGACTGGTTCCCCTCAGGCGCTGCCGGGCAAAAGCGGCTTACAGTGAGAACATGAGAGTCGCAATCTTCCCGACTTCTAATCCCGCGCGCGCGCTCCTGCTGGCGTTCGCTCTTGCTCTTCCGGCGGTCGTGTCTCCGGCGGCCAGCCAGTCCGCCGACGATTCGGCCAAGCCGGCAAGTTCGACTCCATCGAAGACGCCAAAGGCAGGCGCGACGGCTAAACCGTCCAAAGCGCATAAGACCGAAAAAACCGCCAAGAAGAAGAGCAAGAAGCA
>Ga0181520_10008148_pt1 | contig 15040 bp, 15 predicted proteins | sample PEATcosm2014_Bin_29_FD_132451 | JGI IMG/M metagenome (GOLD analysis project Ga0181520, IMG submission 132451) | Peatland microbial communities from MTU Mesocosm Facility, Houghton, MI, USA - PEATcosm2014_Bin02_30_metaG | ecosystem: Environmental > Terrestrial > Soil > Wetlands > Peat | place...
GTAAAAAAATCGGTAATACAAAGAGCTCACTACAAAGTTCGAACTCTTACGTTAGCTATGGAAATTAATTTTGTTCGTGAAATAAGGGGGATAGCACACAACGTTTGTGTTGACCTATTGGAGCAAAATCTACTATGTGTTTTGGGGTTGGAGCAATTCTATTTACTCCTTCCAAATATCTTGTTTTAAGCATTATAGCTTTTATGTTTTTATAATATTATATATCTAAATTATCCAATGGACTCTTTACTTGCTCCATTCCTTTTCGGGTTATATGCGTGTAAATTTCTGTTGTTTTCGATGATCCATGTCCCAACAGTTCCTGTATGTATCTTAAGTCGGCTCCTCTTTCCAATAAATGTGTTGCAAAACTGTGCCTTAATGTATGAACGCTTATTTTTTTATTAATTCCTGCTTTATTACAGGCTGTATATAAAATATTATAAATACTGCTATCCGAATATTGTTCGCCATTTTGTCCTTCAAACAACCATTTTTGTGGTTTATACTCCTTATAATATCTACGCAAATATAACAATAATTTTTCCGAAAGCAAGCTATACCTGTCCTTTTTTCCTTTAGCTTCTTTAATTATAACTATTTTTCGTTTGCTGTCAATATCCGCTAACTTTAGGTTTATCAGTTCGCTTATTCTTAACCCTGCTGAATATATGGTTAATATTAATGTTTTATGTTTCAGGTTATCTATCGCACTTATTATTTTCTGCACTTCTTCTTCGCTTAGTACCGCAGGCAATGTTTTTTCTTTAAAAGGGCGCTCTATAGTTATGTATGGCAGTTTATCCAGTTTCAATACTTTCTCATAATAAAACTTTATTGCGTTTATAATAATGTGTTGCAGCGATGCCGATATTTTTCTTTTTTCAATCATGTACAGCAGGTAATCTTTAATATCATCGCCTGTAATGGTATCAAGGTCTTTTGTTTTAAAATAATTAATAAAATCAATAAATGCCTTTCTATATGTATTGATGGTTTTTTCACTGTACCTTTTTAAGGTAAGTATTTCCAGGTATTCTTTGGGTATCTTCCTGTCGTTTGTATAATTCTTTTTTTCTTTTAATTCTTTTGTTTTCGATTTCTTAAAACTACATTCAATCTCAAACCCAAACCGGCTGAAATAATTTTCAATCTCCGATTTAATATTTGCAGTATAGGGAAATGTCCAATATCTTCCTTCTTTATGCCATTGATAATAGGGGAGGGTTTTCACTTTTGCCACATGCGCCCGTGCAAATGGGAACCGAAGAATAATTTTTTTCTCATCCACTATCTCCATCATCACCACCCGCCCTTTCCTTTCAGGATCAAACAAAGGTTGCCCTTCTTTTTCCAACTTTGAACCTGAAACCTTGAACTTTGAACTTTCTTCTTTGCCTACTGCCAACTGCTTACTGATTACTTTCTCTTTTACACCGTTCACCGATAACTGATTACCGTTCACTGTTTCGCCCTGTCGTCCATTCCCCGTTTCAACTTTCACTTCCGCCTTCTTCACCGGTGTCCTGTCGCGCAGGAAAGGTATCTTTTCGTTTGCAATTGAAGTATCAACATTGGCGAGTCCTTTAAAAGCATTTACCACTTCCTTTATTTTTTCGGGTGTATCGGCAACGTGCCAACTCTTGTGGGTTTGGCTCCACTTAGCATCTGCTACTTTCTTTACTATTGCAATGAGTTCAAGGTCGTATGGAAATTTTACAAGCATACGCTTTTCGCCTTTATGTTCTAACGGTATTAGCTGAATGCTTTTCATAACATTAACCATCAATGATTTATTTAGCAAACTATTTTTTGTTTTCTTTCAGCCACGTATATTTGCCATATTCAAACATCATTTGTAAATTAGTATTCATTTTCAGTCTCTTCCGCAGCGTTTCCATACGCTTTCGAAAGTTGTCTTTATGTATTTCCAATTTTTTAGTAATAATATCCGATTTAATCCCTTTCGATAACATTTGCAACATTATCCTTTCATTTGGGCTTAGATCAAAAGGTTCGTCGTCGTTTTTTGTTTTTTTCTTTTCCACTTTTATCTGTTTTGGTTCTTTTCTTATTTTATATCCGCTTCCCCTCTAAAAAGAGGGGAAAGAGGGGTGTGTCAAAAACCTGCAATTATTTCCCAAATTTACAATTATTTTCAAAACCAAACGGCAAAAACATTGCATCTAACTTTAAAATATTTAGGCTAGTGTGGTGCTTTTTATTTTACCTCTTCACCCCCTGTCCGCTTCCCCTCTAAAAAGAGGGGAAAGAGGGGTGTGTCATACCTGTGTCTGAAAATTTAATTCATTTTAATTGCACTTCAATCCAGCTCAATCCCCATTTTTTTGCGAATATCGCGGGGTATGTTGTAAACGTTTCCGTAAACATGTTCGGCAAGCATAATGGTCCATGTTTGCCTTATTTCCGGTTCAGGTTTCGGCACCAATTTTATCACTTCAAAATGTTCGGCATACCTTACCGCTTCGTCCATGCAGTCAACCCCAAACAACTTAAGTATATTGCTGGTTTGGTTTCGCACCGTGTTTTCCGAACAATTGCGGTTCTTGGCTTTCTCCTTGCGCGTGCACCCGTCGCGGTGGCTTTCGAGCAATTGTTTTAATACAGGATTCCGTTCAAAATAACTCCTGTAAGCTTTGTTTATTTCCATAAGTTCCATAATAAGTGGTTTTAAAATTTCCCGCTATATTATTTATTATGTAATTTATGGGGAATAGTACTTAGGTACTATTGCAGGGCTTCAACATGCAATTTATTTTTGCTGCGCAATTGGGAATGAGTGATAAGTGCAAAAACAAGAACGGAAAATTAAAAGAACAACATGCCGGGGTTTATACTCAATATAAGAACATACTTTTTCACCGTGAGAACATTTGTTCTCAACATGAGAACATACTTTTTCACCGCAAGAACATTTGTTCTCAGCATGAGAACATACTTTTTCACCGCAAGAACATTTGTTCTTAGCATGAGAACATACTTTTTCACCGCAAGAACATTTGTTCTCAGCACGAGAACATACTTTTTCACCGCAAGAACATTTGTTCTCAACATGAGAACATACTTTTTCATCACAAGAACATTTGTTCCCGGAACTGAAATGAACACCTTTTTAGCATATAATTCACTTATTATTAACTAATTAAAACCAATAACAATGTCTTCAGATAACACTAACATCCCACGCAGCATTAAAGGTTATAATACTTACATTAACCAGACAAACGCTTACCTTATTATAGGTGCGCCCGTTACCAATGCAGTGCGTTTTGGCTGGACTGCAGCCCAATTATCAGCCTGGCAGGCGTTCCAAAGCGAATGGACACCGAAATATTTGCTTTATTCCGACAAGAAAGCAGGCTATACCACCGATATTAAGAACGATCTGGAACTTATTATATCCAATACCATTTCGTACGATAAGGTGAACAAGCTTATTAACAAGGTAAAAGCCACTTCGGGTTTAACATCGCAGGATTGCAGCACGTTCCGCATTTCGCAGTCGCTGGCGGTGCCTCCCACCGGCATGCACCCTGTGGTAAAAGCCAAAATAGCCGATAAAATAATTCCAACCAGGGAACTGGTTTTCCCAAGGCTTGAGCCTATTTTAGGCGGAGTGGTGCATGTAAGGTGCTATACTGATAAGGCACAAAGCGGGCGCGCCCACAAGCTTAAAGGTTTCGACCTGGTTGAATATGCTTTTGCAGTGTTTTACCTGGGCGCTACAGGCTTGCCAACCACCTATTCCGACCCGCGGCTTACCACAGCACATTCGTCAAGGGCAAGCTTTTTGCTTAACACGAATCCTTACACCTCCAACTTAACGGCATTGGCAGCAGGAGCCGCAACCCCGTCAAAAATGGCCATATTCTTTTTTCATTGGTCAAAAAGCAAGCATCCCACCCTTGATGGTCCGTGGAGCGGGCCTTTCACCACGCCGCTCTTATAAACATTTCTTTTTATACCCTATCCCCAACCCTTCCCCTACTGGTAGGGGAAGGGCGCAGGAAGGTGCGAGGGCGAAGGGGTAAAAGAAACGTAAAAAAACGATCTGCTTATTATACCGCTCTTATAGTATTCATCAAAGCTTACATGCTAAAACACACGCCGCCTGAACTGACAAGCGGCGTTTTTTTATTTCGTTTACCATACCTCCATTATCACCTTCTCTTAAAAAGAGAACATAATGTTTTTGTTAGAGTGGCATTATAATTCCCTATTCCGTTGTTTCTTATTTGGACTAAAGTCCTTTACAATCAGGGTTCTTATTCCACGACCTGAAGGTCGTGGCTATTAAATTATAACACATGATTGCTCATTTGCCACGACCTTTAGGTCGTGGTCATGAATCACAATGCAGACAGGGGCTTTAGCCCAAATAATTAACTGATGTTATGCAAAAAAAGTTTTTATCGTTTTTAGATTCCTCATTACACTGCCTGCCTTGCTCGCCTCGTGGCTAAGCGGGCCTGTAGGCATGTATTTCATTCGGAATGACAATTTATTTATTTTCTTTTGGGGGATAAGGCGGCGATTCGCCCAATGCGAATCGCTGCCTTATCCCCTATTTCCCAGCCAGTTAAAAAATATTTAACAAAAAAGTGAAAATAAATTTGACTTATGTGATTTCTTATATATACATTTGCGTATTCAAATACCACAATAGTATATTTGATAAAATAAATGAGTAAAATCTTCAACATATCCGAAGCATCGTCCATAGCTGTTCACAGCCTTGCCCTTATCGCCAAGGCGAAAAAGCAGATAAATGCTGTTGAAATAGCCGCGATGACAAACTTCTCGAAGAACCACCTTGCAAAAATTTTACAGCGACTGGTAAAAAGCAATTACATTAAATCTGTCAGAGGACCTAAAGGCGGATTTGTGTTAAATAAGGATAGCAGGAAAATAACTTTACTTGAAATATATGAATTGATAGAAGGCTCGCTGGAAGAAAGCAAATGCAACATCCATAACGGCGAATGCCAGTTCAGTTATTGCATCTTTGGTAATTATGGCGAAAAGTACACTACTGAATTCAGGAATTATTTAAAGAATAAAACTATTTACGATATATCATTATAAAGTAACTATATGAAACAGCTATTTGCAATAAATTTCACAATAACCTTGCCTGCCGTCAGTCAGAGGAGTCCCGCTTTCCTTCGAGACGTCGCTTTGCTCCTCCTCAGGATGACGCGGGACGTCTCGAAGACAAGGCAGGTAACAGGTTATTCATCACTTATTCCATGTAGCCTTAATAAAACAAAAAAATAACTTATGAAATAGCCATGAGCAATAGTGTTCACAACAGCAGAAATAAATATGGCATGGCGTATTCCATCTGACCTTTAAAAATAAAAAAACAAACAGATGAAACGGAAGATTGTAAAAATTGATGAAGAGCTATGCAACGGCTGCGGACTTTGCATACCCAACTGTCAGGAAGGCGCTTTGCAAATAATTGATGGCAAGGCGAGGCTAATAAGCGATTTGTTTTGCGATGGTCTTGGCGCTTGTCTTGGTCATTGTCCTTTAGATGCCATTACCGTGGAGGAAAGAGAAGCAGAACCTTACAGCGAACGCAAGGTGATGGAAACAATTTCCAAACAGGGTGAGAATACCATTAAAGCCCATCTGAACCATTTGAAAGATCATGGCGAAATGGAATATTACAAACAGGGATTGGATTATCTGAATGAAAACAACATAAATACTAACTTTTTAAATCATAATACAATGGAAAAGAAATCACACAGCGGTTGCCCGGGCGCACAGACGCTTGATCTCCGCGAAGAAGTAATGAACGAAGCTGAAACTTTCAACGGGAAAGTTCCTTCTCAGTTAAGACAGTGGCCTATTCAGATGCACCTGATAAGCCCCAATGCGCCTTATTTTAAAAATGCCGATGTGCTTATTGCTGCCGACTGCACAGCATTTGCCATGGGCGGTTTTCACCCCGACATGATGAAAGGAAAAGCTATCGGTATTGCCTGTCCCAAACTTGATTCGGACATGGAAGTGTACGAAGAAAAGGTAACAGCCATGATTGATGAGTCAAATATCAATACGCTAACAGTAGCCATTATGGAAGTGCCCTGCTGCGGTGGTTTGCTGAGCATAGTAAAATCGGGAGCCGAAAAGGCGAAACGCAAAGTGCCTATCAAACTTATAGTGCTTAGCTTAAAAGGTGAAACTAAAAGGGAATCGTGGGTATAAGAATAATCTCGTAATACAGCATTTATCTTAATATGATATTAATGCATTATTAATTCTATCTTAATCTCAAATATATAAAACAACAATAGTTTAGTCACATTAAAAAAACAAATCATGAAAACAAAACAACTTTGGTTTGGATTTATTTCAATAATGGTAGTTTGCTTCTTTGTCCTCGGTTTCTTCGGACACGAAATATACAGGGAAAAACCTCCTGTACCATCAAAAGTGGTTAGTGAAAACGGGACAGTGATATTCACATCCCAGGAAATAAAAGACGGTCAGAATGTATGGCAATCCATAGGCGGACAGGAAGTAGGCACTGTGTGGGGACACGGAGCTTATATTGCCCCCGACTGGTCAGCCGACTGGCTTCATAAGGAAGCTATGTATATACTTGACAAATGGGCAAGGAAAGATTCAGTAGATTCATTTGACAAGCTAACTCCTGAAAAGCAGGCTGCTCTTATGGTCAGACTGCAAAAATTGCTTCGCGTCAATACTTACGACCCCAATACTGATGTTGTAACTGTTTCAGGCGAAAGAGCTGAAGCAATAAAGAATGTCAGCGATCATTATGCAGGTCTTTTCATGAATGACCCAAATCTTGATAAAGAAAGATTGAATTATGCTATTCCGCCAAATTCTGTTAAAGATAATGTAAGAATGAAAGACATGAATGCGTTCTTTTTCTGGGCTGCATGGGCATGTATTACCAACAGGCCAGGTTCAAATATCACTTACACTAACAACTGGCCTCCCGATGAAACAATTGGCAATACTCCCTCACCGGGTATAGTATTATGGACGGGTTTCAGCGTTATTATGCTGCTTGTAGCCATAGGCTTGCTTGCATATTATCACGCAAAGAACAGGTCTGATGAAATTGACCAGAAACTGCTGCCACATAACGACCCCTTGATAGGTCTGAATCCAACACCTTCCATGAAAGCTACATTAAAATATTTCTGGATCGTAACAGCTCTTATTCTTGTACAGATACTGGCAGGTGTAATTACAGCCCATTATGGTGTGGAAGGCGACGGCTTTTATGGAATAAAATTAGGGACACTCCTCCCCTATGCCGTTACACGTACATGGCATTTACAGCTTGCTATTTTCTGGATTGCTACTTCATGGCTTGCAACTGGTTTATATATAGCTCCGGCTGTTTCAGGTGTAGAACCTAAGTTTCAGCGACTCGGTGTTAATTTTCTTTTCTGCGCTCTATTAGTAATAGTGGTAGGTTCACTTGCCGGCGAATGGATGGGAATTATGCAGAAACTTGGATTTGTACAGAACTTCTGGTTTGGTCATCAGGGCTATGAATATGTTGATTTAGGCAGGTTCTGGCAGATATTCCTTTTCATTGGATTAATATTATGGCTCATTTTAATGGTTCGCGCATTGCTGCCAGCATTGAAAAAGCCTTCCGATAACAGGCAGTTGTTATTCATGTTCCTGATAGCCTCTGTTGCCATTGCTGCATTCTATGGTGCAGGTCTGATGTGGGGACAGCAAACGCATTTATCCATTGCCGAATATTGGAGATGGTGGGTTGTTCACCTCTGGGTAGAAGGCTTCTTTGAAGTGTTTGCAACTGTTGTAGGAGCTTTCCTTTTTGTACGCATGGGATTGCTGAACATTAAATATGCCACAACAGGTGTGCTTTTTTCTACTATCATATTCCTTAGTGGAGGTATATTAGGAACTTTTCATCATTTGTATTTTACAGGAACACCGACAGCAGTTATTGCCATAGGTGCAACATTCAGCGCTCTTGAAGTAGTTCCATTAGTGTTTATGGGATTTGAAGCTTATCACAATTTAAGAATCAGCAGGGCTACTCTCTGGGTTAAAACATATAAATGGCCTATCTACTTTATGATCTCTGTCAGTTTCTGGAACCTTGTAGGTGCCGGTATATTCGGTTTCCTTATCAACCCTCCTATTGCATTATATTATATGCAGGGACTCAATACCACTCCCCTTCACGGTCATGCCGCTTTATTCGGAGTTTATGGAATGTTGGGAATTGGATTGATGCTATTTGTTCTGAAAGGTCTTACCCGGAAATTTGAATGGAAAGATAACGTTATCGGCTTTGCTTTCTGGACACTAAATATTGGATTGATGCTGATGCTACTGTTGAGCCTTCTTCCTGTAGGCATAATGCAGACCATAGCATGCATAAGGCACGGCATGTGGTATGCACGCTCGGCTGATTTTATGCAACAGCCCACTTTGCAGACATTTCGCTGGCTGCGGATTGTCGGCGATACTATTTTCTCAGTCGGGGCAGTAGCGTTGGCTTGGTTTGTAATAGGGCTAAAAACCGGATGGTCAATTAACAAAAACAGAATTGAAAACGAATAATATAGGAGGAATATATTATGAAAGCTACACAGCAGTTAAAAGAAGACCATGAAAGCATACTTATCATGATCTCTGTTCTGGAAAAGATAAGCGCTGACCTTGAAAAAGGGAAGGAATTGAACACAGAGGAATGCAGCAGTGTAATTGACTTTATAAAGACCTTCGCTGATAAAAGTCATCATGGAAAAGAAGAAGAACATTTATTTCCTGCAATGGAAAATCATGGGTTTGGTCATGACAGCGGTCCTATCGCTGTCATGCTTGACGAGCATGAGATGGGCAGAAGCTATATCAGAGGATTAAATTCCGCCCTTAATGATTTTAAGGATGGAAATAAAGAGGCTGTCAAAGACATTATTTCGAACTCAAGAGAATATGCTTTTCTGTTAAGAAACCATATTGATAAAGAGAATAACATACTTTTTGAAATGGCTGACAAAGTAATTGATGAAAAGGAACAGGAAACTCTTTATAACGCTTTTGTTAAGATTGAAGAAGAAAGAATGGGTTCGGCAAAACATGAAGAGTACCTGAAATTACTTAACCATCTGAAATCAATTTATTTGTAAAATAAATATAACGTGAATTATGGGTTATATTTTTAAAAGATATATCACCCCTACCTGCCTCGCGGCAAGGCGGGCGGGGTTTATAAGGTTATTGTCAATTTGTTTTCTACCAATATTTTGTCCTTACAGGACTTTTCTTAGCTCCGTCAGGAGCGGAATATTGGTAGAAATACATAATCCATGAAAAATTTAGCCCTGTAGGGGCGAAATAAATTTAGAATCCATTATTCACGTTAAATATAACATTAATCATTATGAAAGCGACACAGTACCTGAAAAAAGAACATGAGGAAATATCATTGATGTTATCCATCATGCAGAAGATCACTATAAGTGTGGGGCGCAGCGATAAATTAAACGTTGAGCATTATGAAAAGATCATTGACTTTCTGGAAGGCTTTGCGGATAAATGCCATCATGCAAAGGAAGAGCTTATCCTTTTCCCTGCCATGGAAGCTAAAGGTATTAAGAAAGATGAAAAGTGTATCGGACTTGAGCTGAAAGAACATAAAGAAAGCAATGAATTTGTTCAATCATTACATAATGCTTTCAATGTTTACAAGAAAGACAGTAATAAGGGGGCTATCAAAGTTTTTGCAGGCCTGCTGAATTACATTAATCTTTTGCGCAGCCATATTGAAAAAGAAAACAATGTACTTCTAAAAATGGCTGACGAGGTGCTGAGCGATAAAGAACAGGAAGCAATGCTTAAAGCATTTAAAAAACAGGAGAACAAAATAACCGGCGAGGATAAACTTGCTGAATATCGCAAGAACCTGCATGAGCTGAAAGCAATATATTTATAAAAACATTGAATTATGGAAACGAACCTTTTTGAGAAAGCCACTATACTTAATTTTTCAGCATTGGTGGATTATTCGGTAAATGGAATAGTGAGCAAAAGAGTGCTTGACAAGAAGACAGGCAATGTTACCCTTTTTGCATTTGACCAGGGACAAAGCCTCAGCGAGCATACTGCTCCTTTCGATGCTATGGTGCAGGTGCTGGAAGGTAAAGGCGAATTTGTAATTAACGGGAAATCATATATCCTTGAAGCAGGCAAAAGCATCATCATGCCTGCAAACAATCCTCATGCAGTGAATGCTGTTGCAAGGTTCAAGATGCTGCTTACTATGATCAAAGAAGCTGTATGAAACTAAGTACTGAAAAAAGAACCATTAAAGCCATGATAGACATCTATTGCAAGAAGCATCATGGCTTTAATTCCCCTTGTACAGAATGTGACAACTTATTGGAATATGCTTATAAGAGAATAGATCATTGCAAATTTGGAGAAAATAAACCTGCTTGTAATTCATGCCCTGTTCAATGCTACGCTCCTGCAAAGAGGGAAAAGATAAGAGAAGTAATGAGGTTTTCAGGCAAACTAATGCCATTAAGGCATCCTTACCTTTCAGTAGTACATTTATTGAAAACAAAAAGAAAAACTGCTGACTTGTAGTTTAAATTACAATCAGCTTCTTTAAAATACTATTTTACTAATTCTGAACGCAGCGTACACTAAGCCCCATAGTCTGAGGTCCATCATTTTGTGTGGCTGGAGATGAACCATAATACAGATATAGATAATATGCATCAGAACCGGAAGCTGAAGATGACCAAAAGTTGCCATTCTGAGTAATTCCAGTAGGCGTACCATTGTTATATCCGCCCGGAAGAGCTGTAAAACCACTTGAATTGGTAGCTCCTGAATTTGGTGACATCCAGTCAGTCGTACCTGTTTCTTTTAATGCTCCTGCTGCTGCAGTAGCGCCACCAAGGTATGTAATAAGAGTAGTCCATTCGGCGTTAGTAGGTACATGCCAACCGGTAGGAGCCAGATTACCACTGGAAACAGCATAAAAATTATAATATAATCCATATTTGGCAGTATCAAATGTGGCATAGTAAGAATAGGCTCCAGAGGTTACAGAAGTTGCAGAATATGGAATTGCTGTACCATTATTATAATGCAATACCTTTAAATTTTCAGCCATCCAAACCTGTGTTCCTATGGTTACTGTACTATATTTATTACCATCAATATCATAAACTGATCCATACGGCTGAGTGGTAAACGAAACAATGCTTCCGTAAGCGGTACCGGCGCTGTTAGTGCAATATGCACATACATAATATTTAGTGCTGGCTGTCAATCCGGTCATAAAACATGAAAAACTCCCTGATGTTGAACCATTAGTGGTCTTGCTGTCGCTTGTAGTAGGTGTTGCACCAGTGCTCCAGCAAATTCCACTTACAGTAATAGTGCCTCCTCCGTCAGAAGTTATAGTCCCTCCGCATGATGCTGATGTTTGTGTTAAACTGCCAACACTGGAAGTTGTAATGGTTGGAGCAGTTACAGTAGTCGTACTGTTACTGTTATTGCTGCTGTTATCTTTCTTACAACTGTATGAAAGCATTAATAAAGCACCCATTGCAATAAATGATAAAATCCCGATAGAAGTTTTAATGTTTTTCATAAATATTAGTTTTAATTATTCTGACAATAAATGATTATTCATGTTTAATACGGGCATAAAGATAAATAATAAATTAAATATGCAAAATCATTATTTCGCATAAATAGTATCACCATTTCTTAATTATCCCGTATAAATGGTTTTTATGTTCATTTACATGCTGTTAATTCTTTTTAGTAAATTTACAACATTATTATTTGAAGTAAAATGAAGCTTTTTCCCAAGATTATTTTGATAATCATTTTAGTTGCTTCGCTTTCATCTTGTCATAAAGATCCAGGCAAAGCAAGCTGGGATGTTTCAGTAATGGCGCCACTTATTAATACTACACTTACACTTAATAACCTTCTTACTGATTCTCTTATACAGGTTAATCCTGACACCTCTCTTAAGATTGTTTATAACAATACACTTTATAGCGTTTCTGTCGATTCATTGGTAAATATTCCAAACACCATTTCACAACAGGCCTTTAGTTCAAACTTTACTCTTGACAGTGTTCTACCCGACTCCCCAATACTTATTAATGACACTGACAAGAATCACCTATCACTAGGGGATGCCCAGGTGACTGAGATTATCGTTAAATCTGGCTTTGTTAATATTACTATTAATAATTCATTGAATGATAAAATACTCTGCACTTATCAGATTCCTTATGCTACGCTTGACGGTGTTCCTTTTTCTGTAACAGACTATGTTCCTGCCGGTACAGTTTCAGCGCCATCTTCCTATACAGTAAAGGTTGATATTTCAGGCTATAAACTTAACCTTACTGGTGTACACGGCAATAGTTGTAATACTCTTATTTCAGTAATTAATTCCTGGACAGACCCCCATGGAGGTAAGGTTTCAATTTTTCCGGGTGATAGCCTAAAAGCAAAAGCAAGCTTTAATGGATTGATAATTGATTATGCTAAAGGTTATTTTGGAAGTCAGTCATTTCAATCAGGGAAAAAGGATTCCCCATTTAGCTTATTCAGTAAAATAACTGCGGGTACGCTGAAATTGCAAAGCATGCAGCTCACACTATCTATTTCAAATGGTTTTGGGATAGATGCCAGTCTTCTTATCAATGAGTTAAAGTCAATCAACAGCAGGACAGGAAATGTTGTGCCTCTTATAAGCCCAATCATCGGGAATACAATTAATATCACTCGTGCCCAGGAAAGCGGGAATGCTTCTGCCCCTGTTATTCCCACATCTTATTCATTCAACATGAATAGTTCAAACTTTCTACAGCTTATCAACAATCTTCCTGACAGTCTTGAATATTCAATTAGTATGACTACTGATCCATTAGGTAATGTGTCAGCAGGTAATGATTTTGTATATAATAATTATGGCTTTAATGCTAACCTCGACCTTGTAATTCCCTTGTCATTAGTTGCGAATAATCTGACCTTAACTGACACTATAGGCTTTAATTTGTCAAAGCCAAATGGATATATTCTTAACCACGGAGTACTAACGCTGATTGCCAATAATGGCTTTCCTTTCTCAGCGGCTATGCAGCTTTTCCTTCTTGATGCGAATAACAGGAAAACGGATTCCCTGATAGTGTCTAACAATATCATCAGCTCACCACCGCTTAATACGAGCTACAAAGTGGTATCACCCTTAACGAGTATTATCAAAGTGCCGTTATCTGCTGCAAAACTTAGCGACCTTTATAATGCAAAGAAAATGATAGTGGTTGCAAGGTTCAATACTGCCGGTCAGCCTAACTATATTAAGTTATACGATTACTACAATCTCGGAATACAACTAACAGGTGATTTTAATATGACAGTTAATTAAGAAATATTGAAGAAAACGTTTTTCATATTACTGTTTGTTCTGCTGAATGTAGCGTCCTTCGCTCAACTCAGTGATAACTATTTCAATTATGATAATTGCAAAGCGTCAGTCGGGCTCAACGCTGGTTATGAATTCAGTTCGAATAGCATTACAACCAAATTCCTGAACACATATCTTTATGGCAGCCACATAGACAGCCTGAATAAACAATGGATGTTTGCCTGTTTAAGACCAAACAATACGCTGGGTTGCGACCTGCAAGGGGGAATTTCGTATGTCGTTTTTCCGGATACTTTTATGGGAAATACCAATATGGGATTATTTATAAAGTATAACAAATATTATCATGTGGATATGTCGTTTACAAGAGATCTTTGCAAACTCTTTTTCGATGGCAACCAACAGTTCGCCGGGGAAACGGCCGACCTGAGCAATTCTTCACTTAATGTTATCAATTATGAACAAATCCAGTTCGGAATACTGGAAAAGTTCGGAGAGGGTAAACTCAAACACACTTTCGGTATTGGTATCAGTTTAAATAATGGCTATAACAACACTATTGTCAATATAAAGAACGGAAGCTTATACACTGACCCTAACGCTCAATACATTAACTTCTCGGCAAATTATAATGTTTTCAGAAGTGATACCACTGGCAGTAACACGGCTTTCAAAGGCATAGGGACATCTATAAATATTTATTACTCCTTTGAAACAACCAATAAGAATGCTTTTGAATTCGAACTCACCAATCTTGGATTCATAGGCTGGGGGCATCATGGACAGCAGCTCTCAAAGGACACCTCCATTCATTTTAACGGAATAAATGTTACTGATATTCTTAACATACAGGGAAATGTTTTTCACAATGCCAATGCTGACAGCATCCTTCATGCTTATACCTATGCCAAAAAGAGTTCCCCTTACACCACGCTCACGCCAGCCTGTTTAAAGATATCTTATCTTTATCATCTTTCAGAGAAAGTTAGAATGCAGTTTCTCATTCAAAAATATTTCTTTTCCAATTACGATCCCCTATTTATGGTTAAGTTTATGTACCAGCCAACAAAGCGAAACATCATTTCCCTTAACTTCAATTATGGCGGGTATCAGGGCGCTGATGTTTTGGGAAACCGAAACATTAATACAGGAATCGAATACGCGCACGATTTTGGAAAAGGATTGGTAATGTTGGCCGGAACAAATTACCTGAATGGCTACTTATGGCCTTATTCTCAAACAGGACAAGGAATTTATTTCACCATAAAGAAGTATTTCATGTAATGAAACAAATTAAATCAATCATGGTACATAGAAATGATTTAATACCGCATATAAGTAAGATTCCTCACTTTGTTCGGAATGACATTGATATTATTCTTAAAAGGAGGGAGCGGGTAAAAGCCCGCTTCAGGCGGGCTTTTACCCGCTCCCTCTCACACTACATAACCATTATGTCATTCCGAATGAAACGTAGTGAAATGAGGAATCTAAATAGGAGAGATACTTGTTCACATTATATCATTACATCATTAATCATATTCTCCTGCTTGCTCCTTAGCTTTGCCTCTTTCA
>Ga0181520_10008149_pt1 | contig 15039 bp, 12 predicted proteins | sample PEATcosm2014_Bin_29_FD_132451 | JGI IMG/M metagenome (GOLD analysis project Ga0181520, IMG submission 132451) | Peatland microbial communities from MTU Mesocosm Facility, Houghton, MI, USA - PEATcosm2014_Bin02_30_metaG | ecosystem: Environmental > Terrestrial > Soil > Wetlands > Peat | place...
GCGCCTGCAACCAAGGCGGCTCAGTGGATTGACGATTTAACTGGCCATCCATCGCCATCGTTCGAGCATTAACGCTTCACAAGGTTTTGGTGGTGGCCAGAATATCGATCGCCCTGAACTTGAATCGACGAGACGGCATCACGAATCACGGCAAGATCTCCGGATGTCAGCACGACTGCGGCTCCGCCGAGGTTCTCCTCGAGACGATGCAACTTGGTAGTTCCAGGGATTGGAACAATCCACGGCTTCTGTGCGAGCAGCCACGCGAGTGCGATCTGTGCTTTGGTTGCCTTCTTCTGGTCGGCAATTCGCCCAATAGCATCGACCAGCGCCTGATTCGCTTTGCGAGCATCCTCAGCGAAACGCGGAACGGTGTTGCGAAAGTCAGTCTTGTCGAATTCTGTCTTGTCGGAGATCGCTCCGGTAAGGAAGCCCTTGCCCAGCGGGCTAAAGGGAACAAACCCAATTCCAAGTTCCTCCAGCGTAGGCAGGATATCCTTCTCCGGCTCCCGCCACCAAAGCGAATACTCGCTCTGGAGCGCTGTTACCGGCTGCACGGCATGGGCGCGGCGAATGTTTTCCACACCGGCCTCTGACATTCCGAAATGCTTGACTTTTCCCTCTTGAATGAGATCCCTGACTGTAGCCGCCACGTCTTCGATCGGCACATTCGGGTCGACGCGATGCTGATAGAACAGGTCGATCACGTCGGTCCTGAGCCGCTTCAAAGACGCTTCAGCCACGAAGCGAATCCTCTCGGGTTTGCTGTTTGTCCCTTGAGCCGGAACTCCGTTCTCAAATCCGAACTTGGTTGCGATGACCACTTTGTCACGGACAGGCGCCAGGGCTTCACCAACAAGCTCTTCATTCGTGAACGGGCCGTAGCATTCGGCGGTATCAAAGAATGTCACGCCGCCGTCGTAAGCGGCGCGGATTACTTTGACAGCCTCTTCCTTTTCCGTCGCAGGTCCATAGCCGAAGCTAAGCCCCATACATCCGAAGCCAAGTGCGGAGACCTCAAGACCACTGTGCCCCAGTTTGCGCTTTTGCATGAATCCTCCCCTGTCACCATGCCAATCAACCCTGGCTTTCAGCGGTTGGCTGGCGACGGCCGAACCCCTGACGATGTTTCGAGGATAGCCGCGCCCCAAAAGCCGCACCCTGCCGAACGCGCCAATTTTGCTGCAGATTCCGCCATTCTTTTGCGGCTTTGCAGCATTCAATCCCGGGATACGCGTTGGCGTGATTTGCGGGCAGATTGGCGCGCCCTGCGTGCCGAAGTTTGTCAATTTGGAGTACTCTCTAGGGAATACGGGGGCATCTCCAATGCTGAAACACTTTCGCGTTCCAGGCCGTTTGCCGATCAAGCTGACCGAATTCGGGATCTCGATTCCCGCTGTGCTCCGCAGAGCTGGCCTGCCTCAGGATCTCTTCGAGCAGAAGCGCGTGCTCGTCTCCACGGAAGAACTCTTCGCTATCTGGAGCGCCATTGGCAGCGTGAGTTCCGACCCGCTCATCGGCATCAAACTCGGTGTTGAGACCAAAACCGAGCGGTTCCACCCCATGGCAATCGCCGCGCTATCGACCGAGAACCTCGTCACAGCCGTGAAGCATATGGCCCGGTACAAGAAACTGACAGCGCCCGAGGAAATCCTCAACGAACTCGACGAAACGGAGTTCCGTGTCAGCTTTCGATGGCTTCTCGCTGTCGATGCGGAGCCGCCAGTGCTGACCGATTATTGCCTCGCATGGATGCTCTCTCTCGCACGTCATGGAACCGGCAAACAAAACTTGACCCCGATTCGGCTCGAATACCTTCGGCCCCGAACAAACCTCCGGCCCATCGAGCGTCACTTCAGTTGTAATGCGGTTTGCGGCGCTTCGCGCAATGCCATCGTCTTCCGCGCGGCCGATGCCACGGCGCCGTTTGTTACCCGCAATTCGGATTTGCTCGAACTGCTTGCGCCGCAGTTCGACGAACAGATGAAACAATTCAGCACTGAAGACACGTTTGTCGAACTTGTCCGGCGGGCGATTCAGGACAGGTTGACCGGGCATCGTCCGTCGATCGATGCGGTCGCCCAGTCACTTCACATGAGTTCTCGGACAATACAGCGCCGGCTGCAGGACGCAGGCTACAGCTTCCAGCGAGTTCTCGATGAAGCCCGGCATCAGATGGCGCGCTACTACCTCTCCAACTCCGTGCTGGAGTTGAATGAGGCGGCGTACTTGCTCGGCTTTGAAGACCCAAACTCGTTCGGTCGAGCCTTTCGTTCCTGGGAAGGCGTTCCACCAAGCGATTGGCGTGAGCGGCACCGCACGAGTGTCGCGAATTAATGTAAGGTGTGCTGGTCGAATATCGACTGGCTGCTTTCAGTGAGCGCACAATCGCCGCCGCATCGAGGCAACGATTGCGAATGTTTTTTCGCCGTGGCGAGTGGAAAGTTGCGTCCGCCAGGTGGCTGGGCACTCCAGTCGCGATCGGCATTTATGGGAACGAATCCTGCGATTTGTAAGTAAACAGGTGAATCTACAAAGATTGTTTTGAATAAAGGCCCTTGAGCGCTCTAGCTTCAAATCTTGCCGGTGCTCTCGCTTTGGCATCGGCCAACTGCATCGAATGGCTGAATCTATTCCTTTTTGGTCACAAGAAAGGCGTATAGACGATTACCAATACTCGACGGCGAGAATTCGTGACGGACCTGGCTGTCCATCGATCACTTGTGTTTGCACAACGGCCTCGAGGTTCACCTTTGTCCAGTCGCGTGGCGCATTCTTGAAGAGTGTCTTGAGAAAGGTCGAGTTCGACAGAAGCTCTCCCGCCGCCTCTGTTCCTTGTCGTGAGAGCCCTGCTGCCAGCACCACCGGCTGATCCAGGGTGGCGTCATGATAGCGTGCAATGACGGCAAAATCCTCGGTCTGCGAAGAGGGAGGTTGCTGGAGCGAGACAACCCAGGTTCTGGCAGAAGGGTTCTTGCGATCCAGAATGTACATGGAGTCGCTGTCCATTGCGAATCCAAAGCGGAGCGGCTTTGTGAGTCGCATGGTCCAGGTATTGTCCAGGGCGCCCACCAGAATTACCGGCCCCTCGCGCAACTGGGGAAAACTGACCTGAGAAGCCAGAACCAGGCGAAACGCCTTATGGCGATCTTCCAGAACGGCTCCCATGTGAATCAGTGTGGCCACGTTCCCAGTTCCCAGTCGACCGGAATGCTGAAGGTCTTCGAAGAGCGTTGCGGGAGTCGATCCGGTTTGAAGGGTAGCGCTCACCGCATCGGGTGATCCGGCACACAGGCTGACATTGGCTGGGGAAGCGAGGACCGGGGACCAGAACTGGTCGAAGACAGATGGCCGGAGAAGGAAATACAAGCCCAGACCGGCGGCCACCGCACATGCCGCAAGGATCGATGGGACCAAAAGCCATCGCCGTCTGTTGGCTGCGGCTGCGATCGGAGTTGTGTCCGCCGCGGTTTCAGCGCGCAGCGGAGCTGGCGGATCGGGGGCAAGCTGCGGGGGGCGGAAATACGGGATGTACGAGCCGGGATTTAGTCCAATGATCAGTTCATTTTGGTGGCCAGGATGCTGATAATAAAGGGCAATTCGCTTTCGGACCTCGGCCGCGCTCAGGCGGACGACCGGGTCCTGATTTGTGTCATAGTCCGGAGCACGATGGAAGACCTCGATGCCAAGAAGGCGCTCCTTGAGTGCGTCCTCCTGGCCTTCCAGAGTCTGTTCGACCACGAAACGAAGCAGGTTCGGGTAGCGCTGGCTGCTAAGAAAATGCGGACTGGCGAGAACCCTTTTCAGCTGGTCGCGAACCTGCTGCTTCTCCGCATTTGATCCCGGCCGCCACCCGCCTTCGGCTGATTCCAAAGGAGACATCGTGCCCATCCCTGCCGGCATCTCTTCGCCGGAACGTATCAAGCGCCGTAACAAGCCGCCTGCTACGTGCAGCGTGAGTGCGCTTTCCCTTCAGGAATCTTACACTTTGCTCCGCTGCTACGTCTGTTCGCAATGCCCTGGACTACCGTAGCAATCTTGTACCTCCCTCCGGCCGCGCCTACTGTTGCCGTGACTTGAAGAACTGGTTTTGGCCTCTACGCAACGGTTCATAAGGTTGACAAATAGAAGGAGAACAAAGCCATGAACCTTGGATTCGCAGTTGCCAAAAAGGCCGCATCGGATCTGCCGTCGTTTGGGCCATCGGCCGTTTGCGCCAGTCAGCCCACAATCCTGCAGTACAACGCAGCCCGTCTTGCTCGTCATTCCTTTCTACCGGCAATCATTCTCAGCCTCTTGGCTCTGTTCTCCCTGGTCCCCATGCGCGCGCAGACTGCAGCACCCAAGCCGGAGCCGACGCCGGCACAGCTGGGCGGCATGCTCAAGGGCCAGATTCTGCTTCAGCCGCCGGACTCGGCCAGAGCGTTTGGGCCATTCAACGATTTCCGCAAGGAATTGGAGCAGAAGTACGGCATCGGCGTTTACGCCATCAGCCAGACCATCTTTGCGCGGAACACGTTGAGCCCCGCGGTTCCCTACGCGCAGATTGCGTATCCGGGGAATGACAATTTCTATCAGTCGTCGAGCTACCTGACTTTGACCTACGACATGCACAAATTCCACCTGAACGACGCGCAGTTGGTGCTCGATGCCGGAATTCAGAAAGTGAGCTGGTATCCAGGCGGTCCGGAGTCGTTGGACTTCGACGAGGCCACCATCTACAAGGGTTTCTTCAAGGACAACCTTCAGTTGAAGGCTGGCTATTCGTCCAACGCCGAGGAGTTCATCCAGATGCGCGTAGGCGGCATGGCGAACAACGGAGCGGCTGGCGTGCTGGGCGTGTTGCCCTACAACGTGGGCATGTCGAACAAGCCGCAACAGGCTCCTATCTTCAATATCCGGCAGAACCTCCCCAACCATTTCTATACCAAGGTCGGCTTCCAGCGCAGCTACTCGCCCATGGGCAGCACTGGTGAACAGGGGCAGGACAAGGTGGGGTTCCGCTTTGATCCAGGGCCGGTCTTCGACGCGGCCCACGGCGTCTATACCAAGGGTGACGGTCTGTTGACGATCGCGGAAGTGGATTACCAGAAGTCTCAGTACAAGAATCCGACGGCCACGTGGATTCGCGCCGGCTATATGAATAACCGGACGAAATACAGAAGCTACCTCACCAATCAGTACGACACGACCAATTACCTCTACTATCTGGTCGGCGACAAGCAAATCACCCAGCCGGATCCGGCCAATGAACGCCACGGGCTGTTTGTCGGGGGCTCTGTCATGTATACCCCGCCGGCGGTGAACAAGTACTACCAGTACTACGAAGCCCGCGCCTATTATTCCGGTCCGTTCAAGAGCCGCCCTGGGGATTTCTTCTCGCTGGTGGGTGCTCACTCGGTCTACAGCCCGGACCTCACGAAGGGAAAGCCCGCGGGTATGTTTTCCTCGGGTTCGTGGGCGCTGACGCCCACCTACAACTTCAAGCTCTTCAAATCGGGGTACTGGGTGAACGCCGCCGGCTACACGCAGGGTCCAGTGCCCGGCGCGAAATACCGTAACACCCTCATTTACAACACCATGCTGATGGTCTTCTTTTAGGGATCTGGCGCGTAATGCGACCAATCGCAAGATGACACCGAACGTTTTCTTCTGAATCGGGTTTCGGTTTCCGGCGGCGCGTCAGTCCGCTGCCGGTGAACTGGCCCCACCACGCATCCAACGTATCCGGCAAGTCCGCATCGAAGGGATACACCATGGCAGTCGAAATTGGAAGCACAAGCCTGAACGAAACCGGGGATGGACCCGTGGCGCGCTTTGGCCACCTCCGCTGGACCGTATGCGCCATGCTCTTCGTCGCAACTTCCATCAACTATATGGATCGCCAGGTCATCTCCATCCTCAAGCCGACGCTGGAGCACAGCATTGGCATGACGGAAGTGGGCTACGGCTACATCGTGGATGCCTTTCAGATTGCCTATGCAATCGGTCTCCTGGCCGCGGGACGGCTGGTCGATAAGATCGGCACGCGAGTCGGCTACATGGCGATCATGGCCGTCTGGAGTCTCTCCGCGATGGGCCACGCACTGGCAAACACAGTGCTCGAATTCGGCATTGCGCGCTTCTCTCTCGGTCTCGGCGAATCGGGCAACTTCCCCGCCGCCATCAAGACCGTGGCCGAATGGTTCCCGCGCAGCGAGCGCTCGTTGGCCACTGGCATCTTCAACTCCGGCGCAAATCTTGGAGCCATCCTCGCGCCCCTCATCGTACCCTGGATAACAATTCGCTATGGTTGGCATGCGGCTTTTCTGGCCACCGGCACATTCAGTGCGCTCTGGATCCTGTGGTGGTTCAGCAAGTACCGCAAACCCGCCGACCACCCCACTTTGAGCGGCGCCGAGCTGCGCTACATCTACCAGGAGGCGGCCGCCGAGATGGGGCCGTCCATGCCCTGGCGCAGCCTGCTGGGCATCCGGCAGACCTGGGCGTTCTCCGCCGCCAAGTTTCTCACCGACCCAATTTGGTGGTTCTTCCTCTTCTGGCTTCCCTCGTACTTCAGCTCCGTGTTCCATCTGGACCTTTCGCATCTGGGTCTGCCGCTCATCGTCGTCTACAGCGCGTCGTCGGTGGGCAGCATCGGCGGGGGCTGGCTGCCTACGCCGTTCCGCAAGCTGGGCCTGACAGCCTCCAGTTCCCGGCTTGCGGCCATGCTCTGCTGCGCCTGCCTGGTGGTTCCCATCTTCATCGCCAACTATCTCCATTCGGAGTGGGTTGCCATCCTGCTGCTCAGCGTGGCCGCAGCGGCGCACCAGGGGTGGTCGGCGAATCTGCTCACTACGCCTTCAGACATGTTCCCCCGCACCGCAGTGGGCTCGGTCACCGGCATCGGCAGCATGGCGGGCTCGGCGGGCGCCGCTCTGCTGGCCTTCTACGCAGGCCACATCCTGCAACGCACGCACAGCTACGCAAGCCTGTTCGTCATCGCATCCGCTGCGTACCTGCTGGCCCTTTTCGTCATGGTCCTGCTCGCGCCCGGCCTGAAGAAAGTGGAGTTAACCGCATGAGTCTCTATTGCCCCAAAGACACTTGCGGAGGGACGAGGTGGAACGCGCCGGCTTCCGTTGCAGCGATCGGAACACAATGCTCGGGTACTACGATGCTGGAAACCTCAAGCCCGGCTGCAACCGCGTGAAAGACGAGGATAACTTTTTCATCGCCAATCCAGGGCTGGAACTGTGGGAAGAGCGCATCAAAGTTGTGGGGAGGTAAGAAATGATTCTGATCCTGATGGGTGTCAGCGGTGTCGGCAAGACGACAATTGGCAAGCTGCTCGCCGAGCGCACCGGCTGGACTTTCGAAGATGCCGACGATTATCACTCGGAAGCCAACCGCGCAAAAATGACAGCCGGAATCCCGCTTACCGATGACGACCGCCTGCCTTGGCTCGCCACGCTGCACGATCGCATGTCGAGGTATTTCCAGGAAGACAGGAGCGCCATCTTCGCCTGCTCGGCGCTCAAACGCAAGTACCGGGATCGGCTCGTGGATGGATTCGGAGAAAGCGAGTTTCGCCTCATCGATCTGCACGCTCCAGCAGAAGTTCTGAAAGAGCGGTTGCATGCGCGCACACATGAGTACATGAATCCGAATCTGCTCGAGAGCCAGATGGAGACCTTCGAGGAATCGTCCATCGCCTGGCCTGTCTCGGTTGCTGGAAGTCCGGAGCAATCGGTCAACGAAATTCTCTCCAGGCTGCGTGAATCTGGCCTGCTGAAAGCAAGAACGGAGAAACAAATGCCCTCGCAACTTTTCAGTCTTGAAGGGAAGATTGCGGTCGTAACCGGCGGCACTTCGGGTATTGGCCGCGCCATGGCTCTTGGACTCGCGGAGGCGGGCGCCGAAGTCGTCGCCACCGGCCGCCGCCAACAACAGGTGGACGAAACAGCCACGGAAATCGAGGCGCGCGGACGCCAGACGCTGCGCATTGCATCCGATGTCTGCGATCGAGCTTCACTGGAAAGACTTCTGGCTGCCACGCTGGCTCGATTCGGCAAAGTGGACATCCTAATCAACTGCGCCGGAAAGATCAAACGCACGCCCACAATCTCCCAACCGGAGGATGAGTGGACGGACATTCTCGACACCAACCTCACCGGCACGCTGCGCGCATGCCAGGTTTTCGGCAAATCCATGCTGGAGCGCGGCTATGGCCGTATCGTCAACATCGCGTCTCTCAACAGCTACGTCGCGCTGAGCGAGGTGGCGGCCTACGCGGCCAGCAAGTCCGGCGTCGTCTCGCTCACCCGCTCGCTGGCAGTCGAGTGGTCGAAGAAAGGCGTCACGGTGAATGCCATCGCGCCTGGCGTCTTCCGCACCGATCTAAACGCCGATTTGCTCGACAGCACGCCACGCGGCCAGGAACTGCTTCTGCGCACACCCATGGGCCGTTTTGGCAAAAGCGTCGAGCTGGTTGGCGCGGCAATCTATCTTGCTTCCGACGCCTCTTCCTTCGTCACCGGGCAGACCTTGGTTGTCGATGGAGGCTTCCTGGCCAGCGGTGTAAATCAGTAGGCTCAACACTCTAAACGCATCAAAACACACAAACGGAATTCTGAGAGGAAGAAGAAGATGAAGGAATTGATAAATGCCCGGCTCGTTGCGGCCAGCGCCCTGATTGCGTTCGGAGTCGCGATCTGCCTTGCCCCTCCTGCCCATGCGCAGTCCAACCCCATTGCTCCTAAAACTCTGCCGCGTGTCGGCACCATCGACGAGCGCTTTCAGTCCTTCAACATCGAGATGGTCGAAGTAACAGGGGGACGCTTCTGGAAGCCGTACGCCAGCGCCGCTGCCGCCGCGCCGACGAGCGCAAATCAACCTGCCGGCATGGATCCTTCGCTCTACGAGTACCGGAAGCCAATCGATCTTTACAATGCGCGCTTGCGCATGCTGGCGACAGCCCTGGGGCCAGCCTATGTGCGCGTCAGCGGCACCTGGGCGAATTCCACCTTCTTCCAGTCCGCCGAGGGCCCGGCGCCCGCGGAGGCACCCACTGGCTTCAAAGGTGTGCTGACACGCGATCAGTGGAAGGGAGTTGTTGAATTCAGCAAGGCGACGGATGCGAAGATCGTGACCTCCTTTGCGATCAGCGCCGGTACGCGCGATGCAAACGGCGCTTGGACCCCCGAGCAGGCCAAGCAGATCTTCGACTACACGAAATCGCTGGGCGGAAGCATTGCGGCGGCGGAATTGTTCAACGAGCCGACGATGCCCGAGATGGGCGGCGCGCCCAAGGGCTACGACACATTCGCTTTTGCACGCGACGTCAAGGTGTTCCGCGATTATGCCAGGGTCGCCGACCCGAAGATGCTTGTCCTTGGCCCCGGCAGCGTAGGCGAAGGAGCGAACTCAAAGATACTGGTCCCCGGCTTGAAGATCATGAAGAGCGAGGATATGCTCACGTCCACTGGCCCGGCCTTCGACGTATTCTCCTACCATACTTACGGTGCTGTCTCTGTCCGCTGCAAGTCGATGGGCGCTGAGGCAACCACCACTGCAGAAGCCGCCCTCTCCGAGGATTGGCTCACACGCGGCGGTCTGAATGCACAGTTCTATGCAGGCCTGCGCGACCGCTTCCTGCCGGGCAAGCCAATGTGGAACACCGAGACGGCGCAAGCTGCCTGCGGCGGCGACCGCTGGGCCTCCACGTTCCTCGACAGCTTCCGCTACCTGAATCAGCTTGGCGATTTGGCCAAGCGCGGCGTGCAGGTTCACATGCACAACACTCTCGCCGCCAGCGACTACGGCTTGCTTCAGGAGTACACCTTCGAACCGCGCCCCAATTACTGGTCAGCTCTTCTGTGGCGCAGGTTGATGGGAACCACCGTGCTTGACGCAGGCACAGCGTCCTCGCCCAGCCTGCATGTCTACGCACAGTGCCTGCGCAACCATCCCGGCGGCGTAGCGCTGCTGGTCATCAACACCGACACCAAGCAGGGTCAGTCGCTCACGGTGCCGGCAACATCGGAGCGGTATACGCTCACTGCGCACGAGTTGACGGACAAGCTGGTTCAGTTGAACGGGGTCGATCTGAAATTGACTGCCGACGATGCCCTGCCAGAGTTGAAAGGCGCGGCAACAAAATCCGGCGAGGTCCAGTTCTCGCCCGCCAGCATCACATTCCTGGCCATTCCCAAAGCGGACAACGCGAGCTGCCGGCAGTAACAAGAAGGCCGAGTTCGACCGTTGAAGCCAGTTGGCTCAGTCGGACTCGGCCACCGTAGCTACGCAGTGAACACGAAGCATTCAAGGCGACGGCGTTTGTGCGTAGGAAGACAAAGGCGAACCAGTCGCCGATTGGAGGCACGAGCAGCCACGACTCTGGCAGTCAGCCTGTAATTCTTGGCACGTTCGGCGCGTTCAGAAAGATATCAAACGCGGATTCCAGTTGCCGGAGAGCCGCATCCCGGGAGAGCTTGTAGGCTCGGGGATGAGTGATCAGCATGATGGTCATGCCATGAAGCGTTGCGAGAATCTGGTGCAGGCGCTCTTCCACCAATTGGTCCGAACTGCCCTGTGGAAGCGCAAGCTTGAGATTCTCCCTGAAATAGGCGATAGCCGGATTGGCTGCCGCGTGCCGCATCTCCAAACCCTGCTCGTCAACCGCCGGCACAAGAAAGGTCAGACGATAATGGTGCGGGTTCTTGACGGACAGGTGGACAAAGTTTCGAAGTGCCTGGCGCAGACGCTCCCTGGGGTCCGGAAGATAATCGAATTTGTCGTGCAGTTGGGTGGTGAATTGCTGGTAGAGTTCGATGCACAGATGGCGAATCAGAGCTTCCTTGTCAGGGAAATGCCGATACATGGCCATCTGCGAGCAGCCCACCTCCTGCGCAATCCTGCGGATCGAAACGCGTTCATACCCAAATTCGCCGAAGAGCCGGCTGGCCGCTTCGAGAAGTCTTCTGCGTAGTTCATCCCCAGCTTTGAATTTGCGGGGCTCGCCCTCTTGGATCGCCTTGATCACAGCTCCACTCTCTTTCCGATGGGACAGTTCCATTCTTGCAGACCCACTGCCTGTCTCACATTGCGTACCATACATAATAAGTGTACACTGTACACATGAGGCGAATACGGCTCGCAGCAAAACAAATTGATCCGCGGTCCATCAGTCTGCGCTGCATCCTCCTTATAGGCATTCTCTTTTCGCTCTGCACATCGTCGGCAGCGGCGCAATGCGCGGGAACGATCACAGATCTGTCCACTGCCGCTACCTGTACGGCGAAGAGGCCGGCGCCAAGAACGCTCGCCACCATCGAGCCGCAACGCCCCTATCGCCTGGAAGAGTTGATCGACATTGTCGAGAGCAACAATCCACGCACACGGATTGCCTGGGAAAGGGCGAAGCAGGCCGCCGAGGGGGTAGGCATTGCGCGCAGCGAGTATTTCCCTCGGCTGGCCGGGACTGCCCTCTTCGGCAACGAGAGATTCATCAATCCGTTTCCCAAGCCGCTGGCTCCGCTTGGCTATACCATGGTCGAAAGTCCAACCATCGATGCCGGGCTCGCAATGGAATACACCGTCTTTGATTTTGGCCGGCGGCGCGCTCAGTTGGATTCGAGCCTTGCGCAGCGGCTCGCCGCGGTGGCCAGCTTTCAGCGTGCCAACCAGGATGTGGCCTACGACGTGGTTGTCGCCTACTACAATCTGCTGACCGCGCAGGAGCACCTTGCTGCGGTTCGGCTGATTCTGGCCACGGCGCGCACAACCCAGTCCGCGGCGGAAGCCCAGCTTGCCAATGGCCGGGCGACGCTTCCCGATGTGCTCAACTCAAAGGCAGGCACGGCTCGCGCAGAATACGACCTCCAGACAAGTCTGGGGGCCGAGGAGATTGCGCGCGTGAAACTGCGCGAGGCGCTGGGCGTGGAACCCTCGGATGCGATCACTGTCGAGAAACCGGCCGGTGCGCCCGATCTTTCGGCCGTCTCCGCTTCGGTGGCAAGTTTTGTCGAAGCCGCCTTGCAGGATCGGCCTGACCTGAAATCGCTGGCCGAGAGGCTGCGTGCCGCAGACGCCGAAGTGAAGACAGCCCGTTTCGCCTATCGGCCTACGGTCGAGTTCGAGTCCAAAGCATCCTCGCAGTCCATTTGGCCACAGGTGAGCCAGCCCAGTCTTGGAGACACAACACAGTTTGTTTGGAGCGCGGGAATACAGATCAAATGGAATCTCTTTGATGGCGGGTTGCGCAGTCATGAAGTGCTCCGGCGCGCCTCCGAGCGGCGACAGGCCGCGGAAGAGTTGCGGGAAAAGAGCGACGACATCGCTCGTGAGACATGGGTGGCGTACCTCCGATTCGGGACTGCCGTTCGCCAGCAGGAAGCTGCGCAGACATTGCTGCTGGCAGCGACAACGTCGTATGACGCATCTCTCGATGCCTATGGGTACGGGGTGAAGAATCTCATCGATCTGGTCAATGCCGAATCGCAGCTTGCCGAGGCAAGGCTGGCGGATGTCGAGGCCAGATGCGCGGTGCTGACCAGCGCCGCCAATCTCGGCTACACGACGGGCAATCTGCTGCGGCCGCGAGCCGGTGGCGCCCCGTCCGTCACAGCGCAACCTTAGAGCGAAACCAGAGTTTGAGTGCTCTGATATTTTCTGCGCAGGGTCGCCGTTCGCGGTTGCGCACGGTGACTTGAATGCAATGGCTTTGGGATACAGTAACTCCGGTTTCGCTATCGCCGCGCAAAAGGGATGAAAAATGCTTCGTCGATTCACAATGGCGCTCGGTGTCCTCTTGCTCACTGTTCTTGTGGGAGGATGCTCGCGCGCTCCTTCGATTGATATTGCGGGATCGTTTTTGCCTTCCTGGATGTTTTGTCTGTTGGGCGGGCTGGGTGCTGCCGGTGTTGTTCATTGGCAGTTGCTCCAGCGCAAGCTGCAAGGCCGGGTCGAGCCGGTCGTGGTCTTCTATCCCAGCGTGGCAGTGGCTGTTGCATGCCTGCTGTGGCTGTTGTTCTTTCGATAGATACGAGGTGGATTGATGGAGCCAGGGAAGCTGGGTCCGTGGTGGAACGGGATCAAAATATCGATGGCAATGCTGGTGGTTGCCGCGGCTTTATTGCTGAGTGTTTTCTGGAGAACCAGCCGCCATCCGCGCACTGAGGATGCGAGCGTTCGCGCAAACTACATTCAATTCGCGCCCGAGGTGACAGGGCGTCTGGTCAGGATTCCAGTCGAAGACAATGCCTTTGTGCGCGCCGGCACTCTGTTGTTTGCCATTGATCCGCGCCCGTATCAGTATGCGTTGGATCAGGCTCTCTCAGACCAGCAGTTGCTCGAAGAGCAGATCGTGGACACCGAGCGGCGTATTGCCGCGGAGACCAGCGCGGTGGAGGCGGCCCGCGCCAGCGTGGTGGGCGCGAAGACACAGAGCCTTGCGGTTTTCAGCTCGATGCAGGCTTCCGGCGCCGCGGTCAACCGAGCGAAGGCTGCGTTGGAATCGTCGGCGGCGCAACGAACCTTGGCCGAGAACAATCTTCATCGCATCGAGCCGCTGCTGGCCAAGCAGTACGTTACTGCCGAACAAGTAGACGATGCGCGGGCCAAGGCTCAAGTAGCTGAACACAACTACCAGGAGGCCGAGGCAGCGCTCGAGGAGTCGATTGCGCTAGAAGCGCGTTCCAGGTCAATGAAGACGGAAGCGGAAGCCGGTGTTGCCGTTTCCCAGGCCAGGCTCGACGAAGGCATTCACGCCGTGGACCGCTTGGATAGCCTGCTCGCACAGCGGCCAGCCAAGGCCGCCAAGGTAGCTAGCGCGAAGCTGGATCTGGAGCGCTGCTCCGTGGTTGCGCCGTTTGACGGATATGTAACCAACCTCAATATCTCAGAGGGTGAAATGGCGAAGCCCGGCGTTGCCTTGTTCACACTCATCGATGCGCGCAGGTGGTATGTAGTGGCGAACTATCGCGAATCCGAACTGAAGTACATTGCGCCGGGAATGCACGTCGATTTGTATTTGATGGGAAATCAGTCGCGCTGCTTCGATGGGGTCGTGGAGAGCATGGGAAACGGCGTCTCGCCGGACGACACGAATACGAACAACGGCCTGCCGCAGATCGATCACACCCTCAACTGGGTTCATCTGGCTGCAAGGTTCCCCGTTCGCGTCCGCGTTGTGAACCCCGATCCGGCCTTATTTCGCATGGGTGAAACCGCGATCAGCATTGTGAGATGACACGTGCATATGGCTGTCAATCGAACGCCGGAATGGCTGAATAAGATCTACCTGGAGCTTGCCCCCGCGCATGGCCGCTATGAGGGTGCACTCCGCACTGCTTTCGCCGCCACACTGGCCACCTACGTTCTTCTTGTCCTGCAGACGCCCTTGATCGCTCCAGGCGTTTATCTCATCTATTTGGTCTCTTACGATGTGCCGTACCTGACATTCAAGACAAGCATCCTTGAACTGTTCTACCAATGTGTCGGTGTCGCTTTGTCCTTGATGCTGATTGCGGTAACAGAAAACGATCCCATGGCCCGGGTTCTGGGCGTGGCAGCCTTTACCTTTCTTTCCGCATTCCTGCTCCGAGCCTGTACGGTGCGCATTGCAGCCATGAATCTCGGCATCTTTCCCATTCTTACCCTGTCTTTATGGGAACTGCATCTCCCTGCAGAGCAGTTGGTCCATCTTTCCATGTGGCCGATTGCGACAGGGGCGGTAGCCGTCGCCATCAAAGTGGCCATCGAATACATTTTTACCCGGCGCGATCCGAACCATGCATTGCAGGCAGAAATGAGGGCTCGCCTGGAGGCTTTGCAGCAGCTCTTCCGGGGTTTGGCAGAGGGCGAGCCTGCGCAAGAGATGAGGCGAAGAGTTGCGCAGATTTCACGCTATGCCTTTGCCGGCCAGGGCAAGATGCTTTCGCTCTTGGAGGAAGTGCGTCTCTCCATCCCGAATGATTCCCCGCAACCCACCCCTCCCGCTTTGATCCCGTATATCGCACGGCTCCTTGACGTGAGCGCTTCCTTCGGCAGGCAACGCCA
>Ga0181520_10008150_pt1 | contig 15039 bp, 15 predicted proteins | sample PEATcosm2014_Bin_29_FD_132451 | JGI IMG/M metagenome (GOLD analysis project Ga0181520, IMG submission 132451) | Peatland microbial communities from MTU Mesocosm Facility, Houghton, MI, USA - PEATcosm2014_Bin02_30_metaG | ecosystem: Environmental > Terrestrial > Soil > Wetlands > Peat | place...
ACGATGACATGAAGATGGGTGAACAGATAGAAATCCAGCAACTCAAGCAGCGGCGTGGTCGCCGGTCGCCAACCAAAAGAATGCAACTGAACCCATCAAGCGGAGCGTTTGGATACATCGACGCTCAAGCCCCACCAGTTGAAAGCAAGCTGACCCCCGAGTCAATCGGGGTCTTCGGCGGAGAGGATATTGGAATCTGACATGACCAATCCCAAGAACAAGCTGCATGGCAAAGTGTTTAACAAGACGACCGGCGAGGCCATCGAGGTCAAGGCGGGGCGGTCTCCCTTCACGGTCGAGGAGCGCGTGCCACCATTCCTCCCCATCAACTGGATGGACTGGCTCGGTGATGAGCATATCCGCGAGATGAACGAGACGATGTGGGGAGTGTACTTTGCCATTCTCATGGAGCTATGGCAGTACGACCGAATCGAGTTCGACCACAAGGTGCTGGCCGCTCGGCTGCGCTGCCGCGACCCACGGAATGTGAGGACGTTTCTGGAGAAGTGGTGGCACCTTTTCCGGTGTGTCCAATGCGGGGGAGTTATGCAGTACCCACGCAACCCCCACGCTGAGGTCACGCAGACCTCATGCAGGTACTGCGCTGACCTCACGCCGTGCTCGTGCAAGGGGCACGCTGGGTACGCGCTCAATCTCAAGCTGAGTTTTTACAAGAATGATGTGAAAAACGGACTTCCGCTCGGGACAACCAAACCTAACCAAATAGAACGGAATAGAAAAGAACCCAACCCAACCAACCTGTCCGCCGCTGACGCGGCGGGAAAATCGGTCGGTGGGTCTTCTCTATTAGATGGAACGGGAGAAGACCAAGAGTTTGAAAACTTGGAGGAGTCTGTGCAGGACATGGATGCCGTTGACTCAGAGCAAGGTTCAGAGCAAGATTCCCGTTCTATGAATGGAGACCAAGACTCCGCACTCGACTCCGACCCGGCCTCGCCCCCGGCTCTGTCGCCGAACGCCGTGATAACTGACCTGCGTCAGTGGAATGAAGACCGCTTTGGCTTCTCTGCCGCCCGCCTTCGCAACTGTCTCATCTACGTGCTTGACCACTGCGACTGGTGGTCATCGGAAATAACCGAAGCCTCCATGAAGAACCAGAAGTTCATCGCCAAGCTGAACGAGGTTACGCCACCCGGATGGGAACCAAACGCACAGCAGTCGGTCAAGAAGAAGAAACTCTACCTTCGCGGCGACTCAGCTTGCAGTAAATGCGGCGGCGGCGGAAAGGTGGAAGATTACGACGCGAACATCATTGGTGCCCGTCCGTCACTGCCTTGCCCTGACTGTCAACGTTCGTGGCAACTCCCGCTTGGTGGCGGCAAGTGGCAAGTTGTTCCCGATGAAGACATCAGCAACTATGAAAAATTCCTCTGACCCTGACGCGGCCTACGCCGCCTACATGAACGGGGGCCGAACTCGCGGGGCATCGGTGGCGCTACCGCAATCCTAGTAGGTTGCTCTCCCCACAACATCGGGCGTGCGAGTTCTCCCCGAGCCTGTACGCCCCGGCATGGATGGTTGAGCGCGGTAATCATAATCCTTTCTATTTACCCTCTAAGTCACGACCCTTGCGTCGAAATCCTCTTCCAACGGCTTTCCAATGCTGCGAGTTGCCTATCGGTTGATAGGTTCACCGGAAACGGCCAAGTTAGGTTCGGGTGTATCTTCGGCCAAAATGGAACCATCATAGTCTCGAATTCCTCATCATGCTCATCAAGTAGAATGTTTGCTGGCTTGATGTCTTGATGGAGAACGTGGCCGACCGAATGCGCGTACTGCAAAGCTGCTATCAAATGCACTGTAAAATCAACAAGCTGCTTGGCTGTCCATGTATTCGCAGTCTCGACTGTTGCAGGTTGCCCATACCAGCTTGAGATTATGCTTGGCTTTGTTTGCCACTCTAGGTAACAAAATGCACGAGCAATATACGGATGGTCCCCGAGCGAAATCCATATTCCTGCTTCGCGAATGAACTGTTCTCTTGAGGCGTCCTTTTGATAGGTCTTCAACGCGAGTGCGGTAGCATACGAAGCAACCGGCACGAGTTGATATACTTCGCCCATGCCACCGCGCACAACCTGAGAAATGACAAATTTTTCGTTAGACAGTTCCTTTAGCGTGACGACCGAACCAACTTCGCCGTCCTCTCCAATCGGTTTCATATAAGCCTCGTACCAGTCTGGTCACCCACTCAGTCCCTACTCATCACAGCATCCGCACCCTTTGCCGCCGAAATGTTTCAGGACCACGAAATCGTCCAACTTCAGCCTCGGCTGTTTTTGAACCCACGGCAGAAAGGCATCCGGCAACTCAATAAAGTGACCGTATGCACGCATCCCCTGTTTCGATAGTTCTGAATACGCATCAGGTAAGGCGAGGCCACGAACGCCAGCCGCTCCTTCATAGCTGTTTGCGAATACGAAAAACTCCGTGCTGAGAAGTATCCAGTCAGAACTGAGGTCATGCATCTGGCTCTCATCATTAAAATGCCACGGGTTCTTGAGTTGCTTCCATCCTCCCTGAGCCAGAGGCTGGTAAATGGAATCATGCCGAGACTGCTCGTAACGCTCCCAGTATTCCGTGCGCGTCAAGCGCTCACCCACATGCATCAGGTATGCCAATGTACATCCCATGTCTTTGGGCGTAACTCCGGCAATCCACTCTCCAACAAAAGCAGCACTACGAATCTTCGGCTTGCAGTTAGCCAGCGACAGAAGGTCACGGTTTTCTGAGGGGTCATGCATCCAGCACGGGGCATGGCCCACGTGAGCAGTGAGAGTGTAGGCGCGGATTTTCATTCTTCTGTCCTTAAAAAGCAGTTTCAAGGTTTCTTGATACTAGCCGCTCACCGGGTGTTGAGTGCATTCAAGCCCGTTATCCTTTAAGAAATTCCACAATGCCTGATAGGTCGCTAGGTAGGCTTTGACTTTAACGGTCTTGGGGCTAAAGAAAAAGCAGATTTCCTCAACACGTCCACTCGAATCGCGGATAGCAAGTTGACCTAATTGTTCAAAGAGTTGCTTAGCCGTATCGTGTTGCTCTGGATGTAGACGAGCATTTATACAAAAGCGCATTGCTCCAAGAACAATGTCAACCACTGAGCAGAAATTCGATGAGCCAATAGATGCCAAATGGAGTCCAAGCACCTTATCAAGACGCATCGTGGGGGAAAATGGCATTCCGACAATGCCAACAGAGAGTTTTTCTCTCATGAAACGCGATAACCTATTGTCCTGAAAATTATCGAGTAGAACTATGCCGTTATCCACCACGCGATGAAGATAACAGTTGTAGTGGTAGCACACTCGATTGATTTCCTTCAATCTGGCATCATCCGGGCTTGTAGCAATCTTGTGTAAAATCACCGATGCAATAAACTTAACCCCGCAAGACGCGGATGCATCCATGACACGCTTCTTAATGTCCCTGTGAGCCTCAGGAGTAATGTGCTTTGGGCGCTCTCGCGTATTAAATTTCAGGAAATCATCAGTGCCATATTTGTATTCAACCCTCAGCGCATCAATAGCCTCTGACAACTTTCCGGCAGTGTCAGGTGGAATTATCACCCCGGCATAGCTGAAAAACTCGCACGTCTTGGGGTCTAAGTTCGTTTCATCTGAATAAAACAGATACATTGCGTGTCCCTGCGCCTCCTGATGAATTCGGCTAATTCAGTCGCTCACCAAATGCCAGACCTGAACTGTTCCTATAGTAGCGGTCAAGTCGCGACCTCGGGTTGATAGCGTGGAAGGGTATATTCAAGCATCGCCCAGTATCGTTCACGCTGAACATGATTGGCACGCTTCTCGCCAGCATACCTAACTTCGGTGTTTGCATATATACAGGCATTAAGGACGCCCGTCACGAAGTCAGCCGACTCACATAGAGCAACTGCTTCCTCCCTCAGAAACGCATACCAGTCTTCACATAGGTTCGGCTCCAGAGGGAAGAGAGACTCAGTTCTCCTTTTGAAACGATAAAAAGCCGCAATGAGGTCGTGAACGTCTTGAATGGTGCGGTGGTCGAATGATTCAAATTGAAGACTTTGAATGCTCATTGAGCCAAATGACCGCAGAACTGATTCTCCATACAAGTACCGCTCTCGGGCAACTTTGAACACAGTCCAAATGGAATCCCAATAGGAGTACGTTTGAATATTGAAGAGCCTCTGGTCATCGTCGCCCGGAAATGTGGGAACGCAAATCATTTCGTGGACTCCTGTCGTTGAACCGCTATGCTTCGACTACGGGCACCGTGCGGCCTGACACTTGAAGAATGTATTCCAACTCCCGTTGAATGAGATTAGGATTCCGGCATACATGCAGCGCCCACTTGCCCAGCTTGCCCCAGTTGTTGACCGCAGAAACCCAGCGATGTGCGGCGTCGTGCTTCGCTCGGTCCCGATTATCTTCCTGCCCTTTTATTTCCAGCAGCAGCGTGGTTCCTTCCCTCAGCTTCACTAGAAAATCGGGTTCGTAGTTGTGTGCGACACCGAAGTATTCGTACTGGATGGCTAGACCAAGATGGTCGTTCTTCGCGTAGTGCAACACAGTTCCTTTGGTAGCTGCGACCTCCAAGTATGCAGCAGCACTCTGCTCCCATATCAGCGTGTCTGCCACCACTTGATTGATGTGGCTGGCTTTCGTTGGAAAGCATGGTTTGGTAGTAGGGAAATCCACGTCGGCGGTCGTGCCCTGCGACTTGTACCGATTCAGAATCGGCATCAGCGGCGGCTCACCCTGACTCTTGTCAGGCTCAATCGCAAGCATCAGTCGCTCTACGATTCGGTCTGTGTAGCGTGAGAGTCCCAGTTCTGACGGATGTGCTCCCTGGAAATCCACCTTCCGAGTCACGTACTCGTTCACATGCCTGAAGACCTGCGGGAAGAGTTGGTGCTTCGATTGCAAACGGAACACTCTTTCTTTCTGGCTGTCGCCCTCATGTGACGCCGTGGAGAGCCTCTCCACAATCACCTGGGCGATACGGAACTCGATGGTCTGGATATGATTTTCCCGGTAGTAGGTCTGCCGGTCCTGAAGCTTGAGTTCGAATGGCGAAGGCGCTGCGGCGTTCCCCTCCCGATAGCCAATCGGAGCCGACAGGAAAGTCCCAGTGGGTTCCTCGCTCGGCTCAATCTTGAGTTGCTCCATGCCATCCACATCGCAGGCAATCAGATTCTTGCTCAGTGCGAATGCGTAACCTTCTACCACAGGGAAGCGCATCTCAAAAGCCGCACGCTCAGGAAGGGCACGGACGTGGTTGATGGGCTTGTCCTCGCCGGTGGAGGTCGAAGTTGCCTTGCCCTTGAACGGGATGACGCTGAACGGTATGCCGTACACATCCACGTACTCCTCGGCAAACATTCCAGTCACCGGGTCTGGTCTGTAGTCCATTCGGCGAAGCCCACGCCCAACGACCTGTTCGCACAGTAGCTGACTGCCGAAGGCACGAATCCCAAGGATGTTGGTTACATTGTTCGCATCCCATCCTTCGGTCAGCATCCCCACCGAGACTACGCAGCGCACATGCTCCCCTGGCTTTCCGGCTCTGCCCACAGTAGACACGATGGCACGCAAGTCCTCGTCAACCTCGTCCAGCCGCTTCGTATCAATGCGGATAGTGTGTTGGCGTGCAGGCGTGTTGGCAAACTCTTCCAGCACGTCACTCTGCCCGTACACAGTCCGCTTCTTCGGCTTCTTGCCTCGTCTACCAGCCGGTGCCGGTGCTTCGTCGCCGTTCTCCAACTCCTCGGCAACCTCCTCCACGTCCTGGAGCGTAACCACGTCCTCCACCGTTTCACCGCTAATCTTTCGGTAGCAGACCTCCGCGATTTCAGTGTTGTCGCACACGACAATCATCACTGGCGGGATAAACTCCTGACCCGGCTTCGCGTTTTGAATCTCCTCAAACCGACCCTTCCACTGACCAGCCAACTGAACCAGTGCTCCCTGCACCTTGGTGTAGAGCGGCTCCGCCTTCGGTCTGCCATTGTTGCCGGGGTGGAATTGCGAAGGCACAAGTTCGCTCTTCGCTTTTTCCCATAGCTTGAAATACTTCGGGTCGGGCTGTCCCGTTGTATCCATCACCGGCAGTCGGGGAATCTTCACAATGCCGCTTTCGATGGCGTCTACCAACCCGAAGTCGCTTACAAGCCACGGGAAAGGACGACCCTCCGGGTGACCGCTACCCTGAAGATAAAACGGAGTCGCCGACAGGTCCACACACACCGCAATCCCTGGCCTCTTCGCATCGCGTGGGTTTGCATTGTTCAACCGGTCGAGACCCTGAATCCAGACCTTTGCTTCTTCTTCCTCTTCCTTTAAGTCCTTGGCTTCATCGCCGGTCAGTCTTTCATCTACCGCGTTCCCATTCACCGGTCTGCGCCAGCAGTGATGCCCTTCATCATTGAGAACCATCAAAGGCATTCTGTCGTACAGGTCGCCCAGCACCCACTTCGCAAAGGTCTCCGGCGTGTCTGGTCCCTTGTTCACTACCGCGTAAGACTTCCCGCCCTCTTCGTGCTCGGAACGTGGATTGAACGTGTGCCAGTTGGTCACCAGCACCTTGCCCTTCTGCATCATTGGGCGGTACTTGACCGGCACAATATCGAACTCGTTGTAATAGTTCTGAGGGTTGTCGGGTCGCAGCACCTGGAGCCGTTCCTTGACCGTAAGGTTTGGGCACACCACCAAGACGGCGTTCGGGTATTCCGCGCTCTCCGGGTTCACCCCGCGATTGCAGAATGCCCACGCAATCAGCATCGACATCACCACGGTCTTCCCCGAACCGGTTGCCATCTTGCATCCCAGCCGCCGCAGTGCAATCTGTGCAGCATCTGACGACGGGTCCACCAAGCGAGGAAAGTAATCCCCAGCCGCCGTGTAGAAGCCGGGGCGCTCACCGCGAAGCATCTGTGCGAGGTCGTCGTCTGTGATTTCGAAATTCTTGAAGCCCGTACGTGACGACCTGCCCGATATGCGTAGCTCGTTGAGGTAGAGAATTGTCTCCACCGCTTCAAGCTGGCAGAAGAAGAGCCGCCGACCACGGTCCTCTCGCGACCAGTGTTTCAATAGCTCCCGTGTCACATTCGACGCGCCCCGATAGTCGGTCTCCCGCCAACGGTCTACGTCCTTGCGAAGCGCGTTAATCAACGGCAGGTCGTCACGCTGCTCTTCGGCGAACAATCCCCGCTGCAAGCCAACCCGGTCGGTCTTGTACCAGTAACCGGCATCTCGCCGTCCTGGGTTCTCGCTGGGTTGACCCGTCTCCGGGTTGTAGAGCCAGTGTGCCGTGGGTTTCTTATACGGGCTGCACAAGATGGGCTTGGGAACCGGTTGAATCGGCAGCGGCTCGTCCACAGTTGTCCTACCTGCCACGACGCACCTCCAGCCGGTTCACGGTCATCACCTCATTGCCGCGTGGGTCAATCACCTTCACGGCAACACACTTGTGTTTGCCAGCCGGGAACGGTAGCGACCGCGTTCCACTCAACGCTTCGAAACGTGCCGGGTCCACAACACCGGTTAGCGCCTTACTCAACTTCTCCCATGCAGAGCGGTCCGGGAAGAACGCTTGCGTGATGCAGAAGCAGCGCCCGTCATAGTCGCCGTCAAGGAACCACGCTGCCACTTTGTCTGCGTTGGTTGGCAGCGTCGAATTCTTGAGCGGGTCGTAAATGTCCACGCCCTCCATCTCCACGATGTAGTCGTTGTCGCTATTCGGACCTTCCACTCGGATGCGTGGCAGTCCGAAGACGCTGAATAGTTGGCTTCCCGGCTGCTCTTTGAGCAGCCCCTCCATCCCCGGATTCACATCGGGGCGGATGTGTGCCTGATGCACTTTCACCTTGGGGTGCTTAATCTCCGATATGGTCCCCGTTGCAGCACCGTCAAAACTGAAACCTGCAATTACAAGGTGGTCGTATCCACAGCGACTTGCCTGGCGTATCGCATCTTCCACTTGGGGTGTAGTCACAGGACCGTACTGCGGACCGAAGACGACGCCGACGTTGGCACGTCCCTCGGGGTCAGGGTCTTTCTCGCCGTTCGCCCAACGCCCCTCGGCATGAATCGTGCTGCCATCCAGTACCGGCTCCAGCCGGTGGAAGTGCATCTGCTTGTTGTTTGGAAAACGGACGCCATCCATCTTCAGGTAGCGAATCATCTGGTCGAGATAGGCTTCGAGGTTCTGTTCCTCCTGGTCCAGTCGCGACTCGACCATCTGCATCGTGAAGGGCGGAAAGCTTTCCAACTCTTCCGGCGCTCCACCAAACTCACCATTGTCGGTGATGGTCTTCACTTCGCCCAGCGACATCTCCGGGGGTTGCACCGCCTCCACGGTAAAGGGACCGCTCACGCGAGTTACGCCCTTCACGACCTCTGGCTGGTCCACCAATTCTTCCTGGTCGGCGTTGGCGGCAATGTTGGCGTTGACTTCATCCATCTTGGTCCGCCACGCCTCGCGATATGCCTTCACCGCATCCTGCAACTCCTGCGACCAGTCGGAGTCTGTGTCGAACGGAACCTGCCAGTGCTCCCAGCTCTTGCCCGGCTCAGGGAGTTTCCAACGTCGTTTATCGCCATCGGTAATCGACTTACGACCCTCCTCTTTCTGCTTACGCAGCAGTTTTGAATGAAGCGCAGACCGGAGCGTGGCATTGACTTGTTTCAAAGCCTTGTTGCATTTGGCAAGTGCCGTGTCCAGAATGGGCTGATGCTTGGCGAAGATGGGGTCGAGGTTCTCATTCTGCGCGATGGATTTCAGCATGATGTGAGGAACAGTCTTATAGACGAAGTTCCCCGAGATGCCTTTCGAATCGTCCTTGAGCCGGTAGAAGTCGAACTTCGAGGTCAGCAGGCGCTGTCTGGCAATGGCGATGGCAACACGACTGGTGTCCGTCGTAATCCAACGCCGCCCCAACTGTTCCGCAACAAAAGCTGTTGTGCCGCTGCCGCAAGTTGGGTCCAAGATTAGGTCACCGGGGTCAGTGGTCATCAGGATGCAGCGGTTGATGACCTTCGGATTTGTTTCGACCACATACCGCTTCTCTGAAGCATCAAAACCCCATCGTGTATCCGTCCACAGATTTGGAACTGGTACTACTTTGAAATCGTCCAAATACCGGATATAAGAAACTGACTTGTCGCGAGGCATCAGACGCTCAGCACAGGCGAGACGTTTGAAACCCTCTGCGTTTGTCTTCCAGCCACCTGGACCTGGGCTGAACGATTCACCTTCGAGTTCAATCGGCATCCTTGTGGCATCAGTTCCGGACTGTGAAGTGGTTGGAGAAGGTCTGAACAAAAGCCCCGTCTTCAAGTCCGAGTCGGAACATGACTTGGATGACTTTCGTTCACCGGTTGCAAGCACTGCAAACTTGTATTCAGCACCGCCTGACGAAGGGTCTTTGGGGTCTTTTTCTATGTACTGTTCGTGATACTTCACCCTTTCAACGTCCTTCGCATACCAGAGCAAGTAATCTGAGGTAGTAGCGATTAACGATGAAGTCGCTGAACTTGTCTTCCAAACTGTAATGATTGAACAGAAATTGTTTGCGCCAAAAATCTCATCGAGAATTTCCCGGACACGATGGATGTTGTCGTCGCTGATTTGTACAAATATGCTGCCCGAATCAGCAAGGAGTCCTTTGGCAATGACGAGGCGGTCACGGAGATAGCTCAAATAAGAGTGAATGCCTAGATGCCAAGTGTCCCGATACGCCTTCACCATCTCCGGTTCGCGTGTCAGGTCTTGTTCACGCTCCTTTACGTCCCGTTTGCCCACTTCCGGCTGAAAGTTCGAACCGAACTTGATTCCGTAAGGCGGGTCCATGTAAATCATCTGCACCTTGCCAGCGAGGTCTTCGCGCTTGGCAAGCGAGGTCATCACCTGGAGGCTGTCGCCGAGGATGAGCCGGTTGGTCCACGGAACCTCATGCCGGTAGAACTGCACCGCGTCGTTATAGGTCTGCTCCGGGTCGGCAAAGAGCGACCGCTCTACGTCCTGCCGGGCAGCAACGCGAAGAATGGCCTGTGGGCTGACCCGCTCGTGGATGTGAAGGGCAACTGGGTCTACTTCAAAGTGCCGCTTCTCGCGTTTGTTTGCCCACTCCAGCCACGGCTCCTGGTTGCGCAGAGCCTCTGCCAGCAGCCGGGTCTCTTCGGCGGTGAGTTTGCGTTGCTGAGCCTGCTGGAGCAACTCGGGCAAAGCATCCGGTCCACCGGTGGGGTCGAATCGCAGCACGGGTGAGAGACGCGGGTTGTACTCGTAGCGAATCTTGCCCATGACCGGGACAGTTCCCTCGGCGGCAATCTTCGCCGGGGGGTTGTTCGTCCGAGTTGCCTCTCCATGCCGGTACTCTGCTACCTTGTCGAACCCATCGGCGGCACTCTTCTTCCGCGAACCACTCGGCGGAACCACCTTTGCTGCAACGTGGCGAGGGGCAGCTTGCTGTGCGGACTTGCGTGCTGGCGTCCGTGTGGTCTTGGCTGACCTGGTAGCGGATTTGGATTGCTTGATGCTCTTCTTGCTGCTCATGGTGCTGGGTAGCTCCTCGGCGAGTGCGTTTGTTTCAAAGACCATTGTTAAGATACGGCGGTGTGCCTGGACGGGGCGAGTGCCGGGTAGGAACGTCACCAAAAGTGAGTGCTGCCCCGGCAATGTGCGCAACGCCCGTCATGCCTTTTCCCTATTGAGGTACTGTTGAACGGCTTCGTTCAATACGTCTTGATTTGTTTGTCTCCGGGTTGCAGCCAGCGTGCAAAGTCGGACATAAACCTCATGGGTCACTTTGACCGTCAGGGCAACTGGCCTTTCACCGGAGATAGCTTTGGGGACTGCCACGCGAGAGCGGGTGGGCGCGGAACGGGGTACTGACTTTTTAGTCGCCATATTTTTGAAGTTTCCTCGTGAAACGACAGTATACTCGCAATTGCAAGGCTACGTAAGTGCTGATGCGGCATGTCGGCGTATAATTCTGCCAAGGTCTAAACGCACAATTTGAGTGGAGGCATGTGGAATGGCGAAGTTAATAATCCCGGCAGCGAAAGTCCGTCAAGGTGCACTCAGTCTGTTCGCGACGTCGCTCCGAGTAAAGGACTTACTAGCGAAGAACTTTTATAGCGTCGATACCCTCGACCCGGAGGACGAAGACAACGGCTACCAAAGGCTCCTGAATAAGGCGAGGGCAAAGAAGCTGGCTGAGTACATCCTCAGAGGCCAAGACACGAAAGACGCATTCCTTCCCACCTCCGTATTTCTCGCAACGGACAAGTCGCTGCCCTTCAACAGCAATGTCCACACTTTGGAGATAGACTCTGCTGCTGTGGGTTCATTCAGCGTGGTCGATGGGCAGCATCGACTCGAAGGTCTCCGCATGGCGGCAGAAAAGGACGCACGAGTCTACGACTTCGAGATTCCTGTGGTTATTGCAATCAAGCTTTCGAAACTGGAACAAATGTGCCATTTCCTAATCGTCAACACAACACAGAAGAGCGTTGACACTTCGATTGAGCAACGAATCTATGCTCGTTTGACTGATGCCGTTGGTGTTGAGGAATTGCCCACTTTACCCCGTTGGATTCTCAATGTCGTGGATAAAGGCGAGGTTGAGAAAGCCCTTCGGTACGTTGATTTCCTGAACAAAACGCATGGTTCGCCATGGTTCGGAAAAATCAAGATGGCGAATCAGGATGTTGAGGGCGGCACCATCAACCAGAAGTCGTTCGTGAAGGCCATTGTCAAGTATGTGCTGACAGCCAACAACCCGCTTAGCGTGTTCAAAGATTTCGAGAAGGAAAAGAAAATCTTTTTGAACTACTGGAAGGCAATCGAGCAGAATCTGGATGATGGGAACTCGACAGTGCTGTACAAGTACAACGGAGTGGAACTGTTCTGCAAGTTCTCGATTCCATTCTTCATGAAGTTGCAAAACCAAGGCAACGACTTCACGGTGAAGGCTATGGACGAACTTCTTCAGTCCTGCCTTGAGAATGTTGAGGGCGAATATGCTGGGGTTGGTCATGCTGAATGGTGGGCGAAAGGTGGGAAAGCCAGTTTTCTCAATGCCGGTGCCATCAACGTCGTGAATCAGGAGATGGCGAAGGCTCTCAATAAGGCGTCCATGACAGCGGGAGCACTGAAGATATGACCATCGGTGAGTTGGTTCCGCAGCCTGTGAAATATGAATCGTTCCTGCGGAGCCGCTGTCGTTTTGTGCCTGATACATCCGGGTGTTACGTTCTAACGACGTTCCTCAAGGAGATACTTTACGTTGGGCTTACCGTAAATCTACGCAAAAGAATGAATGACCATCTTGACAGTCTGGAGAAGACGAGCCCAACAGAAAAAGGAAGAGCCGTCCTGTTCCATTGGGTCGAAACGAAAGACACCAATACCGTCGAGCGAACATGGATGAACATCCACATCCAGCATGAGGGAGTGTTGCCGCCCCTGAATAAAGCCTATTCCCCTGTATCGACCTAGCTCCCCGCCTCCCGCGTTCGCCCATTATAGCCGCTTTTGCATAGGACATAATGACGGAGACTACAATGAATTGTGGAGGAATAGCATGAACACCGAAGACACAAACACTGTCCCTGTCAGGCAGCAACTAAAGCCGGGTGATGTAAGGGTCGTAAACATCAACGGGCGTCCCACAACGCTGGTCATCGGTCGTGCGTACGAGTTCAAATTGAAACCGGGGTGTGCGCCTCAGCTTCGGGAGGAGACGAGGAAAGAAGCGGATTCCGAATCCAAAAGGAAAACGACCAAGACCAAAGCGAAAACTCGCAAGCGGAAACCCGCCGCCGAGTAGAAGACCACTGCCAAGAGTTGAAACGCCGCTGTTGACGCCGCCGAGGCTGCTGCTATCGAGTGTTGGTATCCCCTGACCGACGAAGATGAGCAGAGTGTATAAATCCACTGTCGAACCGATGTCGATAAATAAAATTCATTCTATGGCAGATTTGTAGCCGGAAAACTAGCCAAAACTTTTGACTGCTAGGTATACTTCTATGTGTATAGCAAATCCAGCCCGTCTCCCGACCTCTACTGCGTCGAAATCCAACGTCACCCCCGCGATTTAGGCATTTCCATTGTCCTCCCGGCCACATGTGAACTGATGGCTCGGTGCGAGGTCTTGCGTCTATTTCCTGAGTACCGGCACAGTGTCGTTGCGGTGCAGGTCTACCTCGCCAGATACGTCGAACTTGATTGGGATAGTGGGCGTAGCATCGTGGTCAAACAGAGACGGCGACCTCAGATTCCCGTGTGTGTTGCTGCGGTTGATAAGCCAAGACGCCCAAAGCTGCCACGACTCGAAGAAGAGGGAGGCGCTCAATGACCAAGATTTGGGAGCGCCTTTATATCGGTGGCATTGCCGACGCAGAGGAACTCGCGGACGCCAATCCTTCCGGCATCACAACGGTTATCTCGCTGTGCGAACTGCCGGTCGAAAGCAAGCGCCGGGGCATCTGCTATCTCCACCTACCCGTCACGGATGACGAGCCGGTGCCAGTGCATCAGTTTGACCGCATTCTCGATGCCCTCTACGAAAACTGCCGATGGGGTTCGGTGCTACTTCATTGCAGCCTTGGAATCTCTCGCGCTCCAAGCATGGGCGCAGCATTTATGGCAGCTTGCGGGTACAAAAATATCGACGCCGCCCTCAATGAGATTCGGAAGGTGCGCCCGTTCATTCACCCATCGACCGTGTTAGTCGAAAGCCTGAAGGAGCATTTGAGATGAAACGTGTCGCTCTATATTGCCGCGTCAGCACTGTTGAACAGCATATCGAGAATCAGTTGATTCAACTCCGCGACCTTTCCGCGAAGCGCGGGTACCAGATTGTCGGCGAGTACATCGACCGAATCTCAGGCGTGAAGTCGCGGCGTCCCGGCTTGGATGCCCTCATGAAGGATTCACGCCGGGGAAAATTCGACCTCGTTTTTGTGGCTGGATTTGACAGAATTGCGAGGTCACTCCGCGACTTCCTGCAAATCCTCGATGAGTTGGAGAGCATGGGTGTTGAATTTGCCAGTGCGCGTGAGGCTATCGACACTTCCGGGCCGATGGGGCGAATTATATTGACAATAATAGGCTCAATGTCAGCCCTCGAACGTGACCTCCTCAAAAGTCGTGTGCGTCAGGGCATACAGAGAAGGCGTCTGATGGGTCTGCCTGTCGGCAGACAGCCACGGCAGGACATCGACCGCGAGGCTATCGTGGCCGACCGGCTCGGTGGAATGTCCTTGACCGACGTGGCTGAAAAACATCGGTGCAGTCGCGCAAGTGTAGTCAGGTGGGTCAGAGAAGCGCGGCAGAAGGGACTCACCGTACAGCCTATAGCGTGTGCGGCTTGAACATAACGTGATGCTCAAACTTCAATCAATGAAAGGGGCATGACCATGTGCAGTCCATGGGCTTATTGGGAATACTTGGAATACGCAAAGGTCTTCCCGGAGATTGCTGACATCCTCCACGCATCCGGCGTCAAAGCGCGAGTCAAAGACAACGCCGACAAGACGGGACTCCTCGTGAAGGTCGCGATGCCCCACCATACGACCGCAGTGTTGAGCGATGGCGAGAGGGGCAACTGGAGCATCTACTTCGGCGGGAAAATCATTGAACTGGACATTCCCGTCGAGAACCGTGACGCCAAGGCAATTGCCGCTGCGTTACTCAAAGCCATCGGGAAGTGAGAAAGTCATTGATGGAGCCGGAGGATGCATGGAAATCATTCCGCCAGATTGCCACAGTGACCAAGCTTCCTGCACGGATGCTGACTGGGTGCAATGTGCTGAGTGTGCCCGACTCATCTGCACAGTGCATCAAGAAGTCGCCCGTATCAGGCACGCTGGCAAGTATGCCGCCAACATGGACAGCGTTTGCGCCCAGTGCGCTCAGATGCTCTACGAGCGTGGGGAGGTCTCAGCGATTCGCAACGGCTATCAGTACATCAATCGCAGATAGTCCAGAGAATACTCCATCAGGCATCATCAATTTCAGTGAAGAGGTTCA
>Ga0181520_10008151_pt1 | contig 15039 bp, 14 predicted proteins | sample PEATcosm2014_Bin_29_FD_132451 | JGI IMG/M metagenome (GOLD analysis project Ga0181520, IMG submission 132451) | Peatland microbial communities from MTU Mesocosm Facility, Houghton, MI, USA - PEATcosm2014_Bin02_30_metaG | ecosystem: Environmental > Terrestrial > Soil > Wetlands > Peat | place...
CGTGCCACCGGGGTTGACAACCTTGATGCCGAATCCCTTTGTTGCACGGATCAGCCAGGCAATATACGCTGCCGTGTTCTCGATCTCGCCTTTCTTGAGGTATTCCATGACAAACCAGTTGTTCCCAAAGACCGGCAGTGCCGCTTCATCAATAATGGGAGTGTCGTGGATCTCCTCGTGTACGTGAGGGGCGTGAATCGGGGGCATTGCCGCTTCCATGACAAAGCCGTAGCCCATGCGGGCGTAGTCGTACCCGGTCTTTAAGACGCTGGGGATGGAGAAACCCGACTCCATACGGAAACCGTTTGCCTGCGCCATTGCGCTTCGGGATACGCCAGAGAGGAGCTTGTCCTCGGGGCGCATCAGGCGGCCTACGTTAACCTTGGGACCTGCCACGTGAGAGTGAACATCCACCCCGCCGGCCATGACAACCTTGCCTTTGGCGTCGATGACCTTTGCTGCACTGCTGACCTTATCAACGATCTTGCCGTCCTTTATTGCGATATCGGCAACATCCCCGTCGATCTTCTGGGACGGATCGACAACAAATCCTCCCCTGATTATAATTTCACCGGAAATCCCGCTCATGCTTCATTCACCGCCGAGATATTGGACGGGTGTTTGCGGTCTTCCTTTGCTGCAAGCCAGATCGGCTGGGTGTTGGTAAGCTCACACATGCGTTCGTACACCATGTCAAAGAGTTCCTCGTCGCTTGGTACGCCCGGCAGGCCCTTGATCACGGCCTTGAACTGGATCGGGACATTGTCCATCCGGTACACGACCCCGGGCTCGTCAACGCCTGCGATCCGCACAGGGATGTGGAGATCGGCGATCTCGCTTGCCATGCAGAAGTTGGGGTCGACCGCTATGAACGGGTGTTTCTTTAAGTGCTGGACTGCCTGGATGGGGAAGTGGGCACCGGCATCGGCACCGACATTGACAAAGCAGTCAACCTCATCCCGCATGGCAAGGTCAACAGAGCTGGTCTCACCCGGGTTCATGTGGGCATGGGTACCCTTCGAAAGATCGATACAGTACGGGAACCCGAAGATCCATGACCAGACCTGTCCGGGGCCGGCGATATTGTAATGTCCGCGCATAGCCATGATCGAGGCCTTGGTGAACGTGTTAAGGTCGCGGACCATGCTGATCGCGTGGTCGACATTATGGTTGCGGCCATCGGAGTGCGTGCAGCCCATGCCAAAGAAGATCATCACGAACCGTGCCTTCTTCATGATCCCGACTGCTTCCTGGATCGTCTCTTTTTTAATGCCGGCTACGACATCGGGGATATCGTAGCCCCTCATGACAGTCCGGAACGCATCGAAGAGTTCGTAGTCATGGCCCTGGTCGAGCATAAGGTGGATATCGGCAAGTTTTGCGGTATCTGTCTGGCGGGGGTCAACGCTGATTACCGTCCGCTGCATCTGGCCCTTCTGGGTAAAGTAACCCCGGGGGAAGATCGAGTAACGGGAGGTGTGGCGGGGGTGGGCGTGCATCGGGTTGCAGCCCCAGAAGACCACGACGTCGGCACGGTTCTTGGCCTCACCCAGCGTGCAGCTCGGGTAGCCGTTGTCGAAGATGGCCAGGAACGAGGGGCCGTGGCAGATGGTTGCACAGTTGTCGAGCACTGCGCCGGATTTCTCGGCAATGCGGGCGACCGCGCTCATGCCCTCGCAGTTGGTGGAACCAAAACCGTAGATGAGCGGTTTTTTTGCCGCAAGCATGGTCTTTGCCATCCAGTCAATGGCCTCGGGGTACGGGATCTCCTTCATGGAGCCGTCGGGCTGGCGCATCCGCGGGAGCCGCGGGCGGGTCGGGTCGTTTGCATGGTGGAAGAGGTTGTTTCCGATAATGCACGCATTGTGGACATCAATGATCTGGGTCTCGTCATCCGAGACAAGGACTTCAATGTCATCGCAGGATGACCCGCAGTACGGGCATCCGACGTTCTTGATCAGCTTTGGCATGGTTATTTCCCTCCTTTCCAGAGCCCGACAGAGCCCTGCACGAGCTCGAGGGCCGATTTGAGTTTCTCCTGCGGTGCGGGTTCAATCGTAACGGGAAAACCGCTGTACTGCGGTGTGCCGGTGGACTGGGTTCGCGGGGGCACGACCTGGTTTGCCCAGACTCCCTGCCGGATGTGGGCAAGGCCGGGCGGGCAGTACTGGGTGGGCTCGATTGCCTTGACAATCACGGTGCCACATTCGCTTGTTACCCGGACATTGGTGTTCTTCCAGATTCCCAGGCGTTTCATGTCTTCAGGATTAATCTCGCAGATCGAACAGGCCTCGAAATAGTCCGGGTTGGTCTTGCCCTTCTCCATTGCAGCGCCTTCCTCCACCGAGCGCTGGGTGATCATGTTCATGATAATTTTTGCCATAGATCACATCCTCCGTTCTTACGATGGCACCAGGGCGCCGGTCTCTCCACGACCGGAAAGGGAGATCACTTTGTACGGGCAGGCCCCTACACAAACGCCGCAGCCGGCGCAGAGTTCGGTCCTGACATCAAGATTGATCGATTTCCCATTCAGGACATGGTAGATCTTTTCCTTGGTCACGGGGTCTATCGTGTACAGTTCGAGGGCATTGACCGGGCAGGCAACCACACAGTTCCCGCAACCGGTGCAACGGCTCATGTTGACATGTACTGAAAATGCCATGCAGTTCACACTCACAGGTTGAAAGTTAATATGTTTTGTACTGATCGATCATGGGTTTACAATAATTAATAAACCTTTTGAATGTCACATTTGACTTTGTTAAATCACGTCGTTGCAGATCTTCCCCGGTACAGGGATCCGGATCTTGCCTCCTTTTTTCCTGCCGGAATTGAGCTGCGTTTTTCCGGGCCACCAAATGGCCCGGATTTCCCCGACCGGCTGCGCGGGATGCAACAGAAACGAAAATACGCATGAATTTGCAGTTGGGGAGAACTGTTTCATGCAGGAGACTCCATGCACCTGATTGTTGCAATTATCCGGCCGATCCTTTCCTTAAAACGCACCGGTGAAGAGGAGATGAAAAGAAATGCAATGCCGGGAGCTCTTCCCTCAGGCCGGCCAATTATCACGTTTATTTCGGATTTTTCGTGAAGTGTAATCAGGAGTAGTTTATACTGCGGTCCATTCGGCAGGGATCATCATACCCGATGAGCCGGAGCGGGAACCGGTCGTGTTCTTCAGGGATGAGAATGAGCAGTAGGCCCGGTGTTGCGAGTCAATAAGGAACGGCGGTCCCCCTACTTTACCGGCCCGGATCCCGCCACCTTCTCGCGGTTGCGTTCACAAGCACTCTCCTTCATGCAACCTGGTTACAGAATGACCACTGGTTGCTCTATTACCCTGACTGGTGATAAGAGTACGTTACGGACAAAAATTCCGCATCAGGAAGATGATGAAACTCATTGCATTCAACGGGAGCCCCCGGAAGAAGTGGAATACCGCCACGCTCCTCCGGCATGCCATGGACGGCGCTGAATCGGAAGGTGCCAAAACCGAACTGGTCAATCTCTATGATCTTGACTACACAGGCTGCACCAGCTGCTTTGCCTGCAAGCGGATCGGCGGGAAGAGTTACGGGCACTGCCCGGTCAAAGACGATCTCAGGCCGCTTTTCAAAAAGGTTGAGGCCGCAGATGCGATCCTTGTTGGTTCGCCCATCTATTACGCGCTTGCCACGGGAATGACCCGGTCGTTTCTCGAACGGCTGATGTTCCAGTACTCAGTTTATGATCCGGAACACTCCACGCTCTTTGGAAAAAAGATCCGGACCGGGTTCATCTACACGTCCGGGGCCCCTGAACCGATGGTAAAGGAGATCGGCTACGATAAGTTTGAGCAACCGACCGAGATGGCGATGGCAAGGATCTTCGGGTCGTGCGAGACGCTCTGGGTCACCAATACGTACCAGTTTGACGATTATGCAAAGTACGTATCCACGCTCTTTGACCCGGAGGCAAAGAAGAAGCACCGGGAAGAACAGTTCCCGCAGGATTGCAAAAAGGCATATGAACTGGGGGTCCGGCTCATCCGGGCAAAACCCTGATTTTTTGGTGGGATTGGGCAGGTACCCTGCCTGATATTTACGGCAATACCCTGAACCCTCCGATCTGTTTTTGCATTGCGCCGGGCCAATAGGCCGGGGATCTTTCCGGTTCATCCGGCCCGGGAGTTGCCCTTGTAATCAGGCCACGGCCCGGTGGTCTCATTTATGCCGCGTTCTTCCGTATCCACGCTGCGTACTTGTCCATCCAGTTCTGGAGGTAAGCCCTGCTCCCGGCCCCGATGTTTCCATCGGGATCAAACATGCCGTCCCGCATCTGGAGATAGGCCTCGGGCTGGCGCATCACTGCGACATCGAGGTAGGAGAGGACATTACGGAGGTGCTGCTGGGCCATGGCAGTCCCGATTGCCCCGGTGGAGACGCCGATGATCCCTGCCGCCTTTCCTGCCCAGACGCTCTGGCCTGCCGGGCGTGATCCATGGTCGAGGGCGTTCTTGAGTACTCCCGGGATTGAGCGGTTGTACTCCGGGGAGACAAACAGGATTCCGTTTGCGGATTGTATCTCGTTTTTGATGCGGACAACGGCCGGGGCCGGGTGCTCGTCATCGTCCTGGTTGTACAGCGGCAGGTCGGCGATCTGCACCTGCGTAAAGGAAAATCCGGGCGGTGCGAGTTTTATAAGGCCGTTGGCAAGCTTCTGGTTAAGTGAGTCCTTCCTGAGACTCCCGACAAGTACGGCGATCTGGTACTGGCTCATAGATCGTACATTTCCGTCCCGGGATATGTAAGTGCCTTTTGGGGATGGCGAAATGGGGGGAGCGGGCAGGTTCTCTTTTGATCCTCTCCGTTCCGGAGATCGCCTGCACGGCCAGACCTTTTTTTTAGAAACGATTCCTTAATGGCAGCGATCCCTTATCTGACAGAAGGGGTAGGCAAGGCAAATATAGCAGTACCAGCATGTTTTCGGTTGTGAACCGACCGGGCAGTGTTTCATAGGATTGCATCATCACGCGATCGGCTTATAGCTGGCGATGAGTGAAAAAATTTCTGCAGTCGTAAAAAAGGGGTTCACCGATCCCCTGCCCCACCCGGCCGGCGCGGGTAATGGCTGCAGCAGGAATGGCGGTTACCGGTTGGGGGGATCCGTCCCTGCCCCGCAGATCCCGGGATCGGCAGCCGGGCTTTTCCCGTTCGCACTGTTTTTTATCCCGAAGAAAAAGTAAATCGCAAGGCCGATAAGCATCCAGATCACAAACCGGGCCTGCGTCACCGCAGGAAGGACAAGGATCAGGACTGCGCAGGAGACAATGCAGAGGAGGGGGACATACGGCATGGCCGGGCACCTGAACGGCCGTTCGAGGTGCGGCTGGCTCCTCCGCAAAAGAATGATCCCGAAAGCAACGACCATGAACGCCGCGAGTGTGCCGATGTTTACCAGTTCCGCGATCAGGCCTAGCGGCAGCAGGCCGGCAACAAGGGCGGTCGAGAGGCCCACGAGAAGCGTCACTTTCGCCGGCGTATGGAATGTCCTGTGGATATCGGAGAAAAACGCCGGGAGCAGGCCGTCCCGCGCCATCGCAAAGAAGATCCGGGTCTGTCCGTAGAGGGTGACAAGGATCACGGACGTGATCCCGCAGAGGGCGCCCAGCGAAACGAGCAAAGCTCCCCCGTGGATCCCGATCCGGGTCAGGGCATCTGCGACCGGGGCACTGGTGCCCAGTTCCCCGTAGGGGATCACGCCCGTAAGTACGGCGGCAACTCCTACATAGAGGAGGATGACAATGGCGACTGATCCGATAATCCCGATAGGCAGGTTCTTCTGGGGATTCTCTATCTCCTCGGCCGCGGTCATGACCGAATCAAAACCGATGTAAGCAAAAAAAACGATTGCCGCCCCGGTAAAGACCCCGGTCCAGCCAAACGGCATGAACGGGTGCCAGTTGACCGCATCGATATGGGAGTAACAGAGGAAAAAGAAGAGCAGGATCACCGCAATGTTGACAATCACGATGATCGTATTGAGCCGGATGCTCTCTTTTACCCCTGCGATAAGGAGGGCCGTGATTGCCAGAATGACGAGCACCGCGGGAAGGTTGATGATGCCCCCGGCCATTCCCGGGGGGTTAGCCAGGGCCGGGGGAAGGAATATGCCGATCTCTGAAAGCAGGCTTGTCACGTATGCCGACCATCCGACTGCGACTGCGGCAATGGATACCGCGTATTCGAGGATTAAGTCCCACCCGATGATCCATGCCCAGATCTCCCCGAATGTGGCGTAACAGTACGTGTACGCACTGCCTGCTACCGGGACCATGGAGGAGAACTCGGCATAACAGAGTGCGGCAAGCATGCAGACAATGCCCGATATGACAAACGAGAAGATGATTGCCGGGCCGGAGTACTCTGCTGCAGCAATACCGGTGATTACGAAAATGCCCGTCCCCACCACTGCTCCAATCCCAAGAAGGACAAGCTCAAAAGGGCTGATAACCCGGTGGAGGGCGTGCTCACCGGAGCAGTGCGCCAACAGCTCTCCAATAGGTTTTGTCTTAAACATCGCATGGTTGCGGAGTGACCTGAGTGATGGAGCCATGATGGTTTCCTTTTATACCGTAACCGTGAATCGTAACGCTGGTGCACCGTTGCGGCGTGACAAAATGGGTTGGATGGGACCGGTCACTGTTTGCTTGCGTACAGGGCCGGTGATCCGGATCAGCACTTCGGACCGGCTCCAGGAATAATAATGGGTGGTTAGCCACAAAATCGCATAAACCCGACGATAACCGCAGAAAAAATTTCAGTCATCAGAATATTCTTGGCCCGGGGAACTCTCATATATTTCCTGAGGTAATGGCGGTGGTTTTCCGGAAAAAGGACGCCGGGAGCGGGCCGGACTTTCATAATTTGGCTTCATGGGTGTTGTCCTGCCTTCTTCCGGGCCGATGCTTTTTCCCAAATAACTGACGCCCTGATAGTGGATCTGATCTCCATTCTGTCATGGCGGGGTCTCACCTCACCCCCGCCCGTTTTCGATCCATTGCTCGTACGTTTGTTTCCTGCGTTCCGGCTTTTGCAGATCCAGGTCACTCAGGATCCCGTCCGGCTGAGCAGGGATGTTTTCCCGGCAGGATAACCGGGAGGGTCATGCCATGCTACCGTGGTACTGGAACTTCCCGTTTCACTGTTTCAGCGAAGTTTTATTGACCCGTGGATAACGCCGCCCCTCCTGGACATTCCCTGAAAATAATTGCGGTTTTTTACCCGTTTTATCCTCAAATCAGGTATCGTTTATTTGAAAAGAGGAAGATTGTAAAGGGAAGTGGCAGATTAGCAGAGAATTGCAATTTTCGATACAATAATATCTCCGGAAGCATTTCCTGTAACCATGAAGAACCTGATGTTTTTACGGGTGCATTTTATCCCGGGTGATCTGTTTGGCTGAACATCCAAAACCCGTGCCGGCAAAGGAGATTCTCATTGTCGAAGACAGTCACGTTCAGGCTGAGATCCTTAAGCATATCCTCGATAATGCCGGTTACACCTGCCAGGTTGCAGAAAACGGGGAAAGGGCCCTTGAGGTCCTGGCCCGGAAGATCCCCGATCTTATTATCAGCGATATCATCATGCCGGTGATGAACGGGTACGATCTTTGCCGGGAGATCAAAAAGAACGTGAGAACGAAAAATATCCCCCTTATCCTCCTCACGGCCCTTTCCGATTCCCGGGACATTGCCCTTGCCATTGAATCTGGTGCCGATAACTTTATCACAAAACCCTACCCGGCCGATTATCTTCTCCAGCGTATCAGGAAGATCCTTGAAAATCCCCGTCCCCCGATATCTGAGAAAGCCGACGCCGGATCAGTACCATTCCTGTATGAAGGGAAGACCTACTCTATCGGGATGGACCGTGTCAGGATTCTGGATTTTCTTCTCTCGGCGTATGAAGCTGCTGTGATCCAGCACAGGGAATTCCAGCGATCCCAGAAAGAACTCCGTACTACAAATGAGAGGATCAACATCCTCAACCAGATTATCAGTGTCAGCAATTCATCGATGAAACCAGATGCCCTGCTGGAAAGCATCTTACATAAGGCCCTATCTATCCAGGGATTTGAAATGGGGGCACTGTACCTGAATAATACCGGGAAAACCGAAGCGACAATGATCTGTTACCAGGAAACGGCCCCGGCCAGCTCTGACCTCCGTGTCCTCATGGGTGTCCTGAATTTCGGTGAACCCCTGTACCAGGAACTCTGCATCCGTGGCATTCCCCAGTTCGTAGACCTTTCAAAGGATACCCCTGTCAGCCGGGACAGCATTATTCTCCGGGATCTGGGAGCCCGGTCGCTTGCCCTGCTCCCGCTTGTTTCAGCATCGACCGTGATCGGTGCAATGGCATTCATCAGTACAAGGAAACATGATTTCTCTGACCAGGAGCGGTCGCTTCTTTCCCTGATCAGCACCGAGATCGGGAATGCAGTCCAGAAGATCCTCCTCTTAAAACGTCTTGAGCAGTCTAATGACGAGACCAACCTCTACCTTGACATCATGTCCCATGATATCAACAATGTCAATGCCGGTGCCCTCATGCAGCTTGAACTCCTTTATGAATCGCTTGACTCCGAGAACAGGAAAATGGCCGAGACCATCATGAGGGCTATCGACCAGTCCGTTGAAATCATCGGGAATGTCTCTACGATCCGCAGAATGCACGAGCAGAAAGCGGCATTACGGCCGATCCGTCTTGACGATGTCATCCGGGCCGAGACCGGGCGGTACTCCGGAGTTATCTTCCATTATGCCGGAACGGATGCGGTTGTTATGGCAGATGACCTGTTCGGCCAGGTCTTCACCAACCTGATAGGAAACAGCGTAAAATTCTGTACAGAAAACCCTGAGATTACCATAACTGTCGAAGACCGGGCAGAACAGGTTCAGGTTACGGTGGCCGATAACGGCCCGGGAATCCCCGACGAGCTCAAACCTGAGGTCTTTGACCGTTTCCGCAAAGGAAAGAGCAAGAAAAGCGGAAAGGGGCTGGGGCTCTTTATTACCCGGCACCTTATCGAAGGGTATGGGGGGCGCATCTGGGCCGGTGATCGTATTTTCGGCCGGCAAGACCAAGGTGCAACAATTCATTTTACCCTGATTCCTGCCGAGTACCCGGTATAAGCCGGGTATTCCAGCAAATCGGGATGCCGGCCTTTTGTTCTGGAAAAGAGAAGGGAGGGTTTGCTTCCTGTCCTGCCAAACCCGGTACAAGGAATGAAAAGCCGATGGTGAAAGGGTGTTTGTCCCCCTCAAAGGATTGTAAGAACCGGTCTTTCGACCCGCCCGGTCGCGATACGCGGCCCGCGAAAAATAAAAAAACGATCAGGACTTCCCGGTAAACCGGTACGTGTCCCGGGGTACGGTGATCTCGAAGCGTGCTCCTTTTCCCGGCTCCCCGGTCTCTTTTACGGTGATGCCGGTCAGGGAGAGGATCTCGCGGGCTAAAAAGAGCCCAAGGCCCGTGTTCTTCCCATAGCCTCGATCAAAGATCTTCTCCTTGGATGCCTCAGGGACACCCTCCCCGTCATCCTCGCATACGATCACCCCGCCGGCATTGTCCCGTTCGATGAACGAGAACCGGATAAAGGTAAGCTTCTCCCCGTACCGGAGTGCATTATCCACCAGATTATAAAAAACCTTGAGGAAAAGGGGGTCGGCAAAGACCTCGATGCCGGCCGGGATCTCATTTTTGATGATAACCTTTCCAAGTGATACCTGTCGGGCCGTGGTTTCTGCAAGGGCCCGGATATCCTGCCAGAGGGGATGAGTCTTTCGTACGGTCTCATAGGTGCTTGCAAACTGGATCATGGAAGAGATCCGCGTGCTCACCTGGGAGATCCAGACAAAGTACTCCTCAAGCGCCGGGTCCTGCACCTTCTCGTGGAGCAGTTCGAGAAATCCGTTTAATGCTACCAGCTGGTTGTTGATGTCGTGCCGGGTAACGTTTGTGAGCAGTGCAAGGCTCCGGTTTGCCTGCTGGAGCGCTTCTTCCGATCGACGGAGCTCGGTCACGTCGCGAATTGCTCCGATCAACACTTCGCGTCCCTGCAGCCGCGTGGGGTTCACCGTGATCTCGACGGGAAACACGTTCCCGTCTTTTTTCTTGTGGTACCTGTCCCGGATAAAAGGCGTTGCACCGGCGATCGCTGCGCTGGTTGCATCCGATTCTGCGGACAGGACTGTGATGGGCTGGCCGGGGAGTTCCTCTTTCGGGTACCCGTGCATGAATGCCTGGGCATCGTTGCATTCAAGGATAATCCCGGTTTCCCTGTCCACAACTGCGATCCCATCCGATTCTGCGGCAAAGATGCCCTGGTATTTGGCCGCGCTCTCCCGGAGTGCTGTCTCAATCTCCCGACGCCCGGTGACATCGGTCCCGATCGAAAAGAGACCTGCAAATTCCCCGCGATTGTCGAAAATGGGTTTGTTGTGCCACCGGATCCAGACCCTTGTGCCATTTTTGCAGACATTTTCATTTTCGTTGACAACATAGACATCAGGCTGGTTGAGAATATCCAGGATCATCCGCGTAAGGTCCTTTTCCGAGCCGGATTCGGTTGCCGGTACGATTGTTTCCATTACGGAGCGACCGATCAGTTCCTCCCGGGTGTATCCGAAAAACTGCAGGGCAAATTCGTTGGCAAAGGTGATTATCCCGGACCGGTCCCATTTTATGATTATGCTGTTTGCAGTCTCAACAAGTTCGCGATATTTTTCTTCGCTTTCCCGAAGCTGTCGTTCGCTCCTGACCAGTTCGAGGTACTGGCTGCGCATTTCCTCTTCGGTCGCGGCGATCTCATCGTACGCAGTTTGCAGCTCGGATTCCGCAAGTTTTTGCTCGGTGATATCCCGGATGGACTCGATTGCGCCGGCCACATCCCCCTTCTCATCCAGAAGAATGCTTGCCTTTCCCCATATATGGAGCCGGGTCCCGTTTGGTCTTTCTACATGGGTCTCGGCCATCAGAGTCCGCTGATCGTGGTGCGTATAGAGATATTCCGCCTCCTCAAACTGCGGGTCCGGGGCAAGGATCAGGTCAGCAAGCATGGGCCGTCGTTTGTGGTAAAGCGCAAAGGCATGCTCATAGTGATCTTTTCCAAGGACTTCGGCCGGCCGGGCCCCGGTCATCTCCTCCATAGCCCTGTTCCATGCAATGATCACGCCCTTCTTATCGATAGCAAAGGTTGCATCGGGCAGGAAGTTGATAATGTCTGCCTCGCGTCTTTCGTGATCACGGAGCCGGGTCTCGGCCCATCTTTTCTGGACTGCGTGCCGGATCTTGTAGGCGAGCTCGGTGAACTGTGCAAGGGAACTCCCGCCTTTCTGGAGATAGAAATCGGCTCCTTCGTTGAGTGCCTGGATTACAACCTCCTCACGCCCCCGCCCGGTAAAGAGGATGAAAGGGATGGTTTTTCCTGAAGCCCTTACGTGTTTTAATAATTCGATGCCATCCATCTCCGGCATCTGGTAATCGGAGATGATGGCATCGTAGGGTTTTTGCCCGATCAGTGTGAGGGCCTCGGATGCGGAGGTGATGATATCAACGGCGAACTGACCGTTACGCTCAAGGAAAATCTTGCCAAGCTCAAGCAGGCTTTCCTCATCATCCACATAGAGGATAGTGATCATGGCTATCAGACCCGGGCTGGTGCTGCTGTTAGTTCCGGTTTGTTTCCTGAAATATATTGGTGTCGCCACTCATAAGGGACGGATGGGGACCCGGGGGAGCTCCGGGAGATTGCATTCCCGGCTCTCGCCAAAACCATGTGGCCGGGAACAATCTCCTCCCACGCCGGAAGGTAAAAAGAAAAAACCCGGTAATTATTTTTTTGCTTTCCGGATAATTGTGAGATCGCCCAGTGTCTGGGTGATCTTTGCCTGTGCCTTTTTCTCATCGTCACCGGCCACTATGTCTACAAGTTTTATCCCCAATACTTTTTCCAGTTTCTTTCGCACTTCCTCTTCCGGGATAAGTTCGCCTTTCTCGATCTTTTTAATGAGCAGCTCCCTTACCATAAGCTGGAGAGCGAGGTCTTTCTGGGAAATGCCCTTTTCCATCCTCGCGTTTCTGACCCGTTCTGCGTAATCTTCGACGATTTCGCCTTCCATATAATCGAACATGTCCCGTTTGCGCTGGGCCGGGGCTGATGATGTCGGTGCCCGGGATCCGGGTGCCGGCCGTGGTGCACCCGGCCGCAGCATATCTGTGCGCCGGGGCTGCTGCACTTCTGTGCCAAACTTCCCGCATTTGGCACAGACCTGCAGTTCGGCACCTTCCACGCGGATCAGTTTGGGAGCTCCGCGGATGGTTTCACCGCACATTTCGCACTGCATAGTATCACAAGCACTTTATTATAGGGCGATTTCCCTATATACCTATTTGAGGTACCCACGTGGGCGATATTCTCCGCGATACGGCCGATCCACAGACTCCCGAGGAACTGTGCCGGCTGTACCGCTCCCTGACCGAGCAGCTGCGTGACCAGCTCCAGCGGATCGAGACCGATAAGCAGGATCTTGAGTCCCAGATGCTGGAACGGATTTCGAGTCTTGAATCACGCAACCTGGAGCTCCGGGAGCAGATCCGACAGGCAGAGGCGGACAAGCGCTATATCGAAACCCAGAAGATCAGGTACGAGCGGGAGGTAAGAAAACTCAAAAGCGAGAGCGAACAGCTGCGGAGCCCCCCGCTAATTATCGGAACCGTTGTAGACGTGGTGGATGCCAACAGGGTCATTGTACGCAGCAGCGCCGGCCCCCGGTTCCTGGTGAGGAGTTCACCATCCGTTAATCCCGACGATATTAAACCGGGTGCACGCTGCACGCTCAACCAGCAGTCACTTGCGATTGTCGAATTGCTGCCCAGTTCTTTCGATGCCCAGGTGTACGGGATGGAACTGGTGGATTCCCCGCAGGAGTGCTATACGGATATCGGGGGGTTAAAGGAGCAGATAAACGAGGTCCGGGAGGCAGTGGAGCTCCCGCTCAAGCGGCCTGAGCTCTTTACCCAAATTGGGATCGAACCTCCCAAGGGTGTTCTCCTTTACGGGCCGCCGGGCACGGGAAAGACCCTTCTTGCAAAGGCGGTTGCCCATGAGACCAATGCCCATTTCATGCGGGTGGTGGGAAGCGAACTGGTCCAGAAATATATCGGTGAGGGAGCACGCCTTGTCCGCGAGCTCTTTGATCTTGCAAAGAAAAAAGCCCCGACCATCATTTTCATCGATGAGATCGATGCGGTAGGTGCATCAAGGACAGAGGCAAACACCTCGGGAGATCGCGAAGTGCAGCGGACGCTTATGCAGCTTTTGGCCGGCATGGATGGCTTTGAAACCCGGGGAGATGTGAAGATTATAGGGGCAACCAACCGGATCGACATCCTGGACAAGGCCCTGCTCCGGCCCGGTCGGTTCGACCGTATCATCGAGATCCCGCTTCCCGATGAGGAAGGCCGTCTCTCCATCTTAAAGGTGCACACCCGGACACTCACCATGGAGGACACGGTCAACCTTCCCGAGATCGCGGGACTGACAGAGGGTAAAAACGGTGCTGATCTCCGGGCAATCTGTATGGAGGCAGGAATGTACGCGATTAGGAACGAGCGCCCGGCCATCACCCGGGAGGATTTCCTTTCAGCAATAGAGAAGGTCCGGCTTGACTTTTCCCATTCTCCGACCGATGCAGAAGGGCGGATGTTTGCCTGAATTTTCTCCTGTTTTAGAAAAAAGCCCGTTCCGGCATCAGTCCCCGTCCCGGTAGTGTTTTTTTCACAATGGCCGGCATTGTTCGGCACCCGGTGCCTGCTCTTTTTTTAAGCAGGCAAACCGCGAACTTTTTCCCGTTCCCCGCCAACAGGTACAGGAATCCATGGTATCTGTGGAGTGATTGCACATGAGCGAGCCGGAAACCAAAAAGGAAGAAACTACCCCCACAACCCCGGAAAAGACAACCGGTGCCGTTGCAGAGCCAGCGTCCGTGCCGGAAAACCCGGCTGGTGGTGAAACGGAACACCCTGAAGATAACCCGAAAAAAGCAGTTCCTGATGCCCGGGAAGTACAGAAACGCAAAAAACTGTTTATTGCGATCGGGGCGGTTATCGTCATTATCACTGCAGTCCTTGGTGCCTATCTCCTTCTTTCCGTTCCCACGGCAATGAAGGGAGATACTGTAGCTATCTATTACAACGAATCGTTCGAGAATGGCACTCTCTATTTGTCCGCTATGAATGCCACCTATCCTCCTCTGATCTTTACCCTTGGTAACTCGAGTGTGATCTCCGGTGTCCAGGATGCGGTAATCGGGATGTCTCCCGGTGAGATAAAAACGGTAAATATCCCTGATGCGTATGGTGCTTACGATCCGGGACTTGTCCAGACCGTGAACCGCACCGGTCCCGTTGCACAGGCGATCTTTGGAAATATGACTCTTAAACCCGGGCTATATACCGTCCGCTACAGAACGACAAATACTGTCAGCACCATGACCATTCTCAATGTCACGAATACGACCCTTACCCTGGATACCAATAACCCGCTGGCCGGCTATAACCTGACATTTACCATAGAACTGGCAAACCTTACCAAGGCTAATGCCCCGGCGGCGACGTCATAATCTCCTTTTTTCCTATTGTCATTGGAAGAAAAACCCTTTGGAGGGTGACTTACATTATTCGGTCCGTCCGCCCGGACCGGGTTCATCCCCGGCCTCTTCAAGGGTGATGAGATCTCCGACATCTTCGACCTCGTCTTCTGTGCACCAGACCTCGATCATTCGTCCAGCCCCGGCCAGATCCTCTGCGTAATCCTGCGCAGCGGAGCCTGCGGCCATAACGAGCCGGCGGATCGGCTTTGCGGCAAAGAATCCGTAGATACGCCGGAATGCCCAGGGTTTTGCAAGAACTGCAGAACGCTCATAATAGGTTTCCTGCGCCAGGTCATGAGTGCAGAATATCCCAGGCTCTATCTCAAAGATAATCTCAC
>Ga0181520_10008152_pt1 | contig 15036 bp, 13 predicted proteins | sample PEATcosm2014_Bin_29_FD_132451 | JGI IMG/M metagenome (GOLD analysis project Ga0181520, IMG submission 132451) | Peatland microbial communities from MTU Mesocosm Facility, Houghton, MI, USA - PEATcosm2014_Bin02_30_metaG | ecosystem: Environmental > Terrestrial > Soil > Wetlands > Peat | place...
ACGCCATCGGGATCACCCCCTCGCAGGTGCTGCTCGTGGCCAAGGGCAGCCTGCCGACCACGCCCAACGGCAAGCTGCAGCGTGCCCGGGCGCGTGAGATGCACCACCTTGGAGAGCTTGCCCTCCTCACCGGAGAGGTCGCCTAGCTGAGAGTCGGGGCTTCCTCGTGATGTTCGGTACACGGTGCGCAGATCCCGCCCAGGTGTCGGGCGCTCTCGGCGCTACGGTCGAGGAAGGCCAGCCCTGGGTCGATCCCCTCGAGCACTGACGCGCAGCAGCAGGCACGGCTCGACTCCGACAACAGGCTGGGACATGCTCTCGGGGTCACAGCGCGACAGGAATGGAGACTGTGGATGCGATCAGTCGATCGGGTTCGAAGCATCATTGCAGGTCAACCGGTCGATCACCTGCCTGCCCAGCCGATGGTGATGATGTTCGCCGCCAAGAATGCCGGGGTCCCCTACATCGACTACACCTCGGATGGCACGACTCTCGCCCAAGCCCAGCTCAAGATGGTGAGCGACTTCGGCATCGATTGCGTCTTGATGTGCTCGGACCCGGCTCGCGAGGTGAGCGACATTGCCGGCGATGCGAGCATCAAGTGGTTCGAGGACCAGGGCCCGGTGATAGTCGAGGAACGGGCGGCGCTGTCAGACAAGGCGCGGCTGACGAAGTTCACGGTACCGGACCCCCACAGCCAAGGCCGCATGCACGACCGGATCCACTCGATCGAGATCTGCCTGCGAGAGCTGGGTGGTGAGACTTCGATCGTTGGTTGGGTGGAAGGGCCGCTAGCCCTCGCGCAGGAGTTGCGTGGGCTCAACAGGATCATGACCGACATCGTGGACGATCCGACCTTCGTACGCGACCTGATGGACTTCGCCTCGGAGGTGGCCACCGTTTACGCCACCGCCCAGATCGAGGCCGGCGCGGACACGATCGGCATGAGCGACGCGGCCGCCAGCATGATCGGGCCCGGTCACTACCGCGAGCTCGTGCTGCCCTGGCAACGACGTGTCCTGCAGTCGATCCGCGACGCCCATCCGGAGGTGATCCTTCGCCAGCACATGTGCGGGAACGTCGCCCGCCTCATCCCGGATATGGCGACCCTGCCTGTCGACATCTACGAACTTGACTTCCCTACCAACCTGGCCACGGCGAGAGGCGGGCTCGGCCCCGACCGGGTGATCCTCGGCAACGTCTCGACGGTCACAGATCTGCTCGATGGAACACCCGAGCGTGTAGAGGCCGCAGCCGCGAGGTGCCACGAGGTCTGCGGCTCGTACCACGTCGTAGGTGCAGGCTGCGAGGTTTCCCCGCGTACCCCGCCGGAGAACCTCCGTGCGTTGATCCGGTACGCGAGTGAGCACCGAGCAGAGCCATCCAGCTCGCCGCCCGTCCAGCCCGGGGAGTGACCCATGGCGGCGGCGCCCGGTCACCGAAGCGCCTCGATCGTGAACTGGCAGCTGCGCGCCGCTCGAAGGAGCTGGCGTCGCTAAGCGCCGGCGTCCTCCGCAACGGCTCGCAGAGCGATGGCGAGCATGGCACAGCCGGCGTCGGGATGGCCCTTGGCGCGATCCGGCACCCAGCTGGCCCTCCCGATCTTCGGCTCCATGGCGGCAGTGGCTTCGGCTGCCATCGAAGCAGCTTCTGCAGCGGCCCGCAGGGCCTCCTCCAGGCGCAGTCCGGCTGAACTGGAAGCTTGCAAGCTGGTGCAGACGGCTTGTAGGCCGTCCACGATGGTGCGGTCACCCACCGCTGCCCTGCCCCGGGCCTGGATGGCTTCCTGGGCAGCCTGGAAGGCGTCAGCCAAGACCTTGACAACGTCGCCGCCAGGCTGTTGCACAACCTTGGACGCACGAAGCAAACCTGTGGCCAGCAGCGTGCCACTGGTCGACGGAGCGTGACGCGCTATGGCAGCACCGCAGGCGGCCAGCAGTTCGTCCGGCTCAGCCTGCTGATTGGCGACGAGCACGTCTTCGAGCGCCTTAGCAGCCGCCGACATTGTGATCCCGAGATCGCCGTCGCCCGCAAAGCCGTCCAGACGATTCAGCTCGTCCGTCGAGGACGCCAAGGCATGGGCCGCCACTGCCAACAAGGCCTCGAGCCGATGGCTCGTAGCACTCACCGGCCACTCGCAACGGTCGAAGAAGGGTCACCCCTTCTTATGACAAAAGGGGACTCGCAAGCGGCGTCGAGGAGCCTTGTCAGCTCGTCGTCCAGGCGCAACAGCGACACGGACGCGCCTGCCATCTCAAGTGACGTGGCGTACTCGCCGACCCATGTCCTGCGAACGGCGATGCCGGACGAACTCAGAATCTGCTGGACCGATCGGAACAGTATGTAGAGCTCCTCTTTCGGTGTGGCCCCGAGCCCGTTGACCAGCACCGCCACCTCGTCGCCGCGTCGGTAGGGCAGGTCGTCGACAATGTGACCGACCAGTTGCTCGGCGATGCGCGCTGCTGGCTCGAGATCTCCCCTGCGCACGCCCGGCTCACCGTGAATCCCCATGCCGATCTCCATCTCGCCTTCGGGAAGGCTGAATGTCGGTCGCCCCGCTGCCGGCAGCACACATGGCGACAGGGCCACGCCCATGGAACGCAGTCCTGAGGCGGCGGCGTTGGTAGCCGCGACGACGTCGGCCAGTGGCGCTCCCTCCTCTGCTCGTGCCCCTGCCACCTTGTACAGCAGAGCAATGCCGGCGATCCCCCGCCGGCGCGACTCTGATCCCTTCGGTGCTGAGGCGACATCGTCAGCCGCAAGCACGGTGGCAATCTCGATGCCCTCTGCCCCCGCCAACTCGGCGGCAAGATCGAAGTTCATCACGTCGCCCGAGTAATTGCCGTAGAGGTAGACCACGCCCGCATCGCCGTTGACCTCCCTCGTCGCCTCCAGGATCTGCTCCGAAGAAGGCGAAGCGAAGACATTGCCCACGGCAACACCATCCGCCAGTCCGAAGCCCACATAGCCCAGGAAGACGGGGAGGTGACCTGAGCCCCCGCCAGTCACGATCCCCACCTTGCCTGGCCTGGGGGCGTCGGCCCGGACGACGACACGGGGATCTGCGGCTTTGCGCAGCCGGTCGGGATGCGCCAGCAGTATGCCTTCGAGCATTTCGTCCACGAAGGCGTTCGGGTCGTTGATGATCTTCTGCATGGGCACCGGTCTAGTCCTCCTTGTGGTCCTCCGGCCGGGGGAACGCCTCCGGTCCGTCATACAGGCCGGCAGCCACGCCGCCGAAAAGGGCGGCTCCGCGGGCTCCGGCCTCCCCCAATGCCGGCCAGGTCACCTGAGGGAACATGGACCTCTTGCGTCTTCTCAGGCCGGCGCAACGGACCCAACCGCCGGTGAGGATCACCTCTTCGGTCGGCCCGGCGATCGCGTCCATGTTCTGCACCAGCCGGCGCGCTCCTTCGGTTACCGCGTCGAGGGCAGCACTCCACAAGGCGGCCGGGGATACGCCTGGTCCTATGCCCACGATGGAGGGATCCGAATAGGGGTGCTCCTGGACAACCCGCAGGGATCCGGCCCCAACCTCCCAGGCCTCGCGGTCCAAACTGGCGACAGCCTCGCCGCCGTCCACACCCAACAAGGCGAGCACCCGGTCCAAGGTGAGACCGAGCGTCTGGCCACCGAGGAGGGCGTACTTGCCTGGCAGCGTGTGCCAGCCGGCACTGAAGCCCGCCTCGACCACGCGGCGCAGCGCTGGGCCGGCGAGCGGCTGCACCGCTCTCACGACGGCCTCGGCGGTTCCGCAAGAATCGAGCAACTGGCCCGGCCCGGTCGCTCCCGATCCGGCGGCCACGCAGAGGTGGTCGTGGCCCGCAGACGCCAGAGCCGCACCTCGCAGCCGTGAGGGAACATTCGCCTGTTCGGCACGTCCCAAGAGCTGACCCGCCCTCACGACCGGTGGGAACAGGCCTGGCGGGGCGCTCGCCCACTCCAGCGCCTCCCCCCACCAGCGCCGATCGGCCAGGCAGAACGCGCCGGTCCTCGATGCGAGCGATGCCTCGGCGACCTGCTCGGCCCCGAGCCTGTGTAGCACCCAGTCGGCGACATTGAGCGCACGGCAGATCCGAGGGGCGCCGTGGTCGTGAAGCCAGGCCAACTTGACGAGAGTGCACATCGACGAGACGGGAAGCCCGGTGAGCTCGGTGAAGGCGTCACGACCGATCTCGCCCGCAAGCTGCTCTGCCTGTTCAAGACCTCGTGTGTCGTGCCAGGCGATCGAAGCAGTTGCTGGGTTCCCCTCCGGGTCGAGCAGGACCACCGTCTCGGCCATGCTGGTGACACCCATCCCTACGACTCGCCCATGCGGCACTGCATCCAGCGCCGAGCTGGTTGCTCTCATCGCTACGTCGAACAGATCTGCGGGATCGGCCTCGGCACCGGTGGCAACGGGCCGCCAGGGGGTCGGGGCTGTGCCCCAGGAGATCTCCCTGCCGTCGGGGCCGACCACCGCGGCCTTGGTCATGGTCGTTCCCACGTCGATCCCGACCAACAACGCGGGAAATGCCCTTGACATTGAAACTCAAACCTGCAATGTTGCGAAAGGTTTACGCACGGAAGAAGGGTGCTGCATGAGTCTCCGAAGTGACGAAGAGACCCCCGACGGCTTCCCGGAGACGCCGGTCATCGCGGTCAGGGGCATCGCCAAGCACTTCGGCAGCATACAAGCGCTTCGGAGCGTGGACCTGGACGTACACAAAGGCGAAGTTGTGGGCCTTATCGGCGACAACGGCGCCGGCAAGTCGACGCTCGTGAACATCCTCTCGGGGGCCTTGCAGCCGAACGCCGGCGCGATATTGCTGGACGGCCAGCCCGTGAACTTCACTTCGTCCCTGGAAGCGCGCCGCGCCGGTATAGAGACCGTCTACCAAGATCTCTCACTCGCGCCCGACCTGAGCGTGTGGCAGAACATCTTCCTAGGCCGCGAGAAGACGGTGAAGGGACCTCTCCGCTACATGGGCTGGCTCGACCGCCGCGCCATGGTGCGTGAAGCAGCGGAGGACCTCGACCGCACCCACATACGCATCGGCTCTGTGAACTCCTTGGCGGGCCGGCTCTCCGGTGGCCAACGCCAGGCCATCGCGGTAGGTCGGGCCGTCTCGTGGGGCTCGAGGGTCCTCCTGATGGACGAGCCCACCGCCGCCCTCGGCGTCGAGCAGCAAGAAACGGTGGGAGAGCTGATCCGCTCGGTCTCGTCCCACGGCGTACCCATCCTTCTCATCACTCACAACCTGCCCCAGGTGCACAAGCTCGCCGACAGGGTCGCGGTGTTGTTCCACGGCCGCATCGTGGCCGACCTCCGCTGTTCGGAGGTGACCGTGGACGACATGGTGAGCTGGATCACGGGTGCGGCCCTCGGGACGGAACGCCATGCCGGTTAGAAGACCGCCAGCCGAGGGACGACGCCATGTCGCTTAGGGTGCCCTCCGCGTTGACCCCTGCGGGAACAACCTCGAACGGCTCCGGGTCCGAGGGCGGGCGGTCGGAGCGATCGGCCTGGCTCAATGCTGTGGACCGCTTCGGCGACTACTGGATGCTGGGCGTGTTCGTCATCATGCTCCTCGTATTCGGGCTCCTCTCGCCCTCCCACGACTTGTTCACTCGAGCCAGCTGGCTCAACATCTCCCAGTACGCAGTGGAGTTTCTGCTGCTTGCCATCGGCCAGACCTTCGTGATCATCACCGGCGGGATCGACCTGTCGGACGGGGCCGTGCTCGGCTTCACGGGCATGGTCGCAGGAGTGGTCATGCAGGGCCTTCTCAACTCGCACGCGAACGTCACACTCACGACTGTGGCCGGTTTCGCGACCGCCCTAGCCCTGGGCGCCCTGATCGGCTTCGTCAACGGCTACCTCATCACCCGGCTCAAGCTCCCCCCCTTCATCGTCACCCTGGGCAGCCTGACGGCGATCGGGGCAGGGGCGACTCCGCTGATCAACGGCGGGAACGAGGTCATAAACCTGCCTTCCCAGATAGGCACAATCGGCCAGACCCTGATCGGCGGCTGGATCTATGTCCCGGTGCTGGTAGCCGGGCTGAGCTGCGTGTTCATGGGACTGCTACTGCACCGCACCCGTTTCGGGTTGCGCACCTATGCCATCGGCAGCAACGGCACGGGAGCAAGGCGAGCCGGCATCAAGGTCGACAACCACCTGGTGAAGGTCTACACGCTCTCCGGGCTGCTGGCCGGACTGGCAGGAATGATGGTGATGGCCAATTTCACCGACGCCTCGCCTCTGGCCGGCCAGAACGATGAGCTCAATGCCATCGCCGCCGTCGTCATCGGTGGCGCGAGTCTGTTCGGCGGTCGGGGTCACATGCTCGGCACGGTCGTGGGTACCTTCATCATCGCCCTTTTGGTCACAGGCCTGGTTCTGATCGGCGTCAGCGGCAGCTGGCAGGAAGTTGCGACTGGCGTCATTGTCGTCGCCGCCGTGGCCGGTGACCAGGTCCGGCTGCGTCTGGCGGATCGTTGAGTCGTGACTTGTCGAGAGATCCCTTGCACAGAAAGAGAAAGAGGAGGAAATATGACACGTAGAAGTTGGTTCAGTGGCCTGCGGTCGCGTGCCGCCATCGCTGTAGCGGTGCTGGGCCTCGTGGCCAGTACGACGCTCGCCGTGACGGCCGGTACAGGGGCAACGGCAGCCGGTGCTGCCAGCAAGTACACGATCACGCTGATCCCGGGCCTGACAACCGACCCCTTCTACATCACAATGCACTACGGCGCGATCCAAGAGGCCAAGAAGCTTGGAGTAACCCTCAACTGGGCCGGCGCAACCACATGGAACTTGGAGCTGCAGATCCCGATCGTCAAGTCGGTGCTGGCAAGCAAGCCGAACGCCCTCTTGATCGCCCCGACCGATGACGTAGCCCTGTTCAACCCGATCGACCAGTACGTGAAGACGGGGATCCCGGTGATCGCGGTCGATACGACGCTCAAGAACACGTCGATACTGACCTCGGCCATCAGCTCGGACAACTACCAGGGCGGCGAGGCGGCTGCCGACGCGATCGCCAAACTTGCCCATGACAAGGGCCAGGTGGGGATCATCAACGTCGAAAAGGGCGTCTCCACGACTGACCTGCGCCAGTCCGGGTTCCTCTTCGAGATGAAGAAGTACACGAACATGAAGGTTGTAGCGGCGGACTACGACCAGGACAGCCCGACCACTGCTGAGACTTTGGCGAGGGGCCTGATCCTCTCGAACCCGGGTCTGGTGGGGATCTTCGGCACGAACCTGTACTCGGCAGAGGGTGCCGCTAAGGGTGTCGACGCCGCCGGGAAGAAGGGCAAGGTCTTCGTGGCCGGTTACGACGCCGAGCCCGCCGAAGTCACCCTTCTCAAGCAGGGCGTCATCAACATCCTCGTCATCCAGAACCCCGCCGAGGAAGGCTCCCTGGCCGTGCAGTACGCCTACGACTTTCTCACCGGGCACAAGTCCCTTATCAAGAAGTCGGTGTACCTGCCCAACGTGGTCGCCACGTCTGCCAACGACACCAACCCCATGATCTCGCAGTACTACTACAAGACCTCCGCCTGATAGCTGAAGAGGTCTGCCTGACACGCCCGGCCAGCTTGTGCTGGCCGGGCGTGTGTCGTTTCCGCCCATGAGAAGGCGGCCGGGCGAGTTCCTGCCTCCCTGACAAGAGCGCTCCCCCAACACCGGCGGACATGTGCGACTCGGGCTGGTACACGACATGAAGTGCCCGAGGTGTGCTAACACAGCCGGCATGGGTCGTACTCTCAAGTTGCACCGCCTGTTGCCACCCGGTCGCAAGGCGTTGATAGTCGCGATGGATCAGCCACGTGCGATACACGTCGCCTCATTGGCTGACCCAGGCCGAGTCCTGCAAAACCTTCAACCTGCCGACATCGACGCGGTGCTGCTGACGCAGTCCACGGCTCGTCACTTCGAGAGCCACCTCGCCGGTCGGGCCGTTGTGATCAGCGTCAGCCAGGATCACCAGGAGCCGCAGCAAGTCGTCGAACAGGCCGTCGCTTTCGGGGCATCCGCGTTGAAGTACGAGGTCTACCCGTATTCCGACCGTGAGGTTGCGACCATGCGCTGCCTCGAGGCACTGGCGATTCATGCTGACCGCTGGGAGCTACCTGTGATGGCAGAGGTCGTCCCTGGGGGATTCGAGCAAGTTGCCGTGCACACCGCGTCCAACCTCCGCCAGTCGATCCGCAGGGCGGCAGAGGCCGGAGCCGACATTGCGAAGATCCCGCCTCCGAGCGACGGAACCCTCTTGGAGGTCACGGAGTACGCGTCGATACCCGTGCTGTTGTTGGGCGGCGCGCGCCAAGCGGGTCTCGACGAGATGCTGTCCCGGGTCCACCAACTCGGCTCGGCGGTTGCCGGGCTGGTGTTCGGTCGCTACGTCGTGGAGGATCCTGAGCCAGCCAAGGTCGTAGCCGCGCTCCGGAACGTTCTCGACGCTCTCTGATCGGATCTTGAAGCCACGCGTAAGTTGTCCCGCGGAGCGTCGGGACAGGTTCTTGTGGTGTCGGACCACGCGCAGTCGGGCGAGCGCCTCACAGGCTGGACTGACTCTGCCTTCCGGCGCGCCTATCCCGACAGAGGAGAGACCAGTCGGTCCTCTTCGTCGAATCGCAGGAGCACTGGTTCTTCTTCGACGACCACATCTGGCCGACCCCTGAGGCCTGCCAGGCACCCCTCTGACACGACGAGACGCTCGAGCGCCAGCGTGCTCTTGATGTGCACCAGGCGCAGGTCCTCTCCCGTAAAGGGCCGCAGCGTGTCGAGCATGGCGCCGATGGCGTCACGTTCGGTCGGAAGCGTCAGCGGCAGACGCATGTCCTCGGGGAAACAAGCCGTGATGGCGTTGACTGCGGTCACCTCGAGGTCGACCTTCTCGATCAGTTGTGGAGTGGTGACGTCGATGAACCCGAGGCCGCAGGCGTTGCCCTCCGAGGCTGGGGTGAGGTCACGAACGAAGATCCGCGTGATGCGGGGCCGGTCGCGTTTGACCTGCCAAGGCCCGAGCGAGCGCCCGATGACGTTGGGGTCCAGGCCCGCTCCACTTACGTCCTTGCCCATCTCGTCGATTATCAAAAGGTCTATGTCGTCGAGAGGAAGACCGGGAAGAAGCCCTCGCGCGACATCCTGAAGTGCCAGCTCCGTAGCCTCGATGTCGGACCCGGGCACGAGGCGAACCTCACAGGCCCGGTGCTGCTGGTTTTCCAGGATGGCCACGCCGAACACCACCGGTACCCGCTGCAGGATGACGGCAGCCGCTTCGCGCACGACCTCGCCGAGGTCCCGGGCCACGCCCTCCCTGTGCAGTCGGTCGGCGCCGGCCTGGTTGCCGAGTCCGATGCAGAGCATCTTCAACAGGCCGCTTCCCATCGGCCCCGCGAAGTCCGTGTGCGGCTTCACGCGGTTCACGACAACGATGCCGTCCGACTCGGCGGCAAGACGGTCCACGCACAGCGGTACATCACCCGCAGTGCCCACCGGCACGACGTCCATGGTGGCCCGGATCGGTGCGTTTGCCGCATCCGCGGTGATGCCGAGGCCCGCGAGAACCTCGATCTGGCCCGCCGCGGTCGCGCCGCCGTGAGAACCCATCGCCGGCACTATGAACGGCTCGCAGCCGGCAGATCGCAGCTCGTCGACGACGGACCGCACTGCCGGCAGCAGGCCGTCGATGCCTCTGCTGCCGACGGCCACCGCGATCTTGGAGCCGACAGGCAAGTTGATGCGGGGCTCCAGCCGGCGCCACTGGTTAGCAACCTCCGCCGCCACGTCGACAGGCGGTGGCACGTTGAACAGCTGGCGCACAAGGCGAACCCGGGGCAGGTCCACCTCGCCGCGTGGCAGGGATCGCACGACAGGCGCGACTGTCACCGGATCGTGACGACTTCCTGGTCGGAGTCCACGTCCAGGAGGTCGCCGTCGCGGATCTTTCCGAAGTCCTCAGGAGCGCAACGCACCAGGGGAACGCCGACGACCACGGCACTGGCGACGAGCACCGTGTCGAACTCCGCGACTACGACCGCCGCCGGTGCCGTACCGGCCTTGGCCAGTTGGTAAAGGCCATCGGCCTGGACGACCGAGCTTCCCTTGCCTCCGGGGCACACGAGCACGGCGCCGGCGATGGCCCTGCCTTCGATGGCGTGGCCGGCCTCGATGACGGTCCCCGTAGGTGGGTCCACGAGGTAGAAGCAGATGGCGTCGCTGGACACGACCGCCGGCCCGGACGCCCTGCCTGGTGCCGCGCCCCGACAGCCGACAACAGTCACTTCCCGGGCGGTCATGACGCGTCCCCTTTGATCGCGGCCTCCACACAATCACCCACGCTGCGCAACACGAAATCCATGTCACGCCGCTGGGTGTAGTACGCGCCCTTGAGCGAGTCCGTGACGCCCTTCTTGCCGGCCAAGTGCTTCCAGGCCACCTGATCGATGCAAGTGTCGGGGACGAGTTGGCCCCCGGCCCTTTCGATGACCTCGGCGATACCCATCCGGTTGGCGAGCTCCTTCGCGTAGAACGACGTCATGATCCAGAACTCGACCTTGAACTGGCGACCTCCGATCCGATCGGCAATAGCCCGGAGCTGGTCGAGAGACAGGTGGGGGCATCCGAGCAGCGCGAAGTCGATGGGGCCGCCTTCGGCCGAGAGAATCTGTTGCTCCTCGACTAGGTCATCGGCAGTGATGACGACGCGCTCTTTTGGCGGCTCGCCGTGGAACGCGGCCTCGAGGGTGGGTGCCTCGGGGGTGACCCCGACGATGTGGTACATCGGCACGTTGCCACCCGTGTTCAGCTCGGCACCCAGGTTCATGAGCGCCTCCGGGCTTACGTTCCCAGGGATGCCGGTGAACACGGGAATGAAGGCTGTCTGCAAGGCGGCTTTGCGGGGCACGGCATAGCCGAGAAGGTGGTAGTCGAACTCGTCGGTCAGCGTCGGCTCGACATGCACGAGCACCTGACCCTTGCGGTTCTCGTCGAGCAGGAGACCGTAGATGGGAACCCGGCCCGTCACTGCGGCGCACAGGGCAGACTGAGCTGACTCCCGGTTCGTGCGCGCCCCATAGACGGAGTTCATGTAGGGGGTGGCGCTGGACTCCGAATAGGCGGTGATCTCGCCAAAGCGCGGAACGTTGCCCTGCAGATAGGGCGTGCAGTTGTAGGTCAACTGGGCGCCGAGAGCCCGGTAGGCGGTCTCCGTGCGCTCCATGGACTCCATGTCCTGGGGGGTCATGCCCGGCAGGTGCCTGAAGAACTCGAGGCAGAAGCCGGGATTTACAGTCGGTGGGACCCGGCACACCGCCCCCCCTGCCACCAGCCGCTCCGCGAACCAGATGTCCGCGTCCTGGTTGCTCAAGGCGACGTGCGCCCGGGAGATGTCGCACATCTGCTCGGCGTCGAACGCCCGGCCGATGGCAACGAGAACCTGCATTGCCAGTGCCACGCCTTCGCCGTCGACGCCGTCGAGCATCTCCCGGTCCCGGTCGGTGAGCTTCATGTCGTCGCCGTCTCGGCGTGATCGCGCATGGGGATCCTCAGGCCATGGGCCGCGGCCACCTCCTCGGCCTCGTGATAACCGGCATCGACGTGGCGGATCACGCCGCTTCCCGGGTCGTTGGTGAGCACCCGCTCCAGCTTCTCGGCGGCGAGCGCGGTACCGTCGGCGACTGTCACCTGACCGGCGTGGATGGAACGGCCGATCCCGACTCCCCCACCGTGGTGGATCGACACCCACGAGGCACCAGAGGCCGTGTTGAGCATCGCGTTCAAAAGCGGCCAGTCGGCGATGGCGTCCGAGCCATCGCACATGCCCTCGGTCTCGCGATAGGGCGAGGCGACAGACCCGCAGTCGAGGTGGTCGCGCCCGATGACGATCGGCGCCTTGAGCGTGCCGCGGGCGACCATGTCATTGAAGCGCAGGCCCAGCCGGTCGCGCTCGCCGTACCCGAGCCAGCAGATCCGCGCCGGCAGTCCTTGGAAATGCACCCGTTCGCCGGCCATACGGATCCAACGGCCGAGCGTCTCGTTCTCCGGGAACTCGGCGAGCACCGCCTGGTCCGTGGCAGCAATGTCGGCGGGATCGCCGGACAGGGCGGCCCAACGGAACGGGCCCTTGCCCTGGCAAAAGAGCGGCCGGACATAGGCAGGAACGAAACCAGGAAAGTCGAAGGCGCGCACGCAGCCACCCGTCTTCGCCTCTGCACGGATCGAGTTGCCGTAGTCGAACACCTCGGCCCCCCCGTCGAGGAAGCCGACCATCGCCTCCACGTGACAGGCCATCGACTCACGGGCCATCTTGGTGAGCCCTTCGGGGTCTTTGGCCCTCAAGTCCGGCATCTCGTCCACGCTGACGCCCCGCGGCACGTACATGAGCGGGTCGTGGGCCGAGGTCTGGTCGGTGACGACGTCGATCTCTGCGCCGATCGACAACAGGTGAGGCACCACGTCGGCCGCGTTACCCAATATCCCGATTGACAGTGCTTGACGGCTTCGTTTCGCCTCCATGGCCCGGCTGAGAGCGTCGTCGACGTCGTCGGCGAGGACGTCGAGGTAGCCCGTGTCGAGTCGACGCTGGATCCGGGAGGGGTCGACCTCGACGCACAGCACTACGCCGCCGTTCATCGTGACAGCCATGGGCTGCGCGCCCCCCATCCCGCCGAGCCCGGCAGTGAGGGTGATCGTGCCGGCGAGACTGCCGTCGTGGCGCTTATCCGCGATTGCGGCAAAGGTCTCGTAGGTACCCTGCAGAATCCCCTGGGTCCCGATGTAGATCCATGACCCGGCGGTCATCTGACCGAACATCGTCAGCCCGAGGGCATCCAGGCGGCGGAACTCCTCCCAGGTGGCCCACTGCGGCACGAGGTTGGCGTTGGCGATGAGGACCCGTGGCGCCCACTCGTGTGTCCGGAAGACACCTACGGGCTTTCCGGACTGGACTAGCAGCGTCTCCTCGGGCCCGAGCTCCCGCAGGCTCGCGACGATCGCGTCGAAGGCAGCCCAACTACGGGCCGCCTTTCCCCCGCCCCCGTAGACGATCAACTGCTCGGGATGCTCGGCGATGTCCGGATCGAGGTTGTTCATCAGCATGCGCATCGCCGCTTCCTGCGGCCAGCCCTTGCATGTGAGCTGGCTGCCGTGGGGCGCGCGTACCGTGCGTGGTCCAGATGTCATTTCGTCACACTCCAGTCGATTGGACAGTTTCGGCTTGATGAGCCGGCGCCGAAGTGGCGCGGGGCATCACGTCGACACCGATGTGCAAGACGTAGTAGAGAACGGTCGCCACTATCAGGCCCAGGATCCAGGAGATGTCACCGCCCCCGAGGTGGGAGACCATGGGACCGACGTAGAAGGTCGTGTTCATGAAGGGGATCTCGACTCCGATCGCGACCAGGTAGGCGATCATGGTGCGCCAGTCGACCCGCCCGTAGATACCGTCCGGTGTGAAGATCGAGTCGATGTCGTACTTCTCCTTGCGCACGAAGTAGAAGTCGGTCAGGTTGATCGCCGTCCACGGGATCAAGAAGTAGGCCAGGAAGAGGATGAAGTTCTCGAAGTTGGTGAGGAAGTTCGAGGTGGCCGCAATTGCCAGCACCGTCCCGACGACCGCGGCGACTAGAACGAAGATCGTTCTCGCACCACGGTGCACCTGCATGCGGCGCAGCGCGGTGATGGTCGTCGTGGAGGACATGAACATGCCGTAGAGGTTCAGCACGTTGGCCGCCACGATTCCCCCGATGATGATCAGCGCGATCAGCCAACCGGTGTGGTTGTTGCCCAGGCCCGTGAAGAAGGTCACGCTCCCGCCGTTGAACAGCTTGGGCGCGACGGCGAGCCCGACCGCCCCGAAACCCATCAGCCAGTACGAGCCGATGACCGATCCCACCGCGGTCCACCAGAAAGTGGAGCTCATCTTGGTGTCCTCCGGCAGGTACCGGCTGTAGTCGGCTACGTAGGGTGCGTAGGTGATCTGCCAAGTTGCGGCAAGCGTTATGGCCAGCAGGAACGTGCCGTAGGGAACGCTCCCGGAGACCCAGACCGAGGAGATGTGGTGCAAGGTGAGGAGCCGGATGGTGAGGTAGACGAAGCCGAGGCCGCTCACCAGGCTCACCCACCGCTCGTACTGGTGGATCATCCGGTAGCCGTAGATAGCCAGCACGGTACAGATGAGCGAGACGATGACCGTGGCGAGCTTGGTGTTGATGCCCCACCATGCAGCGAGAGCCGCACCGCCGAGAATGGCGCTGGCTGCGAAGTAGCCGACGTACATCAGCAGTACGAGAACGAGCGGCACGATCGCGCCGTAGAAGCCGAACTGTGCCCGGCTCTGGATCATCTGGGGAATGCCCAGTTTCGGCCCTTGCGCGGAGTGGGCCGCCATGAACGTCACACCGAATAGGTTGCCGATGAGCAAGGCGAGGAGGGCCCATGGCAGTGACAGCCCGATAACGACGGCGATGGCTCCCGTCGCGGCTGCGGTCACCTGCATGTTGGCTCCGAACCAGATGAAAAACAGCCGGTTGGGGGTGCCGTGCCTCTCCGAGGCGGGAATGTAGTCAATCGAGCGACGCTCGATCTGCAGGCTACTGGTATAGGTCTCTTCAGTGCTCATCACGCACCGCCTCCTGTCATCGAAGCTAGGACGCGGATAGGCAAGGGGTGACAAGCAGCTATTCGCCCGCGTGCCCACACCCGACGAAGGGTCAAAGGCCCTGTTCATCCCCTGCACCTCGCCCCTACGGGGGATCAGGGACCTTCGCCGCTATCTATGTGATTGCAACGAATTCACGCGTGCTGGGTTCGTTGTATCAGATAGCGGGCTTGAGCACAAGCAAACGCGGGAACTCTGGGTGGGAGATGCGTTGAATGCGCCAGGGACCGTTTGCCTGCAACCGGGGCACATGAGGCGATGCTTGCGTCCAGTCCGCTTGTCTAGCCGAGCTCGCGGATGGCGGACTCCAGCTCGGCTATGTCGGCCCCGCGCTCGCGCAGGTCGTCGACGTTTATCGCCACGTTGGCGATGGCGCCCTGCCTCG
>Ga0181520_10008154_pt1 | contig 15027 bp, 13 predicted proteins | sample PEATcosm2014_Bin_29_FD_132451 | JGI IMG/M metagenome (GOLD analysis project Ga0181520, IMG submission 132451) | Peatland microbial communities from MTU Mesocosm Facility, Houghton, MI, USA - PEATcosm2014_Bin02_30_metaG | ecosystem: Environmental > Terrestrial > Soil > Wetlands > Peat | place...
ACATCCATGGCGCGGCGGTAGAGGCCGATGTCGGTCGAGGGTCTGCCAGTGCGTTCCTGATAGGTGAGGGTGGAGAACCCTTCGATTTCCCAATTGGCCGGAACGGGGATGTTCTTCCAGTCTGTGCCGTTGGCATCGGCGGAGACGAAATCGGGAACGGCCGAATCGGCGGGCAGTTCACCGCGCACGGCCGGGCTGACGCCATGATCGAGTTTGAACCGCCAGGTGCCGGTCATCGGCAGCACGGCCAGATTCCCCGGCCGCAGACGATCGACGGGCACGGGCATATCACCGGGCACGGGAACCGGCGCGGCCAGCACCGCGGCCGAGAGACACAGACACGCAACCAAGGCGAGAAAAACGCGTCCGACCATAAGTTCCTCCAATTTTGAAATGCGAAACTGAGTTTACCGAACTGCCAAGGTTGCCGCAACAGTACGCCAGTGTGCGGCGCTACGCAAACCAATCTCCCCGGCTCCGCTGTTCCCCCTCGCCTCTATGATTCCCGGCCGGCTTCCGGTAAAAGACCCGCCGGATTCGACAGGGTCGCGAATGCAGGAAGCACTACGACATCGACTCATCTACGGCAGCCTCATGCTGATCGGCCTGCTCGTCTGCCTCTGGCTCGATCGCCAGGTCGAGGTCTGGACCGACTCGGCGGATCGGCCCGGCGGCGTCGGATTGGTGCATAACGCCGAAGGAGACTTCGGCCTGGCCGGAACCGGCATCCTGGCCATGATGATCGTCATCCTGCCGATTGGAACCATCGAACTGGTCCGCCTGCTGTCGGCCGAGCGCATCACGCCTTACAAATCCATCGCCGTCGCCGGCACGACATTGCTGAGTTTGCACGCGTTCATGACACAATTCGGCTTCTTCCAGCCGATGGCCGCCAGCAGTCTGGCCCTGATCATCGTCGCCGTCATGATCGCCGCCGCGCTGCGACAGGCGTGGCATCGGCAGGCGCACCAGGCTATGGCGCACATGGCCGGCACGGTTCTTTCGGTGCTCTACCTGGGCGGGCTGTGCTGGTTTCTCATGGCGTTGCGCGTCAAGCACTCGCGCGATCCCAACGGCTTTCAAGGCTCGACCGCCGCATTGGTCATGATCCTTCTGGTCGTCAAATCCACGGACATCGGCGCCTATTTCGGCGGCAAGACCCTCGGCCGGCACAAGCTCATCCCCTGGCTCAGCCCCGGCAAGACGTGGGAGGGCTTGTTCTTTGGCCTGCTCACCGCCGCGCTGGTCTCGCTGGCGTGTACGCGCATCTGGTCCGATCACCTCAACACGTTCCATTCCATCCCCAAGGCTCTGCTGATGGGAGTGGTGCTCGGCGCTGTCGGGCAGGCCGGCGATCTTCTGGAAAGCCTCATCAAGCGCGACGCCGGCGTGAAGGACTCCGGGCGCCTGGTCCCCGGCTTCGGGGGCGTTCTGGACCTGATCGACAGTCCGCTGCTGGCCGCGCCGTTCGCGTATCTGCTGTTCAGTCTTTTATGATCCGGCATTGGCGCGCCGGGCGGAATTCATTGATCAAATTCATCGCCGCGGAAGGTGTTGCCCAGGTATTCGCCGCGAACGCCGGGGTCGTTGATGACCTGGCGGGGCGTGCCTTCGAACTTGATCCGGCCATCGCCAACAATCAGGGCACGATCGCAGACTTTGAGGGTTTGCGCCACGTTGTGATCGGTGATCAGGACGCTCTTGCCGAATTCCTGCTTGAGACGGCGGACCTCGCGCTGCAGGTCTTCGACGGCGATCGGATCGACGCCGCTGAACGGCTCATCCAGCAGGATGAGCATCGGATCGGTAATCAGGGCGCGGGCGATTTCCAGCTTGCGGCGCTCGCCGCCAGAGACGGTTTCGGCGAGCTGATTGCGCTGCTTGATCAGCCCAAACTGCGAAAGCAGATGTTCGGCCTGCTGGCGCCGCTGGATTCCGGTCAGGTTGCGGGTTTCCAGAATCGCCATGAGATTCTGCCAGACGGTCAGCCGCCGGAAATCGCTTCGTTCCTGCGAGAGATATCCGATGCCCCGGCGGGCGCGCTGGTACATGGGCAGATGCGTGATGTCCTGCCCGTTGAACGCGACCGCTCCGCTGTCGGGGCGGGCCATGCCCAGAATCATGCGGAAGGTGGTGGTCTTGCCGGCGCCGTTACGGCCGAGGATGCCGACAATCTCCTGTTGCGAAAGCAGGAAGCTGACTTCGTCAACGACGCGGCGGCCGTTGTACGACTTGACGATTTTGGTCACTTCGAGCAGGTTCATGTCGACGGCGAATGCCGGGCGGTCGATAGTCTGTCGGCCCAGCCGGGAAAATCAAGTGATCGGCATGTGGAAAACCCGTGGAAAACTCCTCAGACGGCAAGACGGCCAGTGGCGTAAAGTCCGGGTATTTTCAGATACTTACGCAAAATTTACCTTGCGCCAATAATCAAATAATACGGAAAAACCGTGCGCTGATTTCGTAACACCTTATACACAAACAGGTTACAAGAGCAAGCCCTCTTATCGCTCGCAATCGCAGCGTCAGAAAGCACAAGGATCGGCCTTCTCGCCATATTGACGCACTGCCGGTTGGAATCTGGGCAATCTCGTCAGTCAATTGTGGATAACCCGTCACTTGGCTCGTTGCAATTATAGAATTTTTTTGTCGCGGCCGCCCGCGTTGGTATGGTTTGGCCGTCCGGTTCGCCTGGCATTTCGGGTGATTCGTCAAATCCACAGGCAGCCGCGGCACATGTCATGTCTGGAAAGGAGTGGCGCATGGCCACCGGCAAGATCAAGTGGTTCAGCGACCAAAAGGGGTTCGGCTTCATCTCCACCGACGATGGCAGGGACATCTTCGTCCATCATACCGTCATTGAAGGCGAGGGCTTCAGGACACTTCTCGATGGCGAGAGCGTCGAGTACGAAAGCGAAACCGGCCCCAAGGGTATCAAGGCCACGCGCGTCCGCCGGCTCGTGCCTGTTCCCGCGGCCCATGTCGCAACAGTAGCCGCCGCAACGTAAAGGAGAATGCCGCACGAGCGGTTTGCCAGGCGAGCCGATTACGCAGACCATTTCTTCAGCCGCCGCAGGGCCAGCCACGCGACCGCGGCGATGGCTGCCGTCTCGGTACGCAAAATCGTTCCGCCAAACCGCGCTGCGATCGCCCCGCGCCGCTCAAATTCTTCCGCTTCGGCCGCGGCCCATCCGCCTTCGGGGCCGATGAAAATCGTCACCCGCGCCGCCGCGGCGGCCGCACACTCATCCAACACCTCGGCAACCGGCCGGGCACTGGTATCGGGTGTCATCCACACCGTCGCCGCGCCACCGCCGCTCGCCTGCTCCAGCGCATCGGGCACCGTCATCAGCGCGTCGATGTGCATCACGCCGTCACGGCGGCTTTGCTTGGCGCTTTCGGTGGCGATGCGCCGCCAGCGATCGGGTTTGTGCTCGCCGCTGGGCTTTACCACGCTCCGCACCGTCGACAGTGGCACAAACGCGCTGGCGCCAAATTCGCTCAGCTTTTCGACCATCCAGTCGGCCCGGCCGGCTTTGGGAACAGCGCTGGCGATGATGATCGCCGGGCCATCCGGATTGGCGGTTGCGGTAGTGATGTCGGCCGCGTCGATGTGCAGTCGCACCTCGTTTCGCCCGACATGCACGACCTTTGCGCGGGCGAGATGTCCCGCATCGTCGAACGCTTCGACAATTTCCCCCGCACAAACACGCAGTACATCGCGCAGGTGGTGCGATTCACGCTGGCTCAGATCGAAATCACCGGCCAGCAGGGACTGGACATGCACCCGACGCGTCATGGCGTTGATTATCGGAAGGCGATCCGATTGGCTCAAGGAATAATTGCCTCACACGGCCGGGCAGGTTATCATGCCGGTGAGGTTGTCCGACAACAGACGCAGGAGGCGTCGCGCGTCGACGGGTACGGTCCGGTAAAGTTGTCGATGCGTGGCCGAAGGATTGCAAATGGCCAACGCGGTTCTCGATCTTCCCGATCCCCTTCAATCCGAACCCGCCTCGCGGGCCGACGCCACCGCTGCCGGTGGCGCGGATGATCTGCTTTCGGAAATGGTCGGCGACGAGATCGATCGCCTGCTGGCCGAGGCCGACGCCAAGCCGCCGCCACCGCCCGGCGCCGCGGTCAACGCTCCCAATGATCCGCTTTCGCCCAAGGCTTTTGACACGTCACCGCTGGACGAGAAGCCCGAGGCCGAGGCGACGGCCGACGCCATGTCATCCACGACAGCACAGGAATTGGATGAGATTCTCTCTTCGGTCAACAGTCTCATCAATGAGGTCGATCCGTCGACGGATGAGCCGGCATCCGAGACGCATGACGTAAACCCCACTCTTGATTCTTCACCCGCCGCAATCGCCAGTCCTGCCGCCGACGACCTGCATGCCGAGCTGCCCGTCCAAGCCGCCGATCCCGGCGAGTTGGAAATCGAGTCGCCCGTTTCCCCGGCCGTAAGGCATGAGGATATTCGGCCACCCGTCGCGGTAGCCGCCGAGACGGCGGCCATGATTGACCAGCTCGCGCCCCGTGCCCCCGCCGCGGCCGAGCAAGCCGTGGATTTGAAGCCGCAGGAAGACGTCGTGCCCCCGGCCGAAGATCCCCCCCAGCGCCAAAAGCCTCATCGGTCAGTGGAGGTCACGGAACCGGCCCCGTCATTGCCGGACAACCCTCCGCCCGTCGGTCTGCTGGTTCGCGTTCTGCAGTTGATCAACAAGCCGTTCGAGTCCTGCCCCCCCGCAGCGCGCGACGCCATCGGCAAGATCGGCGTCGCCACACTCCTCAACGCCGCCGGCATCCTCCTCTACGTATATTGGATTCATCCGCGACGCTGATCGCGCACTGCACGTTCGAGGTTGAACGCCCCGCTCCCGATAGCTACCATTGGTGGGTCAAGCGGCCGATGGAGCGGCCGTGGCGAACGTGCCGACTTGCCCGCACATGGCCAGCCCAATACCTATGTCGAACACGCCGGGTGACTACTTCGCCGAATCCCCGATGCCGTCCTTTGCGACGGTCGAGGCGCCCGTCACCAAGCCGCAGGAAGTAATCCACCCGGCATCGCAGCCGATCCCGCCACCTGTCCCCGACGCCGCGCCGCCCGTGCCGGTCGCCGATCAGTCGGGCACAACACGCGATTTCATCGCCCGCGCCTCACACTCGCCCGGTACTCAGACAGAGCAGGCAGGAAGACCCGATCCGCCAGCCCCGCCACCGCCGCCGCCACCGGCCGTCAATTCGTGGCCTATGGAACATCCAGTGTCGATACTGCAAAAGCGATGGGCGCAGGCGACAATATCCCTGGGCACGTCGCTGGCGCTGCACGTGGTGGTCATCGTCCTGGGTCTGCTCACATACAAAGCCGCCGTGCAGTTTGTTCAGAAGGAAGAGGAGCAGATTATTGTTCCTTCATCGGACCTGGCATTGGATGGCACGCCCGGCGGATCGCTGCATCCGGGACTGGGTGACGATCCCAATCGCGATTCCGGCCAGGACGCCGTCCGCGACGTGCCGGCCGACCATACCGGGTGGGCCGACCGGCCGGGTGATTCGCTGGCCGATGTCCTCGAAGGCGGCGGCAGCGGTAATGACAGCGCGGCCACCGCCATCGCGATGGGCCTGACCGGCCGCGGCATCGGCAGCCTCTCCGGCGGCGGCTCGGGCGACACCACCGGCATAGGCGGCACCGGCCAGATCGCGCCCTGGGGACCGCCCGGCGGCGGCAACGGCCTGGGACCCAAGACCAACTTCCTGGGCTCGGGCGGCAATGCCCTCTCCGTCACCTACATCTGCGACGCCAGTGGCTCGATGGATACGAAATTTGATCTGCTCAAACGCAAGCTCGAAGAGTCCATCGACCGCCTGCAGCCCATCCAGCAGTTCAATGTGATATTCTTCAATGACGACAAGACCTTCCCGCTCAGCAGCACGTTCCTCCTGCAGGCCCAGGCCGCCAACAAATCGCGCGCTTATCGCTTCATCGACGACATGTACGTTCACGCCGGGTCCGATCCCCTCAACGCCATCACCGCCGCCTTCAGCCAGCGGCCGCAGTTGATATACTTTCTCACCGACGGCGAATTTCCCAACGATGACGCGATTATCAAGAAGATCGCGACGCTGAACAGCCGCGGGACCACGAAGATCAACACCATCCTGCTGATGGGAAAGCGAAGCGAGGAAACCGGCATGACGACGTTCGTGAAAGTGATGAAGCGCATCGCCGCCGACAACGGCGGGATTTTTTCGTCGCTGTCGGTGGAAGATTTTTGACTTCGACTTCTTATCAACCAATCGGAGCTGACCTTCATGCACGTTTCCGCTCGATATGCCAACAGTCGTTTGCGAATCCTGGTCCTGACCGGGCTGCTGGTCGCGGCCTTCCTGACCCTGCGATCGTCGCTCGGCCAGCCCGCGCCTGCTGCGCCGGCGCCGGCCGGCGGCGCGCCCGCTGGCGCAGCGCCCGTCCTGCCCGCGCCTTCGACGCCCGCCCCGGTCGAGACTCCAGCGCCCGCACTGCCGGCGCCGGCATTTCCGTCCGTGGCAACGCCCGCGCCGGCCGCCGATTCCACGTCCAACCCCGCCGTCCACGTCAATCTTTTCTCGATCATCACGAGCAATACCGATCCCGTCTTCTACACGATCGTGGTCTTGTCCGTGATCGGCGTAGCGCTGATCATTCAGGCGTTCATCAAAACCCGCGCCAGCGTGCTGATGCCAAAGGTCGCCACCGACCACATGCGCGACCTCATCACCCGCCGCCGCTTTCAGGAATTGCTTGAATACACAACCGCCGAACCCAGCTTCGTCGCCCGCTCGCTGGCGCCGGCACTGCGGCGGGCGCCCGATTTTGATCGCATGAAGGAAGCCATGGAAACGGCCCTCGGCGAGCAGACCGCCGAGCAATTCCGCCGCATCGAGTATCTCAACATCATCGGGAACCTCGGCCCGCTGCTGGGGTTGCTGGGCACGGTGCTTGGCATGATCGACGCCTTTGCCGTCGTGCAGAACCAGAAGGGCCAGGCCAACGTTCCCGATCTGGCCGGCGGCATCTCCAAGGCTCTGTGCCACACGTTTCTGGGTCTGATGCTCGCCATCCCCTGCCTGGCGGCGTTCGGCGTGCTGCGCACGCTGGTCGATCGACTCACCATCTCCGGATCGCTTCTGGCCGAGGAACTGCTCCTGATGCTCAAGCCCGCCGCCGATGCCACGCCCCGGCCCGGCATCAACCGGCCAGCCCCGGCACCCGCACCGGCCGCAGCGCCGGCAAACCCGTCTCCCGTTTCCTGAGTGCAGCCGCAAGCGGCCCCGAATTCGGACCCAACCACCATGAAACGCAGACGTATGCCGGATATGAAGGAAGGCGGCGTGAATGTCACGCCCCTGATCGATATCGTCATGTGTCTGATCATCTTCTACATGCTGGTCGCCAAGATCGGCGTGGCCGTCGGCATCGATCAGTCCATCAAGATCCCCGAGTCGATCCAGGGATTGAAAATCAAGGACTTCGGCAACACCTTGACGCTGAATGTCCGCCCCGGTCCGATGTCCGCGGCCGGGCCGGTTCCGCAGATCACCGCCGAGGTTGGCGGCACCATGACCGAGCTGCACATCACCGGTGCGACCGATTCGCTGGTGGAAACGCTGCGTTATCTGCGCGCCGGCGATCCGGCCCGCAACATCCCGGAGAATCGCTCCTTCGCGGTCATCATCCAGGGCGAGAAATCCATGACCTTTCAATACCTCGCCCCCGTGCTCATCGCCTGCGCCCAGGCCAATGTCCACAATGTGAGTTTTGCCACCGGCATCCCTGTCGTGGAGAAGAAACCCTGACCGGCTCGGGAACGCGATCATGAAAATTCGCTCCAATAAACAAATTCACTACGATTCCGGCCCGAACACCACGCCGCTGGTCGATATCGTCATGGTCATCCTGATCTTCTTCATGCTCGCCGGGAGTTTTGGGATACAATCGCATTTTCTGGTCAGCACGGTGCCGGCCAGCGTCAAGGGGATCGTGACCGCCCCGCCGCCGCCCAACTGGATCCCGCCGACCGAACTGGAGATCCGCGTGGAAACGCAGGGCGCCGGATTTGTCGCCACCGTGGGTAATCGCCAGATCACCGACAAGAATGTCCTGCAGGCGACGCTCAAGCAGATGTACGCGCAGTTCCCCGATCCGCAATCGGTCGAGGTGCGGATCAACCCCGGCCGGGATGTGGATTACCAGCATGTCATCGACGTCTACGACGCCGCCGTCGGCGCCCAGTTCGCCAAGATCGGATTCAACACCGCATTGCTCTACCGATGATGGCACGAGTTACTATACATGCCCCTGGCCGAATTCGCACCATTGCAATGGGCATGGCGGCCTTGTGTCTTGTCCTTTGCCGCATGGCTCCGGCGGCCACCACCGCACCGGCAACGGCCCCGGCCGTGCTGGCGCCGGTCAATCTGGCCCAGCTCACGGACGTCGCGCTCTTTGACGATCTGGCCTGGCGTGGATTGGATTCGCTCCTGCCCCGCGCGCTGGATTCCGCCAATGCCACCGCCGACCAGCGCCAGGCCGCCGCCGCCCTTTTGAATCTCAGGCAGTTTTCGGATCGAGTCTCGCGCATGACGGCCCGGCAGAGGCAGCAGACCTTGCTCGATATTGCCGCGGGGATCGACAAATATCTCCCTGATGCAACCGATCCGCAGACCCTTATCGAGCAGGCGGAGAGCCTTGTGTCCGTCGGCGTCGATCTGGATGTGAACACACTGGAATACTGGGGCGCGGATGCCCAGCTTCAGGCCGCGGTGCTGCCCGTGGCCCAGACCGTGCAGCGCATGTTCGGCCGCGCCCGCGATCTCAGCGGGCATAAGGCCGATTTGCTCGCCATCCAGATCACCGATCCGCAAAGCCCCGCGGCGGTTCAATGGTCCGCCATGAACGCGCTGAATACGCGGGCGACTTACGACCTGTACATGTCGGCCTATTACGTGGTGATGACCGCCGATTCTTCCGCCGCGCGCACGCGGGCCGCCTATGACGCAATCGCCAATCTCAAGACGTTCGACGATCCTTCGCTGGAGGTTCAGTCGGATCTTCATCTGCGCCTGGGCAAGATGTATCTGGCCACGGGCGATTTCCCGCAGGCCCAGGCGATGTTCGACACGCTGACGGCCCAGCCCCCGCCGCTGAAGAAACCACCGACGCTGGCGCAGCGTTATCAGGCGTACTATTTTTCCGCCGTCGCCGAGTTGCTGGCGCTGAAGCCCGATCGCGCCCAGACCAAACTCGACAGCCTGCGGCAATGGCTCGGCGACCAGAAGCCGCCGGAGGCGACCAGAACCGCCGCCGACGCCGTCGCCGCCATTCTGCAATTCCGCATCGACGCCGCCATCGCCGCCCAGGCCGTCAAACCCGAGGACCGCGCCCGCGCCAACGCGGCCAGCGTCAAGGTTCTGCAAGACCTGCTCAAAGCCCAGCCGTCGCTCCGGCCGCTCATCCTGGCGCGGCTTGTCGATCGCATGAGCGATAATGCCGATCTGGCCACCATGGACACGCTGCTGCTGGAGGCCGTCGTTCAAAAGGGCCAGGCGGTGGCGGCGACTGCGGCCGAACCGACGACCGCACCGTCGCTGACGGCGGATCAGACCGCCATCGTATCCCGCGCTTTGGCGGCGGCGCAGTCGATCATCAAGCGGCCGGACGCCGATCGCCAGACCGTGCAGGACATGTCGCTGGTGATCGGCGCGTTGCTGGAGAAGCTGGGGCGTGATGCCGAGGCGGCCACGTCGCTGCTGGATTTCGTCCAGCACGACCCCAACGCCGCCGATGCCGAGCGCGCCCTCAACGAGGCGACGCGGCTGGTATTTCTCATGTATCGCCAGACGCCCGACCAGCCGGCCGTGCAGGAGACGCTGGATCGCGTTTATACGCTGAGTCTTGCGGCCCCGTTTCGTCGGTACGAATTCGCGTACGACTACGCGCGCCGTTTGCAAAAGAGCCGTCGCTTTGCTGATGCCATCGCCTTTTACGATCTGGTGCCCCGTCAGGATCCCAATTGGCTCGATGCTCAGTTCCTCACCACCGTGGCGATGAAGCAGGAGCTGGACGATCCGGCGCGGAATCTGGCAACCACGCAGCGGGCCGCGCTGGTCGCCGATGTGCTGGACCACGCCGCCGCGGTCCGCGATTCGGCCGCCAAAATGCTCGCCGCCGCCACGCAGCCGGCCGATCGTCAGCGCATGGCGGCGATCGTCGCCAAGGTCGCGCTCATCGGCGCTGACATGGCCCATCGACTCGACAAAGACCCGCACAAGGTTCTCGACCAGCTTGCGGGCTTTGAAGACACCATCAAGGGCCTGGACGGCGGCGGGGAATTGCTCAAACAGGCGCTCTCCCTGCGCGTGCAGGCGAACATCGCCCTGGGCAACAACACCGAGGCCGCCAATCAGCTTATCGACTATCTCAAGACAGCCGGCGGCGCGCAGGGCGCCGATATGGTTCGCGGCCTGCTGATCCTGCTGGGGGACGATCTGGACCGCGCCCAGGCGTCCGGCGACCTGACGGCCGCTCGCAAGATCGCCGACGACCGCGCAACGCTCAGTGATTTCCTGGTCGACTGGGCAGCGCACAATCCGGATGCCAAGGTCAAGCGGATCGCGTATCAATACGCCGTCTACGACGCCAACGCCCATCGCGTCGCCGCATCGCTGTTGCCCGATCCGGCCAAACGGGCCGACGCCCTGGCCAGCGCAATGACCAAATACCGGGAGCTTCAATCGGCGGACAGCGTGGCCGCTTACAAGGCCTCGCTTGATCCCGCCGGCGGTATCGACGCCAACTATCCCGATCCGCTGGTCAGCCTCGGCATCGGCCTGATCGCGTTCGACCAGCAGGACTGGAAGCTGGCCCAATCCACGCTCGGCCAGCTTCTCTACGACCGTAAGCTCGGCGGGGCGACGATCATCCAGAACGACCCGGCCACCAATTCCGACATCCAGGCCGACAACGACACCTATTGGGAAGCCGTCTACAAGCTCCTCGAATCCGACATCACCCTGGCCAAGTCCGGCGACACCAGCACCAGCATCGCTTACGTCGCCAATTACCTGCAAGGCCTGGAAGTTCTCTGGCAGGACAAAACCGGCGGCCGGAAGTGGCACGCCCAGTTCGAGGCATTGCGGGCCGAGATCGCAAAAGCCTCGGCGACGACCGCGCCATCCGCTCCGAAATGACGCCGTGCGCTTACGTCATGGCAGCCCGACGCCCACCTTCATATCGATGGGCTGGTGAATCTCATCGACCGTCTGGAAATAGGTGACACGCAGGCCGGCGCTCTTGACGTCGGGACTCAGTTCCAGCATGCGTGTGAAGGAATCGCCGCTGCTTTGGGAGCCACGATCATCGGTCGCGACCACGTTCCCCTTCTCGTCGATGAACTCGAGCGACTTGAGCCACGCACCTTGCGCGTCGAGCTCGACGGACAGGGACTGTTTTTTCCGGGCATCACTCGGGCCAAGAGCGCCAAACATGGAGCCGCCCAGGCCCTTGCCCTGACTGACTTTCATGGTGTGCGTGCCGAACTTTGCGGAAGTTCCCGTGGTCAGATCGAATGGTTTGACCTCCTCCGTCTTCACGTCGTGGCCGCACTTCAGGGCAAAATCTGCCTTCAGTTGTATGACCGTGGCCTGGGGATCCGGAAGGGTTCCCAGTTTCAAGGGAATGGCGATCTTATGGCTGTCTTTGGCAACTTTGCTGAAGAACGCGCTGAGCCAATCGTTGTCGCCGAACATCTTTCTGCCGTTCTTGGTCAGGTCGGTCCCTTTGTCGTCGGTGGCCGAGAGGAGCTTACTGGTCTGCTCGTCTACCCCCAGGATGATCTGGTCTGGCCGCGAGAGAACTACGACAAACTGCACGGGGTCCGATCCAAAGAGGTTCACAGCCAGGTCGTCGGCGGATTTCTTCTGGATCCTCAATTCGCTGACTGTCGGCGCGATTGGCGCGGTCGTCGGCGCCGGATCGGCGGCCCACAGCGGTAATGTCACGCAGGTTGACAGCATCAGGAAACCAATAGTTGAGTATCGCATGGTCATCTCCTTCACCATTTTTTCGCCCGCGCCATCCTGGACAGCGACACCCATGGCGCGGCCCCGCGAACGAGCGGACGGCGTGTTATCGTCCGCCTTTGTGCTGTTTATTGCAACCGCGCCACCGGTGCGTTTGAGCAATCCGGCACGATCTGCTATATACGCTGGTGGAGAATTCATTGAGCGTGAGTGAACCAAAACCGCAGGCGGGTGTTGCCCAGGAAAAGCCGGTCAGCGAGTTTGCGCCGACGGTATTGCAGCCGTCGTCCGGGTGGCGGGCGGTGCAGTTTCGCGAGCTTTGGGATTTCCGCGAGTTGCTCTGGACGCTGGCCTCCCGCGACGTTCGCGTGCGCTATAAGCAGACACTCCTGGGCGCGGCGTGGGCGATCATTCAGCCGCTGTTCTCGACATTCCTGTTCTATATTATCTTCGCGCGCGTCGCCAAATTGACGACCGGCGGGGTCAACCCGATGCTGTTCTATTTCAGCGGGATGTTGCCATGGCAGCTTTTCAGCAACGCCCTGACGCAGGCGGGGAACAGCCTGGTCGAAAATAAGAACCTGATCACCAAGATTTATTTCCCGCGCCTGATCGTGCCGATGGCGACGGTTTTCGCCGGGCTGGTCGATTTTCTGGTGGCGCTGGCGATGCTGGCGGTCTTGATGGTCATCCTGCACTTCGTGCCCCCTTATCCGCACACCATGCCGCCATGGCACGTGGTCTTTCTTCCCTTCTTTCTGCTGCTGGCGCTGATGGCATCGCTGGGAGTGGGATTGTGGCTGTCGGCCCTGAACGTCGAGTACCGCGACGTGCGTTACGTCCTGCCCTTTTTGACGCAATTCTGGATGTGGGCGACGCCGGTGGTTTGGGACGTGGACCGGATTCCCGCTCGCTGGCTGCCGATACTGGGATTGAACCCCATGGCCGGCGTCGTGGCCGGGTTTCGCTGGTGCCTGCTGGGCACCTCAATGTATCCAAGTCTGATGATAACCAACATCGCGACGATCGCCGTGGTGCTGGTGGGCGGCGTCTATTATTTCCGCCGGCTGGAACGGGGATTTGCGGATATCGTGTAGCGGCCGGGTCGATTCACCAACGGTCGATTTCCAGTCCCATCGCCTCGGCCAGAATTTCGGCCAGGTGTCTGACCTTCACATCCATTCCCGTGCGGTGGCAATATCCGGCGATGTTCATCGTGCAGCCGGCGTCGTTGCAGACCAGCATGGATGCCCCGGTATTGGCGACGCAGGTCACTTTGTCCTGAACGATCGCGCCGCTGATGGCCGGGTATTTGACGGCGAACGTCCCGCCGAAGCCGCAGCAGTGTTCCGCCCGATCCAGCGGCCGAAGTTCGACGTTGCCCAGTTGCTTGAGCAGCCGCGTCGAGGGATCGCCGACGCCCAGGCCGCGCATGTGGCAGCACTCGTGGCTGGTGATCGACCGCGGCGCCGGCAGGGCCAGTTTCGTCAAATCAACGCGCAGGACATTCTGCAGAAATTCGGCGAATTCGTAGGTCCGCTGCGCCACATGCGCCGCACCGTGCTCCCAGGCGTGGTCCCCTTCCAGCAACGCCGGAAAATGCTGCCGCACCATCGCACAGCAGCTTCCGCTGGGCGTAACGACGTATTCGTACGGCTCCAGCACCGCAATCAGCCGTTTGGCCAATTCACGGGCTTCGCGGTGATACCCGTTATTGTAAAACGGCTGCCCGCAGCAGGTTTGCCCGGCCGGGAAGACGACCCGGCATCCCAACCGCTCGAGGATTTTGGTCACCGCCACCGCGACGCGCGGATAGAACTGATCGGTCAGGCAGGTGACGAACAGGGCCACCGTGCGCGGCGGGGATGAAGGATGAGATTCGTTGCTCATGTCGATGGCTCGCGTACCGGCCCACTGTAACGTATCGGGCCGATCTTCCGCCAGCCGCGGCGGTTTTCTTGTGCGCCGCGCAGGCTTTGCCTATATATAGTGCGACCTGCGACCTGCATGGGCAGTTCGGCACGACCGTGGCTGGAGGTCGTGTCCCGTCAGCCAAATCGCGGGAACTTCTGGATGAGCTGAGATGCCGGTATCCACCGAAACGTACTGGAACATCAAGCGGCTGAACGTGGTTTTCGCGTTTTCCGCCGCGGCGCTGCTGGCCGTCACGCTCGTCAGCGTCATCCAGGACTACAACCGGCAATGGCGGCAGGAGCAGCGCAGCGGCCGGGTTTGGGATGCGGCGCTCGCCGACGACCGCACGGCCGCGCTGGATGCGCTGAACAAGAAGCGGGCGACGCTCGTGCCCGACTCATTCGCCGCCAAAGTCAGCGCCGTCGCCCGCGATCTGCCTCTGCTAGAATTCGTCAATCCGGCCCAGCGCGTCCAGCAGATTGTGCTGCCCGACATCCGCCAGGACATGGCCTTCCTGAAGGTGGCGACGATCGATCGCTGCACCACCTGCCACATCAACATCGCCGACAAGGATTACTCGCGGGCCGGCGTCATCAGCTATCTCGAAGAGCAGCTATCCGCCGCACGGGGTTACCAATTACTATCCGCAATGGATCCGAATAACCCGGCCACGCCGACGGCCGCCCATCCCGGCGCGGCGGCCAAGCCGGAATTCTGGCACTATTGGGCGCGCGCGCTTCTGCCCCCATCGACCTACGCCCGGAGCGCCGCTCCATTGGCGCGGGAAATCCTCGGCGCAATGGGCAAGGCGGACGGCGCGACAACGCGGGCGGCTAATACCCATCCATCCGCCGCCGATCAGGATAAGATTCTCCTGGCCACGATTGATGCTCTGTACATGTCCGCGGGCAACCGCGCGGTGGCGATACAGCGAAACTACGCCCTTCGCTATCCCCAAATGCTTGCGGATCTGCTCAGGGCCAGGCTGACTCAGGAACAATACAAGCAACTCGAAGAGCGTTACCGCCAGGCTCTTATCGCCGA
>Ga0181520_10008155_pt1 | contig 15025 bp, 11 predicted proteins | sample PEATcosm2014_Bin_29_FD_132451 | JGI IMG/M metagenome (GOLD analysis project Ga0181520, IMG submission 132451) | Peatland microbial communities from MTU Mesocosm Facility, Houghton, MI, USA - PEATcosm2014_Bin02_30_metaG | ecosystem: Environmental > Terrestrial > Soil > Wetlands > Peat | place...
CCACCGTATCGTCGCGGTCAAGGCCCTCGATGGCGTCGACCGCCTTCGCCCGGTCCGCCCCGACTCCGCACGCGCCGTCCATGCGACGGCGGATCCTGTCCGCAACGGCCGCCATCGCGTCGAGATCCCGCTTGATTTCGTCGACCTTACGGATGGAATACTGCTCGTGCTTGTAAACCGGGCAGAAGGCGCAACTGTTCCAGTGGCAGCTCCGGGTGATCCTGAGAAGGATGCTTTGGGCCTCGCTGGGAGGTCGTATGCGGCCTGTTTCAAAAGCGATCATCGGTTCCCTACCATTCGGCACGCCCTCGTCCGATCAACGTCCGCAGCCGCCCCATTGTGGTGACCGCAAGGGGCAGCAAGCAGCCTTGCTCATATTGTAAGCGCATTCCGGCGAAGCGGAAACTTCACAGGGCGGCTTCGCTCCGTTACCGACCACCGGGCTGTATCGATCAGGCTGTGCAGGAACGGCGAGACTCGCTCGGCGGGCGGCGGCCACGCATTGTCGTACCGCAGATAGCCCATGACCTTCAGTCCGGCGAAGACACTATCGCCGCGTGATCCCCTGTTCCGCAAGCAAGTCCAGCAGGCTCTCGGCGGCGGACCGCTGGCCCGACTTCTTGGAGGACGCACGCACCGGGGCGGTGCGCCAGGTTCCTCCGTCGGGCGTGGTCGCCCAGGCGACGATCGAGAACAAGGGCTGGTGGCTCGGGCCGTCCTGGTCTGCCACCTCGTAACCGAAGGACTGCAAGATCCCGACCTGCTTGAGTTCGTTCAGCACCATCGCGGCGTTCAACCCGCCCGCCTGCCGCTCAGGCTCCTTAGGCGGGACACCACCCTGGTCACTGGCCGGTTCGCTGTTCAGGATCTTCAGAACGTCTTCCGCAGCAGCCTGCTCCGCAGCCTTAAGCGTCGTCGCCAAGTACCAGGCGGAGCAGGTCCGTTTCTCGCCGTCCCGGTCGATCAGAGCGCGGACTTGATATCCTTGAGGATTGGCATGTTGCTCGAACTGCGGCGTTGCCCGTTTCCTTTTCGCACACCATTCCAGGAGCCGCCCCTTCGGGTTGGCGGACTGCAATCGTTGCAGGTCTTCTTCGCCGACCGCGACCACGTCGACTCCGCAAGCGCGACGCGATACCAGCTCCAGCAGGACCTGGGCAGCCAACTGCTCGGCAGCCTTCTTGGACGCCGCCTGCTGAGGCCCGCTCACGACGGTCTCGTCCCGGTAGCGGAGCGACATGTTGGCACGGTAGAAGGGGCCTTGCGACTCGGTTTCCGTCTGCGGCGGATCGATCCGCATGCGCATGCAGAATTCCAACAGACGCCCTTTGGGATTCGCACGCTTGAGCTGTTCCTCCAGCGCCGCCTCCTCGGGAAAGAGATGCGTCTCTTGCGGGCCGAGCACCCAAAGGCGGTCGCGACGGTCGTCGTCGCGGCGTACGAGCCCGACCCCCTCAAGCACCCGCACGAACCGGTCGACGACTTCTCGGTCCACCGGCTGGCCGAACCACGCCTCAGCCACCGCGGTGGCCTGCAGGGTCGCTGCGCCCGCAGGCCCTAGCAGATGGCGCGCCCGATCAATGTCCAGCTCGGTCGCCGTGGGGACCGCCAACGGAGCCTTGCCCCGGCCGCCGGCCCGGGAGGGGTAGTCGCGGCGAATGACGAGCCCATCCCGGGCAGTTATTACGTCCTGGCAACGCAGGCTGCGTCCCAGGGCGTCCTTGGCGCTTTCGTCGCCATGCACCAGCACGACCGTGCGCGGCCCCAAGGCTTCGATGAACGAGACCATCTGCATGCGGTCGGCGTGCGCGGAGAGCCCGTAGGTGCCGAAGCTGCAAGCGACAGGAAGGGTCGCCTGGCCGAGCTTCAGTTCTTTCGCGCCTTCTGTCCGCGCCAGGTCAAGCAGGGCTCTGCCGGGCGACTCCTCGTCCTGGTACCCCGTCAGGAGGATGGCGTCCTGCGGGTTCTGCACCAGCGCTTGCGCATAACCGAGCGAGGGCCCGCCGGCCAACATCCCGCTGGAGGCGACGATGACGCTCGGGCTGGTGGTCAGGACACGCTTCCGGTCTTCTGGCCGCGTGATCGGCTGGATCGCGTCCGTATAGAACGGATGAGGCGCCCGCCGGATCTCGTGGACAAGGGAGCGGGATACGTACGCCTCGTGTTTTCCGTAGACCGCGCACACGGCGCGGACCATCCCGTCGACGAAGACCGGCACTTCCGGCAGGGTCCCGTTGCGCTGGGCGCGTTTCAGGATCAGCAGGACTTCCTGCGCCCGACCCACGGCGAAGGCGGGGATCAGCACGCGGCCTCCCCGGGCGACGACTTCGCGAACCTGCGACAGCAGCCGCTCCTCGGCCGTCTTGCGGTCCTCGTGAAGGCGCTCGCCGTAGGTCGCCTCGCTGATCACCAGGTCCGCCTGGAAGCCGGGGCGGCCAAGTGCCGGCACGGTCTGTTGGGCAGAAACGCTGTAGTCGCCCGTGAACAACACGGTGCCGACCGGCGTCTTCAACAGGATCATCGCAGCCCCGAGGATGTGCGATGCCGGCAGCCAGCAGACTTCCAAGTCCTTGATGCGGATCGGCTGATGGTACTTCATCGGCACGAAGGCGGCCAGGAGTTGCTCGACCTGGCGCTCGCTGTACAAGGGGAGCTCGGCCTCCCGTTCGGGGCCGTTCATCAATCGCAGGGCATCCTGCAGCAGGATCGCCACTAGGTCGATCGTAGGTGGCGTGGCCAACACCGGCGCCCCGCGGCAGGCTTCCGAGATCACCGGCAAGCCGCCGGAATGGTCCATGTGGGCATGGGTCACCAGCACCGCATCTACCGCCGTCTCGGCCAGCGGCGCCAAGTCAGGAAGGGCGCTGGGACCGGCGTATCGGACGCCGCAGTCCACGACGAGCGACGTGCCCCCCACCCGAACCAACGTGCAGGAAGCGCCGATCGTCGTGGCGCCCCCGAGAAAAGACACTTCGATCGATGTACGATTACTCATGGAACCTCAACAACCACCGAAAGCCTCGCTCGGGCATCTTGCCTGCGCAGTGCGTTCAGTATACTTGCACGGGACACAATCTGAGAAGCGGAATCCAATACACCCATGGTCACCGGCGCTGCCGGCTCATCCTGTCCGCCGGTCTGGCGCGGTCGCTGCCGCCGTGCCACAGGACCGGATCTCCGCTGTCGCCCGGAAGGGTCGCCGCGCAGGAGATCCCCAAGGGACGGCAAGACCGCCAGTCCCCCTCGGGCAATCTTGCCGATTCGATGTCGAATGCCAAGTACTTGCGTGTCGTGCCCATCACTCGTATCAGAGTGATGGGGAGGCAGAACCGACCGCCGATCTCGTACCGCTGCCACCGATCTGATGACACTCGAAGCCACAGACGCTTCGGTCATGCACAGCGTCAACGTGTGGCGAAGTGTCGCCGCTAATTGATCTCGGTTTCCCGATATCCCAGCAAGCGTCTGGCCGAGACGAGACGTGTCGTAAAAGGACCGGAATCTGGAACTTCTTCCCGTCGGGAGCTAACCGCCGAATCTGCTCGTCTTAGAGGTAGGAGGGTTCAGTAGATTTCCCTCATTTTGACCACAGAGAATTATTGCGCCCGTTCATTCCAGAAGGTGGGTTCCCTGTTTGCGGTTCGTGCAGTTGATTTCAATCGTCTGGCGCATTTCCGGCCCCTCGCTTGACGGTATCGCGACAAAGAGTCGCGGTGGCGGGGGTTCGCTGAATTCGTAGCTGAAATCGTAGCTGCGGCGTTTGCCGCCCGGCTTCAGACTGAAGGAAAACGTACCGAACGACGTTCGGAGCCCCGTCAGGCCCAAGGGGCGTCGCGCCGCGAACCAGGCATCTGGGACACCGGAAAGCAAATGCAGCCCGTCCCGCGTTTCAAGACACAAGCTGGCAAGAATCATCGACAGAATTCGGCCGTTGCCGCTGGCGTTGGGCTGCCACGGCAACAGCCAGGGAAGCTGCGGGCAGTAGCGCTCCTGCGTCATATGTACGTCTCGCGATGTCGAGCAGGCAAGCGTCGCGTAGAAGTATCGAAGGGCCTTGATGCGTTCGCCTCGCTCCAGCCACGCCCGCTGCCAAATCCGTTCCGAAGCATTGACATAATACAGGTCGATCCTGCCGCCGGCCGACTGCTCCTGACGCTGTTTCAGCGCCGCATCCTCCATGATTCTCATGTGGAAACCGAACCAGTCATTCATACAGCCGGCTCGGCGCAACGAATTCTCGATCATCGGGACGAGCGGATCGCCGGGCGGGACCACTCCGGCACCGATCAGCGCCTGCGGGCCCTCGAAAATCGTCGTGGCTTGCACTTTCGTCGGATCTTCGTAGATGTCGCTGGGGACCCATTTCAACGCGGCATCGAACGGATGTGGTTTCAGCGAGCGACGTGTCGCCTCCAGGATGCATTTCCGATAGTCGTCGGCCTCTTGCCGCAGCCAAACGGCCTCCGGCAATTGGGCAACCTCGTAAGCGCGGGCCAGGCTATCGAGACCGTGCCAAGTGTAAGCGTCGGTGAACAGGTTGTAGGCCGACTGCGGCCAGTCCGTGGCGCGCCCGGCAGGCATAAGCCCATAGTGCAAGACCTTCTTGCCGGCGGCCGTCGTCTGTTTGGTGCGGGCCCGCTGGCCTTGAATCCAACGTGCAGCCTTGAGCAACGATGGCGAGTCGCGGCAAAGCGCCCCCCAATCGCGGCTGTAAATTGCGTGCTGGGCGAAGATGCCAAGGATCGAGCCGGTTTCACACATCCAGTGGATGTGCGGTCGAAAACACCCTTCCGCGGTGGAAATGTCCCCCTCCGGTCCGTGGCTGCCTTGCTGCGTTGTGAGGAAGTAATCCAGCACGCGGCGGACCTCCTTATGAAACCCTTGGGCGTCCATCACCGTGAGAAAATGCGACGATTCCCAGCCGTAAACGACCGCAAAGCTGTTGAACCCGCCCTGGCCCGGTTGGCAGTAGGTTATGCCCGGCGAACTGCCGAGGAACTGAAGGTCGTTGAGCGTGAGCGTGCGGTAAACGTCATCCACCAGAGTCTCTGGCGTCTGGATGGCCGCAGCCCGGCGGAGACAGCGCTCCCATCGCCCGGCTTGGCGGGCGTACTCTTCATCGAACGAAAGCCGGAGCAATCGTTCCTTCTCTCTCAGTTTGAACGTCTTCCTTTCGCGCCAATTGGGCTGCTGGATCATCGATGCCGGAAGCCCTTCATAGGGAACGATCATCTCAATCTGCGATTCGCTGCAATTCTCAAAGGAGACCGTCAGTGCGAGGGCGCCCGCCACGTTGTCGGCGGCGGCAATCGAAATGTTGTCGCTCGGACGAATGGCGTCGAAAATGGTCTCGCCGTCGTGTTGCACACCTCCGTCGCAATGCAGAGGCAGGCTCGACTCCCAACCCCGCGACCAGGGCTCGAAGACGATGTAGTCCTCGTTCGGGTGAGAATAGTAACGGGTGTGTGGCGCTCTTACAGACAACCAGCCCAACTTGACGACGCGTGGAGAGCTACTGTTCTCGCGCCGGATCTGCAATCGCACCATCACCAGTCGCCGTCCGGCCGCGTCTTCTGTGGTGAACGAGGTCTGTCGGAAGACGAATCCCGCCTGAACGATCTGTTGTGTCAGCAGCGGAAATGCACCCCGAGCAAAGTGCTGTTCCGTCCTCTTGAAGTCGAAGGACTCCGGCTTTCCATCCACGATCAAGATGAAGCCGAAGCCCGTTGGAGACAAGTCGGTCGCGGTCGCGTCCTTCATCAGGAACTTGAGGTCCGGCCGGGCCTCGACAATCTTGTAGTCGCACGGTTGGTGCAAGAAAATCCTTTTGGTGCCCGGCAGAGAGTAATGCTTTGACAGCAATTCATAGGACGGGGCGCCATCGCCACTTGGCAGTCCTTCGGCGAATGCGATCTGGCAGCATAGGCACAGGATCGAATAGGCGACACAAGCTATCCGCATGTCCATCGCACGATTCCGCGGCAATAGGTTCGGCTGATCTTGGGCGGGATACTTGATCGAACGAGGAGACCCATCCGTCCGGTCCGAGCGGCGAATGAGAACGTCGTATGCCTTAAACCGATATTTCCCATTTGCAGTAAGCCTGGAGCCGATCCAAGCTCGTTCGGCGGTCCATTTTAACGTAGTGCCCCCCCTGTCTAGCGCCCAAGCCGATTTTGTGTGCTTGGCTACCATTTTCCTCCGCCTGAAAACCGTATGCCACGCCTCTGCCAGGGGAAAGACGGCGACTTTCGGCACTTCGTGTGCGCGGCGACGCCCATTTGTCAATCGTTTCGCCGCCCTTCCGTTTACGCATGTGCCCTCGCGACCGATGGTGGCGGCATTGCCAGTCGTTTGATCCGTTCCAGAATCGCTGCGAATAGTTGTCGCGGCGCAACTCCGGTTGCGGATGGTGGGCAGTGAGTCGGTCGAGACCGCCCGCCGGGACAAGTCACTAAAGGTGTGGAAGCGGCAGCGTGGCAGGTTCCCTCATTTTTTCGGCGATTCCTCCCGTGCCGGCTTGAGAATCGGCAGTTCCTTCCAGCGAGGAAAGTGGATCGTGATCCGCATGGGCGAGCCGATCGTTCCTTCGGCCAGCGGGCCACCACATGACGAGTAGGTCGCCCTTACGGGATCGGCCGGAATCGTTCGGCCGTCGGCCAGCGTAATCGACATGCGCAGATTGCGGAGCTTGAAAAAGTCCTCCGGGCCGGACGGCTCGACCACCAATTCGTTCTCCTCCCTGAGGAAAGGGAGAATATCGTTGGGTAGGCTAATGCCGCCGGTGCCCGGGTGCCAGGAACGATAATTCCGCGTGGAGAGGTCGCCAACCGGGTGACCGTTGAGACTGCACTTGCGGACGGGAACCGGCGGCAACGGCGCCGTCGTCTTGACGGTATGGGCAGCGCCCGTGGGGACGAAACCCTCACAAGCAATTCCAGCGCTCATCACCGGGCTGGACGCGGCCTTCGGCGCGTTCGGATCGGGCTGCGGCGCAGGCGGGGCGGCCGTGGCGGCTTGTTCTGCTTTGGAAACCCACAGCAGGCAAGCCGAGCCTAGCCACGGAAGGATGATATCGACGGTTCCCTGCCCCTTGGTCCAGGCCACGGCGAATTGCTGCCCCGGCGTTTCCGGCGTCCGCGCATATACACCCCGCACCTTGCCGGCGTCTGGGACCCAGACTTTCAGATGCACCGGCGCATCCTTGATCGCGCTAGAGAGCGTTCGCTGGGGCACCATCAGCGGGACCAGGTAGTCGCCGTCGGGCCGCTGGAAGATGTTGGCCTGAATCCCCTCGGGTACCTTCAGGGCGTGCGTTCCGAGATACCAGACCTTGCCCGGATAAAGCTCGTACAGGTACATGTAACGGTGGTGGACGTCCGCCAACTCCTTTGGCAGTTCCTGGAAGGGGACCGGATCGTCGTCATAGCGGGATTTTTGCTCGTAAGTAAGACTGGGCGCGGAGGGCCACAGGCCGTTGACGAGGTTCCGCTGATATTGCCGCTCCGTGGTGCCCATGCCGCAGCAGACTTTGTTGCCGATGGTCAGATACTTGATCATTTCGCCTTGCCGCGATCCGCCCTCGGCGAGCATGCCCACCGTATGCTCGATCAACTCCACCTGGTATGGGCCGTTCCAATAGACCAGCTTCCCGCGGGCTTCGGCGATTTTGGCTAGCTTGTCCGTGATGCGGCAGACCGAGTAGTCAGTGCGATCTTGAGCCGACTGGTCCATGAAAATGCCGTCCACCTCGGGCACAGCGTCAAAAACCTGCTCCAACTGGCGGCAAAGATACTGGCCCCAAGCGCTTTCCGGCCGGCAGTCCATCACGACATGGTCGTACCAGGTGAGAACCGGTCGGCCGTCCGCCTGGTGAAGGATGCAATCCTTGAAATGGGTATTCGCGAAAAACTCCCAAGACTCGGTCGGTTGGAAATAGATGTACGAGTGGATTCCACGTACCTTGAGCCGGCGAATGAACTCTCGAATCGACGGCCAACTGCCGCGAGACTCCACCACCTGCGACATGTAGCGTTTGATTTCCTCGTAGGGCGCGTCTTCTTTGGGCGCGGCGGGGTCGGTGGTCTTCTTCACCACGGACCACTTATCGTCGATGGCCTTGATCCACGGCTGTTCATCGGGAAAATATTTTCCCAGGTGGGAATAGGTGAAATGAATCTCCAGGTTCCGCAGACCCTCGTGGACGAACTCATCGCAGAGCTTTTCCTGGGCTTCGTGGGAAAACGTAAAACAGCCGTGCGTGTTCACCAGCTTAGCATCGCGCAACATAAAGAAGTTGGAGAACTTCTCGCGGACCCATGCTAGGGCTGGACGCCAATCCCCGGCGTGGCGGACAAAATAGTGTTGGACTGTCCACGATTTGCCGGGCTCGATGTTGAGGATCCTTCGGCTCAGCGTGAGGCTGCCTTGGCTACAATTGGTTTGCACGCGGAAGCCGGCCGTAGGCATGGCGATGTGCGAGGCAATGGTAAGCCCCAGGTCGGCCTTCTCATCGAACCAACTCACCATGGGGATAGAGAGCTGTTCAATTCCGTCACGATAGCCCACGTTTACGTCTCGCTGGGCCAATGGATACAGACTCTTGGGACTGGGGGCGAATAGTGTGCCAGTCGTGGGGAACCCACTGATATCTTGCTGCCAACGCAGTGTCAGCGGCTTGCTGCCGCTTTGAATGATCCGCACGGAGCAAGCGATCGAGTCTTCGGCCCGAAACGAGTATTCCAGCCGCACGTGACGCGACTTCGACTCTTCGACCCAAGCGATCTCGCTTGGGGAGATCTTTCGAATGGGCTGCGCTTTGAAATCGCCGATGGGGATGGTTTCGCCCGCAAACCACCGCTGCGTGAAGGTGAGATGTGCGGCGGGCGTTCCGTCAAATCGGATCTGGCACTTGTGTGCGGCGGGGTCCCACTGGAGCTGCGTGCCGAGCTTCGGATTGGCAATAACAATGGCCGCTGGTGAGGCCGTAGAGTTCTCCTCGCAGCTTGCTGGCGGCGCGACGCCGATGGCAGCGATCGCGCATCCCACGATCGTTCGTAGCAGCCGATTCATGACGTTTTCTCCCAAAGTTGCGTGCCTCTCCGAAAATGCCCATTCTACCTGAGGAAAAATGGCGAGACAACCAGCATCTCCGTTGGGACGCGGTAATCCGGGATTCCCCATATAGGCTCCGCTCGGATACCGGTCGCAAATTCAGAATGACCATCGCCTACTGGGCGACGGCAAGCCGATGTGCGGCCCAGTTGCGGCGACGGCGGCCCTGAGCTTGGCGTGATGGCGCGCGCGGCATCAAGTTGTCGAGAGGTTCACGAACAGCGAGAGGGCGAACGTTTCACTGAGAGCATCGGCAGGGATTCGAGATGCCGGGGGCGTGACGGCAGGATGTATCTGGAGGCAGCGATGGAAACCAGCTACGCGCCGTGATAGATATTTCCATGCGGAGAACGGCGTTCCGGGAGTGGCTAGAGCGCCTTGAAGAGGTCCCCGGCACCATGGAACTGGCGCTCGCCATCGCCTTGTCCGGCACGGTGGGCGTATTGCGTGACGGTCTCCGTAGGGTCGCCCGCCTCTCCCCCGAAACGTTGGAGGACATCCTGGCGGCTATGGTGGCGGCCGGTCAGGTCATGGTCGTGCAGGCGGACGGGCAGCGGATGTATCGGGCGACGGGATGATCTATGACTGCGGTTCGGACAAGAAAACAATCACCACTCCCTCGCCCTCTTCGCCGCCGTCTTGTTTTCCTTGTCGTGATGCCCCAGCATCCAAACCCGCCACCAACGTCGTTCCCGACAAGAAGCACGCCACCAGGAGGCAGGATGTCTCTGTACCATCAAGATGTGAAAACGCAGGGGGACATGGCGGGATGACCGTAGTGTTCGACGGATCGGATGCGGCGAGACCTCGGACGGTTCGCGCAACGGAAACGCTTTTGCAACCTACGGCTTTCCCGCTGTCGTCAGGGCGCGTTCGGCGGCGGACGGTAACGCGGGCCACGGTGCGTGAGGCTCGACCTGGTACCAGTACGCCGTGCTGGTGAAGATCAACCTGGTCGCCGGCTTGCTGTAGAGCCGTCGAAACCTCGGATCCTCGCGCTTGCCGAAGCCGATGGTCACGCGGAGCGACTTTTCGAAGGAAATCGCGTCCTGCACGAAGAACCGATATGCGCACGCGCCCTGTTTCAAGGGAAAGAAGCCGGTCAGGGGAAACTGGCTCTCCTTGGGCGGAAAGCCCCAACTGAAGCCGAAGGAATCTTCCAAACCCTGGAACTCGACCGATGGTTCCTGCTCGCCGTCGATGAAGAACTTCTCGTTTTCATCGACGGGATACTCGTTGGGAAGAGCGCCGGGACGGGTGTGACGCACGGTGACGTTCCAGCCCACGAATTTGCCTTTGCCTTGGGCTTCCAGGGCCGTGTATTCTCGCTGGCCGAGGATTACGCCCTCCTGATGCCAGTAGGCGTGGAAGTAACCCGTCGCCTCAGGCACCTGCTCCAGCGTGTGGTACATGACGTAACTGTAGCAAGGCATCTGCTTCCACAATTCCTGGCCCGGCGCCAGCGGGCCGTCGTAGACCAGCTCCAGCCGGGCCGACTTGCGAAACGGCATGGGGAAGTAGGCGTTCCACCCCCGGCGCTTGTTCACCAGCGCGGTGTTGACTTCCTCGCGCACCCCCGCCGGATCACAGAAGAAGTCGACCAGGGGACAGTCGACGCTGGGGGCCTTTTCGCCGTCCCAGTAGATCTTCAGCAGCACGTCGCGGTTCAGTTTCAAGGGCGCTGGCATGGCGAAATGGATCATCGTGATCGTGGCGGGGCCGTGGATGTCGGCGAACACCACTCGTTTCGACGAACGAAATTGTACGCTCGGGTCATTTTCCAGCCACAACGCGTTCTTCGTGGCCGTGCGGCCGGGAAGCAGCGTCGGTAGATCGCCGAAACCGGCCGTCTGTGCCATGGCGCCGGGCGCCGCCGTGAACCACACGCTTACGCTCAAGAGAAGGCAAGTGCGAAGCATCATCCACCTCATGGAATTGGCTCCACGAGCAATCGCGGCTGAAGGCCAGCCAGATTGTCGTGGGGTCTAGGCAGGATCAAACTGGCGGAGTCCGTTTAGCAGCCGGCGGCATGCCGACCATAAACCCGGATTCCCCCTTTGGACGCCGCTCAATTACGCTCCGAGCGACAACTCCTCAATATGTTAGCTCAGAGCTACGCGGAACTCCAGTCAGCCCGCTGGTTTTCCCGCCCCGTTCCGTCACGCCCCCGTCCACCCCGTAAACCTCTCCCTCGGCCACGGCTCGTCCATCCAGGAAGTATCCGGTAGAGGCAAGAGAAGAGCCTCCTCGACCGTCAGCCATCCTTCAACGATATCGAGATCGCCTTGGCGTTGAGGGTGATGCAACGGAGGCTACCAAGGGCTTCGAGACGGTCGCGAGCGCCTCCGCACGTCCTGCGCGACACAGCCAGGATCTCCTGCCGTTGCCCTTCCGCCCAAAGCGAGGGAGCGAGATCGCCGCTCAGACCCTTGGGCTTCCCCCGCCGTACCCAAGGCGGCAAGTCCGCCGGCTAAGCGGCGTGAAGTTGCATGGGGGGTTGCTAATGTTGTGCTGGAATGTGGCTACGGAGACGAAGCGGGCCTCTGCGGATGCCGGTCCGTTATGTCCCTCAGCACCTCAAAGTCTCGCAAGCTTCGCACGGGTTGCGCGCCGGGGCTCAACAGCGCTGCCTCAACCGTGTAGCTCCCTGGCTTGTGGGGAATGTCGACCGCAAACGTGAACTTCTGACTTCCCAGTGCGGCGATTTCGCAAGGCTGCGTCTGCTCGGCGATCGTCTTATCGGCGCGGAGTAATCGAAAGCGGACCGTCCCCTTCCAGTTTTCATACAGGTCGTTGATGACGACCACGGGGAACGGGCGGCCGGGGCCCGGCGGATAGCTGTCCGCCCAGGCGTCGATCATCAATCCCACCGGCGCGAAGGCGTCGCGGGCGTAGCCGATTCGCGGAAGTCTCTGAGGCGGGAATCGGACAGGCGAGAGTTCACAACTGCGCCAGCCCCTACTGGCCACACGCTATCCGAAAACCAACCAACTCGAAATGGTGGCCGGGCTCCTGGAAGTCACGATAGGCCGAGCGACATTCGGAGGCCTTGTCGTACCAATTGCCGCCCCGGCATGAGAGGAAGTAGCCGGAAACGCGATGCGGGTCTTTGGCAGCCGCTGTCTTGTAGTAATCCTTGTCGTAATGCTCGTCGCACCATTCCGCCACGTTTCCGTGCATGTCGTAAAGGCCCCAGGCGTTCGGCTTCTTCTCGCCTACCGGATGCGTCTCGGTTTGCGAGTTGTCGGCAAACCAAGCGTACTCGCCTAGGCGCTGTTCGTTGTCGCCAAAACAGTACTTACCCGTGCTCCCGGCCCGGCAGGCATACTCCCACTGGGCCTCGGTGGGAAGAAGAAACTTTGCGCCTCGGCCACCGAACTTTTCGTTGAGCTTCTTGAGGAAGGCTTGGCAATCCGCCGGCGAAACATTCTCCACGGGATTCTTCGACCCTGGGAACGCGCTCGGATTGCTGCCCATCACCGCTTGCCACTGCTGCTGGGTCACCTCGTACTTGCCGAGGTAAAACGGTTTGGTGATCGTGACCTTATGCGCCGGCCTTTCATCGTCGCCGCCTTTGTCGTCGCCCATGATGAAGGAACCGGGGCGGATCGAGACCAGTTCCATCTTCACGCCGCCACCCAGGTCCAACACCATCTCGCCGCTGTGGGCCTTGATGCCGTCCTGGTGGGTAGCTTCCTTCTCGCCCGCCCGGGCAAGAATGCCCTCTGGCGCGAACAACAACGCGACAGTCGCCAGGGCGTACGCAAACCCCCGATGCACGGCACGCATAGCGATGTCGCGCGGACTTCGGAGACCTGACAGTCTCTTCATGATTAAACCGATCCTATTGCCGTCGGCGGGTGACGTCGATTGTCCAACCGGAAGTCGCCACAAGACGCAGTGGCATGCTCGCGGCTTTGCAACGACGGATTACGGTATGTTTCCTGCACTTTCAGCTCTTTCCCCACCATGTTAGCCCACAGCTGCGCGGCATTCCAGTCAGCCCGCCGTCTCTCCCTCTCCGTTCGTTCACCCCGTCCACCCCGTGAACCTCTCCCGCGGCCACGGCTCGTCCATCCAGGAAGTATCCGGGAGCGGCAGTTGCAGAGCTTCCTCCACCGTCAGCCATCCCTCTCGCAAGGTCATACGACGAAGCCTCCCGCTCCTGGCGACCCATCTCAGCTCTCGGCACCCCTCGCAAGCCCGAGCCACTTCCAGCGTCGTACGCACGTCCTGCCCTACGTACCGCAGCACCTCCTCCCGCTTCCCCTCCACCCAAAGCGCGGGGGCAAGCTTGCCGTTCATGCCAGCGGGCTTCCCTTCGAGACCCATGCCCCTGGCTGCGGCGTCGAGGGACACGCCATGCCCGAGCCGGCAGAGGACGTGGAACATCATGTCCACGTGGGAGAGCGCCAGCGTTTTGCACTCCGCTGACATCCCCGACTCCTCCGCAAGGACGTCGAGGTCGAAGCCGAGCCCGTTCCAGGTGACGAGGGTGCAGCCTTGCGCGACCTGCTCGGAGAGGTAGCGGACCAGGGCGGCAGCCTCTTCCCGGCTCATCCTGTCCGCCGGACGAGCACGGTCGCCGCCGTGCCAGAGCTTTGGTTGGTCGGAGTCGCCGAGGAGGGTCGCCGCGCAGGAGATGCCCAGGGGACGGCAGGATCGCCAGTCCCCGTCGGGCAGTTTCGCCGTCTCGACGTCGAAAGCCAAGTACTTGCCTCTGGTGCCCATCACTCGTCATAGAGTGACGGGGAGGCAAGATCGACCACCAACCTCGTAAATATCCCGTGCAGTCCTTCCATGAATGGCTGGGGAACCGCGACGGGGACGTCTCCGCCGCCGAGAGGCTGGCGACGCTCGTCGCGCGGTCCGGCGCGGGAATATCGAGGGACGATCTCGCCGGGGCCCTCGGGCTCCCTCCCCGGATCCTGGACGACTTGCTACGGGCGCTGGTGACCACGGGGCAGGTCGTGATGCTCAAGGTCGGCGGGCGGACGGTCTACGCGAAACCTACCGGAGGGTATAGAAATGGTTGCCAATGCTCATCTGCTGAAGGAAGTCCTGCATCTTCTGGCTGTTGTAACTGTTGAGGGAATCGTGGCGGCAGAAGAACTCGTACCCTGCGGGAACCCGATTCGCCATCCAGTTTTGATAATTCACGGTGTTCAGAGCGTACAGCACCCGCAGATACCGAACGGGGAGTACTAGCGGCGCGGTTGGCGGCTGGCTGAACGTCCCGGCGGCTTCCCACCTGGGGCCGTAGAATCGCCCACTGCGTACATCCGTCAACAGCCACTTGAGAGGGCAGTGTACCAGGAGACTGTGATTCGCCGGGATGTAGCGGGATCGCTTGTCGTTGAGATTGCTGATGTTGGTGCAGTCCTCAACGCTGACGACGTCGCAGAAACCCTCGTCTGGGGCCAAGTAAACCCACATCCCATCCGGCTGCGTCTTGAACAACCTTGCGCCCGGCGTGAACAACCGCGGCGCGGTGGCTTGTCCGTCAATGGGCTGAGCGCGCACCCAGAAGCCGCGATGCAACGGCGGTGGCCAGAGCTTTGAAGTACGTTGGGGCCACTTCCGCAACGCCTTCTTCGCGGCTGTGTCGTGTTTCTTCTTGGCCACGAGATGATTCCGTTTAATCGTCTTCAGGCGGCACTTGACCGATGTCGCCATCGTATCGCGCAGCGTCCCATTCTTCAATCGCCTCAAGCCGCCAGATTCCAGTTGCAAGGACCGACGATCGACTCGACCAGCTCCTCCATGCGCCTCCTTTCCGCCGATCCCTTTGCCTGAACGCCGATCGGCACGAGCGGGACGCCCTTTTCCCAGCAGTCCTGAGGGTCGATTGCCGGAGCTGTTTCCGACAAGTCTTGCCCCTCCTCTCCCTCTTTATCTAAGGAAGAAGCCA
>Ga0181520_10008157_pt1 | contig 15022 bp, 13 predicted proteins | sample PEATcosm2014_Bin_29_FD_132451 | JGI IMG/M metagenome (GOLD analysis project Ga0181520, IMG submission 132451) | Peatland microbial communities from MTU Mesocosm Facility, Houghton, MI, USA - PEATcosm2014_Bin02_30_metaG | ecosystem: Environmental > Terrestrial > Soil > Wetlands > Peat | place...
CCGCATCGGTCTCGTGGATGACGAGTTCGGGATTTTCGGAGACGGCCGCCCGCAGGCCGGTGGCCTCGAGGGTGCGGTTGACGAGCGCGGCGGAGCTTTCATTGGTCAGGGCCACGACCACGCGGACGCGCTTGCGGATGGGCGGCAGGAGCTGAACCTCGTTGTCGGCGGCGAGGGCATCGGGTTCGAGTGCGGCCCGGAGCGAGGGGGCGGCGGCCGGAATATTGAAAACGAGGCGCCGGCTTTCGTGGGCGCCGAGTGACAACAGGGAAACTTCCGGCGCGTTGGTGCCCGCCTGCACGGCAAGTTTGGCGGTATGCGCGGCGGCGGAAAAATTGGCCACCTCGAGCAGGCAGCGGTCCTGGTCCCCAAAGGCCGTGCGGGAGGCGTTGACGATGGCGGTGTTGGCGAGCGGCGCCCCGAACGCGTGCCATTCCAGGCGCGGGCTGGAGATCTTTTCACCGGCGGGCGGATGGTCGGTGAGCACGAGGATATTGGCCTGCTGCTTGCCCAGCTCGGCGGCCAGGGTGATGGCGGCATCGAGCGAGGAGCCAGGCGACCAGCAGGTCCACTGGGCGAGCAGTTCATCCACCTCGCGCCAGGATTTCACGGTGCCGCCGAGCAGGCGCGGCGAGGCGCCGGCCAGGATGAGCCGGGTGGAGGGCGGCGGCTGGCGATGGAAAAGTTTTTCAAGAAAGCTGCGGGCGCGGTCCTGGGCCGAGCGATCGCCGTCAAGGGCGCGCAGGGAGAACGAATCGTCGAGCACGACAATGAGCGGGCGGGAGGATTCGGAGCGGTTCCAGCGCGGGCCGGTGGCGGCGACGACGAGCAGGAGCAGGACGAGAAGTTCCAGGAAAAACAGCAGCGGCAGTTGGAGGCGATGCACCTTGGCGCCACCGGCCTTGGACGGGGCGTGAAAACTCCAGAGCACGAGGCTGGAGACCTGCCGCCGCCGGAACCGGTTCCGCAAAATATAAATCGCCGCCAGCGCCGGCAGGGACGCCAGCGCGATCAAGGCGAGCGGATAGGTGAGAAAGGGAATCACGGGGTGGGCGGCGAAAAATTTTGGACAAAACTCATGCGGGGGCGAGCAATTGGATGGCCTCGAGTTCCGGGAGCGAGGTGGCCAGGTCCTCGGCGATGAGCGTGGTCATTTGGGCGCCGCACTGGCGGCAGGCATCGGCCCAGGACTGCTGCAGGCGGGCGAGGTTGTCGGCGTATTGGGCCGCCACGGCGGAATCAATGTAGATTTCCGATTCGGCGCCGGTTTCGCTGTCCACCACGCGCAGGTTGCCGTGTTCGGGGGGCGTGACGTCGTCGCGCGCGAGCAATTGGACGACAAAGAGGGCGGCGGCGCCTTCGCGGAGGCGGCGCAGGAGCTGGATGGGCTCGCCAGGCCAGAGAAGATCGCTCACCAGCACGCGCACGCCGAGGCGGCGGAAGCGCGGTGGGAGGATTTCGCAGGACTGTTCGGGGGTGCGCCGGGCGGCGAATTCAAGGTGGTCCCAGGCGGAGGGCACCAGCGCGTCGTTGGCGAGCCGCTGGAAGCCTTCGCCGGAAAGCCAGACCGCCTGGGTGCATTGGGCGTTGGCGGCGGCGGTGGCCAGGAGGGCGGCCAGTTGCGCGAGGGCGCCCGCCTTGGCGGTGTGCTCCAGATTCATCGAGCGGGAGCCGTCCAGGATCAGGTCCAGATGCGGGATGACTTCCTCGCGATACAACTTGATGGTGAGGCGGTCGCTGCGGGCGAAAATGCCCCAATCAATGAAGCGCAAGTCGTCGCCGGGCTGGTATTCGCGGTAATCCTGAAAATCAATCGAGGTGCCGGCGCGGCGGCCGGAGCGGGAACCGGTCCAGCCACTGGCGGCGGCCTGGGGGATTTGCAGGGCGTAACGAAGGCCGAGTTTTTCTCCTTCGCGCAGGGCCTGGTGGAGGGCGGGATCCATGGCGGACAGGGTCAGGCCGGACGCTCCGCCGGCGGGGCCGGTTCGGCGGCGGCCGGCGGGTGGAAGTTTTGGAGCTGGCGCAGGAACCATTTGAGGTTGAGCGCCACGGCCAGGAGCAGCCAGCCAGCGGCGAAATATTCGTGATACACCACATGGCCGGAATCGCGGTTGAATTCCACGTTGAAAATATTTCCCAATTGCAGGCTGTCCACGGTCTTCCACGAGAGCTCATTGATGAAAAACAGGATGGCGGGCGGAAGGAGGGCCCAGCCGGCGACGAGCAAGACGGCCAGCAGGCCGGCGAGTTTGGCGGGACGCTGCGGGAAGAAGGTGCGGTGCAGAAACAGGGCGGTCAGGCTGTAGGCGAAGACATAGAGCGCCAGCGTGATCAGCTTGCGCCAATCGTCATCGTCCAGCGCGCCGCCGGGAAGCCGGGCCATGGCGCGGAACGCGATGGCGCCCGTGGCGAGCGCGAGGAGAACGAGCCAGCACAAGCCGCCGGCCGCGCCGTTGAAGCAGAGAAAGGCCCCCCACCGCTTCAGCCTGGATCCGGGAATTTTCCGCCGCACGCGGAAGCTGAACTGGTCGGAATTACTGATGGTCACCAACAAGGCCGGGACGAGCAAGGCGAAGGTGGAATAGGTCCAGACGCCCATTCCGTCGGATTGGCCGGTCCGGACGCACCAGCCCAGCGCGAGCCCGCCGCCCAGCAGCCAGCAGGCGGTGAGATAGAGGCGCACGGGCCAGGCGCGGTTGGCGGACGGCGGGGAAATCAGCGCCACGGACAGCACGAAAAACAGGCCCCCGATGCCGACGGCGAGGAGCGCGGTCAGGAAGACGCGGATCCAGAAGTTAGGATCGCTCATCATGCTGCCGATGCCGGAGCGCATGATGAAAAAGGAAAACCCGATGGGGAGGATGATCCAAAAGGACAGAAAAAAGCCGGCGATGGCGAAGAGCACCTTGAACGGGCGGCTGGCGGGGAGGCAGGCCAGGAAGATGGCCACCAGGTTGGCCGCGCAGACGATCAGGAACAGGAAAGCGAGGATGAACAGAACCGTGGGCATGTCCACGCCGCGCAACAGGCTGGTGAAGGCCATGAAGGGCATGCAGGCGCTGAAAAACAGGAGGACGATGTAAGCGCTGCACAGAAACTTGCCGAGGATGATGCGCGCGGGGGACAGGGTGGAGACATAGAGCAGATCGAGGCCGTTGGCCTGGCGTTCCGAGGCCACGCGCACGCCCGTGTAGAGCGGAATGAAAAAGACGCTGGCGCCGGCGAGGATCACCACGAACGTCGTGAACATGCGGCCCCCCAGCTCCACGCTGGCGTTGACGGACAAGCTCTCCGTGATGAGGAACCCGAGCGACGCGATGAACAGGACCACCAGAAACAACAGCAGCATGCCGGTGACCGTCCAACTGCGCACGCCCTGGCGAAGTTCCTTGATGACGATGGGATTCAGCTCCCATTCGCGCCAGTGGGCGAAATGGGAGCGCATTCTTGAAAGCACGGCGGTCATTGGACGCCTCCTTTGGTCACACTCATGAAAATGTCCTCCAGGTTCGCCTTGGTCTGCCGGAATTCGATGATCTTGAATTTTTTCGCGATCAATGCGCCCAAGATATCACACGCGGCGGATTCGTCACCGGTCAGGTCGAAATGGATTTCGTTGGTAACCTCGCGGGCATTTTCGACGAAGGGGGTCTGCAACAGCTCCTTGAGGAGCTGGGGGTTTTGGTGGCTGTTGCCCTCGAGCAGGCGGATGGCCACCGTGCGGCGCGAAACATTTTTTTTGAGCACCTCGTCAATGGTGCCGGTTTCGAGGATTTTTCCGCGCTCGATGATGACGACGCCGTTGCAGATTTCGGTCAGCTCGGTGAGAATGTGCGAGCTGATGAGGATGGCCTTGTGGCGCCCGGCCAACAGGAGGAGCAGCTCGCGCAATTCCACGCGTGCGCGCGGGTCCAAGCCCGCGGCGGGTTCATCCAGGACGAGCACATCGGGGTCATAGACGAGGGCGCGGCCGAGGCTGACGCGCTGTTTCATGCCCTTGGAAAGGGCCTTGAGCAGTTTCTCGCGGATGCCGGTGACGCTGGTGAATTCCTCGATGGCCTCGACGGCCTGCGTGCGTTTCCGGCCCCGCAAGCCGTAGGCCCGCGCGAAGAAATCCAAATACTCGTGGACCGTGATGTCGGGGTGCGCTGGAAGGGTGTCGGGCACGTAGCCCACGGTGCGGCGCGCCAGCTCGGGCTCCTCGCAGACGGAAACGCCGTTGAGCAGGACGTCGCCGGCGGTGGGCTCATCAATCGTGGAGATGATGCGCATGGTGGTGGTCTTGCCGGCGCCGTTGGGGCCCACGAAACCGAAGATGTTGCCGGAATCAAAACCGAACGAAATGTCGTCCACCGCGACGGTGCGGCCGAATTCCTTGCGCAGATTTTGGACCTGGACTTTCATGCGAATTCAGAGGGTGGGTGGCTGGATCTTCAATCCGGATATTTCATAATTGCATTGGCGGATGAGGGCAACACCGGCGTAGCGCAGGTTTCCCAACCTGCGGTATCGCCGATTTCCAAATCGGCAGGGTGTCGCCATGGCGCGGCGTCTGCGGGTTTGGAAACCCGCGATACCGCAGACTTGGAAGTCTGCGCCACAAGATCGCCTGTGAAATATTCGGGCAAAGGTCTTCATCGGGATTTGGCGGCGGCCCAGTTGACTTCGGCGGGTTCCAGGATGCCGAAAACGATGCAGGAACTTTGGGTGCGGCGGGCGCTGCTCGCGGAGCCCAGGGCGTTTTCGAGGAACGGGTTTCCCTCCAGCACGGCGATATAGGTGTTGGGCCGAAGATATTTTGCCGCGGCGTCACCCGAGTCGCCAGGCACGGCGGCGAAGCCCAGGTCGTGCAATAGTCCGCCGGGACCGGCCTTGGCGGCGTTCAGGGTGGCGACGAGGCCGAGGGGGGCCTTGTCACCGGCGGCGACGTGGTTGGCGGCGAAACAGTTCAGGTCCGCATCGGCGACCCACAGGGATTTGATCGGGGCGCCGAGGCTGTTGATGATTTGCAATTTTCCGCCTTCGTTCAAAACTTGGATGCGCTCGCGGCGGGTTTCAGCCTTGCGGACGTGGAAATGCGCGGGCACGCGCGCGGAAACCCAGCCGCGTTCAAAATGCTGCGACTGGGTCCAATCCACCTCGCGGGAAGTGCCGGAGCCGAAGTCCACGTTGACGAGCGGAGTGGCCTCGGTGGTGAGCTCGAAGTGGAGGCCGCCGCTGGGAGTCAGCGGGCAGTAAAAGGCCTCGCCGCCGATGGTGGCGGCCTGGTGGCTGGCCTGGTCGAGCACGGTGAGTCCGCGGATGCGGGTGTCCGGGGTGATGCCCTCGCGCAGGAGGCTGTAGGCGAACACCAGGAGCGTGGTGACCAGCGAGATGGCCGGAATGGTCCAGAGCATCCACGTGCGCCGATGGATGCGGTTGAGATAAATGATGTTCACCGGCCCGATAAGGACCACGAAGGCGAGCATGACGATGACCACGCCGCGGGTGGGGAGCTTGAGGTTGGCCACGACCGGCAGGAGGTTGTTGGCGGCGCCGGCATTGTCCGGCAGGTTTTGAAAATAACGTCCGGTGTCGCGCACGACTTCCCGCAACCGCTGGACGGACCGTTCGTTCAAGGCAGAGGGGTTTTCCGCGTCGAGGGCAAAGGCGCTGCCGAAGCCGATTTCAGATTCGGCGCCGTCGCGCAGCTTCTGGCTGTGGGCCGGATGCCAGGCCGGGGGCAAATCCGCCCTGCCCAGCACGACGAGATTTCCGCCGGCGGCCACGTAATCGCCGAGCGCGGTGAAGACGGCGGGGGGCAAGGCGGCCACATCAGCGCCATTGACCACCACGGCGTCGAAGGGCGAATAAGCCAGCCAGTCCTCGCTCCACTCGGGGACGGGCGATTCGGCGCGGATGGATTCGACCGCTTCCACGCCCGGGGCGCCGGGACGGGGGCGGAAAAAGCCGGCGGTGTTTTCGCTGCTGGCGCGGGCGGCGGCGGCCCATTGGCTGCCGGTGGGGCCGGAAATTTGCACGGCATCAATGGTCGGGTTCTGCCGCGACGGAAAATCCAAGCGCACGGTCTTCACCGGCTCCCGGGTGGCCGGGACGGAAATCTCGGTTCGCCAACCGGAGCCGGAGGGGGAAGTATGACTCGATCCGTATCCAATGGGCAGAACCGCGAGGTTGGTTCCGGTGGCGCCCCGCAGAGTCACCGAGCCGGAACCGATGGGCCTGGAGGGCTGGCAAATGATCACGTTGGTGACCGGTTGCGGCGTGGTGTAATCCAGTTCGAGCCAGTTCGTCCGGTTGTGGGCCCGCACGTCCGGCATCCAACACGTGGCCTCGTAAGAGCCGGAGAAGGCGACGGCGTCCGGCGGCCCGACGGCCTTGTCGGCCGTGAACAGGCCAGTGGGGGCGGTGGCGGCCGCGGACTCGAAGAGGTGGGCCACGGCGTCGTAGTCCAAGCTGCGGCTGACGAGGACGGTGGCCATCTGGCCGCCGCGGGCATAATAATTGCAGTGGTTGTGGGCGTTCGGGGCGCGGACCTCGCCCTCGTGGTGGCCGTCCACGATGACGCGGATGGAGCCGTCGCCCCGCACCGGCAGGGGCGGCTGGAGCAGCGGCACAACTTCGCGCGCGCCCGCGGCGAGCGACACGCTGCGTGCGAGCCGGCTGATGTAGTTGCCGGAATTGCCCAACTCGTTTTGATTGGGATAGACGAGGGTGACGACGTGGGTTTTGGTGTCCGCGTGGTTTTCGACGACGATGCGCATTTCGGCGTAGCCGTGGTAGGTGTTGCCGGTGTAGATGGCGTCCGCGGAAACCGTAATGTCGCCGAATTGGTCGGCGGCGGGGGCGGCGGCGGCGAGGAAGAGGCAGGCCAACCCGACGATTTCACTGGCAATCTTGTGGCGCAGACTTCCAAGTCTGCTGTATCGCGGGTTTCCAAACCCGCTGACGCCACGCCATGGCGACATCCTGCCGATTTGGAAATCGGCGATACCGCAGGTTGGGAGACCTGCGCTGCGGCGGTTCTGCCCTCGTCCGCCAGTGCAACTATCAAATATCCGGGCCAGGGCCAGCCGCCACGCGCCCAGCAGCAGCAATGCCGTCCGGGCACAACGAATGGCGGGAGGTGCGACAGCGGTTAAGAGTGGGTTCATTTCAAGCGTTTGCCAGCGCCACGTCCTTGGGGAGGTTGAGGCCGGTTTCATCCAGTCGGCCGAGCAGTTCGGTGACGAGCTTTGCGGGCGTCAGGCGGTCGAAGCGCGCCTGGTAGTTGAGGATGAGCCGGTGGTTCAAGACGGGCTGGGCGACGGTCTTGACGTCTTCAAAGCCCACGCTGGGCCGGCCAGCCACGAGGGCCAGGGCGCGGGCGGCTTCGGCGATGGCGATGGCCGCGCGCGGGGAGGCGCCGTAGGTGACGTAGCGGGTAACGGCCTCGGGAGCCTCGGCAGCGCCGGGATGGGTGGCCGAGACGAGCCGCGCGATGTAGTGCGAAACTGGATGCGGCAGATAGATGCGGCCCATGGTTTGGAACAGGGACTCCAACTGGCTGCGCTCCATCTGCCAGGTGGGCGCGGGCAATTCGCCGCGGCGGCGCTCGGAAATGATCTGGTCCAGAACCTCGGTGTTCACGTTGTCAAACAACAGGCGGAAGAGGAAGCGGTCCAATTGCGCCTCGGGCAGCGGGTAGGTGCCTTCCAGCTCGATGGGATTCTGGCTGGCGAGCACGAAGAACGGCTGGGGCAGCGGGCGGGTGTGGCCCAGCAGCGTGACGCAGCCTTCCTGCATGGTCTCCAGCATGGCCGACTGGGTTTTGGGCGACGCGCGGTTGATTTCATCCGCCAGCAGGATGTTGGTGAACACGGGGCCGGGCTGGAAGACGAGCTCGCGCTTGCCGGCGCCGGTCTCCTGCAGGATGTGGGTGCCCAGAACGTCGCCGGGCATGAGGTCGGGCGTGAACTGGATGCGTTTGAAATCGAGCTTGAGGATCTGGCCGATGGTGCGGACGAGCGCGGTTTTGCCGAGGCCGGGCAGGCCTTCCAGCAACACATGCCCGCGGGAGAGAATGCCCACGAGGACGAGCCGGTGCAGTTCCGGGCGGCCGAGCAGGATGCGGTCGAGCTGCTCGAGGACTTTATGGGCCAGCTCGGCGGCGGGCTGTAATTCTTCCGGTTTTAGGATCGGGTCGGGCATACAAAATAAATGAACAGTTATCTGACTTCCAAAGTTTCAACCCAGTTTGACACCGTTCGTTGCGGTCCGTCACAAAGAAAATTCACCGGGCGGGATCAAGGCTGCCTCATTTTTGGTCCCGGTTAAAGAAATTCTGAACGGCCTGGCGGTGTTCCGGCAAAATCACCTGCGCATGCACCGAGCCGCCGCCGGCCGCGGTGTTGTCCAGCGCGCCATGCTGGGCGGAGACATCGTTGGCGGTCAGTTCGGGCGCGGCCTTGCTGATGCCCACCATTTGGGCACCCTCAAGGTGGGTGGCTGGCGGAAGGGCATGGGCCTGAAACTTCTGATTGTCTTCGGAGGTGTTGTTGTCCCAATCCATCGGGGCCTCCGGTCCGCCGCCGCCGGGTCCGCCGCGGCTGCGCCGGTGCTGCAGCCAGGAAAAGAGGAGGGCGGAATCGCATTTGCCGCCCTGGCACTGGGAGAGGTATTGGGACAGCGCGGCGTAATCAGGCATCTGCCCCGAGTTCTGGGCCTTGGCCAGCGCGGCGGGATCAATCATCTTCAAATTGGCAAGGTTGCTCAGGGTGAGGCTCATCGCGGTTTTATTGAGCTCGAGGGCCTGGGCCAGTTTTTCCATCTGTTCCCGGTTGAGGCCGCTCAAATTCTGCAACAGCTCCGGCGGGATGCGGCCGTTCAAGACGCCCTCCTCGAGCTTGGCGGAATTGAGGAGCGAGGCGAGATCCCGGGCCGCCTGCGCGGCGGTGGCCGGATCCATGCCGTTGTCGGCGGCCTGTTCCATGGCCTTGGCGAGCGTTTCGGCCTCGGTGAGCGATTCGGTTTTTTGCACGGCTTCCTCGGCCGCCTGTTTGGCGGCGTCGGCATTGGCCTGTTTGATATGGTCGAGGGCCTCCCAGGTTTTGTTGGGATCGTAGCCGGAGGAATCGTTTTGGAGCTGGGCGAGCTGTTTTTCGACCTCGTCGGCCTTTTGATCGGGCACGATTTTCTCCTGGGCGAGCGTCTGGACCTCCGCCTGCAACTGCTCGACGATCTGGCCGATTTCCAGGGGCCGATGGCCGCCGAAGCGCGCCAGGCGCTCCGGCAGCACGAGGGCGGTGCCGGCGAATACCAGGGCCAGGCCCAGCAACAGCAGCGCGCGGGCGTTGTGCCAGTGAAATCGGGGCACGGCGGCCGGCGGGAGCTGCCCAAGCCAGGCGCTCATGTCCGCCGTCTCCTGGGCCATGATGACGCCGCCGCAGGCGTTCAGGCGGTCGTAATGGGCGCGGATTTTTTCAAAGGCGGGCTGGCGGCGGCGTTCGCGCAGGGCGGCGACGATGACCAGGGGGACGAAGCCCAGGATGCCCGGGAGCAGCCAGGCGAGGTGTTGCAGACCGGAGATTTTCATGGCCAGCGCCACCACGCCCCAAACGAAGCACCAGAGCGTGATCATCTGGACGGCCACCCGCAGCAGCAACAGGCGGTTCAATTTATGAACGAACGCCAGGAGTGCCTCGGGGTGGGTGGACTTCATAACCGCCCCGCCGGTTCCAAGATTTCCAGTTTCTGCCTGGCCCGCAGAATTGACATGACCACTAGATAATCCCCCGCCCGGCGCCAGACAACCTTTAATTGTGGGCATCCTGCCTCCGCGCAGGCTTCCTTGTGAACGCCGGAGGCGTTACGGAAATTAGCCGGGGGTTGAGCGGCCCGGGAGGGATTCGGGGTGGGGACGGCTCGTCCCCACAAACGGCACCCCGGCAGGCGGTGCCGGATGGCCCCGCTGAGAATGCGCTGTCCTATCTGCCAACTAGCCAGCGCCCCCCGCACGTCATCCTCACGAGCGTCCAATACCCCGGAAAAGGGCCGTGCCAGTCGTTGGAAATCAACAAGATAAAATTTTCATCCGAAGTGGTGGTCCAAAGGGCTGGGAGGATTCATCGGTCCGCGGCGGGCGGCGAATGGAAGCGAATCGCCTGCCGGAATAATCTTGCGTTTAGGCGGTTTTGCTTTATTTTCCTGCGCCCCGTTGGGTTGGTAGCTCAGTCGGTAGAGCAGTGCCCTTTTAAGGCATTGGTCCGGGGTTCGAGTCCCCGCCAACCCACCACTTCAAAAGTCAATAAAACCCTCACAAACAAATGGTTTCATGCGGTTTTGCGTTTCTTCCCGCGCTTCAAAGCCACCGATTGCCGGCGTAGCGCAGGTTTCCAAACCTGCTGTATCGCCGATTTCCAAATCGGCATGGTGTCGCAATTGCGCGGCGTCTGCGGGTTTGGAAACCCGCCCGCTTTGGCCGGCGCGGCATCCGGCCATCACGGAGCACTGGTGGGTTGCAGCTTTGTTGAAAACCTTTGACAGAAATTCGGATGTGCGTTTTGATCAAGGCATGGCAGCAATCAGAATGCAAAAATCGCTCGTGCACGGCCTCGCGCACAGCCAGTTGTTCAATCACAGTTATGCTTTTATGCGCGTCCCTGTCACAATGCTCGTTTTCGGACTGGTCCTCGGAGGAATGGTTGCCAAAGCTGAGGACGGTTGGAGGAAAATCGAAAATCCTTCGTTCTCTTTTTCACTCCCTTCGGCCTTCAATAAAACAGAAGCCCGAGGCATAGATTCGTTCGTAGAAGAATACGCCGCCGATGGAATCGAGCTCAGTTTTGATTATGGAATATATTCTAATAACTTTGGCGGTTGGCCAAAGGACACTAAATTCGAGGCTTCGGAGGTTGACGGCAAAGCCGCGAGGATTGGCACAACAGTTCACGAGTTTCACAAAGGCTTCCCGTATTCCACCCAGATTTATATCAAGCTCAAAGGGACTGGTGCACTGAGCATGTTTGCGGCCTGCAAGTCTCAAAAGGAAGTGGCTCTGGCTAGAAAGATATTTGAAACCATTGCATTCAAGAAATAAAACTAACAATTTTATGGAGCCATCCGCCGTTAACGCCATAAGTTCCGCTGCGCAGTCAACGTCCCAAGTCGGCGTTGCCTCACTACATGGTCGTTAGGCCACATTCGCGCCATGCCATTTCTCCGCACTATTTTGAGGATCGTTGCAATACTAGCTTGCGGGGTTTTGCTGACCTTTACTTGCTGGGTTTTTGCTGCCGGCTGTTCACGGGCTCACATCATTGTGACCAATCAGTCCGGCACGACCGTTAGCAATCTAGCGATCTCGGGTTCATGTAAGGAACGACATGTAGATGTACTTGCGACACAGTCAGAATGGCTCACCGTTACGCCCTACGACAACGGTATCATGCGATTTTCGTTTGAATGCGATGGTTCGCGCTACACGACCAACACGGAACTGCATTCAGCATTTTTGGGAGTGATTTATACGATTAGCACCAACATGATCGTGACAGTTCAAACGAGAGGATGATATGACCATGTGGCCCATTTTTTTGGAGCCGCCGCCGGATGCCGATGTCAGTTCCGCTACGCGGTCGACGCAATCGGTCGGCGATCACTCAGGTCATCGTCGTTGAACAACTTTGCCGAGCCATGAATGAACGCCCTTTTTATCTGCTGGCATTCCTGTTGGCGCTGATCGCCTTGATCACCCACTCTGTTGCTCGAGGTTTCCTAGAGGACTCCATGCACCGCCATGTCGTACGCATCGAGCAGGCGCAGAAGCAGCAGATCGCCTACACACCTGACCCGCTGGCTCTCCAGTCGAGCAGAACTTACAACACCCTTACCATCGCCGGTGTTGTGTTCACAGCATTGTCTTTGGTCTGCATGGTTACAGCTTTTTTGCGGCGCGAGCATGGATGGTATCTGATTTTGATTCTGCTGTTGTTCGCCGACCTCGCGGCACCGATGTTGTTATGAGTCCGCTGCCCAACAAATCTCTCTCAGGCGGGCGTGGCTCACTTTATGGTTGCTGGCGTTCCGTAATCGCTGACATTTACTGGCCCAGAACTCGCGAGGGTCACCGACGCTTCGAGTGGCTCTTGTTCCTCTTTTGGGCCCTCGCGACGGCCGAATTCTCAGCGTTGGTGGTTGGGGCTAAGCTTTTTCTGATCTGCCTCTACGGTTGGACCAAGGTGCACGAGCAGGGATTGAGGATAGTGGCGATGCCAAAAGGACACTCTTGGCCGGTTTCCAATGGAGATTTCATTCCGCAGGGGCAGCAATTCTACCACTATTTGATCTCCGTCATGTGCTGGTTCGTGATATTTTTCGTTACCTATCTTCCGCTTCGCCGAATATTACCAAAGAAAGTGGCCAAGACCGCATAACCACTTTCTGGGGTCAACCGCCATTGAAGCGGCGAGGTCCGCTATGCGGTGGTTGCCCCAGACCGGCAGTGGATCCTTTCCGGGTTGTTCAAAGGAATGCATCGGGCGAAACCGCACCAGAAAACACCCCCGCCCCGACAAGGTCACCTTGCACTTGGCCTTGACGCGGGCGGGCAGACGATTATTTTCGGCACATGAAAAAGATTTCGCTTTGGGTTTTGCTGCTGGTCTGCACGGCCTCGCCATCGCTGGTCCGCGCGCAAGAGTCCGCCGCCCAGCAAGAGATTGATAAACTGAGCGGCCAGATCCAGGACATGCAAGAATCCCAGTTGCGCCTGGGCCAACGGCTCGACGCCCTGGAAAAACAAATGGCCGATCTGAGCGACAAGGTCAACGCGCCGGTGGTGCAAAAGGATTTCGCCAACCGGGACGACTTGAAAAAGCTCGCGGAACAGGTGCAGGAGATTGACCGCAAGCGCCAGGACGACCGCGAGCTGATCCTGAAGCAGATCGAGGCCCTCGGCAAAGCCGCCGCCATGGCCCCGATGCCCACCCCACCCTCCCACCACGAACACTTCAGCGCACCCAAGCCCACGCCGTCCACCTCGTCGTCGGAAGACACCACCTCGTCGGCCGCCCCGTCCACCCCGGCCACGCCCGAGAAAGGCTATGAATACGTGGTGAAAGATGGCGATAACCTGGGCCTCATCATCAAGGCCTACAAGGCCCAGGGCGTGAAAGTGACCAAACGCCAGATCATCGCGGCGAATCCGAAAATCAACCCCGACGTGCTGATCCCGGGCAAGAAAATCTTCATCCCGGACCCCTCGGCCAAATAGCTGCCGCGGACCGACCGGCGCCGGCCGGCCGGCGCTTCGCGCTATTCGTCTTCCAGTTCGTTGATCTTGGCGGCAAAAAAGGGTTCAAGGGCAGGCTGATCATCGCGCCAGCGCTTGAACCAGGGTGGCGTGCCGGGAGAGCAGATAGCGCCAGAGCGTATCCACGTCGCCCGTCAGCGTTCTTTCCCCGGTTTCATCGGGGGCATCCATCAATTTAAAGTGAACACACAAGTTCTCCAAAGCCACAATCAGCACGTAGCGGCGTTGGAGCCGCCATAACTGCCCCTCGCTCAGTTGCTGGGTGCCCACCTCATCGTCTGTCTTCATAAGGTAATCAATTTCTTCAGTTCTGCGCGGCCCGGACCGCCCGGACCAGCCTCCTGCGGAGAATCTCGCCCATCCGGGCTGCTTTTTCCACTCTGCTTGATTGGACCCGCCCCACATTAACGGCCGATGAAAACAGCATTAAATCCGGCGCAGTGCCAGGGAGGGAACGGCTCGTCCCCCCGGCGGGGCTTGGCTCATTCCCCGGCCACACTGATCATCCATCCCAGGCCAAAGCGGTCGGTGAGCATGCCAAAGCGCGGCGACCAGAACGTCTTGGCCGGCGGCATGCGCACCTGTCCCCCCGCCGCGAGCGCGTTAAACGCCCGGTCAGCCTCGGCCTCCGACGCCACGGCGAGAGAGAGCATGAAGCCGTCGAACTTTGCTCCTTCGGCGCAGCCGTCGGACGCCATCAGCGTGTTACCGCCCACATGGAAGGTGCTGTGCATGACCTTGCCTTCCCAACCCGGCGGAATCATGCCGGGCGGCTGCGGTTCGGGACTATCCTTGTAGTGCATGATAAAATCCACCTGCGCGCCCAGGGCAGTGCGGTAAAATTCGATGGCCTCTTCGCAACGGCCGCCGAAGAACAGATAGGGTTGAATTTTGCTATTGTTCATTGGAATTCAAGTGTAGTTGATGGAGAGATTTCCCCGATTTCTAATCGCGCCTTGCGCCCATGAACCATCCGCAAATCCAGCGTCGCGCCATCGCCCGGACGCGGAAACCGTTTCTCCCTCTCCATGAACCCAGAAAACATTCAACCTTTGACATTCAACTTCCAACGTTGAACGAAGCCCCTTCGATATTGGGCGTCGAATGTTGAATGTTTTCCAGGTTCATGGGGAGTTTCGACATCCAAAATGGGATGCACATTGGGGCCATGAACCTAAGACGGTTCATGGAAAGGGTAAGCGTTAAACAGTGTAAATACGGTGCCTTCTGTACCATGAAACATGCCCGCCCGGAAGTTCCATTGAAGCCACTCCGGGAAGCTCCCCAGATTGGTCCGCAATCCCGCTGCCCGGAGCCATTCCACCGAAAATAGCGAAGAACCTTTCACAGCGTTAAATTCCGAGTAGGGGATTCATGGGCGGGACGCGGCGTTTCAATCCGCTTAATGGCCCGCCGGCAAAGCAACCTGGCTTTGCTGGGAGTTTGGTCTATCAGCGTTCTGGGCTTGCGAGTTTGCCAGATGTTCGCCGAGGCGTTCGAAGGTTTGTTGGGCGCCTTCGACGGCGCCGAATTCCTTGGCGACAAAGTCCCGCTCCGCCGCCGATGGGAACACCATGCGCAGGGTCACGCGGGTCTTTTCCGCCGTCAGCGATTCAAATGTCCACGTGGCTGCAAAATTGACTCCCGGGCCGTTCTCGCGCCGCCCCCCGTGCGCATACACAATGCGTTCCGGTTTCACGACTTCCTGGAACACGCTGTGGTTGGGATATTTCA